>Ga0307477_10003751_pt1 | contig 11186 bp, 14 predicted proteins | sample atmos_gasesECM2C_FD_203316 | JGI IMG/M metagenome (GOLD analysis project Ga0307477, IMG submission 203316) | Hardwood forest soil microbial communities from Morgan-Monroe State Forest, Indiana, United States - atmos_gasesECM2C_515 | ecosystem: Environmental > Terrestrial > Soil > Temperate... | reverse complement strand
CTCGATATTGAATTCCACTATACGCAGGTTATCGTCTACTTCTTTTGACAACTCCCGGCGCGCCTCCTGCAACTGATGACGATGATGAACGTACTCGACCGATTGTTCGAGCCCAATGGCGATGAGCAGGCCAATGACAATGGTGGTTATGTGGATGAAGAAGTCCCGCCATGTGCGAAGTGCCGGATGGGAGGCATGTACCTCGGGCAAGGGCATTCGATGCTCCTCAACGGTAGTTAGTGTGCCCGGGTTCGCTCTGGACTCCGGCGGGATCGCTGCGACAGGGGCTGCAGCGGAGGTGTCGGCTGATGGCGCCTGGGGTACGGTGTTGGCACTACCGTCCTGCACGGGTTCAAGCGGTTCATCAACCATCCCATTCATCATCTTGGAAGTCGACGCGACGTTCAACCTGGAGCCCCTTGCAGGGGCTGGAACGACAGCTTTGAGGTGCGTACTTCGTGTCGTTCAGTGCCCGCTCCTGGCCGGGTGGAGACATGGGCCGTCTTCCGCCCATGTGCGAACCCTGCCGTCTGTGAGCAGGGAAAACCACGTGGGGTTAGTTGCTTGACCCGCGCTTAAGCTAAGCGTGATAGCACTCAGTGCTCGAGCGCTCCCGCTGTGCAGCGCTGGGCAAACCAGTAACCGGCTACCAGCGTTTTGAGGTCGTTGATTTCCCCGCTACGCACTCGTTCGACGAATTTCTTCGCTGGCAGCACGACAGACAGTATGTCCTCGTGTTCTGCGGGATTGCCGTGAACGCCATTGTCGCTACGGGCGTCGACGATACCGTACACGAGTGAGATCCGTTCCGATGTGCCGCCAGAGCTGACGTACGCCCCTGGATGAATGAGCACCGGGTCGCGCAGAACAAGACCGGTTTCCTCGTGCATTTCCCGTACGGCGGCATTCAACGCAGTCTCTCCCTGCTCAATCGCACCAGCTACCAGATTGTCGCGGTACGGGTATTCTCCAGCAACGAGTGCGCCCGGCCGAAACTCGTTGGCGAGTACGATCTCATCGCGCACAGGGTCATGCCCGAGTACAGCGACCGCGTTGCCGCGTTCCATTACTTCCCACGAAACCCTTCGGATACCCCCAGATGGTTCTCTACGTCAAACTCGTATCGGTACACGCGCAGAAACCCCTCGTGCAAGGGCGTCCTGCTGCGAATAGACGCTCTTGGTTGCCTGATATTCATGGAATCGGTGTCCTTCGCCTAAATCGATGTTAGGAATCCAAGGCGCATCTGTCGGTCGGGCCGAGCATTCTGCCCGAAGCCGTGCTGTCTGCGAGAGGGGAGTGTTATGGCCGTTCAGGGGCCGCCAGCTGACGCATTGACGTGTACTTCCGCTCCTGACCCCGACTCGGTCATAGCCGACTCGCGTCTATGGGGCCGTCGATATCACTGCCACCCCGAAACCCGCGGAATAACCGGGGTCGTTATCGGCTTGTGGGTGCCGGTGCAGTGGCATTGAAGAGCTTGATGTACTCGGAGACAAATTCTGCGTCGACGGGCCGCGAGGCACTAAGGTACCGTTTGACCAACGGAAGGAGAGCCCGGGCAGTCGCGCCCAATCAGGCTTGCAGTCGAACCACCGGCGCGCAGTTGATACGGGCGCGATGTAGCGCCTTCGCGACTGACATGTAGTGCGGGACCGTCGCTTGTCCGCGGAGGCGGAGTTTTCGTGCGTCAGTTCACAGACAGATGCGGGCGTCATTTTGTTAATGGCCTTAACAGTGACGCCCAGCGAGGGACGACATGCCGATGTTTCAGCCTACTGCGGAGGGAGAGCATCAGCCCTCCAGGCGGCAGCTACGAGTTCTGCTCGTCGACGATGACCTGATGCTGCTCCATTCCCTGCGGAATATCCTCGAGCAGGATGGACATGTCGTGATGACCGCTGGCGGTGGGCAAGAAGGGATCGACACCTTCGCGGCTGCCGTGGCGAGTGGGACTCCGTTTTCCGCCGTCATCACGGATCTCGGCATGCCTGACGTCCAAGGCCGCAAGGTTGCCGCATTAATAAAGGCACTATCACCAAGGACGCTAGTCATTCTCCTCACTGGCTGGGGGGACCATCTTCTGGCGGAGCACGCGATACCGCCATGCGTCGATCGGATGCTGAGCAAGCCGCCGCGGCTCGCCGAGCTCCGCGCCGCCCTCGCCACGATTCGCTAACGGAAGCGGGCGCACCGGACGGACGGACCCCGGAGCCCGGCCCGCGTCGGGCTTCGCGTTTCTGAGGCAGCGGCGCGAGCGATTCATAGGGCCGGAGCGCGAAGAATCGCCAGACTCGACATGTACCCCGGCGGCTACCCCGTTGATTCGATCGTGATTAGGGAAGAACAGGAACTGGCCGGCCAAATTCCGCTTTTTGGGAATCCGTCCATCTTGGAGTTGCGCTTATAAGCGCATTCAAAAATGCCTCGATTTCTAGGTTAAAAACAAAAAAGGGGCGATTCTTGCGCTTACGGCGAGAAGGCAGATTCGGCCTGCGTCGCTCTCTCTGATTTGATTGGTGGAAAGGGAGGGACTCGGACCCTCGACCCCGGCATTATGAGGTCCTCGGGTTGTTACCGATCACATCCCGGCTTCAGCCCACGGACCTGGACGCGCCGATAACAGGTACAGGCGGCGGCTTCGAGACCTTGCTGATCGAGGATCGTGATGATGCCGCGTTGGTAGCGTATCAGTCTCCGGCGTTGCAGCGCCCCGGCAGCCGACGTCACACCCACTCGGCGCACACCCAGCATGTCCGCGAGAAATTCATGGGTGAGACGGAACACGCCAGACCCCAAGCGCTCGTGCGTCATCAGCAGCCAACGTGCGAGCCGTGCCTCCACCATATGGAAGCGGTTGCACGCCGCGGTTTGGGTGACTTGGAGCATCAACGCATCGGTAAAGTGTAAGACCGCGCGCTGCAGCGCAGGGCTGCCCCGGAATTCCTTTAGGAAGCGCGTCGATTTCATCCGTACAGCCGTCCCGGTTCCCTGAACCAGGGTGCGAACCGACGAAGCGGTGATGCCCAGTGCCAGACGGGAGCCGACCATGCCTTCACGGCCGACCAGACCCACTTCCAGAGCCCGGTGGCCCTCGACGACCGTCAGCAGCGACACCAGGCAGTCGCTGGGAAAATACACGTGCCGCATCTGTTCGCCGGGCTCGTAGAGTACTTCACCGTAAGTGAGCTTGACCGGCTCGAGGCCGGAGAGCAGTAGCTCATACTCTCTGGCGGGGAGCGCGGCGAGCACTCGATTTGGAGTACGTGCGCGCGCCACCGCCGCGACTCGGCTTGCATCCGCGCGCCCGTGGCTACTCACTGCTGCGGCGCGTTTGTGCTCGCTGACATTCTCGCGTGTAACGACCGCATACACCGCACCGTCCTGGGCAATCTGCGCGATGCTCAGCGTGAACGCACAATCTCCGTCCGGAGTGTGGCAGAGATAATCGCAGCGAAACATCTGACGCCCGCCGGCCAGCACATCCCGAAGCCCCGCAGCGACCGCATCGGCATGCGCACGCTCGGGTGCGCCGACACTCGCGCACGCGCTGAGAAAATTTGCGCCTTCGTGGACACCGAGCCCGGCGCCGGCGCGCGCGGCGGAAAACGCGCGCCAGGCCCTGTTAGTCATGACGACCGCTCCGGCTGCATCGACCACACAGACTTCGCCGGGCAGCGCATCGAGGGCGCTCAACAGGAGGCGGCTCGAGCCCTGCAATGCGGCCTGTGCCTCGGGAAGCAGTATGGCGGTGCCGGTCGCCGGATCCATGACGGCATCGATCTGGCCCGCTTCGAAAGCCCGAAGCTCTGCGGCCCCTTTGACGATCTGGCGGACCCAGTGCATGAACGCAGCCTCTGCCTGCAGGTCGGAAGGGCTCCGCACCGGCGGCAACGCCTCGGGAGTCACTCGATCGCTCCCGCCGGCAATCCGAGCGCCGCCAACACGCTGCCCGTATCGCTGAGGTTGCCGATGACATTCGAGGTCGGCGCGGGCGAGACCTTGGCGAGGCTGGGCGTGACCAGGACGCCATCGGCCAACGCGCGTCGCGGATGTTCACAGACGTCGATGATCTCCAGCTTGTAGCCGTCCTTCAGGTATCGTCCGCAGATGGCATGCAGATTGGCGATGGCCTTGACGGAATTGGGTGCTGTGCCTGCAATGTAAAGGCGCATCACCACGACGGTGGTGACCGGCGCGCCCGCTGGACCCGCCTTCGTGCGCTTACGAGCCACGTCGCGGCGCCTGGTCGCCGTTATGCTTGCGGGACTTCGCAGAAACCCGGGCACCGCGGCGCTTGCTGGGCACCGCCGCAGCCGCCCCGTCCGAGCCGCGCATCTTGAGCGCCTCACTCTTCCGCTCACTCGAGGACGCCCGCTGCGCGTCATCGTCACTGCTGTAACGCGCCAGCTCACCCCGCGCCCGGTCGAGATCGACTTGCAGGGCCGCTATCCGCGCAGCGATGTCCGCTTCGGCAAACCGCAGCTCGCGGCGTTTCTGAGTGAAATCCGCCTGCCGCTCCAGGCTTCGGGCTCTCTCTTCCGCCTCCTTTTCCCAACGCAGCGTGCCCATCAACACTTCGCCGCCGGAGGAATAGACCTCCGTCAGCGCCGGCCCCGCTGCGCTCAACACCAGCTCGCGCACTTGGTTTGAGTGTCGCGTGCCGCGGGACTTGACGATGGTGAGCGCTCTATTGCGTTCGCCGCCACGGACCAGATACGACAGATGGATCCAGGTGTCCGCTATCGTGGAGATCTGCATCTGCGTCGCTTCAGCCTGCGGATCGTCGCCCTCGACGAGCGAGGTGATGAATGCGGTGATGTGATGGTCGCGCACCTGGTAGATGAGGCGGTTGCCAACGGCACGCGCCGAGCTGATCGCGCCACTCTTGGCGAGGGCCGACAACGGATCGATCACCATGCAGCGCGGTTGATGCTCGAGCAGCAGCGCTGCGATTCTGATCAGGTGCTCTTCAGGGTTGATCGCGTCGGTCCGCCCGGAATACATGCGCAACAGGCCGGATTTCGCGTACCCATCGAGGTGAATCCCGACCGACGTAAGGTTGCGCCGGATCCGCTCGCCGCCTTCGTCAAAACTCACGAACAGCGTTCGCTCGCCGCGCCGACAAGCGCTCTCTGCGAACTTTCCGACCAGAGTCGTCTTGGAGGTGCCGGGCGCGCCCGTGATCAGCGTAGTAGTGCCGCGGAACACGCCGCCGCCCAGCATCGAGTCGAGGCCCCCGAAGCCGCTGGACACTCGTTCGAGCGAAGCCCGCTGGGAAGTTACGGCACTCCCTGGGGCCGCCACTTCGATGCCCTGCGGGCCGAAACTCAGCGGGAACTCGCCGGGCGAGAAATCTGAGCCACGATATTTGGTGATCTCGAGCCGGCGCAGCGCAATCCCTTGCTCGAGGCGCCGCTCTAAGCGGATCACACAATCGGCCATGAACTGCATGAAGCCGTAGTTCGCGGGGCTGGCGGTATCGCCCTCCATCTTCGCCGTGATGATCGCGGTCAAGTCCGCGTGCGCCAACCAGTCGCGCAGACAATGGATTTCGCGTATTTCGGCGACTGGGTTCTGCAGCAGCGCCAGCAGCACATCGATTCCATCGAACACAATCCAGGCGGCGCCGAGTTCCCGCTTCTTGGCCTCGAGAATGGCCAACATGCCACTCAGCTCGAACTCCCCGGACTGCACGACCGTCGGTGAGAGTCGAGCATCGAGAAAAAACAGCGCGCTCTTGGCCAGCGCAGGCAGGTTCCAGCCAAACGTCGCGGCATTCGCGAAGATTGCGCGGGTGCCTTCCTCGAAGGCGACAAAGATCCCGGGCTGCCTGCCCTGGCGTGCCGCGTTGACGAGAGTTTGCAGAGCGAAGACGGTCTTGCCCGTGCCCGGACCGCCCACGACCAAGCTCGTCCGGTTCAGGGGCAGTCCGCCGCGGCTGATCTCATCAAAGCCGTGGATGCCCGTCGCCACTTTCGACAGCAGTCGCGGGTTCGCACTCTTTTTCGCAGTCACGCCGGTCCTCTTCAGTGGAGTCTAGCTTGCATCTCTGGATCCCGCTTTCTGTACGATATCGCACATAGCGGGCCACGGTTGCGTAATTCTTGGACGCTGCCTGATTCGTGTCCTCTGAACAGGGGGCCGTGACGGGCCCAAGATCGAGAACTATTCCCTTCCATCGACCGAGGCCGGCACCTCGGAGACCGTGACGTCCCCGCATGCGAGCGTCGCTGCGAAGGCCTAGCTCTTCAAGCAGTTCGAGCCTCTGAAGCGGCGCACTCCAGCCGAGGCTCGGATTTCGGGCGCAGTCAGACCGCCGTGACCAGGCTCACGCTCCGTGATGTGTGTCCGCTAGAAAGACGCTCAGTGCGCTACCGAACAGAAGGAGTTGCGGGGGCCAGGTTAGCCTGCTGGCGATTCGAGCAGCACTGCGCGCTTCAGGGGAGGTGCACCTCGACGGGGAGCGAAATCCCCTAGGACAACCATCAGGTTGTAAGGAAGCCGATGACACCAGACGAAGTAGCCAGGATGCAATCCATCGCTCGCTTACACCTTCTCGAGAAGGCCAGCGAGATGCGCTACTCCGGCCAGTTACTGAGGGCTAACTGGCTCGTTCGAATGGCCAACAGACTCAGGGAGGCAATTGAGGAGATTAATCGACGACGGCAGCAAGGTAGCTAGAAGCGACCACGGTCAGGCGATGCCGGCAATGTCCTCGCGCAGCCACTGGGTCTCGAGCATCACGGTCCCGACGCGTCTTTTGGAACCTCGCTCCTGCCAATCTCCTGCACCCACGAACAAGAACAAATGCTGGTGGCGGCATCGGCGGGTTGCACCATTCTCTCGAAGCGCCATCGCAGTTTGCTGCTGTCGCGAGTTCCGGGCTGCTCGATGATCACACCAATTTCCGTAATTGAGGTGCTTCGAGTGCTGATCAAAGTGGCACTTCCCGAAAGGCTGAGTCACTCCCGCTAAGCGGGCCATCGAACGGACATCCGGTGTCGTAGCTCGCAAGATCGCACCCTACCCCCGGGCAGGCCAAACCCGGCCCGTTGCCCGGAAGCGGTTCTGGGCCAGCCCCGGAACCAGCGACAACCAACACCAGGGGACTACTCATGCAAACCGAACCGCTGCTCACAGAGCCAGCCTCGAATGGACACGGCGCGAAATCAACCCCCAAAGACGCGGGGGCCGATTCGACACCGTCGGGCATTGTTCGAGAGTTTCAAAATTTCGTCGCGGATGTAGAGGCCTTGATCAAACCAAGCACCTCGCTGACCGGGGACGATCTGGCCCGTGCCAAAGCCAGCCTTATTGCCCGCGTCGCCGCGGCAAGGGCATTCGCCGAACAGATGCCAGGAGCGATCTCCGCTCGAGCCCGTAATACGGCCAAGGTTGCTGACGACTATGTACGCGAACGGCCATGGCGGACAATAGGCATGAGCGCGGCGGTTGGACTGCTCATCGGTTTCCTGCTTGGTCGCCGCGGCCAGTGAAGTGAGCCCGAATTTCGGGACCTCAATCCCCGCAGGAGGACCCGGAGGAGCATGCGTCTATTGAGGAACCCTTGCTGGATTTCGGTGCCGGCGCTCGTCCTTGCCGGCTGCGGCGGCGACACGCAGCCGAACCTCGGCAGCGCACCACCGCCGCGGGGCACGCTGCTGCAAAACGCGCCCGAGCTGCTGTCAACCGTCACGACGTCCACTCTGCTCCTCGAGCTCAACAGCGCGGTGGCCAATCAGCAGGTGCTCGCCCTCAGCGGTCCCCCGGTGTGCGACATCCTGATCTACCACATCGAGTACGAGACCGTGGGAGGGGCCAATGATCCCACCACCGCGTCGGCAGCACTCATCGTACCCACCGGCGCGGGTGCGAGCTGCACCGGCGAGCGTCCCATCGTGGAATACGCGCACGGCACGACGACCGACCGCAGCTTCAATATGGCGGACATGCAGAACGCCGAGACGCTGCTGCTCGCGGCGCTCTTCGCCTCGCAGGGCTACATCGTCGTCGCGCCGAACTACGCCGGCTATGACACCTCGTCGCTCCCTTACCATCCCTATCTGATCGCCGATCAGCAGTCGAAGGACATGATCGACGCGCTTAAGGCGGCCCGCACTGCCCTGCCGCTCGCCTCCCTGTTGCTCACCCGGGACAGCGGACAGCTGTTTCTCACCGGCTACTCGCAGGGAGGTTACGTCGCCATGGCGACGCATCGCGCCATGCAGGCCGCCGGAATGCGCGTAGACGCGGCGGTGCCCATGTCGGGACCCTATGCGCTCGCCGCCTTTGTCGATGCGGTGTTCTACGGCGAGGTCAATGGTGGTGCGACGATATCTTCCACCTATCTCCTCACGGCCTATCAGCATGCTTACGCGAACGTCTACACGAGCGTCGGCGAGGTATTCGAGCCGCAGTATGCGGCTGGCATTGAATCCCTGCTGCCGACCATGTTGCTGAGAAGTCAGCTCTACGCCGGCGGGCAGCTGCCGCAATACGCCTTGTTCAGCCCGTCACCGCCCGCTCCTCAGTTTGCCGGCATCACGCCGCCAACGACACCGGCGGACCTCGCCGCGGTCTTCGCACTCGGCTTCGGCAGCGGCAATCTGCTTCAGAACAGCTATCGGCTCAGCTACCTGCGCGACGCACAGGCTAACCCCGACGGTGGCTTCCCGACGCTGACCACGGGCACCGCGGCAGCCTCTCCCGGGCTCCCATGGCGGCAGGCGTTGGAACGAAACGACTTGCGCGACTGGAGCCCGAGCTCTCCGGTGCTGCTATGCGGCGGGGCGGTGGATCCAGTCGTCCTCTGGCTCAACACCCAGCTCATGCAGAGCTATTGGGCATCGCAGGCGCCGTCCGCATCGGTCTCCTTTCTCGATCTCGAATCCGCGCGATCCGCCGGCGACCCGTACGGCGACCTGAAAGACGGCTTTCAGCTGGCAAAAGCGGCCGTTGCCGCGGATGCGATCGCACACGGTGCGACGGACGGCGGCGCGTTCGCTGTCGCGCAGGCCTACCACGTAAGCCTCGTGGCACCGTTCTGCGTCGCGGCCGCCAGATCTTTTATCGCCGGTCACTGAGCCGAGAAAGATGCCGGTAGAAAACGCGGGTGCGTCACCCGGCCGATTCCTGGGCGAGTCGCTAGCGCTGCGCGCCTGCAGCTACCGTATTGATGTCGTCGTGGCGAGGCTTGCGACCCTGCCGCTGGTTCTCGCCGCAGCCGCGGCCTCCGCGGGGCGATCATGCGCGCGATACCAAGTGTCGCCGAGCATGGTGTGACACGCGCCCAAGAGCACAACGGGCCCGGTGAGCGAAGCAACCAGTGCGCTCGCGACATTGACTCCCGCAGCAGCTCTCGCTGCAAAGTGGTTGAAGATCGAGCCCGCAATCACGGCGCCCGCGACACCCAGTCCGAAGTCCAACACGACACCCTTGCCTGTACTCTTAAAGAGCCCGAGGACTATGTAGCCTGCGATAAGTCCGAGAAGAATAAAGACAACAATTGACACTGGAACCCTGCGGATGTCGCGCAAGAGCGAAATAAATCCAAACTCGCATTACCGTGGTGCGGGTCGTCGCACAAAGTTGACGGCAGCCAGGAGGATGAGTGCTCCCAGAAACGACACGAACAACGCACCTGCGCCAAAGTTGCTCTGATTGATGGTGGACACCCCGAAGAGCGGGCTAAAGAACCATCCGCCGAGGGCGGCGCCGACGATTCCGACCACGACGTTGAGGAACAGGCCCTCTCGCGTTCGCATGACCGCGCTAGCCGCCCATCCAATCAGTGCGCCGACTGCGAGCCAAATGATGATGTTCATAAAGTGTCTCCTCTGATTGGCCCTGGAGGCTATCCGGGCTGGAGCGGCTATGTCTGTACGACAACGTACCAACGACCGGGTCAGCCGAGCTGGCCGACGATTTCGCCCCGCTGAATTCTAGGAACCGCGATAGCGGACCCAGCTGCCGGTTTCGCGTTGGGTGCGGTAGCGAACGGAGAATTCCGGCGGCGAGCCCCACAATCAGCGCAGTTTACAACTGAGGAACAGACATGAAGCCAACATTTGCAATCAGCTGCGCGCTCTTCGGTACGTTGCTCGCGCCCGCGGCGGTCGTGGTCGCTCACGACTCCGATACGGACCGGTCGCACCCGGAAGCGTTCGTGAAGGATTCGGTCATCACGACGGCGGTCAAGACCAAGCTCGCTGCCGAGCATCTAACCAGCTTGGGACGCATCCATGTCGACACCGACAAGGATGGAGTCGTATGGTTGACCGGCAGCGCCCGATCCCAGGAAGCCGCGGACAAGGCCGTCTCCATCGCACGTGATACCGAACACGTGAAGGCGGTTCACAGCGACATTAAGATCAAGCAGGACGATTGAGAATCCGCTCTGGACCGGATATGTCGGTCCCCAGCGCACCACGCCTCGGGCGTGGTGCGCTGGAGCGGTGAGTGCGCGATAGCGCGCCAGTAAATCGCGCAGCCATTGGTTAGTCGTGACCGCTTTATCGCCGCTACACCTGACCTGGTAGGGCTGCCCGCTTAAGCTGCTCTTCGTGGCGGCCTCCTCGATAAAGTCCTCGGCCGTTTGGATCCGATCCCCCGTCGCCAGGATTTGGTACTTGTCGCGCAGGTGCGCCGCGGCCTTTTTCGCGTCGTACCAGCTGCCGTTGCGAAAGAACTCACAGCCGGAGTTCTCAATGAACCCGAGCAAATAGTTGATTTCCGTCTGCGCGAGCACAGGTGCTGCTGCGCGCACATCCGGCGCAAGCGCCAGCCCAAGCACCAGGCACAGTACCGCCGACAACGGGCCGTTCATACGGGTCCGCTGCGAGTCACACCACGCTGCGGCCGGCGACTTCTCATAGTTCCGCGGCAATCGGCAACCACGACAGCAGACTCTGCTCCAGCCTTTGCCATTCGCTCCGTGCCGGTTCCCGCGTGTATTCGACGGCATTGCCGTTCTCCTGTGAATCCCACGCCAGCCGCGCCCTCCCGGTGCCCGGCGTGTACCACGAGAGAGCGTAGGCATTGCCGGGTTGCGCCATTTTTTCGAAGCGCATCGCGGTCTGCTGCGCGAGCTCCGGGCTGTCGATGATCACGCCGATCTCCGTATTGAGGTGCTTCGAGCGTTGATCAAAGTTCATCGAACCGATAAAGAGCTTCTCACGATCAAA
>Ga0307477_10003750_pt1 | contig 11188 bp, 8 predicted proteins | sample atmos_gasesECM2C_FD_203316 | JGI IMG/M metagenome (GOLD analysis project Ga0307477, IMG submission 203316) | Hardwood forest soil microbial communities from Morgan-Monroe State Forest, Indiana, United States - atmos_gasesECM2C_515 | ecosystem: Environmental > Terrestrial > Soil > Temperate... | reverse complement strand
TCGAGTCAATGGCAATCTGGAAGTTGAGACTGATGGGCCGGGTGGAGCTACAATGATCCAATACTCACTAACGGAAAGCGCCCTCTCTCCATTTCGGGCTGAACCAACACAAGCTGGCGAGCCATATACGCTTATAGCCACGGGATTTCTCGCAGTACTCAGGCCGGGCCTGCGTTAGTACCAAGGTACGGCCTCGAGCAAACCCGGTCCGTTTCAGGAGACACAACATTGCTGACCAAGGGCATCCGGCCGGCCACGAACGAATGTCGGGGGCGCGCGATGGCGTTTGGATTGAACCGGAGAGCGACCTCAGCGTGTTTTGAAGTTTTTATTTAGCCCGAATCCCACCTACGATAGCGGGATCTAGCATTGAAAAGGAACCTTCACAAATGGATATGCTCCAGTCTGAAACGATACCTCGTTAGACCTATACAACAAGTTCGGGCACCTCCATTTCACCGGCAGTGAAGGCGGTGTTGAATGCCCGGACGACAACAGGATCGAACTGGCTCCCGGCACTTTTCATGATGATTTCTTTGGCTTCGAATGGCGACGTAGCTTTGCGGTACGGACGGTCGCTGGTAAGCGCATCATAAGCATCAGCGACGGAAATGATGCGCGCCTCCAGCGGGATGTCCTCTCCTCGAGTCGGATGGTGTCCCGAACCATCGAAGTTGTCGTGGTGCGCAAGGACGATCGGAAGAATTCGATGGAGCGCGCCGCCGACGGGGTGCAGGATTTCTCCTCCTTTTTCAATGTGCGTCTTAACTTGCTCGGTTTCTTCGCTGGTCAGGCGCGCAGCCTTATAAAGAAGATCGCGGCTGATATCGAGCTTGCCGATGTCGTGGAGGAGTGCCGCGGCGCGGACGTCTTCGATGCGCTCCTCGTTGAATCTAAGCGCTGAAGCAATCTTTGCGGCATATATTGAAACTCGATAGGAATGGTTCTGCGTGTATTTGTCCTTGGAGATGAACTGGCGGAGAATGAGAAGAACGCCGTGATAGGTTTGGCGCAACTCCCGAAGCTTCGCTTGATTGCGGTCATAGAGAGTGCCCATCGCGTAGGCGGTTACCATCAGCGTCGCGCCCCAAAGAGTGATGTCAAACCATTTGCTGTCAGCCAAAGTTTGTCCGCCATGAAAAGCGAATAAACTTGGGTTGAAATAGGTCAGCGAAATGACCAGCGCAAAGCTCAGCAGAGCGGTCATCGTGGCGTGTCGACGGCCGTAGAAGTACGCCGAGAAGATTGTCGGGAAGAAATAGAAGCCAAGCACAGCACGGTGCATACTGACCATATAATTCAGGAACATCGCGATCAGAAACAGAGAGAGAATCAGCCAGAGCTCGCCATTGATTTCGCTCAGGCGGCGCAACCAAGGAGACTTCATGATTCGTTCCTCCTTCGAGGCTGGTAAAGCAGCCATATCTTCAGTCGGGCCAAGAAGAATCGGTGTTCGGGCGGACTGCTGAATGGGATCACGACGAAGTCGCTACACAATGCTATCCCTCGTCTCGGCAAGCCATCCGTCTAAGATCGCCTGGTCCTTGATTTCGATCTTTGAGAATAAGATTCCGGTTGTGGCATTCGGTTGAACACGAGCCACCTTTCCTAGAGCAAGAAACCTCGTCCCGCGATGAGAAATTCTGACATAGACCTTTGTTCCGATCGGAAAAGTCGTTTGTTTGCCCACCTGGCATCCAAAAACACTTAGGTCGAGAGTCACTGCAACCACCTGAGCGCCCGATTCCACATCAGTCAGTTCTATTGGAGCCGAGAATAAAAATCGGCGGGCGCGTGAGTGCAGTGTTCGCACGTTCCCTCCTATCGACCTGACTCCGGAACTCGTATGTTTTCTTGTACCGCTTCATTTCCCAAGCCAATTTCCTCTTCAATCGCCTGAACTGCTTCGCGAGAAATCTCAATAAATTCGACCCCGGCCCCAACTCCCGGGATGCAGTGTCGAACTTCGGCTCGGGCGCTGATTTGGAAGCCGGAACGAGCGAGTCGAAACTGAACAGCGAGAACCGCACCTTCCGGAAAGCTGCGGCTTGTGTTGATAAACATCCCCCGCGTGCTAATGTCGGGGGTCCGCGTCACAATGTTCTCGTTGTGGCCTTCGTAGGTAACCGACAAGTCGCGAAGGCTAGAAAAGCGGGTGATGGCTCGCGCTCCATTGGTGGTTGTCTGTGAATTCATAATTTTCCGACTCCTTGGCGGACGTGTGAACGGCTGTGGGTTCCGCGCATAGTTGGTGCCTCCACTTCCGCACCGCAGTAAGGGCAGAACAAGAATGCAGGCGAAATTTCACCCGAACATGCGGAGCAACATTTCGATACGATTGGTTCAAGTGGAATGACGCGGTGAACCTCGTCGAGCGTTGTCACGCCCTCCAGCACGCGCGCGAGCGCGTATTCCTGCATGAGCTTCATTCCATTCTGCCGCGCGAGTGCTCGGATTTCGTCGTTGCGGCCCCCAGAGCGTATGGCCAAGCGAATCGAATCGTTCACCACGAGCATTTCATAAATACCGATGCGACCTTTGTATCCGGTCAGGTCGCACGCCTCACACCCGACCGGAGAACTTTCCATTTCTGGAGGATCAACAATGCCGGCCGCTCTCATTCGGGAAATGTATTCAGGATTGGTGGGAATTACTTGGTGGCAAGCGCACAAGCGGCGAATCAACCGCTGTGCAACGATTCCGGTCACCGAGTTAGCAATTTGAAATGCCGGAACACCTAAGTCGAGCAAACGGGTCACTGCCGAAATGCTGTCGTTTGTATGCAGAGTCGAAAGCACTAAGTGCCCTGTCTGTGCCGCCTTGAGCGCGATCTCCGCTGTTTCCTTGTCCCGGATTTCCCCTATCATGATGACGTTCGGGTCTTGCCGTAAAATCGACCGCAGGCAGCTTGCAAAGGTAAGGCCCGCTTTTGTATTCACTTGAACTTGGTTCAGCCCAGGAACCGCGTATTCGACTGGATCTTCCACAGTGATAATGTTGACGGATGGCTTCCTCACGAGATTAAGCGAGGAATAAAGTGTCGTGCTCTTGCCCGAGCCCGTCGGCCCGGTGACCAGAATCATGCCTTGGGGCAAGCCCAGCATTTGCCGTAACCCATCCGCGATGTTCGCGGGAAATCCAAGGGTGGCGAAATCCTGTAGCGGCGCGTCCGACTCAAGCAAGCGCATCACTACCTTTTCGCCATATTGAGTCGGCAATGTTGAGACGCGCAGGTCAATCCGGCGGGCTGAAATCTTCACAAGAAAACGGCCGTCTTGGGGAGCCCGGCGTTCGGCAATGTCCATATCGGACAGAATCTTGATTCGCGATACCACAGAATTCTGGATGGACCGCGGAATTCGCTGATAGTCACGCAGGATGCCGTCCACCCGCAGCCGCACCACCGTGTCAACAGCCTGCGGCTCAATATGGATGTCGCTCGCCTGCTTTTCCGCCGCCGCTATAATCGTGGAAGCCACCAGTCGCACGGCGGGCGTAGACTTGCGCAGTAATTCCGCCTGCATCTCCTGCATTGCTTCGATGTTCCGCTGCAGCGAGCTTGAGGAGATGAACTCCATTTCAGGATTTTCAGCGGATGGTGCAATCGCTTCGGCCAAGGCCGCTTCGGCTTGCTCGGCGACGCCATACCATTTTTCAATGGCTGCCTGGATCTCATTGCGGAAGGCCAAGCGTGGCACGATCTCCATGCCGGTCGAGAAACGCAATTCATCGATGATCCGCAAATTCTGGGGTTCGGCGAGAACCGCTACGAGTTTGGTCTTGCCATCGGTTTGAATGGGCAACGCGCAACAGCGATTGGCGAGGGCATGGGGCACAAGCTTTAAGACTTCAGGGTCAATGTGAAGCGTTTCGCACTTTGCGTAGGGTATGCGCGTGACCTCGGTAAGGGCAGCGGCAAGCTCAGGCTTCGAAACGAGACCACGCTCCAATATCAGTTCGCCAAGATGAATCAGTTTGCCCTGCTGGTCCTCGATTGCCTTAGAGAGATCGGAACGTGAGATTTGGCCCCTCTCCCGCAGGACCTCGCCAAGCCGTTTTTTCTTCATTTTTCGGAACTCCCCAAACCGCGGCAAGAAGGAAATCCATTGCAAAGCACGCACTTACACCTTCTATTGTCCGCTTGGCATCACATTCGCTAGGGAATCCATTCCTGGTTGGTGTCTAAAACGGAAAGCGACCGATTGCAGATACATCTCGTGGGGGAACTCCTTCCACGAGAAGGCCGGTCAGAGTCAAGACGGTTTTGTTTTCCCTTTTGTGGATTTGTTACCTTTTAGCCGAGCAGCCTCTGTCGCCATCCTTCCACCCGCAGTCTTTTACGAAGAAGGATCTATCGGAAGGGGCGAACGTTTTGTTCCACAGCAGGCCGGGCCCGCCCCTCGCTCTTCTTCTCTACAGTTTTGAAACTGCCAGTCGAGCAGCAGAAAAACTGATTTGCCACCCAGATGAACGCCCCGTCAAAGGCCACGCCGATGGGGTTGTTTCCCACGGCAAAGTTGCCGAGGTTCGTCCCGGTCAAACTCAGCTTGGTCACGTTGTTGCTTCCATAATTCGACACCCAAATGTGGGACCCGTCAAACGCTACACCGGCAGGCCCGGTTCCTACGCCAAAGGTGCCGACGGACCTGATTGTAAGCAACAATGATGTGATTAACCCCGACCCCACCCAGCCAAGCGAGCTGGTCGAATTCACCACCACTGGGCAATTCGTGAAGGAAATCTCGGTGGACGCGAATTTCGGCGGGTCCTTTGGATTGGCGGTGGAGACTAAGGGCAATATTGCCCACTTTGCAGCGGTAGACGATAACGTCAGCATCCTGCTCGATTGGCAGTTCCCGCAGCCGTAAAGGAAGAGACTTGGTGCTGGTTCCGAAGACCAGATTCATGGAGTAGGACTGCGGCTCCTTCATTCGCCGAGTTCATCGGAACCGCACTAGTTATAATCAGGAGGCAAGCGCGGTTATGCCAGTTCACGCCTTAAGGAAAAACGGTAGGAGCATGCAACAGATCATCGACTTTATCCTCGAATTGGAGAAGCTCAAAGGGGTGACACGGAAAGTCCGGCCGGTGGGCCTTGATCGCTATGAGAACTCCGCGGAGCACAGCTGGCAACTTGCAATGCTGGCTGTCTCACTGGTGCGCTATGCCGAGTCATCAATCGATACCAATCGGGTGATCCGCATGCTTTTGGTACACGACATCGGCGAAATCGATACCGGGGACACCCTCGTGTTCCTAGAAGGAGGTTGGGAGGACCGCAAGGCGGCCGAGATAGCAGCGGTGACGCGGATTTTTGGGATGTTACCAGAAGATCAAGGGGCGAGTTTTCTTGCACTTTGGCACGAGTTCGAGGGCGGCGAAACTCCGGAAGCTCGTTTCGCCCGTGCCGTGGACCGAGCCATGCCTGTGCTGCAAAACCTAGCCAATGAGGGGCAAAGTTGGCGTGAAAATGGCATCACCTATGAGCGGGTTGTCCGCCGCATCGCTCCGCCAATCAAGGCGGGCTGTCCAGCTCTGTGGGAGTATCTGGAGGTGCGTCTCGAAGAGGCTCGACGCAGGGGTGTTTTCGGGGCCTGAGTCATGTAAAGCAGCGCTTCATTCGATCAGAAGCGGTAGCGGAACGAGAACTGAAATGTTCGTGGCCCGTTTAATTGGTTGATAGATTCAAGCGTTTTGAATCCTGAGCTGGGCACTAGGAAGCAAGTTTGATTGGGACTTGCCCCGTCGCCGCAATTTGAACCCACAGGATCGTATTGGGTTTGATTGATTCCCGCACCGGCCTGCACAAAGAAGTTCGCGTGATTGAACAGATTGAAAACTTGCGCTTGAATCTCGATGGTCTGTCGCTCGGTAACATGGAAAGCGCGGGTCAACCCGAGATCAATTTCGTTAATCCACGGACCGTAGAACGAATTGTAGCCCATTCCCGGAACGGGACCGGCGCCCGCGATTCCCAAAGCGGTGTTGCCCGTAGATTGATTGATAGCGCTGTCGTTGATCGTGTCATTTCCACTTGAGCCGCAACTCGCCAGATTTGGGCCGGTGCAGGAGCTGGCCAGCAGTCCGGTGTACGGCCGGCCTGAATTAAATTGCATCACTGTACTGATAGTCCAATTCGAAAGCAGATGCCGCTGGAAATCATTTGAAAGTCCCGAGGCATCCGGATTGTACACGGCCGCAATAGAAAGCCGGTGGCGCTGATCGAGAAGAGTTGGGCCATGTGTGTTGCCCAAATCGAACTGATTATTGAAGTCCGCCCCGCTCTGCGTTCCCTTAGAAAAAGTGTAGGAGGTCATCAAAGAAAGACCGTGTGAAGCCCGCCTGAGAATCTGCACGTAAAGAGAATTGTAGTTATTTACTCCGGGACTGATCAATGCATTGATCTGGCCGGCTGCCGAGGTCAAGCGGCCTTCGGTCAACAATCCGCTATCAAGATTCGGCGCGCTAACCGTTCCCGGGCAGAGTGTTGGCGACGGGTCCGGTGTGGTGCCGCCCTGGCCGACTCCAGGAGGGCAAAAGAAGTACGTAGTTGTGCCGGCGGGGGCCAAAAGATTTTGGTCGGAGGCGCTCGACGCTAACAGGTGCACGGCGTGTGTCCATATCGTCCCGACCGTGACCGTGGTATTCGCGATTAGCTCGCGCTGGATTTCCAGACTCGACTCGATAACGTAAGGAATCTTAAAGTGGGGATCGACGATTGAAAGATTCGAGGACGGGCCGAACCCACTCGTATTCGAAAACGAATTCGGAAAAACGGTCATCTGCTGATTCGGAGCCAGGGCGGAATTGAAGGGGACAAAAGTAGTGGCCTGCTGCGAGACGAGTCCGTTGGAGATCACTGAATTTTCGTAGTTAATGCCGTCGAGGATCTCGCGGAATATCCCAAACCCTCCCCGAACGACGGTTTTCGAAATTGGCTGATAGGCAAAACCAATCCGCGGCGCAAATCTATTGTACTGATTTGGAAATTGCCCGGTCAATCTGCCGATGAGTGGGTCGCCGCTGGTAGTGTTAGCCCGGGGCTGCGGAAAAACCTGGAAATCTTGGCGCACTCCAAAGTCCAGTGTGAGTTTTTCCGACACTTGGAATTTGTCCTGCACGTAAAATCCGTAGTACGGAAAAGTGAACGGGAAAACGGGATTGCCGCCAGCCTGAGTAAAAAAGGCGTAACGTCCCAGAGCAAAGCCCTCGGGACTCGAAAATGCGTAAGTGCCGTCGAAATTGCCCGGAAAGAAATCGGTCACATGCGTGCGGTTGAAGTCGAACCCGAAGTTGAGAGTGTGATGTCCGGTGGTGAAGGTCACGTGGTCATTTATCTGCCATTGGAACTCTTTATTGTTTCCTTGCGAGAACGTCGGATTGCCAAGTTCAAAGAAGGTTGGTGAGAAAAACTCGATCTGGCCAAGCGTAGGAGAAGTGAGGCCCGATGGAGTTCCGATTTGTTGATCGCGAAGATAACTCACCGAAATGTCATTCAAAAGCGTTGGCTTAAAAATGTGCGTCCAGTGCGCGCTAGCGTGGTGGTCGCGCACGAAGTTATTTGAAAGGCTTTCGGCGCCGAAGGTGGCCACCGGGTTGAACGTGATTTCGCCGCCAGGCGAATTGAACCGGCTGTAGTTGTACACCAAGGTTAGGTGATCGGCGGCCGTGGCCTGCCAATCGAACTTCGGGAAGAAAGATAGATTGTCGGCACGTCGTGCTCTCTGGACCAAGTTGCGATCTATCGCGCCCAGAGCGTTGGACACTTGCTGAAGGTAGGCTGGATAGTTGGGATCGGCTGGTGCCGGAATTGTAGAGAAGCTGCCTGGTACTGGATATGGTGCATTCGAAGATGGCAACGGCGTACCATCCGCAATTCCAAAATTGCCTGCCAGGTCGCCGTTCAAGCCAGCAAATTGCGAATTAATTACTGAGATCGGTTGTTTACGGCGCTGTTGTTCGTAGTCAAAATAAAACCAGGCTTTGTTGTGGATGACTGGGCCGCCTAGATCCGCACCGAATTGCTGTAGCACGTCGAGCGGCCGAGGAACGCCATTGGCCTTATCGATAGAGTCATTCGCGTTTCCTACGCCAGAATTGCGGTTGTAATAGAATGCGCCACCGTGCCAAGTATCGGTTCCCGATTTCGTTACGGCGTTTACGAATCCGGCTCCCGCGCCTCCATATGCGGCGTTGTACGGATTGTTTGTCACCTGGAATTCCTGAATCGACTCTTCGCCGAATACGTAGGGCACACGCGTCCGGCCACGTGCTTCACCAAAATAATTGCTGGTGGCATTCGCGCCGTCCACGGTGAAAGAATTCGAACCGTTGCCATTGGCGAAGCCGGAGTCGGCACCACCTTGCTGACCGGCCATACTAACCAACCCGAAATCTCCGTCGGCAGTCACGTTAGGGGTAAGCAGCACGAAATCGGTGTAGCGCCGTCCGCTCAACGGCAAATTTTCGATTAGATTTTGATCTACGACTGTGCTGACCGTAGATTCTGTAGCCCGCAGTAGCGGGGCCTCGGCAGTAATCGTGACCGATTGCGTCAGGTTGCCCACCTGCAGGGAAACGTTCCCGGAGGCGTTTTGCCCAACTTGGACCACGACGTCGTTAATATTGGTGGTCTTAAATCCAGTTTGGCTAACGGTGATATTGTAGGCGCCCACGCTCAGCGAGGGAAAAGTGTAAAATCCCGCTCCGTTGGTTTTTGTGTTCAGCTTTAAGCCTGCCTCCACGTTTTCCGCTGTCACAGCCGCGCCGACTACCGCGCCGCCAGTAGTGTCTGTAACTTGGCCAGAAATCGAGCCGGTCGAAATGGCATTCTGAGCTCGGGCGTCTAAAGAAAACAGAGATAACGCGGCAGCTAAAACAGCGAGAAAGTAAGGGGGTTTCATTTCGGCTCCCCAGTTATCGTTATTATTCGCTCCCCGAAGCGAAACCAATACCACAAATTACCCGGGCCAGGGAAGATGAAATTGACGTAGGCAGCTTCTGAATGCTGGCATGGAACCACTCGATGTCGCGGCTGTTCTGAAACACGCAATTCAGTTTTCGAACAGCTTTTGCGTTTCGCGTCGTGAAAAAACGAGTGGATGTAGTCATACGAGCGTGGAGAACTTAGCGGCACGTGTGCTGTTCCAGGTACCGACGCGCGTCAGGAGGATCCATTGTTTTGCACTCTAGTATTGTCCAACGGTTCGCGCGATTTTGCCGCTCCCGCCTCAGCCTTTCAGGATTAGAATATTCGCCTTGATGAAGTGCCTGGCATCCTCTTCCGCGCCATGAGTCCCAAGATTGAAGAAGTAAAATCCCTCTTCGAATCGCCGCAACCCTATCTGAACCGGAGGCGCTACAACATTAAAATCCGCGCCGAGACCGTCCAATATTTTCTTCGCAATCGCCAGTTCACCAATATTCTCGATGTCGGCTGCGGCGACGGCTCCGCCTCCATCCCGCTTCTGAATCCCCAAAGAAATCTGACGCTGTTGGACCTCTCCACCAGCATGCTCTCCATAGCCATGTCGCACGTCCCGGGGAACGTCACCAACAACGTCCAAACCGTTAACCAGGATTTTCTCGCCGCAAATCTCGCGCCTCATACATTTGACGCGATCATTTGCTTGGGCCTTCTCGCGCACGTGGACTCGCCAAAGGCGGTGATCGAAAAGATCGCGCGGCTCTTGTGTCCCAATGGCATCGTCATTATGCAGAATACCGATGCTGCAGGTTTCTTAAGCCGCCTCGGAATCTCTTACCGCCGGATTTTGGCAGCGTTCGGCCGTATGAACTATCGCTATACCCTCACGACCTCAACTCAAGTAATAGAAATCTCCGCCCTCTGCGGCCTGCGACTTTCGAGGATTTACAGGTATTCGCTTCCCGGACTGCCCGGTATCGACCGGATCTTTTCGCAGCGAGCACTCTATAATTACGTTCGCTTCGCTTACGGGCGCGCCGAAAACAACTACAACACCTGGCCCGGCAAAGAATGTATCTATCTCTTCGAGTTCGCCCGAGTTTAGGATTAGAATGGTCGCCTCCATGAAGGTCTTGCACATCGTGAAGACCACCGTCGGTGCAAATTGGGCCTACGAGCAAGTGCGAGTCTTGTGTTCGCTAGGCATCGAAGTCGTCGTCGCGCTCCCTTCCGACACCGAAGGCCTCGCTCCCCAATATCGTCAGGCCGGTGCCACCATCGTCCGTGCCAACCTCGATTTCCCCGCGCGCGAGCCGTGGCGCATTCCCGGAAAGCTTCGTGCTTGCCGCCAGCTCGTCGCCGACATCCACCCCGACCTCATCCATACGCATCACGTCGGCACAACTCTCGTAACGCGACTCGCCCTCGGAAAAAAGTCGCCCATCCCGCGCATCTTTCAGGTCGCGGGCCCGTTGCATCTCGAACATTCGTTTTTTTCTTGGCTCGACATTGCTTTAGCCGGTCCCACCGATTATTGGATCGCTACCTGCCAATGGACACGCCAAAAATACCTCGCTTCGGGCATCGATCCAGCGCGTGTTTTCCTTTCCTATGCGGGCACCGACGTAAAGCGTTTCACCGACATACGAACAGGACTCTTGCGAAATGAACTCGGTATCTCCGCGGAATATCCTCTAGTCGGCATGGTCGCCTACATGTATGCCCCGAAGTGGTTCCTGGGACAAAGACAAGGGTTGAAAGGTCACGAAGATTTTATATCCGCGTTGAGTTTGGTTCGCAAAACCAATCCGGATATTCGCGGAGTAATAATTGGCGGAGAGTGGGGACACGCTACCCGCTACGAAAATTACCTGCGCGCGCTAGGCGCGAAACATTGTGGCGACGCGTTGGTATTTTTGGGAACACGCCGAGACATTCCCGCTATCTACCCCGACTTGGATTTGGCTGTCGTTCCTTCACATTCCGAAAACTGTGGCGGCGCAGTCGAACCGCTTCTCAGCAGCGTCCCGGTGGTAGCCACAAATGTCGGTGGTTTGCCCGACCTGGTCCAAGAAAACAAAACTGGCTGGCTCGTCCCACCTCGAAGCCCCAAAGCTCTCGCCCACGCCATTCTTGACGCGCTCCTAAACAAAGACGAAGCTCACCGCCGCGCCATGCAAGGTCAACAACTAGCGCGGAGTCTTTTCGACATTGAAACAACAGCCCGTGAAGCCCCTACCATCTATGGCACAGTTCTAATTA
>Ga0307477_10003749_pt1 | contig 11192 bp, 11 predicted proteins | sample atmos_gasesECM2C_FD_203316 | JGI IMG/M metagenome (GOLD analysis project Ga0307477, IMG submission 203316) | Hardwood forest soil microbial communities from Morgan-Monroe State Forest, Indiana, United States - atmos_gasesECM2C_515 | ecosystem: Environmental > Terrestrial > Soil > Temperate... | reverse complement strand
CCGGCGCCGAACAGAGCAGGCCGTCGGCTCCGGGACCGGCGTACCCGACGGCTGGACCAACTCCACTCTTGCACTCGGCATGACCTCCGAACAAACGTTCCGGGGGTGAGGCTACACGGGAACAGATGTTCGTGTCAAGCGAGGACGGCGCGCCTCGATAATCCGGGGCATGGCAGCCGGTGTTCGCATTCGGGTGGCCGTCTGCCTGGTGGAGGAGGGAAGGGTGCTCCTGGTGGAGCACGAGAAGGCCGAGCGGCGGTACTGGTTGTTGCCGGGAGGGGGTGTCGAGCTCTCCGAGACGATGGTGGAGGCCGCCAGTCGCGAGCTGGTGGAGGAGACGGGCTACGAGTGCGAGGTGGGCCGGCTCGTGATCGTGTGCGAGGCGATCGAGCCGATGGGCCGCCACATCGTGAACATCGTGTTCGCGGGCCGGCGCACCGGCGGAACTCTGAGCGTGGGGAGCGATCGCGCCCTGCGCGACGCGCGCTGGGTCGAACGCGACCGTCTCCTCGAGCTGGAGTTCTATCCGCCCATCGCGGGCACGGTCGCCGAGTGCATCGACGAGGGCCTCGAAGGTCCCGTCAGGTACCTCGGCAACGTCTGGCGCGACCGGTCAGCGCCGGCCGGACGGGGCGGCGCCGGCTAGGTAATCGCCCAGGCGCTGGTAGGCGGCGCGCTTGCGTCGATCGGTGATCTCCGTGTAGACGCGAAGCGTTTCGAGGGTGGCGTGGCCGAGCACCTCCTGGACGAGCCGCACGTCGCCGTCGGTGGCCTCCAGGAGGGTCGTGGCAGCCGTGTGGCGAGCGACGTGTGGACTGCGCAGCGTCCTGAACACGGCGAACAGCGCCGGGTCCGCCCCCATTCGCCTGCGCAGCGCGTTGAGCGCTCGGCGTGCGCCGTCCGCGGTCAACCGGTTGTGAGCGCGGGCGCGGCCGCGCGCCATGTCGGCGCGAGCCACGCTGACGAAGAGCGCGTCGCTCTCGTCGGCGCCGCGCTCGGCGAGGTAGTCGGACACCGCGGCCAGCGCGTCGGCGGTGCAGAACACCGTCCGGTATTTGCCACCTTTGCCCAATACTCGGAACCCCTCGGAGCGCACGTCGGATCGGTTGAGGGCGAGGGCCTCGGAGATGCGACAGCCGGTGGTCATCAGGAAGTAGACGAGCGCGCGGTCACGGAGGTCTCTCAGCCCCCCCCGCGGCAGCGCTCCGAGCAGCCGCGGGACGTCAGAGGTCGGCACCGGGTGCGGATCACCCATGACGTAGCGCGGCACCGTCACCTGCCGGCTCAGCTCCTGCTCGATCCAGCCCTCGTCGTACGCGTAGGTCAAGAAGCGTCGAAGGGCGACCAGCGCCCGCGCGCGGCTGCGCGGATTGGGCAGCACCTCGGCCAGCTCGATCTGGAAGCGGCGCAGCGCCGCGCGATCGACCGCTGCGACCAGATTCTCAGCGAGAGGTCGGGTCCGTAGAAAGGCCACGAACTTGGCCAGGTCCTGGCGGTACGCCCTGGCCGTGGTGCCGGGTCGGTTGCGCTGCACGCGCAGCCAGTCGAGGAACTGCTCCACCTGGTCGGGCAGCGGATCTCGGGGCCCGGGTATGGATCTGGCCCACGCCGGAAGACGCTTGGCATGCGGCGCGTTGGGACGCTGGCTGGGTCGTGCCGCCACGCTTGGCAGTATCAGGGCCATCCTTGGTTTTGGATCACCCCGGGTCGTGGGAAGAGGCGAGGACTGAGAATCGAGGACGGCCCGGACCTGCTCACAGCCCATGTTCCTGATAATCGGCATTATCAAGAGTTTCGAGGGCGCAGCATTCCGCTCTCCTCCCACCACGCTCCCGAGGATCGTCAATCGCCCGCGGTCTGTGACCCTGTCGTCCCCAGCTCCGTGGCGTAGCAGCCGAGCACCAGCTGCCAGCCCGTCGCCGAGTCGTACTCACTGAAAGCCTGGACGGCGCGATCGCCGTATCGCTCCCAGCCGCGGTGCTCGAGCTCGATCACTGTGCCAACGCCTTCGGGCGTGAATCGAACGTCGATTTCCGTGGCAGGGTTGGCTGGATTCACCTCCCAGCGGATCACCACCCGCCGCGGCGGATCCCACGTGGTCACCTCACCCCAGCTCGCGGTCGTCCCGTCAGCCTGTCGTTCGTAGAACCTTCCGCCGGCCTTGCCTTCGAGGACAACGGTTTCCACGAGCCCTTCGCCGATCGAGTGGCTTCGAAAGGGCCACCAGGAGGCGACGCCTTCGGTGAAAACGCGGAAGGCATCTGCCGGCGGCCTGCGCACGTGAATGCGCTTGCTGATCACGAGCGCTGTCGGCGTATCGGTCACTGTGTTCCTCCTTCGTCGCGGTCGAGTGCCGCTTGGTACTGATCGAGGGCGTTCTCCCAGAACCTGTCGAGGTAGTCGCGAAACTCGCGCAACCCGTCGAGCTCGAGGCGATACAGCTGGCGCTTGCCGTCAGGCCGGCTGCTCACCAGCTGGGCCTCCCGCAGCACCTTGAGGTGCTGAGAGACCGCTGCGCGGCTGACCGGCAGCTCGGCGGCGATGTCTGCCACGGCGGCGGGGCCGCGGCGCAGCCGCTCGTAGATCGCCCGCCGAGTGCCATCACCCAGGGCGGCCATGACCAGAGTCGCGTTAGTTTCCACTTACGCGTAAGTATAGACTTACGCGTAGCGAGATATCAAGGGGGTCGCGATGGGATACGGTCCGGGCGGGTATGCGTCGGTTGGAGCTCGTGCGGCGCGACTTCGCTGTCGATGCGGCGCTGGCCGAGGCGTGGGACCGTCTGGCGCAGGTCGAGACGTGGCCGCAGTGGGCCAGGCACATCAAGAGCGTGACGCTGCGGCCCAGCGGGCCCCTCGTCTCAACCTCGGAGGGCGTCTTTCGCCTTGCCGGCGGTGTGCGTTCAACATTCCGGATGGAGGCGTGGGACCCTCCGCATCGCTGGCAGTGGGTTGGCCGTTTCCTGACGGTCAACGTCCACTACGACCATCGTTTCTATGCAATGGGTGCGGCGCGTGCCCGGTGCGTCTGGACCGTCCAGGTCGACGGCTTCGGATCGCACAGCCTGGGCCGAATCTTCGGCGCCATCTACGCGCGCAACCTCGACCGTGGGATTCCGCGTCTCCAGGCGCAGCTGCGCCTCGAGACTAGGTGAGCTCCGCGAGGTAGGCGGGGAGCATTCGGCGCCAGCTGGGCCAATCGTGATCGTACTCCGCGCCCCAGGGATCCACTCGGTTGGGAACGCCCTTGCTGCCGAGGATGTGCGCGAGGTGCCAGGACTCGCCGATGTTCTCCCAGCGACCCTGTCCAGAAGCGAGGATGGCGATCCGGGTGCGCAGCGTTTCGAGCTGCGGCCCGTCGAGGTTGGGGAGGAAGTGGTTGGGCGTCGCGTGGTAGAGGCTCTCCCCTCCCCCGTCGCCGATGAACCGGCTCATCTCGTACGTGCCGCTCAGGCCGACCGCGTGCGAAACGACGTCCGGGTATCGGCACAGGACGGCCAGCGCGTTGAATGCGCCGATCGACGCGCCCGTGGTGATCACGGTGACGTCGTCGCTCCTGCAATCGAGCCGGATCGCCGGGATCATCTCGTTGCGGATGAAGTCGTGAAACCCGTCGAGCAGCGCCGCGCGATATCGCGGCGAGCCCGTGCCGCGGACCATCGCGGCGCCGGCCACGCTGTCGCACGAGTAGAGCTTCACCCGTCCCGCCTCGAGGAATTCGCCACAGGCCTCGACGAGCCACATGCGTTCGACCTCCTCGGCGTCGCCCCCCGCGGTCGGAAACACGATCACCGGCTTGCCGAAGGTGCCCCAGCGCACCACCGTCACATCGGACTCGACCCGGTTCGAGTACCAGCGCTCGCGCATCTTCACGATGTGCGACCCGGCGCGTCCGGTGGGAGCAGCCAGCCCAGAGCGTCGCGCAGACGATCCCGCCAGTTCGTCCAGTTGTGCCCGTCGAGCGCCTCGAACACGCGGACGTCGCCGGCCAGCCGGCGTAGCGTCGGCGTCAGCGAGCGGTTGGACTGCGCCAGCGGCTCGAACTGCCCGTACGTCTGATAGATGCGTTGCGTGACGGGCGAGGACACCGCCCCGAGCGACCTGATGAACGGAGCGGTCCGCGCGAGCGCGGGGATTCGGGTGCGCACCTCGGCGGGCAGCGTGGTGCGAACGGACCCGGATTCCAGCAGCAGGCCGCCGTACATTCCCGGTGCGCGCACGGCGGCGCACAGCGACGCCACCGCCCCGAGGCTAGCGCCCATGAGCACCCTCGACGCCCCGCCGCCCCGGATCGGCAGCGTGCGCTCGAGCTCGGGCACCAGTTCCTGGTTGAGGAACCGCGTGTGCGGAGCGCTCGCGGCGTACTCGCGCATGCGATCCCTCGGGTGCGTGAACGCGACGATCGTGTCCGACATCCAGCGCCTGTGCATCAGGTTGTCGAGAACTGTGCCGAACGCCGAGTAGTTCAGGTAGTCGTTGCCGTCGTGCACGATGAGGAGCGGGTACTGGCCGCTCTGCTCCATCCGCGCCGGCGCGTAGAGCGTGATCTCGGCGAACCGTCGCAGCGCGCGGCTCCTGATCCGGACGTGGGTGAGCTTGCCCGGCGGGACGTCAGCTCCCGGCTGCGCCCAGTCCGGGTCGACGTACCCGTCGCCGGTGACCGCCGACATCTCGCCGGCCGGACCCCTGGCGACCCGAGGATTGCGCGGGTCGAGCGTGTTCTCCACGTCGGCGCCGCGGCGCACGAGCAGCCGGTACTCGAGGCGCGCACCGAGGGGCATCTCGAGCGTCGTGTACCAGAGATCGCTGCCTGCGATCCGGCGCAGGGGCAGGGGTGCGGTGAGCCCGACGACACGATGCTCCACCGCCACCGCGTGCGCTTCGCCGCGCCACAGGAACGTCCACAGCCCGCCCTCGACCAGCGGGACGTCGTTCTCCGCGAACACTGCATCGATCGCCTCGGGGGTGGCTCCGCGCGCCCGCAGCGCGACGATGGCCGGCGATGAGTCCCGGCCGTCGCCACCCTCCAGGGCGGCCTGGCTCACGAGGCGCGCACGTGAACCGTCTCGCCCACGGCGCTCAGCATGTTCCTCAGCGTGTCGTAGTCCGGGTGCGCCATCCGCACCCACGCATTCGCCATGTAGCCGGCTTCGACGGGCTGCGTCGGCGTCCCCGGGGAGGGAAGGTGCGAATCGATGATGTGCTCACCGAACCGCTGCTGGATCTCGCCAACGCCGTCGTAGTGACTGATGTACCCGTCGCGGTCCGGACGCAGCGCCACGATCCCGCTCGCCAGCCGCCTGCTCAGCGGCCGTTCCACCGCCCCGTGCGTGACCGCGTTCGCCCACTCCCGGTAGATGTCGACGTCGTTCCCCACCGCGTAAAGATCCCAGGCTCGCACGCCGGGTGGGCGGCAGCCGATCTCGCTGAAGCGAAGGCCCTTGGGTCCGAAGAACCACTCCATGTGCGTCGCCGACGTGCCGATCCCCAGCGTCTCGATGACGCGCAGACCCATGTCGCGCACCTGCGCGTAGTCCAGGGCGCTGTCGATGCGGTTGGTGCTGATGAACTGCGGGCTGATCCAACGCTCGCGCATCGCCTCGAGCACGTTCGGGTAGTAGTGGGATGCGAAGTCGTACACGGGTCGCCCGCCGATGCAGAGCGTGTCGTAGAACGCCTCGTGACCCTCGACGAACTCCTCCACCGCCACCGAGCCCGAGCCGGACGACCCCAGGTCCGCGAGCGCGCCGTCGAGCCCGGCCTCGTCGTCGACGCGCACCGTCCCCGACGCCCCCGCGGCCGCCCTCGGCTTCAGGATGAGCGGGAACCCCACGCGCCTGGCGAAGGCGCGTACCTCGGCGGCGCTGCTCGCCGCGGTGGAATCGGCGCTCGGCACGCCGGCGGCTCGCAGCGCCTCCTTCATCGACGGCTTGTCGCGGCACAGGAACGCCGTCCGCACCGACGTGCCCGGGATCGTGCAGGCCTCGCGGGCCTCGGCGGCCGACATCGTGTGTGCCTCGACGGTCGCCTCGAGCCGGTCCACCCAGACCTGGTCCTGGATCCAGCGGACCGTCTGCACCAGGCTGCCAACGTCGGTCACGTTGCCCACCTGGTGGTAGTGGAGCATCCAACCCTTCAGCTGGTCGTCGAGGTAGTCGAGAGGCCGTTCGCCGATCCCGATCACGGTGGCGCCGGCCGCGGCCAACCCGCGCACGAACTCGCGCTGGTTGGGTGGGAAGGCGGGCTCGACGAAGATCACGTTCACCGGCGCTGATGCTAGACGGCCGAGGTGGGGTCGCCCTTCCGCGTTCGGGACGGGGCTCGGCTCTGTGACACTTCGCCCCCGTGCCCACCGCCGTCTTCGTGGCCCCGTTCCTGCTCGAGGCCACCGTGCGCTTCATCGATGCGGCGGCGTCGCTCCCGGACGTCCGCCTCGGCCTGATCAGCCAGGACCCCGAGGAACGGCTGCCCGAGGGGGTGCGCCGCAAGCTGGCGGGCCACTACCGGATCGAGGTCGGGACCGACGCGCAGGAGATCGCCGACGCGGTGCGCGTGATGTCGCGCGCGCTGGCCGGGGTGGATGCGCTGCTCGGGATGCTCGAGCAGCTGCAGGTGCCGCTCGGCGAGGTGCGCGACGCGCTGGGGATCCGCGGCATGGGCGCCGAAGTGGCGCGCAACTTCCGCGACAAGTCGCGCATGAAAGACGTCTTCCGGGCCAACGGCGTCCCCTGCGCCGCTCACGCGCTCGCCGACTCGCCCGATGCCGCCCGCCGCGTCGCCGCTGAGCTTGGCTTCCCGATCGTCGTCAAGCCTCCCGCGGGAGCAGGCGCCAGTGGGACGTTTCGCATCGACGACAGGCCACGGCTGGACGAGTGGCTGGGGGTCGACCCTCCGTCGCCGCAGAGGCCAGTGCTGCTCGAGCAGATGATCAGCGGCGACGAGCACAGCTTCGACAGCGTCATGGTGGACTCCGGGCTCCGCTGGTGGTCGATCACTCGCTACCTGCCGACGCCGCTGGAGGTCCTCGAGAACCCGTGGATCCAGTGGGCGGTCCTCCTCCCCCGCTCCACCGCCGGCGCTCAGTACGACGCCGTTCGCCAGTACGGAGAGCGAGCGCTGCGGGCGCTGGGCCTGACCACGGGGCTGACGCACATGGAGTGGTTCCGCCTGCGCGACGGCGGCATCGCGATCTCGGAGGTCGCGGCTCGTCCGCCCGGTGCGCAGTTCACGTCGCTGCTCTCCTACGCTCACGACACCGACATGTACGCGGCGTGGGCGCGTCTCGAGGTCTTCGGTGACTTCGCGCCTCCGGAGCGCCTGTACGCCGTGGGAGCCGCGTACCTGCGCGGACAGGGGAGCGGAGCGGTGACGGCCGTGCGCGGGCTCGAAGCGCTGCAGGCCGAGCTGGGCGGGCTCGTGGTCGAGGCGCGTTTGCCCCGACCCGGGCAGCCACCCGGCGGCACGTACGAAGGCGAGGGCTACGTGATCCTCCGCCACCCCGAGACCGAGGTGGTGGAACGCGCGCTCCGCCGCGTCGTCGAGGTGGCGAGGGTCGACATCTCGTAGCCATGGGTGAGCCCCGTTCCGTTCTGTTGATCTCGCCCGGGTACCCCGCTGAGATGCCGTTCTTCGTCCGCGGCCTGGACGCGGCGGGCGCGCGCGTCATCGGTCTGGGCGATCAGCCGGCCGACGCGCTGCCCGAGACGTCCCGCCGTCACCTTGCGGACTACGTGCAGGTGCGCTCCTTCGCCGACGAGGACGCGATCGTCGGCCAGGTGGCGCGCGCCGCCTCGCTGCTGCGGATCGATCAGGTCGAGTCGCTCTGGGAGCCGACGATGCTGCTCGCGGCCCGCCTCCGCGAGGCGCTCGGTCTGCCCGGGATGAGCGTGGAAGAGACGATCCCGTTTCGCGACAAGGAGCGGATGAAGCAGGTGCTCGACGCGGCGGGCATACGCACGCCGCACCACTACAGCGCCACGACGGGGGCCGGAGTGCGCGATGCTGCGGAGCGCGTCGGGTTTCCTCTCATCGTCAAGCCCATCGCCGGCGCGGGCTCGGCCGACACGCATCGCGTCGAGTCATACGAGCAGCTCGATCGCGTGATCCCGTCGCTGCGGCGTCAGCCGGTCGTGAGCGTCGAGGAGTTCGTCGACGGCGACGAGTTCACCTACGACACGATCTGTGCCGGTGGTCGGGTGCTCTTCGAGAACGTGTGCTGGTACCGGCCGCGTCCGCTGATCACCCGCCAGCTCGAGTGGGTGAGCCCGATCACGCTGGCGCTCCGCGACACCTCGGTGCCACACCTCGCCGCGGGCGTGGCGATGGGGCGTTCGGTCCTGCGAGCGCTGGGCTTCGAGAGTGGGTTCACGCACATGGAGTGGTATCTGCGCGCCGACGGCTCGGCGGTGTTCGGCGAGATCGGCGCGCGGCCGCCGGGGGCGCGCACCGTGGACGTCATGAACTACTCGTGCGACTCGGACCTGTTCCAGCGCTGGGCGGAGGCGGTCGTGCACGGAGCGTTCAGCGGGCCGGTCGTGCGCACGTACAACGCCGCCTCGATCTTCAAACGCGCGCAGGGACACGGCCGCATCGTGCGCATCGACGGGCTCGCGCACCTGCTCGCCGAGTACGACGATTCCGTGTGCACCATCGACCTGCTGCCCATCGGCGCTCCCCGCCGCGATTGGCTGCGGACGCTCATATCGGACGGGATGGTGATCGTGCGCCACCCGGAGCTGAGCCAGTGCGTGGAGATCGCGGATCGCTTTGCGGCCGAGTTGCAGCTGTTCGCCGGCTGACCCGCGGCCGCGGATCAGGTGCTGATCAGGTGTGCACCGCTCGAGGCGCCGGCCGGGGTGAGGGCTGATCGGTGCGCAATTCCTCGATCAGGCTGTCCACGACGTCGTTGAGGCTTCCCCCGGCTTCGACCACCTCGCGCTGGCGGATGTAGCTCGGCCCCCGCTCCATCACGCTCACGATGCCGCGCAGCTCCTCGCCGCATCCGAGCCGCGTCGCCACGGGCATGAGGTCCTCCACCAGCTCGGCCAGCGTGTCGCGCAGCGGCACCGTGCTGCCCAGCTCGTCGACGACGATGGAGGCTTCCAGCCCGTGCCGGGCGGCGCGCCACTTGTTCTCCCGCACCAGCCAGGCGCGCGGAACGGGAAGCGTGTAGCCGCGGTCCAGCAGCACGTCGAAGCGGTGGATGAGGCACTGCACGAGCGCCGCCACGACGCTGATCTCCCGCAGCGTCGGGATGCCGTCGCAGACACGCATCTCGATGGTTCCGAAGCCCGGGTGCGGCCGGATGTCCCACCACACCTCGCGGATGCTGCTGATCGTTTTGGCGGCGATGAGCGTGTCCATCAGACGCTCGAACTGCGGCCAGCCGTTGAGCTGCCACGGCGGCCCCGCGGTGGGCAGGCTCTCGAAGACCTTGGAGCGCCACGACGCCATGCCGGTGTCGTGACCCATCCAGTACGGGCTCGACGCGCTCAACGCGAGGAAGTGCGGGATGTAGGCGGACAGCGCGTTCACCATCGCGATCGCCTTCTCGCCGCTGCCCACTCCCACGTGCACGTGGATGCCGAAGATCTGCATCTGGCGCGCGGGCCATTGCATCTCGTTCACGAGTCGGAGGTACCGCGGGTCGGGGCTGATCTCCTGCGTGGACGGATCGGTGAACGGATGGGTTCCCGAGCACATGAGCGCGAGACCGCGACGGTCCGCGTACCCGCGCACCTCGTCGAGCGTTGCCTGCAGGTCCTCGCGGGCGTCGGCCACGGTCGCGCAGACGCCGGTGATGATCTCCACGGTCGACTGCAGCAGCTCCTGCTTCGCCTTGGGGTGCACGGAGCCGTTGCCCATCTCGGTGAGGATCTCGTGCGCGCCGCTCACCAGCTGGCGCGAGCCTCTGTCGATCAGCTCGAGCTCCACCTCGACGCCCAGGGTGGGGCGCGGGCTGGACGCGAAGTCGATGGGCATGCTAGACCGCCGCCGGAACCGCGACCTGGTCGCGTGCCCATTCGGACGTCAGCCCCCGGAAGTGGGCGATGAACTGCTCGTGCTCGTGGTCCGGAAACGTGGAGCGCACGGTCGCCACGAGCAGGTCGTCGAACTCGCCGCTCTGCACCCACTCCACCGCGACGTCGTCGAGGTGTGCCAGGTGCCGCGCGCAGAACTCCGTGTATTTGTCCACCTCGAGCCTACGGTCGGCGAGCCGGCGGTACTCGGCGAGCTTCTCGCGATACGTGAGGTCGTCGCGCGCCGCGATGGCGAAGTAGCGCCCCGTGTCCAGGTCGACCGTCTGCCGCCGGCCCGTCACGCAGCAGAACACCACCCACTTAAGCAGCGTCCTGATGACCCAGGGAAAGTAGTAGTGCAGGCTCGTGACGGCGAGGTCCGGCGTGGCGTTCGCGTAGTCGATCGGGAACACGTCGCTGCCCCGGATGAGCGTCTCGCAGCTGTTGAGCTCCCATCGGAAGAACGCGTTGACGGTGCGCAGGATGCTGACGATCTCCTCGCCCTCGTCCGACGACAGGAAGCTGTGGTCGACCGAGTAGCGGGCGTGCATCGGCTGGTCGGGGTCGAAGCGGAGCACGATGGACTCGGCCCCGATGCCGAGGCTTCGCGCGAACACCCGGTAGCCGTCCACCGACCCCTGTAGGTGCATGAGCCGCTGTGCCGATTCGTCGTACGCGCGGTGCAGCGCGTTCATGTCGTCGATTCTGCTCACGCCCACCCACGCCCCGCCGTCGAACGGCTTCATGTAGAGCGGCAGGCCGACGCTGCGCGCCACCTCGTCGAGGTCGAAGTAGCGCAGGTACCGCTGCGCAGTCCCTTCGAAGCGAGGATTGTCCGGTGGCTTCTTGTGCGGCAGCATCCAGGTCTCGGGCACCTTGAGCCCGAGGCGGATCATCGCGCAGTACGCGGCGTGCTTCTCCATCGCCTGGAACGTGAACGGATTGTTCAGCAGGTGAACGCTGTTCATCAGCGCCACCTTCTTGAGCCACTCGCGGGGCAGGTCGTACCACCACGCGAGGCGGTCGATCACCAGCGAGTAGCGCGGCGCGGCGCGAAGGTTGAACGGCTCGATCGTCACGCGCTCGACGCTGAACCGGTGCGTCTCGCCGCCTCTGCGCACCGCGAGATTGCTGCGCCGCAGCAGGGACTCGAAGGCACCGGGCCAGTCCTCCT
>Ga0307477_10003748_pt1 | contig 11193 bp, 13 predicted proteins | sample atmos_gasesECM2C_FD_203316 | JGI IMG/M metagenome (GOLD analysis project Ga0307477, IMG submission 203316) | Hardwood forest soil microbial communities from Morgan-Monroe State Forest, Indiana, United States - atmos_gasesECM2C_515 | ecosystem: Environmental > Terrestrial > Soil > Temperate... | reverse complement strand
CATCCCAGCTCACGCCCTCAACGGGGAGATTCGGGCCCCGGGAATAGCTCGGATTGACAGTCGTCACCGCTTCATACTGTTCCTGCGTCACCTGGTATTTGCCCATCTCAAAAGACCGAGTAATGGATACTCGATGAGCGGGCTTTTCATCGGCGTGGCATTCACCATCTCCTGCCGAACAGCCCATCATGAAGGTCCCCGCCGGAATGCTCACGAACTGCATGACGCCTGGCATTTTCTTCGCTGGCGGTAGTAAGAGTCGTGCCCTGCGAGAAACACGGTGCAACTCTTAACCGAAATTTCAGTTTTGAGCTTCCCCTTGGCCCGAAAGCCTAGCCCTCCTGCCCCTTCGAGTCAATCGACATCCAAACTCGACATCCAAACTGGCACGCCTCTTAGACCAAGCGCCGGAGGCCCGGCGCGAGAAAAGGACGGCCCGGGCAGGTTGGTCTGCCACGCAAACGATGCGGGTGCTAGGCTCTCGGAACCGTGAATCCAAAGCTGAATTCGAAGAGTTTGTGAAAACGATGGACATTCTCGGTCCAATGGTCCGTCGGGGCACGCCCCGGGTGGCGTGAAACGCTTTCAGCAGTTATGGGACAACCACCGATGACGACGGACCGTAAGGGACGAACGCGATCCCCTGCTTCAGTTCCCACATCGGATGAAGTCTCAATCCATGTGCGCCCGGTGAACCCCGATGAACACAACAGGCTGGTCACCAATGTCCAAACCCCCTGTTCGGGACTAGAAGTCATAGCCGTTTTAAACTTACAATAACTAGATAATTTCTTATCTTTGGTACTTGACTCCGCTAGGTACTAGCCGCAGAATCTCGCCCGTCCCCGGGTCTCTTCACCTTACACGACAAGAAAACGCAAGTGGCTCGATATCTCCGTATACGGTCCATCGTGAAGACTGAGCGAACGGGCGCCCATGAGCGCATCAAAGCGATTTGTGGGCTCACGCCAGAGGGAAGCCATTGGACCCTAACCCACGAGGACGCTGTTTCACAGGTCGAGAATAGGACCTGCGCATTTTACATAGAGAGACCTAAAGATAAGCGCCATGACGTAATCGTCGCAATGGATGCTCGCGCCCACAAGTACCTCAAAACGGACGCCGATAGAGAGCAACCTGACGAACTTCTGTTTCTCCCGACCTGCCATCACGTTGTGCATACATCCTACGTCGTACCGGGCCGACATTTAACCGCTGCAGTCTGAAACCAAGCGAATCAAATCTTGCGTGACGCGCCACCAGGACCAGCCTAAATCAGCAAACCGCCATTCTTTGTTCTAGTGCTTTAGTCCCTTAATTAGCGCCGACGGCGTGACTCCAAGGTGTTCAGAGATGACCAGCAAAATATCTGTCCGGGGTATGCGGCGTCCGAAACTCGCGGCATCTGTAGTGCTTTGGGCATCCGCCTTCCCTCAGGCGATTTCCTAATTTGCCTTTCAGGGATTCTCCGGCTTGTCTGGATTAGATGAAATCACTATATCCCCTCGCGCCCGGTTAAATACTCAAACGGTAACCCCCACGCCTTTACCGATTACGACTCGAACGGTTCGTGGACCACGCCTCGGAGGCCCTATGCGCTCGCTGCGTCTCTCGTTCACAGTCCTATTGCTCTTGGCAATTGTCGCCAATATTCCAGTGGCTCACGGGCAAGCGACCGTAGGAGTTCAAACGTTTGGCGCCTACGACGGCTTTCCTGACACGGTTGACATTTGGAAATACCGCGCTATAGAAAAGTTGGCTGGGGGGAACGGTACAGCGATCAATATATGGCTCACAAACTACACTCCATGGCCTCCGATCCGGTTCACAATTTGCGCCATCATCTACTTTTTGATTGGGTTCAGGTATCGGAATGAATTCGTAATACTCCGCGACCAGTGCATGCACGGCATGTACGACAAAAAAAGAAAGAGTCGAAGAAAGCAGCTTGAGTTCTAGTGGGCCTCGAAGGATTTGAACCTTCAACCTGCGGATTATGAGTCCGCACGACTTTGCATATTTTCCTTGACTTTTTAACATTTCGGTCCCATAATGGTCCCATAAGTGAGGTGCTATGAGACCACGACATCAACAAGGGCAAATCTGCAAACGCGGATCAAATTGGGTCCTGCGATACCACGAGGACCGAATGATAGATGGACAAATCAAGCGCGTTCGCACGATGAAAGCCCTGGCGCCTTACTCCACCTATCCATACAAGGTCACTAAGTCCAACACCCAGATTCGCTCAGTCCTCAACGACAAGATTAACGCGATCCTTGCGTCAATCAATGGACAAATCAGTGGTGGTGCGGACGCGACGTTAACGGTTGGCGAATTCATCGAGCATAAGTATTTTCCTCGCCTCGACCAGCGCTTGCAGATACCTGCCGGTAACGAACTGCACATCGAGCCTTCGACCGTCAAGGGGTACCACGACATCTGGAAGCAGCATGTGAAGGAGAACCCGGTCGCCAAAATTCAACTCCGCAACTTCACCACCAGGAGCGGTCAGCAGTTCCTAGAATCCCTGCCGCAGAATCTTTCTCACCAAACGCACATGCGAATCAAGAATTTCATGAGTGGTGTTTTCACTTGGGCAATTGCCAGCGAAGCCTTGACTGGTTCAAACCCGATGGACTCAACTAAAGCTGGTGGGAGGACGAAAAAGGGTGATCTGACCGCGCTGACGTTACGCCAGCAGAAGATTCGAGCTACACACGAGCATGCTTACACTCTTGAGGAAGTTGCCGAGATGCTTGATAAATTGCCCGGCCCCGCCCGGACTGTCTGCGCCGTGGCAGCTTTCACGGGCTTGACTCGAAGCGAATTGAGAGGATTGAAATGGTCAGACTACGGCGGTGAATCAATCCACGTTAAAAGGAAAATCTGGAACGACCATATCGGCGCACCGAAGACTGAAGCGCGTGAAGCAGGTGTCTTTGTAATCCCGCTGCTCAGGAAGATTCTGGCGAAATATAAGGCAGAGTTCCCACCGAACGAAAACGATTGGATATTTCGCGGCGAGAAGAGGATGGAACCATTGAATCTTGACAACTTGTCTCGGCGCGATATTCGTCCGTACATCAATGGCGCATGGTTTGGTTGGCACGCATTTAGACGAGGACTTGGAACGAGATTGAATGAAGCGGGTGTGAACGACAAGGACATCCAGAGCATCTTGCGGCACGCAGACGTATCGACGACTCAGGCTTATTACATTCTCCCGAATCACCAACGTGCTCAAGCCGGGATGAAGAGGCTGGAGAAGACGTTGAAGGACAAGTACAATATCAAGGCGTAGGGCTCGTAGCTCAATGGTTAGAGCAATCGGCTCATAATCGATTGGTTCCAGGTTCAAGTCCTGGCGAGCCCACCATCACTCTGCGCTTTCTTCCAACGTTTTCAACCATCGACCACTTGAACCTCAAAAACCTTCCGGTGCGTAGCGCATGGGGGCAATAGACGAAGATTACGGCGGCGCGTCAGTTCGTAGACCGTTGATTTCTTGACCTGCAAACGTTCGGACTTCCCCAGTTGTCATGGTTCTGGGGTCTACTTCACTGCGGAATAGATGCACAGGGGCTTTCTGTAGCACCAATACAGGCACGAGAATCCACAGACATTCACTGTTTTCCACAACGCATGACGTAGGTTGTATTCGCCGTATAATCGCCACACAACTAATTGTGGATTCAACAAGGTGGAGCATATTTAACTTCTTGACAATCTGCGTTCAGTGTCAGTACCATCTCGAACGAGCACTCCAGCCCCGAGAGTGCCAAAGAAAAAGCGCGGGCTTGAACCCGCGCTCAGTCTTGATCTCCCAGGTCTGGAACCCCTAGGATCGAATCTCGCTAATTCCATCCTGAGCTACCCCTTCCCTGGCTGTCAAGAAGAAAGTGCGGGTGTGGATGCATGCCGCAGACGGTGAAGGCTAGGTTTCTGCTTGGCTGGATGGACAAACATGAAGCGATGGGTGCGCTGAGGGCCTGCGTTTTCACCCCACGTCTCAATAGCAAAAAGTTGATGGCACTCTGGAAACATTACAGAGACAAGGTAAACGCCCTCGCTCCGAGAAACGTAACTCCGATCGTCGAACAAGCTCTTAGCGCGATGGAGGTGCCGATAGTTCAGCAATACCTTGCTGGGCTCAATGCCGGTCCGAAAGCCGCTTTTAATCCTAGGGTAATAAAAATCCATCCCGGAGACATGGTCGCGCGCCAGTTTCAGGTGGTGACAGAGCGTTCGGACCTGTATGGCCAGCAAATGCAGAATGACTTGACGAGAGTAAACCACTGTCTTGGTATCGGCCTAGCATGCAACGGCCAGCAGTTCCCTACGCGACTAATCAACCCCAAAATAACAGCCATCGACCTGCCCCATTTTGAGTTCACACTATTGCCTGTCGGAGTGGTGCACGGACAAGTTCGATGTCAACTTGTGGAATGGGACAGGTACATAACAGCCTTCAGTACTGATCAGGGAAGAATGGTTCTATGGGGTGGGTATCACCGAACCTACGCTCTTTTGTGCCAGCTTGCTGGCGACGCATCTGGCGGTGCCCCACTCGTTACAGTAATGACTGGCATGCCAGACGTTGTGAATTTCCTGACCAATCCATCGTTTGTCCGAGACGCGGTCTTGGGCGACCGTCCAGCCTTGCTGCGTGATTTTTTAGACGAAGAACTTTTCATCGAAGTTGACCTCCGTAAACGACGTGCCGAGGGCCGAGTAGAAATACTGCGCCCGGGAAAATTTCGATCCGGCATCTTGTATGTGAACGACGACTCATAAACTTTAATTCAGTGGGCGCTGCTCGGCTATCCAACTGTGCGGGTCTGGGTTCGACTCCCGCCCCTCCGCACCTACAGACACAAAACCACATTGACTAGATGCACGTTGGCAGCCCAAGGATAGATTTTTTTTCACAAGAAGCTGTGAGCACCGTAACTACTTGAAAGCTATGAGGGTTGCTGCGAGCCAACGAGCCGCGCATCGTTGCACCCCCTGTCGCAGTCTCAAAGCGTCTGGATCATAGTGAAACTATGCAGCATAATCAAGCAAACATTTCGCAGTACAGATGTACTAGTACTATTTGTCCGATTGCGTGACATTTAGGCGGCTCGCTTCCCACCAGCTTCGAGCCACTTCTCGATCGCTGACCACCTAAACCGAAGAAATTTTCCAGCACGAAGACACGGCATTGGGTCTCGACCATTAGCTCGCCGGCGCGTGAATTCATAGATCGTGGACGGCTTGACCTGAAGAAGCTTTGCAACCTGCTCGCCAGTCAAGATCGGCTCGTGGGAAGAAGAAGAAATTGGCACGACTGGCGCAGCTACAGGTGCCGCTGCCGGTGCAGACTGAAGATTTTTGCGTTTAACGGACACAGGCTACATCCAATAGGCGCCGACGCAAACGCAGCAAAAATGCTCGGGCTTCGATGTAGAAAGAAAAGCCTTTGAAAGAGGGCATAGAGCATTCCTTGTTTCGCTCTACGCGCCCTTCTTTTAGGTAGGGGCAACCGGCGATGGGGTTCTGTGCGGGGCTCCAGAACTTCTGGCTCTCGACCCGACAACAGATAAAGATTTGACTTCGACGGCGCCCTCGAAGGGAACCGCCATAACAACAAGCGTGGATTTTCGGGAACTGAAAACTTCACGCGACGGCCATCCGGGGAGGATGGCTGTGTTGCCTTACCCGTATAGATTAGCAGGACAGCATTAGATTGTCAATGGAAATGAGAAAGCGGTAGCGGGCTACTTTGAAAAATGAAGCCAGAAACCTAGAATTGTTCCGACGCTGGCATATGCCCAATGCTTGTCCTTGGGTGAATATCGCTTCAAGAGAATTACGGTTAGACTGCTGAATAACACTATGCCGCTAACAACTACTTGCACAACGAACGCTGGCGGTAAATCCAAACGGCTCAGCATAATACCTGGAGGCGGTGGGGGCGGATGCGAAAGATTATAATAGATCGAAGATTGACTGAACAGCAGGAGCCCTAGCAAAACGATCGTAACAATGGATTCGACAATGGATTCGGTTTTCATTTACGCCGCTCTTTCTGCCCTCTCTTCGGATTCCAGCAATCCGACCAGATCGTCAGCGTCTCAAACATGGTCTGTGACGCCAGCGGCCATCGCTGGACTCACGCGCGTAGACTGCGATGAATGAAGTTGTAGCCGAAGTAGTTTAGCGCAGTTGCTGCCGCATGATACACCATTTGGTAATACAAATGGCCGATAGCTCGCACGAGCGGCCTGGTTGAATTAATATTCAAGTTCAAATTGCGTGAGACTGCCCTGGATAGTTGGAAGTACCGGTGATCCATCGGTTGCAGTGGGATTGCCACTTGTGGCGCCACTGTTGAAAAGATTCGCCAGTACGACCAATGGGACCGGCGAAGAAAACGAAAGCGTTCCTCCACCAATCGCGCTCGCAAAGGGAAAGGAATTATCCATTGCTTCACCGACAACTGCGCCAGAAAAAGCAAGAGCCGTTGGAACTCCTGCTCGTGAAAAGATCGATGCGGGGGCTTGACAATCTAGGATTTTCCCGTAAAACGGATCACCATAAACGGATGCAATAATTCTGAAAGGAACATTTCTCGGAGGACCCGACTGCTGAAAACCGCCAGCCGCCCCTCCCATCAGATTTGAATTATCTGACTGACGAGAAATCTCAACTGATAAGCTGCCAGAATAATTTCCACCGGGGAGTGTGACAATGCCGGACGCCCGAACGACTACAGGCTTGTTGACCAAATTTGCGGGCCAATTTAAAACGGACCCGAACGATACATTCAAAGCCGCGGCGGAAGAGAATCCACCCGGCAAACCTTGTGCGACGATTATTGGCATTAGACTTTTCCTTCGTCGAATTCGGGCTTCTGCCCACAGTTGCGATTCGACCCCAAGTTTTGATCCAGCGGCGCCGTCTGGTGTCGTTCGTCACGAGTGAACGGTGGAACTCGTCCCTTGTTCTTACGATCGGATGGCGTCTTACGTTTTCCCATCGCCTTGATGACGCTGGTTGTCTTTCTGCTCGACTCGTGATTCTGCTCGCGTCGATTCTCGGCTTCTCGACTTTCTGACTTTAGTGCTGACTTCATTTTTATTTCTCCTTGCTGCAAGGTACTGCTGTAATTCAACGACGCTGTATACTGGCGCCGCTTTCTCTCGATTCAGTTAAGAAGCGAAAAACTTTTCTTTCGGTGTGAAAATCAGTGGAAATGGAGCATTTGGCACATATTGACGCGCCGTCCAATCTATAACCACACCTTCTACAAAATTTACTGTGTGTCCTTCCGAAAGATTTGGATACCACTCTGGAGCGATGTAGCGGTCATGTTCATCGTCAAGAACCAAGTCCCAGATAGAGTCTTCAATCCATTTCGCAATCCGTTTCGTTTTTTGTGCAGGCGTACCTTTTAGGGCAGGAGGATGCAGAATCTTATGGTCCACCAAAAGATTGTGGAAAGCAAAAGTAGCACTCGAACATTTACCCTTCGCTTTCTTTGGATTAGCATATTCAAAATGCATAATTCTGAAAGCATCTCAGTTGGCAAAGTCCTACACTTAACATTTTGTTTTTTTCCTTCCGACGAGCTACACGACGCCGCTTCTCGATGGCGGTGAGGGAGCGAAAACTCTTTCAAATAGGCCGTCGCCACAGACTGATTGCTACGTCGGCCAGAGAGAACTCACACAAATTGTGAGCAACGCCATCGGCGACCGCGATGGAGTGGAAACTGAAATCGTCGAACACGGCACAGCTTATGATGAGGGACTTGCCGGGCATCTTCAGAACTTCAACCAATACGTCTCCGACCAACCCCGTGGCTTCCGTTTCCGTGAATCCGTTTTCTCTGAGGGCAGCATAGACAATCTCATGCGGCACCGAAGAATTTTCTCCATGCTCCGCTTGATATGCGGCAAGAGGCGCGGTATCTATGCCAAGGTGCTCGAACGCTAAAAAGGGACATGAAGCTTTCCGGCCATCGTCGTTGAAATAACAGTTGTAGTCTGCTTTGTCATGTCTAGGAGGCGGTCCTTTGTCCCCGTGACACATCTCCAGGGTCGAATCGTTTTTCAGTTTGTATATGCGATCCCCGATACAAAGCATGTCGGCCAATTTCATGTTTTCAATTTTTCTCAGAATAGGCATTGTGTTTCTCTCAATCAAAACGAACTGCTACGCGGGCAGGAAGCGCCACAGCCCACGGGGTCTCTAGTCTCGTAGGGAATATCCGCGGCGCCCTGTTGTTTGGATTTGCTTAAAGTCCCTAACTCCAATCCGGAGAAACAACGAGGCTTTAGCAGGTTGCACTGTTAAACCACTGATCTGCGCCGGATATCTGCGGAGGGTCTCAATGGGTTGTTTTGAAGATCAATTTTTGAATAGAGGTGGAAAACAAATGATGCATCCTAGTCTCGGGCCAATCTTTGTACACCAGCGTTGATGCATCGCTTTCGGCCGGATCGTATCAAGCCAACCAGACTCTACATTAGCTTTTCCTTGTATGGCCCCGCCTTTACGACAGTCCTCGATCTTCGGTGGAGTTCGAGCGTGAGGATTATTGATGCTCATGCCGCCTTCTCCAGTAAATGCCGGCCGCAAGAACATGATTTACCGCGACGTATTCTCCAACGTAGACAAGAAACGATACGGGCACCTTTTGACCAGTCGTATCCCGGCGCAAATATACCCGTTTTATTTTCTCTAGCCTTGCGACCACCAATACGACCGGCTATTGCTTGATGTTCTGACGTTCGAAGACTAGCGAGTTGACCGCTTTCAACATTCTTGAGACCTTGAATGTGGCCGCTGATACGTGCAGCCTTCTTGGTCTGAGGTAGTTCACGAATGCGATCAAGGTGTCCGCTTTCAGAGGCTTTACGACCACTGATGCAACCAGCTTTCGCTTGATGTTCAGGTGTTCTGAGACTAGCAAGATGTCCACTTTCAACAGCGATGCGACCACTGATACGACGATCTTCAGTCATTTGCTCAGGTGTACGTCCATGAATACCAGTTTTATTTTCTAAGGTTTTGCGACCACCTTTGCTGCTGCCTTCCGGAGTTGCAATCGTAAAAATTTGACCGCTTTCTACCCTCTTACGACCTTGGATACACCCACTTATACGACCGCCGATGGGTCCACCAATTTTTCCCATAACTTGATAATCAATAGAGCCTGGAAAAAGTAGATTCATCCCACCTGGATAGCCTCGCCAAGTATGAAATCTAAACATGTCAATCGTTTCTTCTTCATTCAGTACTAGTGTATCGAGCATAAGAACTTCTCGACGAATAGGCTGAGGGAGTTCTACGCCTGGAAAACCGCGTAAGAAACGACGACCAAAAGAAGTCTTTCCTGCTCGGTGCAACTTATCCCGTTTCCCCTCCGTCCGCTCTTGACCAACATAAAGAAACTTCCCCGGATCGTGCGGATGCGGATACACGTATAGAAATGCTCGAATCACGATGATCTCCAAAAGAAAAAGCGCCCAACTATGGGGCGCTTTCGACAGTCAAATTTATTGTTGGTTAACTAGCGTGGAATCGAGTGGGTCGTGTTGCGCAACTTTTTCGTTGCTCCGGGAAGACCTGGGGTGTTCGACTCTGGCCGTGGTGTCAGCCGAGTCGGTAATTGGTTGGCTGATGGTAGAGGTCTACTATCAGGAAGCGTTGGTGACACTTTCATTTTTGCTTTCGGCATTTCATTTCTCCTCACTCGCAAGGCTTCAAATCGTCCAACATCTTCCGCATATCGAGGTTGTACTTCTGAATATCTGACAGTGGTTCTTCAGGCTCCGGATCAGGTTTTTGATCCTGTGGGTCCGGACCAACGCTCTCGTACTGCGGACGCTCTTCGAGAAGGTTGCCGTCTGCATCTCGTCCGATGGCGGCTAGATTCTGAATGACGTGCAGTGGAAGAGAAGCACGGCCGTCTGTGCTATAGACTTCTACTGCGTAACCGCCGCTGATTTCGTTGACCAAGCCTGTCGGAATACATGCACCGCCGCTGTCTGCAATTACGAATGCTTTTGCATCTTCCGCGTTCTTTGCCTCACGCAAACTAACCGTTCTGAATGCCATTGCTGATCTCCTGTGTTTCTGCTGCTACTGCTTGCTTCAATTCCTCGTGCGCTTTCCGCTTGTATTCGACTGCTTGGTCATAGACTTTCTTCGCTGTTGCCAGGTTGACAGTCGATCTTTCCAAGAATGCTTCGGCCTGCGCATATGCTTTGGCTGCTCGAACCAAAGCAGAGTCCGGAATCACTTCGACGACCTTTGGCACTTCAATTCTCGTTGTGGCCACGGTTGGTGTGACCTGAATTTTCTGAACAACCGGGACAGGCTCCGACTCCTGTTCACCTTGAAGTGCTTCCCACTCCGCATCAAATATTTCCGCGGCCCGTGGGTCCACACGAATTGGACCTCCAGGGCTTGAACGTCCTACTGATTGAAAGTCAGGCATTTTATAACTCCTCGTCCTCAAGCTCTTCAGGTCTATCGAAATCGTCCTCGCTAAATGCATTTTCCAATCCAGCTTCGGCTTCTAAGTTTTCATCGTCCTCGACTACCAACGGCATCTTGGCGTCTTCCTCTATCTCGATAGATTGTTCAGCAATAAGTTCAGACAAAAATATCTGCTTGCCTTTGTCATCTTTCTCTTTCGCATACCGCATGGCTTTGGGTTCAACGCCAAAACGTTCCCAGGCAGCGTCTTGATCTTCTGTTCTACCGTCATTTCCGTTTTCGATCTCTTCATCCAAGGCTCTGCAAACCGCTGCAAAATTTCCGTGCTCCTCAAACATTTCTTCTAATTCCTGTTCAGCTATGGGACTCACATTTCGCATTATGAAAGCTCCTGAACATCGTTTGATTGTTGGAGGACGCCGCTAGGTGACGGAGGCCAAAATATCTACCACTTTTCGAGTTTGTGGACTTTCACATGAACGGGGTCATCTAAAATTCGCCGATGATTTGGAAGTTCGCGTATGCGATCTTCTTGAGTTTTTCTTCGCTTTTCACTAGCAGCAATCTCATCCGTCAAGTCCACCAAATTCATAACATGTATGGCTCGAAGTCTTCCTGGTCTTTCCAGATTAGGAATAACTTCAAACGACACTCTAGTTTCGGGTGGGAAGGTCACTCGCCCACTTCTATCTGGAATAA
>Ga0307477_10003747_pt1 | contig 11195 bp, 9 predicted proteins | sample atmos_gasesECM2C_FD_203316 | JGI IMG/M metagenome (GOLD analysis project Ga0307477, IMG submission 203316) | Hardwood forest soil microbial communities from Morgan-Monroe State Forest, Indiana, United States - atmos_gasesECM2C_515 | ecosystem: Environmental > Terrestrial > Soil > Temperate... | reverse complement strand
TTCCCGACGCAGGTGGCGTGGTCCACCCAGACGCGCAGTTTCCGCGCCATGGCTTCCTCCTACTGCCAGGTGACCGGCAACGACTTCAGCGACCGGAAGGTGATGCTGGGCTGATATTCGAGCTCTTCCCTCTCGATCTGCAAGCCGGGGAAGCGCTCGGCCAAAGCCTTGAAGACCTCCTGGCCCTCGACGCGCGCCAGGGTTGCCCCCAGGCAGTGGTGAACCCCATTGCCGAAGGCCACATGGGGGTTCGGCTGGCGCGTGATGTCGAACTTGTCGGGGTCGGCGAACACACTGGGATCCCGATTGGCCGACGAGATGAACCAGCGGATGCGGTCGTTCTTTTCCATCACCTTGCCGCGCACCTCGATATCCTGCGAGGCGAGCCGTTGGATGGACTTGACCGGCGCGTCATAGCGGAGGCACTCCTCGGTCGCCCATTTGGCGCGGCCGATCGGGTCCTCTTTGTACAATGCCCATTGGTCGGGATGCTGCATGAACGCCAAGGTGCCGTTGCACAACAGGTTGATCGTCGTCTCGTGGCCGGCCAGCAATAACAGGGAAGTGTTGACCAGCACTTGCTGCCGGGTGAAGACGCCCTTCTTTTCGCCGCTGGCCAGCACCGAGATGAAATCGTCGCCCGGCTTGACGATGCGTTCGTCGACCAGCGGCGAGACGTATTCGACCATTCCCTTCATGCCGTCGGTCAGAATCGGCATGCGGTCGTATTCGCCGCGGCCGATGTACAGCAGCTTTTCGGCGAGTTGCCTAACATAGCCGCGATCCTGCTCTGGGACTCCCATCATCTGGGCGATGACCAGCACCGGCAGCGGGGTCGCCAGATCCCGCATGACGTCCATCGACCCCTTCTCCTCAGCCGCGTCGAGCAGTTCCTTGACGGCTTTCACGACAAACGGGCGCCATGATTCCATCGCTTTGGGCGTGAAGTAGCCGTGCACGATCCGCCTCATGTCCAGATGCTCGGGACGATCGTGCTGGATGAACTGCTCGCCTTGGTACTTCCTGACGTATTCGTAGAGACCCAGATCCGACTCGTCGATCGCCGGATAGGCCGGCCGCGGGTCGTTCTTGAAGACGGCCGACGAAAACAGCTCGTGATGCCGGGTCAGCCAGGTCACGTCGTCATGCCGGGTGATGACCCACAGCCCGTAGGTGTCGTTCCAGTGAACCGGGTCCTCGTCGCGCAGCCGGCCGTAATAGCCATACGGGTCGGCGATGACGTCCGGGGTGAACATGTCATCGTGAACTGCAGTAGCCATAACCTCCCTCCTCGTTGTCTGTCATTCCCGCGAAAGCGGGAACCCAGGGCCGGTGTCTCTGCGCTGCCCTGGGCCCCCGCTTTCGCGGGGGTGACGAACAAGTGTCAGTTGAGCCCGTAGAAGCCTATCGCACCACCAGCCATGACCCCGTGCTTGGTCGCGGGGGAAAGCCCTTCGAGGCGATCCAGCATCATTTTCGGCGCACCCGGGAAGAACCCGTCGGGGTGCGGGTAGTCGGTCGCCCACAGGATTTTGTTTGGCCCGATATAGTCGGCCAGCGCCTTGATGCTGCCCTCGACCGGCTCGAACGAGATCCAGCAATTGCGCTGGAAGAGCTCGCTCGGCCGCGTGGTGAGGCCGGAATCGTTGAAGCCCTGGTCATCGAAGTGCCGGTCCATCCGGTCGAGCCACGGCGCGATCCAGCCGCCGCCCGATTCGAGAAAGGCGATGCGGATCTTCGGATGGCGCTCGCACACCCCACCCCAGATCACGCTCATGCAGGCGAGCATCATCTCCATCGTATGCGAGATGATGTGGCGCGCGCCGCGGCCCTCGAAGCGGTCGACGCCGACCGTCGGCATGCCGCTCGAGGCACCCTCGTGGAAGCCGATCGAAAAATCGAGATCCTCGGCCGCGGCCCAGAACGGTTCGTAATCGGGGTGGTGGATCATCTTGTTGTTGTACGGGTTCGGCCGCAAAAAGCCGCCGCGGAACCCCAATTCCTTCTTGGCAAACCGCATCTCGGCGATCGCCAGGTCGACCGACTGCAATGGCAGCATCGCCACACCGAACAGACGGTCCGGGTAGGGCTTGCAGTAATCGGCGAGCCAGCGGTTGTAGGCGCGGCAGGTCGCGGCGGCGAGCTCCGGGTCGTGAATCGCGCCGGAGAAGAGGCCGAGGCTCGGATAGAGGAAAGCCGCATCGATGCCGTCGGCATCCATGTCGGGGATGCGCTTGTGCGGATCGAACCCGCCCGGCTTCCCGTCCTTGTACTCCATCGTGTCGTCGACGATGCCCTGCCGCGCCCCGACCGCGCCGATCCGTCCGATGCCGCGCTGGCCATCGCCGACCGAGTGCTCCTCGATGACGAGCCGCTCCTTGCCGTTCTCTTGCTTGACGATCCGCGGCGCGCGGTCGCGGAACTTCGGATCGATGTATTTATCCCAGAGATCCAACGGCTCGAGGATGTGCCCGTCGGCATCGATGACGTTATAAGCGCGACCCATAACCCAGCTCCTTTCGGGTGAATGCGAAACCCGGAAAACCAAACGCTCGTTTGGTTTGCTCGAACGCTATGCCGCGAGCCGGCGACTGTCAAGCCCGACCGGTGCCATTCGAGCCGGCCGCTGAGGTGACCGCATTCATCGCCGGAAGACCTCTGCGCCGCCCCGTTTCGCAGGCTAGCACCTGGTCGCAAAAATCAGCGTAAGCAATTCCAGCTTTCTGGTCATTCCCGCGAAAGCGGGAATCTAGGATCCAGTGCTCAGCGGCTACCCTGGACCCCCGCTTTTCGCGGGGGTGACGACACGGAGTGTGATCTATCTGCGGTATTCGCCAATTTACGCATCGAGGTACTAGCCGCTGGTGCTGCCTTCACCCGCAGGTTCGGCCGATCTCCGCGGGAGCACCATCTGGGTCTGGATCATCATGGCGGCGAGCTTGCCGTCGGCGCGGTAAATCGAGGTTTGCAGGACGATCGTGCGCTGACCCACATGGACCGGCACGGCAACGCCGGTGAGCCGCCCGGGCGGGCAGGCGCGAAAGATATTCGTCTTCGACTCGAGCGTGGTTGTCCGAAACCCCGGCGCGACGTTGAGCGCGGCCACTGCTCCGCCGAGATCGTCGGCGAACGCGGCCAGCGCACCGCCATGCACATGCCCGCTGTTGTTGAGATGACGGTCATCGGCATCGAGTTCGCCGACCAGCTTATCCTTGTTGGCGTCGGTAATGCGGATGCCGAAGTGCCCCGGCATGCCGGAACGCTCGGGAGGAGAGGTCATCGACCAGCACAAATTTGCGGTAAGGGCAGCGGACAATCTTAACAAGATCCGCAGCCCTAGGGAGCGAAGCGTGAAGAGCAAGCCGCCGCCGCGCATGGCAGCAGAAAGATTTCGCCGGTTTTTTTAATAAGAACCGGGCCTACGTCGGGGACTCAACGACGGAGGACCATCGACATGAGGCATCTCTTGAGCGGCGTAGCGATTATTGCTGCGCTCGCAATCGCCCTACCCGCTTCAGCACAGCGTTCAGGCCCGGGTCCGACCGCACAGACCACCACCGGCCCTGGCGTCTATCCGCCAGGGGGACCCGGCCCTTCCTCTAACCTCAAAAATCTGCCGGTCGGGTCGCCTGGTCTGTTCGATGGGGCGCCTTGGGGGGCACGGTGGGGGACGAGGCCCCCGCCGCAAGGTGCGATGCTCCCTGCGGGCTCGCCGCAGTCACCCTAGTTCGGCGAGCAAGATTGAACACTGCGCCGATGGGCGAGGCCCGCCTTGAATGCGGGCCCGCCCATCACGCGTGCCGTGCGTGGCTCGGAGCTGGCGAGCGCACCTCCTTCGCTCCGACGCGTCCTTAGCCCTCGCCACCGCGGGGCGGTAGCAAACCTAGCCACCGCAGAATAGCCCCCGTCGCGGCAACATCGCCGGGTTCGTTGCCACGGACAACGATCGGCCCGATTATCGGCGCCAAAGGACGCCCCTCGGAGCCGCTTGGTTTTGTCCCGTATGTTGATCGCCCTCGCGGCGATGTTTTCGCAGCAAATGTTCGCGTCGGTCGGCAAGGTGCTTCCGGCGGTGCTGGCACCACTGGTCATCGCCGAGCTCGATGCCGATCCCGCCTGGGTCGGCGTCTATTACGGCGTCTCCGCCGCTGCCTCGCTGGTCGCGCAGATGGGTTGCGGCAGTTTCATCGTCCGGTACGGCGCGCTGCGGATGAGCCAGATAGCACTCGTGCTTCTGGGCGGCGGCATGGCGGTGGCGGCTGAGGGTGCGCTCCCCGGTTTCGGCGCCTCGGCGATCATCGGCGGCGGCGGTGCGGCGGCCTCCACTCCAAGCAGCTCGCAATTGCTCGGCCGGGTTTCGCCGGTCCGCTTGGCGCCGCTGGTGTTTTCGATCAAGCAGACCGCCGTTCCCGCGGGCTTGCTGATCTGCGGCTTTCTGGCCCCGGCGATCGCGAGCGCTCTGGGATGGCGTGGTGCGGTGCTGACCGCGGCGACGGCTTGCGTGATGTTCGCGGTCGTGCTGCAGCCGTTACGGGCCCGGTTCGACGACGACCGCGTGCCCTCACGACGCTTCCGGCTGTCTGATTTTCGCACCACGATTGCTTCGGTTCTGCAGACCCCCGACCTGCGCGGTCTGGCTTTCGCCTGCTTCGCGTTCAATGGCGTCCAATCGGTATTCACAGCCTATTTCGTCACCTACCTCGTAGCCCTCGGCTACGAGCTGGCCGCGGCGGGCTTTCTGTTCTCGGTCGTTGTCGCCGTCGCCATGCCGTGCCGCATCCTGTGGGGCTGGGTTGGCAGTTTCCGCTTGGCACCCCGTCTTGTGATGGCTGGGCTCGCTCTGGGCATGGCGGGCAGTGTGGCACTGACGGGACTGTTCAGCGCGGCTTGGCCTGTTGTCGCGATGGGGCTGGTGGGTGCGGTGCTGAGCGCCACGGCAATGTCGTGGCACGGCATTCTGCTGTCCGAGACCGCCCGCTTGGCACCCGCCGGCAGCGCTGGTGCGGTGACCGGCGGCGTCCTGTCGTTCGGTCAAATCGGCGCGCTTTTGGGCCCATTTGGCTTCTCTCTGCTGCTCCGGGTGACCGGCGGCTACGGCGCTGGCTGGGCCCTGTGCATCATCCCGGCTTTGTGGGTCGGGATCAGTCTGTTGCGCCCGCGCACCAGGGTGATAGGCGTTTCTTACTCGAGGAGATGACAATGAGCAAAACAACAATGAGTAAAACCCGGGGGACCGGATTGTTGATGGTGTGGAGCGATATCGACGCCGAGTTCGAGGCCGATTTCAATCGCTGGTACGACGAGGAGCACATATCGCAACTGCTTCAGGTTCCGGGCTTTCTCAGCGCGGGTCGCTATACCGCTGTCAGGGGCGGCCCGAAGTACCTCGCCATGTACGAACTCGAAGATCACAATGTATTGCGCACCGCCGCCTACCTCGACACCGTGAAATATCAGCCGTCGTCGCAGCGCGCGAGGATCGGAACGAGCCGGGTCGGACGGAACTTCCTGCGCAACGCGTATCGGCAGATCTTTCCGGTGCACACGAACCCGATCGAGCAGACCGTGGCGATGGCTCCGTTTCTGCAAATGGGGCGGATCGATGTTTCCGCCGCGATCGAGGAAGAGTTCAATGCCTGGTACAACACGGTCTATATTCCGGGCTATCTAGCGGTGCCCGGATGCCTCGGCGCTCGCCGGTTTGTCGTCGTCGAGGGCCAGCCCAAATACCTCACCCTCTACGAGTTCGAGCATGCCGGGGTCTCGGAGAGCGAGGCCTGGACCCGAGCCCGCGCGAGCAATCCGTGGACCCGACGGGTGCAGCCGAATTTGCGGCATGACGAGGGGTCGCCCGGGATTTACCAGCGCATCTATCCGAAATAGCAGGTGGCCGAAACGGCACCTGGAATCAGCGGGCGCTTAGCCCTAGTCTCCGAGCAGTGCGGCCGCGAACCCTTGCCGGGAGAGACAGCGATGATCAACAAATTCATGACAGTGTACGCCGGTCACATCGACATCCCCGACCATGGCCAGTATGCCACCCCGGCGAACGACCGGCGTTATGCCAACGACCAGCTCGCTTCGGTCTTCGACAAGACCGAAGCGATCGCCAAGACGATGGACGAGCTCGGTTACGACACGTTGTGGCTCGCCGAGCACCATTTCCAGCACGAAGGCTACGAGTGCCTGCCGAACATTCTGATGTGCGCCGTCCATCTGGCGCATGTCACGAAGACGCTGAGGATCGGTTGCGGCTTCAACATCGCGCCGATGTGGCACCCGTTGCGCCTCGCCGAGGATTATGCCACCGCCGACATCCTGACCAAGGGCCGTACCGTGTTCGGCGTCGGCCGCGGCTATCACAGCCGCGAAGTCGAGACCTTCGGCGCACCGATCATCGACCAGGAGGCCAACCGGGAATTGTTCGAGGAGCAGGTCGAGATCGTCTTCAAGGCCTTCAACAACGAAGCCTTCTCGCATAAAGGCAAGCATTACACGATACCGGCCGATGTCCCGTACCGAGGCTATCAGCTCAAGGAGCTGACCCTGGTGCCGCGCCCGGTCAACCTGCCGGTCGAATGCTGGCAGCCGATCGTCAGCGCCAGCACGCGCGGCATCGAGTTCATGGTGCGCCACGGGATCAGGGGCCTCGTCGGCGGCGGTGCGGCGACGATGGCGGAGGGGCCGATCCAAGCCTATCAGCGGGTGGCGAACTCCATGGGTCACGACCTGAAGCTCGGCGAGAATTTGACGATCGGCGTCTCGGTTTATTTGGCGAAGACGCGCGAGCAGGCGATCCGCGAAATGAAGCCGTTCTACGAGGAGCATGTGAAGATGTTTGCGCCGCTCGGCTTTGTGCCCGGGATCACGCCGGCGCAGATCGAGGCCGCTGCCCGGCGCGGCGGTTGGGATGCGGCCGGCGTACCGACGCTCGAACATTACCTCGAGGCGGGCTCCTGGTTCGCCGGCACCGCGGACGATCTGGTTGCCCACTTGAAGAGCTTCGAAGAGCGCTATCCCGGGATGCAGCATATCAACCTGTCACCGCCGCTGACGACCCCGAAGGACAAGATCGTCGAGCAGTACCGGATGGTCGGCGAGCTGGTGATGCCGCATTTCCGCCCGCGCGCAGCCGTGCCCGCCGCGGCACAGTGAGCCGCGCCGCCCCAGATTAGACCGGCGTGTCGCCCTTCAGCATCAGACGATAGAGGTAGCGCCGCTCGTTCATGTCGTAATCCGGGTTGGCCTTGTGAATGACGCTGCGGTTGTCCCAGATCACGAAGTCGCCGTATTGCCATTGGTGGCGGTATTCGTATTCTTTCTGGATCGCATGCTCCATCAGCTGGGCGACGAGGTCGAGCGCTTCCTCGTCCGCCATGCCGATGATCCCCTCGATCCGCACCGGGTTCAGATAAAGCGCCTTGCGACCGTTTTCGGGATGAGTCCGGACCAGCGGATGGATCCCCGGCGGCGGCACCTGGCGGGCGCTGTCCTCGCTCAGCGGACGCAACTCGCGCGGGCTGTATTTGCTCAGATAAACATGCACGGCCTTGAGCCCGGCGATGCGCTCCTTGGTCGCCGCCGGTAGGCCGTCATAGGCCTCGTGCATATTGACGTACTGGGTGTCGCCGCCACGGCTCGGCAACGCGACCGGGAACAGCATCGTCGCCTTGGGCGGTGTGGGGTGATTGGAATGGTCGGTGTGAAAGGTCTCGCCCGAGATATAGCGCTTGCCCGGCACGGTCTGCTCGTTCGAGACATAATAGATCTGCGGGTATCCCGGCACGTGCATCTCGCGCTTGTCGTGCTGGAAGAGTTCGCCAAAGACCTGTGCGGCGGCGACGAATTGCGGCGGGGTGAATTGCTGGCCGCGGACCGCCAGCACGTGATGCTCGGCAAAGGCGCGGTTCAGCGCGGCGCGGGTTTCGGCGTCGACTCCCTCGTTCAGGTCAATGCCGCGCACTTCGGCGCCGGTATGCGGGGTCAGCGGGGTGATCGTGTATTCCATCGGGCCGTGTCCTCGCACTTAGTGGAAGGTGCGTCCGCCGTCGACCGCCAATGCCGCGCCGGTGACAAAGGACGACTCCGTACCGGTTAGAAACAGGATGGCCTGCGCGATCTCCAGCGGCTCTGCGATGCGCTTCAGCGCGTAGCGGTCTACCTCCCGCTGAAGGCCCGCAGTCATCGGGGTGTCCACCATCCCGGGACATACGCTGTTGACGCGAATGGACGGCGCCAATTCGGCGGCGAGAGCCCGCGTCAGATTGACGACACCACCTTTCGAAGCGGCATAGGCCGACATATTCGGGGTATTGGGCAGCAGCCCCTGACCCGAGGCGATGTTCACGATGGTCGCGAAGGGCGCCTTGGCGAGCCACGGCAGGCAGCACCGCACGACGATGTATGTGCCGGTCAGATTGACGTCGAGCACGAGTCTCCAGTCCGCAACCCCGACATCGAGCACCGACCCGTGAATCACGATGCCGGCGGCGTTTACGACGCCGTCAATACCGCCCATTGAAGTTGCGCCCTGCTCGACGGCACGCGCGACTGATGCCTCTTGCGTAACATCCGCCTCGACGGCTGCCCCGCCAGTCTCTCGAGCGACTTTGGCCAGTCCTTTGCGGTCGCAATCGAGCAAAGTCAGAGCGGCGCCGTCCGCCGCGAACAGCTCTGCGGTTCGCCGCCCGATCCCGGAGGCGGCGCCGGTGATCAGGATCCGGCGGCCTTTGAGGCGATCAGACATCTATTCCGCCGCCGCCCGCTCGATCACCGCCGGCGGCGCCGGGGTCTGCCAGGAGTGCAACACCGGCAATACCTCCGTGGCGTAGAGCCGCATGGATTTCTCCGCGACCTCGAACGGGATGCCGCCGAAGCGGAACGAGGTGGCGAGCTCGAAATCGCCGACCACGCCGCGCCGCTCCTCGAACATGCGCAGGATGCGGTCGGGCGGACCCCACACCGCGGCCTTCATGAAGCCCTCGGTCATGCCCTCGAGCCCCGTCTTGCGGACGATCTCGGATTTCTGCGCGTAGGCGTCGTAACCCTTCACCGTCGAGAAGTGGTCGCTCATCAGCTCGTAATGCTCGACGTTACTCTGCACGAACGAGCCCATATGCCGGCGCGAGAGGTCCTCGGCCTCGGCGAGATGCGGCCAGCACACGCAAAAATCGGCGATCAGCATCGGCAATGCTTCGCGACCGTGATACTGCCGCGTTAGCTCGCGGTGGCGGTTGATCGCCGGCATCCGCAGTGGCCAGGGACGGTCGGCGAACATCACCATCCGCGCGCCGAGCCGGGCGCACGCCTCGACCGAATCGTCACTCGCGGCGACCGCATAGATACGGCCGTCAAAGCTGTATTTCGGCCGCGGGCGAAGCTCGATGCGCGGCTGCTTGTAATATTTGCCGTCGCCCTCCATCCAGCCGGTGCGCAATGCCTCGAGGATCATCGCGGCACTTTCGTCGAACCGCTCGCGGCTCTCTTCCATCGTCTGGCGGAACGCGGCGAATTCACGGCGCGCCAGGCCCCGGCCGATGCCGAAGCGCAGCCGCCCTTTGCTCAGCATGTCGAGCACGATCGCCTTCTCGGCGACCCGCAACGGGTCGTTCCACGGCAGGATCACCGCGGCGGTGCCGAGGTCGATATTCGGGCAAATCGCAGCCAGATAGGCCATCAGCTGCAGATTGTCGGGGCAGAACGAATAGTCGTTGAAATGGTGCTCGACCGCCCAAAGCGCGTCGAAGCCGAGCTCGTCGGCGAGCCGCGCCAGCCGGATCTCCTCATCCCATGCCTGATCGTCGCTGATGCCCTGCCAGCCGTAAGTGGCGAGCACCATCTGGATGCCGACGTCCATCATCTCCTCCCGCTCGAGCACGACCTACCAGAAATCTATCACGGCCATGCGAAGTGCGCCTGATAGGCTGCGAAAAAATTCGGTTGTCATTCCGGGGCGGCCCTTTAAGGGCCGAACCCGGAACCCAAGAACACAGGCCAAGCCCTTGTTTCTAAAGCCGGTGTTCATGGGTTCCGGGTTCCCTCGCTGCGCTCGGCCCCGGAATGACGACAATCCGGACCTTTTTCAGCAGCCCGCTAAACTAAGCCAGCGAGAGCTCGCGGTAGCCCTCCGCCACCACCGCCTCGCAACGCTCGCGGAACTTGGGGTGGCCGCCGCTGTAGCGCATGATCCGGCGGACCTGCTTGCCCTCGACATTGCGGTTGATGCCGGTCATCCACGAGTCGACCTCGGTGAACAGCAAGCCCTCGCTCGACGCAATGACATGGTCGGTCCAGGCAGCGGCACCCGCCGCGGTGGCCTCGATGCGGGTGAGGCCGCGGTCGCGTGCGAAGCGGATCAGCCCGGTCGCCCAATCGGCGCTGTATTCGGCAGCGCGCGGGAAGTTGCCGAGCCCCGCATGCGGGCCCATCACCATCAGCATATTCGGGAAGTCGTCGACCAGGATGCCGAGAAAGGTCTGCGGCCCCTCCTTCCACTTCTCCTTCAGCGACGCGCCGTCGACGCCGCGGATGTCGATGCGGTCGAAGCTGCCGGTGATCGCATCGAAGCCGGTCGCGTAGATGATGATGTCGAACTCGTATTCGGTGTCGCTGGTCTTGATGCCCTTGGGAGTGATGCGTTCGATCGGCGTCTCGGTGATGTCGACCAGCTCGACGTTGGGCTGGTTGTAGACCTCGAAGTAGCCGCTTTCGAGCGGCACGCGGCGGGTGCCGAAGCCATGATTTTTCGGGATCAGCTTCTCGGCGACGACCGGATCCTTGACGCGCTCGCGGATCTTGCGCGCGACGAAATCCGAGATCAGCGCGTTGGCGGTCCGGTCAACCAGGATATCGCGGAAATTGCCCATCCAGATACCGAAGCCGGGCTCGGCGTAGAGCTTCTCCCAGAATGCCTCGCGTTCCTCTTCCGTTACCTCGAGGGTGGCGCGCGGGTCGGTCGCGTGGATGAAGCAGCCGTAGGTCTGCTGGCAGCGCGCGAAGATCTCGGGATAGTTGGTCCGGATCTTGCGCATCTCTTCTTCGCCGATCTTGCCGTTGTGCAATGGCGCGCACCATTGCGGCGTGCGCTGGAACACGGTCAGATGGCCGGCGGTCTTGGCGACTTCGGTGATGGTCTGCACGCCCGTGGCACCGGTGCCGATCACCGCGACGCGCTTGCCCTCAAACCTGACCGGTTC
>Ga0307477_10003746_pt1 | contig 11195 bp, 11 predicted proteins | sample atmos_gasesECM2C_FD_203316 | JGI IMG/M metagenome (GOLD analysis project Ga0307477, IMG submission 203316) | Hardwood forest soil microbial communities from Morgan-Monroe State Forest, Indiana, United States - atmos_gasesECM2C_515 | ecosystem: Environmental > Terrestrial > Soil > Temperate... | reverse complement strand
GATGCGGCGGGAGCAGACCGCGTACGGAACGCTTCGCGCCTATCTCCTCGGCGGTTGGCAATACACCAGCAACGACGCGCCGACGCTCAGCCTTCCCGGCACCGCAGTCCCGGCGGCAGGCGGCGCGGCCACGGCCGGGGCGACGCCGAATGGCGCCAATAACGTCTACTTTGCCCGCGCCTTCGTCCAGTTCGCCGGCTTCACCGCTGGCAAGGCAGTCTCTGTTTTCGATTTTTTCGACACCGCGCGCTATAGCCTGCAGACCAATTTCGCCTATCAGGACCTCGGCCGCTTCGGCATCAACACATTCAACTACACTGCCCAGCTTGGGAACGGCTGGAGCGCGAGTCTTGGGATCGAGGACGGAACGTTCTACGCCCGGCCGATCAAGGATCTCAATGCGGCGCCGCCCGGCGGCGTGATCGCAGGTTTCGGAACGATCTTTCCGATCCTCGCCGCCGGCGGTCCGACCAACAGTCCGTGGAACAATGCCGGCCTGCTCGTGCCAGATATCGCTGGCAATGTGCGCGTCGACTAACCTTGGGGGGGCGCAAGTGATGGGCGCGCTGCACGACGACCGCGCGCGTTACTACAATGCCACCGCGAACGGCGTGATCAGCGGCGTCGCGCACCCCGCAGATGCTTGGGGCTGGGCCGCCGGCACTGGCCTGCGCGTGAACCTGCCCTCGCCGGGCGACAGCTTCGATGTGCAAACCCAGTACTGCCGCGGCTGGAGCGGCCGCTGCATCATCAACAGCTCCTCACGGCTCGCCGACCAAACTTTCGGCCTCGTCAATTCGGGCACCATCGGCCTGGCCTGGGTGGATGATGCCTTCATGGCGAACAGTGCCGTCACCGGCGCCACGCAGCTGCAGCTGCCGGTGGCCTGGAACATTCACGCAGGCATTCAGCACTATTGGGTGCCGAACCTGCGCACCTCGCTCTATGGCGGCTATGTCAATTACCACGCGGAAAGCTCCGCGGTGGACGCGCTGGTTTGCGCGCCGAATAGATTTGGCCCCGGCTGCGCGGATTGGGCCGCCTGGCAGATCGGATCGCGCACATTGTGGAATCCGGTCAGGAGCCTTGACGTGGGCGTCGACGTCCAATACACGGCGCTGAGCAAGACCGCATTCGACGGCGGCACCGTCACCTTCGCGCCAACCGGCGCCGCGCCCACCACCTTCCGGGTCGGAACGACCGGCGTGGCCTCGGCGCTGTTACGCATCCAGCAGAATTTTTATCCTTGATACATCACGCTTAGGACAGCGCCGATTTCACATTGTCGGGCGAGAACGGCACCCGCCGGATGCGCACGCCGGTCGCGTCGAACACGGCATTGGCGATCGCCGCCGCGACTGGGCGGATCGCCGGCTCGCCAGCACCCGACGGCGCAATTTCCGGCCGATCGATCAGAACCACGTCGATCGCCTCCGGCGCTTCAGCGATGTCAAGGATCGGATAGGATTGCCAATCGACGCTGGTGACGTTCTTGTTGTTGAACTTGACCTCTTCCCAGAGCGTGCGGCTGATGCCTTGCACGACACCCGCCTGGATGACACGCACCAATCCGTCCGGATTGATGATCTGGCCGCAATCATGCGCGACGGTGAATTTTCGCGGCCAGATCTTGCCGCTCGAACGGTCGACGTCGACGTTGGCGACGATCGCCAAACGCGTGCCATGGCGCTGGACATAGGCGAAGCCGCGGCCGGAAACCGTGTTGCCGCCCTGGCCTTTGCGCGGCGAGGGCGCTGGCTGCCAGCCGGCTTTCTCCGCCGCGGCCTTGATCACGGCAATATCGCGCGGCTCGCTGACGTATTGCAGCCGAAACTCAACCGGATCGAGGTTGAGCGCGGCCGCCAGCTCATCCATGAACGACTCGCTGGCGAAGTGCACTTGCGGGCCGATCGGATCGCGCAAATGCGAGGTCCGCAACGGTGAGCCGCGATCCAACAGCGGTGCAATCGTCTCCCAGTAGCCGGTCCGCTTGTTGGCAAAGCCATAGGACTCCTCCGGCACGCCGAAGCCGTCGCCCGACTTGAGCGGCACGCCGGTCAGTTGCCCGGCCAAAGTATCGTGCGGTGCGCTCTCGTTCGAATTGACGTCGACGCGCGGGAACGCCTTGCTCGTAAATTCATAACCGATCACCTTGCCGGAAGCATCGATCGCGGCACGCGCGCGATGGATCGAGGCCGGCGCCTTCGGATCCCAACCCGTGCCCTGATCGCGCATATATTGCAGGCGGACTGGCCGGCCGACCGCTTTCGCGAGCAGTGCCGCGTCAATCGCGCAATCGCCGGCATCGTTGCGGCCGTATGAGCCGGGACCCAAAATCCAGATGCCGTGCACCTTCTCCGGCGGCACGCCCAAAATCCTGGCGACGCCGTCGCGGGTGAAATGCGGCTTTTGCGAGCCGGTCCAAAGCGTGACCTGATCGGCTTTGATGTCGACGACGGCGCAGGCCGGCCCCATGCTGGCGTGCGACTGAAACGGCCACTCGTATTCGGCTTCGATGACGCGCGCCGCGTTCTTGAACGCCGCGTCGACATCGCCGACGGGCCGGCCCTCGGTTTCGCTCTTGCGCACCGGCGCCTTGCGAATGTGATCGTAAAGCGAAGCCTGGTCCGGAAATGGCGGCGTCGGGTTCGACCATGTCACTTTGAGGTCGCGCGCGGCCTTGATCGCGTCCCATTCCTTGTCGGCAACCACGCCGAGAAAGCCTTGATTCCAGACGACACGCGCGCCAGGAATGTCCTTGATCGAACTCTCGTCGACATTGACCGGCATCGCGCCGGCGACCGCCGGACGGATCATGCGGCCATGGACCATGCCGGGCACTTTGATGTCGGTGCAGAAATCTTGCTGCGCAAAAACTTTCGGTGCGATGTCTTGCCGTTTGATCGGCTGGCCGACGATCTTGAAGTCCTTCGGATCTTTGGGGCGCGCTTTGCCCGGCGCGTAAAGCGGATTGCCGATCTTGCCGTTCCAAGCGAGCGTGACGTTGAAATAGCGCCCGCCCACGAGTTCGGCGTAGCTGACGCTTTTCGCCATTTCGGTATTGCTGTGAACGACGCCGCCGTCGACCACGAGCTGCGCGGCGGAAACGCCAAGTTTTTCGGCGGCGAGCTCGACCAGCACCCGGCGCGCTTCAGCGGCAGCGGCACGCAGCTGCTTGCCGCCTTCCTGGATGCCGGATGCACTCGAGGCGCCGCCTTGATTCACGCTGCTCGCCGTATCGCCAGTGACAACCTTGACGGCCGTAAACGGCACGTCGAGTTCTTCGGCAACCATTTGCGCTAACGCGACCTGGAGCCCTTGTCCAAGATCGGTCTTGCCGGAAAAAATCGAAATCGTGCCGTCGGCGTTCACCGCGATATAGGACGACAGCTGATCGGGCGTGAGCGGCGGCTGGGCGCCGACCAGCCACGCTTCCTCGGCCGCGCGCGCCAATTGCAACGGCATCGGCGCGCCGATCGACACGACGAGCGCGCCGCCGCTTTTCAGGAGCGCGCGGCGCGACGGACGGTTCAGTTTCGCAATCGATATCATGAGCCGCCCCCTCAACCCATCATCGCAGCGGCGCGTTTGACGGCGCGGAGGATGGCCAAATGCGTGCCGCACCGGCATTTCAAGCCGGACAGCGCGTCTTTGATCTGCGCCTCGGTCGGCTTCTTGGTGTCGCGCAAGAATGCGGCAGCGGTCATGAGCCAGCCATTGATGCAATAACCGCACTGCGGCACCTGCTCCTCGATGTAAGCCGCCTGCAGCGGATGCGGTTTTTCCGGGGTGCCCAGCCCGGCGAGCGTTGTGATCTTGCCGTTGCCGGCCGCCGACACCGGCGTGACGCATGAGCGAATTGGCTGACCGTCGAGATGCACGGTGCAGGCACCGCACTGCGCCAGTCCGCAGCCGAAATGCGGGTTGTTGAGGCCGAGATCGTCGCGCAGCACATAAAGGAGTGGCGTGCCCGGGTCGGCTGTGACGGTATGGGTGCTCCCGTCTACGCTGAGGGAAAATTTCTCACTCATTCTGGCGAGTCCTCCTGCATGCCGCGATCGCGAAGCCGTCGCTTGTTTTGTTCGTGCAGACTATGCGCAAAGCCGGACGATTGGGAAGGATCTGCGGGCAATGAATTCCTGCCATGCTTGTCGCGCAATGATTCGATGCGCCGTTTCGATATCAGCCGCCCGCGTCCTTCGCTAGCCTCTCCACGACGGCAAACAAATCGCGGATCTGGGCCTCCTGAATATTCCGCGTAATGAAAACAACGCGGCTATCGCGGTTTTGGTCCGGCCACGATTGCAATTCCACCGGCGGATGCGCGAGATGCTGGACATATTGCGCGACCACCGGGCCGCGGCAGCCGGCAACATTGAGAATGCCCTTGACCCGCAACAGGTCGGGACCGCGCAGCGCGATCAGTGTCTCCATGGCGCGGGTGAACGCGATCCATTCGACCGGTTGTCGCCATTCGAGCACGAAGCTGGAAATGCCGTCGCTGTGTTCGGCTTCGGCGATAAAGCCGGAGCGCTCTGCGGTGGCCGGCGCGATCAAGCGCTCGGGATCAAGCGCGCCGCCGACCGCGAGATCGATGCCGGCGCGCGGATTGAGCATCTGCAAGTGCCTCCTGAGCGAATCGAGCGCGGACGCGCCGGCGAGATCGCTTTTCGAGACGATGAGGCGATCGGCCAGGATCACTTGCTTGCGCGCTTCCGCGGCGGCGGCGAGAGTCGCTTCTGCGTTCACAGCATCGACAACGACGAGCATGACGTCGATGTGGAATTCGCCGCCGAGCGCGCGATCGGTCGAGAAGGTCTGCAGGATCGGCGCAGGATCGGCGAGTCCGGATGTCTCGATGACAACGCGCGCGAAGTTCGGCGCCACGCCGCGGTCGCGATCGATCACGAGCTGGCGCAAAGCCAGTTGCAGATCAGTTCTGGTGATGCAACAGACGCAGCCATTGCCGAGCAATATCGTCTCTTCGGCAGTGTCGCGAACGAGCGCGTCGTCGATGCCGATGGTGCCGAATTCATTGACGATCACCGCCGTTCCCTCTCCTTCGGGTGAAGCCAAGAAATGGCGGATCAGGGTGGTCTTGCCGGCGCCGAGAAAGCCGGTCACGACCGTCACTGGGATGCGCGCGCCGCGCTCGCGTTTGAGTCGGCGCCCGAACGGACCGGCTTCGCGGGAAGGAAAAAGGTCGAGCATTGGCGATTATCACGTCATCCTGAGGCGCCAGCCGCGGGCGGGCCTCGAAGGATGACCGTCCAAAGCGAAGCAGGCGCCGCCATCCTTCGAGGCTCGCTTCGCTCGCACCTCAGGATGACGGCTCACCAAATTCAAAAATCCATCTCCAGGATGTAGAGCCCGCCGATATGACGATCGACGGCGTAGACGATGCCGCGCTCGTCGACGAACACGTCGTTGATCTGGATCGTGCCGGTCGGCGCGCGGGCGGGCGCCGGTGGCATGAAAATGCCGACCTCCTTCGGCTGATAGGGATTAGAGATGTCGTAGGCGCGCAAGCCGCCATTGAAGAACGTGCCGAGCACGATCTGATCGGACTGCCAGGCGGTCGGCAGCGGCACGTTTTCATGAATATTGTGCGCGCCGAAGCGGCCAGCCTGGGCGTAGACCCGGTGATCGGGCATCGGGCAGGTCGCGATCGGCACCAGATTGGTTTCGTCGCGCGCATCCAGAATCCAGATCAGCTTGGGCCAGTCCTTGGCGTTGTTTTCGGTCGATTCGTCGGTCACCAGCATCAAGCCGCGGTCGAACAGCGGCACGATCGTGTGCATGAAGCCGGTATAAGGCGGCGAATTGGTCCAGTGTGAAATTTTCTTCGGATTGGCTTTGTCGGAAATATCGAGGACAAACATGCCGCCGTCGATGTAAGCGAGATAACAGCGATCGCCGCGCTGCGGATAGACGTTGGTGTTGTGCGCGCGATAGCCCTTGTCGATCGGATGCCGCGGTGGCGGCATCACGTTGTCGCCCTGGCGCGTGCCGGGCATCCACCAGCGGCCGATCTCGACCGGCTTTGACGGATTGCGCACATCGACGCAGCGGTAGAACTGGTCGTCGTTCGGATTGGTCGGAACGAAGTCGCGCGAGCCTGACGCGCAATGGACGAATTCGCCATCGCAGAACCACAGCTGATGCACGCCGCGCGAATGCGGTCCGGAGCAGTCGAAGAATGAAATCGATTTGGGATTTTCCGGTTTGGAAATGTCGAACAGTTCGAAGCCGGCCGGCTTTAAATCCTTCTTCGACGTCTGGTACGCGACCGCCATGATATTGCCGGTCGTTTCCAGCGAGTTCGAGCGCATATTGGCGTGCGGCAGATCGGTCTGGCACACGACTTTCGGCTGGCGCGGATCGGACACATCGACAGCGGTGAAATTCTTCGGCGCGCTCTCATGCGCGAGCCAGATGATGCGGCGGCCGTCCGGCGCGATCTGCACCGACATGCCTTCGCCCATGCCGCCGAAGCCGCCGAGCATGTCGTGCGCCAACAGCTTGAAATTCCAGACGACGGGTTGATAGCCCTTGGTCAGCGGACTTTCGTCTTTGGTCAGCATCCGTCACATCTCCTGTCAGGGTGCAGTTAATCGTTGCAGTTGGGCGCTGCTTACAATGCGGCGCGGGCGCGTTCCATGAAATCCGGCTGCAGCGCCGTCTTCCAGTCGGGAACGGCGTTGATCTTCTTGTCCGCCAAAAAGATCTCCGCCTGCTGTTGAATATAGGGCTGCAAATCGCGAGGGAAACCGGGATTCACCTCGACGCGCGACAGCGCCTTGGAAAATGTGTCGAGCGACATGGTGTAGCCTTTGTCGGCATAGAACTTGTAGATCACGTCGGCCACTTTTTGCGGCGCGTTCCTGAAATCATTGGAAACGTCGAGCCAGGCTTTCAGATAAGCGATGATGACGTCGGGCTTTGCCTGGACGAAATCGGGCGTCGCCGACATGAAGACCGGCATCGGATCGACGGCGGAGAAATCGATCAGATCGGTGGCTATGCCGTCGGCAACCGCAATCAGATTATAGGGTTCGACGTTGACCATCGCATCGACCGTCTTGGCGGCGAGCGCAGCCACCATATTGTTGACGTCCATGCGCACTTCCACGTAGTCGCCTTTGTTGAGACCGTGCTGCGGCATGATGGTATCGACAAAGACATTGCCGACTGAGGAGCCGGTCTGATTGGCGATCCGCCGGCCGCGCAGCTCCCCGATTTTGCTGATGTTCAAATCCTTGCGCGCGGTGACGCGCGCGGTCTTGCCGACATGTTCGATAACTGCGATCGCAATGAGCCCGCCCTTGGCATTGCCGATGATGAAGGATTGACCGGCATAGGTGCCAAGATCGACCTGCCGCGCCACCATCTGCTGCATGGTGAGATTGCCGGACGGCACCGCGAACTCTTCGGCCGCGATGCCGTGCTTGTCGAGATATCCCGATTTCAAGAGATAGTAGGTCGGCATGCCCCAGATATTGGTCTGGTAGCCCTGGCGGATGGTCGCGGTAGCGGCCGGCGCATATCGCGCCGATAAGCCGAGCGCCAGCGCGCCGGCGCCGCCCGCGGTAAGACACTGACGGCGCGTCAACGCCGATTGCGGTTTGCTCCGCTCTATCATTGTGTTCCTCCGGCCCTGTTCTTTTCTCTGTTTATTTGGTCAGTGCTGTCGCGTTGTGTTCAGGATCTTTCTTCCGTTGGCTTTCATGTTCGCGCTCCTGACCCAACAGGCGCAATAGCATTTTTTTGATAGTCGAGAAACTCAACGCTGAGCGGATCGCGCGGGCGCGACAGGCGTATCGGCACTTCGGTTTTTAGCGTGCCGGGATGCGGCGTCATGACCAGCACGCGATCCGCCAAATAGACCGCTTCGGCGACATTGTGGGTCACGTAGATCACCGTCTTGCGGGTCGTGCGCCAGACTTCGGCGAGGAGCCGCTGCATCTCATCGCGCGTCAATGCGTCCAGCGCCGCAAATGGCTCGTCCATAAGCAAGACCGCGGGGTTGTAAGCGAGCGCGGGCGATCGCGACCCGCTGCTGCATGCCGCCGGAGAGATGATGCGGATAGGCGCGGGCGAAATTCTCAAGCTTGACCAGGCGGAGTTGTTCGAGCGCGATCGCCTCGCGTTCCGTCTTCGAGATTCCTTTCATTTCGAGGCCAAAGGCCACATTGCCGAGCGCCGTGCGCCACGGAAAGAGCTGGGCGAAGTCCTGGAATACGACGCCGCGATCCATGCCGTAGCCGGTGACCGGCGTGCCGCCGATCCGGATTTCGCCCGCACTCGGCGTCGAGAATCCGCCATGATATTCAAAAGCGTCGACTTGCCGCAGCCGCTCGGCCCGACGATGCAGAGGAATTCCGAACTCTCGATGCCAAAGCTGACGCCGTGGACGGCCGGCACCGCCCCGCTTGGCGTCCGGTAGGTGAGTGTGATGTCGCGCGCTTCGATATGGGCCATTGCCCGTTCCCGCCGTTTACTGCTTTGGCGTCTTCACCCCAAACAGATCATGCGTTAATGCAGACTTCTGTTCGAGGCGCGCTTTGTGCCAGAAGCCATGACCGGACGCAAAGACGCCGCTGATTGAGTGCTATGAAGGATTGCTTAGATGAATGCATCAGCCGGTATCCGCATAACTGCCGCACTCGCGGTCGCGGCCGCTCTCGCCGCCACGGCACCGGCATTTCCGGACGCCTATCCCAGTCGGCCGATCCATCTCATCGTGAATTTCGCGGCGGGAGGCACCGGCGACATTGTCGCGCGGCTTATCGGCAACAAGCTGTCGAGTGCGCTTGGGCAATCCGTGGTGGTAGAGAACCACCCGGGCGCCGGCGGCACGTTGGGCGCGCGCGATGTCGTCAACGCCCAACCCGACGGTTACACGCTCACCGTGGCGCAAACGCCGGAAATCGCCATCAATCCATTTTTCATGAAAGACGCCGGTTACGATCCGCGCAAGGATCTGCAAGCGATTGCGCTGACCGGGGTCGTGCCGCTCGCATTGGTCGTCCCGGGCAACGCGCCCTATTCCACCATGGCCGAGTTCGTGAAATTTCTGCGCAACCCCGATCGCCCGGTGACATTCGCTTCCGCCGGGATCGGCACGCCGGGTCACCTCGCTGGCGAATTGTTGAAGCTCAAGCTCAACAACAATCTGACGCACGTGCCGTATAAGGGCGCCGCTCCGGCCTTGAACGATGTCGTCGGCGGCCATGTCGATTTCTATTTTCCTGGATTTCCCGCGGCCGTGCCGCTGATGCAGAGCGGCAAGGTCAAGCTGCTCGCGGTTTCGACGGCCAAGCGCGCCAGCGCGGCGCCGGACATTCCGTCGGTTGCCGAAGCCACCGGAATTGCCGATTTCGATTTCGCGCTGTGGGTTGGATTTTTCGGACCGCGCGCGCTGCCGATGGATGTCACCAAGCGCTTGAACGCGGCGATCAATCAAGTTCTGCTCGAGCCGGAGATGAAAACGCGGCTGCAAAATGACGGCGCCGAAGTTTCAGCGCTGTCGGTCGACGAGTTCTCCGGCTTCGTGCGCGCCGAAATCGCCAAATATCAGGGGATCATCGCCGCCGCCGATATCAAGCCGGAATGACAATCGGCGCGAGCCGTTTCCCGGGCGAAGCCCAGCATGAAATGATGCGCTGCTGACCCGGGAACTTTGCAAATTCTGAGTCTGCAACGATCCCGGATCAGCGTTGCGCCACTACGTGCTGCACCGCGTCCGGGAAACGAACTTCTATTCGACTCACAAACTTCTAAACCCGCGCCGCGCGCGCCATTCCCCAACGATAGATCGTGGCGCGCTCGATCGAGCCGAACACCAGCCGTTCGGTGGCAAAGTCGATAAGACCGATCACGATCAGCGACGCCAGCATCACGTCGGCGTCGAGGAATTCCTTGGCGTCGAAGATCACCCAGCCTAGACCCCAATCGGAGCCCGCCAGCATTTCGGCGCCGATCACCGCGATCCAGGAGCGCAGGAAGGATTGGCGTAAGCCGGCGATGATGAAGGGCGAGGCGCCGGGAATGATGACCTTCCAGAACAGCGCGTGTTCGTTGGCGCCCATGGCGCTCGCCGCGCGCAGCCAGATCGGGTTCACCGCGCGCACGCCCGACCAGGTATTGAGTAGCATCGGGAACAGCGCAGCATAGAAAACAATGAGGACGCTCACGGTATTGCCGAGCCCGAACCAGAGGATGAAGACCGGCACCCAGGCCAGCGATGGAACGGGCATCAGCGCGCTCATCAGCGGCAGCACGAAATTTTCCACCGGCCGGAACCGGCCCATCAGCACGCCCAAGAGCAAGCCGATCGCAACCGCAAAGCCGAAGCCGATCAGCACGCGATAGAGCGTGGCGGCGGCGTGCAGAAGCATGGTGCCGTCGGCGAGTGAAGCAAATAGCGTACGCGCGATGGTGGGAAGCGTGGGCGTCAAGGCTTACGGAAAATAGCCACTGCGGGCGAGCGCCTCATAGAGCGTCGCGGCGATGATCAGCGTCAGCGCCCCGCGCCGCAACGAGATCGATCGCTCTGAAAATGTCCACGCGGCGGTCATGTCATCATGCCCCAGCGCACGACAGTGAAGTTTTCCAGCGGCGCAAAGACAAGCTTCTCGAGCCCAAGCCCGATCAGCGCAATCACGGCGATGCCGGCCAGCATCACGTCGGTGTTGAGAAATTCCTGCGCGCCGAAAATCAGCCAGCCCAGGCCCCATGGCACGGCGGCGAGCATCTCGACCGCAACCAGAATGCGCCAAGCCTGGGCGAGACCGAGTCGCAACCCGGTGACGATATAGGGCAGCGCGCCCGGGAGCACGACATGGCGAAACAGCCGGCGATCGTCGGCGCCCATCGCTTGCGCCGAACGCAGCCAGATCTCCTTCACCGCTTTCACGCCGGTCCAGGAATTGTAAATGACCGGAAAGGCGGAGACGAAGGCGACCAGCGCGATGGCGGGAATATTGCCCGGCCCGAACCACAACAGAAACAACGGTGCGTAGGCGAGACCGGGAATTGGAGCGCCGATGCTGACCAGCGGCAGCAACTTCGGCCCGGCGCGAGCGGCCCATGAGCACGCCCGCCGCGATGCCGATGCAAGCAGCCAGCGCAAAACCGGCGGTGAGCCGCAGGAGCGTGTCGAAAGCATGATGCGGCAGAACGCCACTGGCCAT
>Ga0307477_10003744_pt1 | contig 11201 bp, 9 predicted proteins | sample atmos_gasesECM2C_FD_203316 | JGI IMG/M metagenome (GOLD analysis project Ga0307477, IMG submission 203316) | Hardwood forest soil microbial communities from Morgan-Monroe State Forest, Indiana, United States - atmos_gasesECM2C_515 | ecosystem: Environmental > Terrestrial > Soil > Temperate... | reverse complement strand
ACCAACCCTACGACTCGCTTTCGTAAACTCTTTCCGTACGTTGGCGCCGCTCTAATCGCAATCGTTGCCGTCGCCGGATCCGCGACCATGAAGGGAATGGCCGACAGCCGCGACTGGCTCGGCCACACTTATCAGGTGAAGTCCGAACTCGCTGATCTGCAGCTGAATCATGTGCTGCTGCACGAATACGAGACCGCAGCCGCCGCCGGATCAGCAGAGGGTCGCGCAGCTTTGCATTCGGCAGGCCAAGCGGTCCGGCGCTCGCTGGCGCGCCTGAAAGAACTCACACGCGACAATCCCCCGCAGCAGGAACGATTGGAGCGGCTCGATCCCCTTTTCGACCAGCACATTCACGATATAGAGGCCGCCGCGGACAAGGGCCTGAGAGAAAACCCGGAGGCGGACGCGAGGATGAATCAGATTATTGGCGACATCAATACGCTCGAGACGCAGCTTCTGGGACTAAGACAAGCGGCCTGGGACCGGCAGTTCCGCCGCAATATCGCGGTTCTCGCGCTTGCCGTGGGCGCTTGCCTGCTTCTTCTATTCACGAACATGCACCTGTTGCGCGAAGACGCTCGCTCGAGCCGCGTCGCCACCGAACGTATCCGCGAAAGCGCGGACTCCTATCGGGCGCTGAGCGCGCGCATTATCGGCTTGCAGGACGCCGAGAGGAGAAAACTCGGCAGGGAATTGCACGACAGCATAGGTCAGGCGCTAGCCGGGTTGCAGATGAATCTGGAACAACTGGCCGCGCAACACGGGGAGGGCAACGCATTACTGGTCGAAAGCTGTGAAATGGTGCGCCACACGGCGAAAGAGGTGCGCACGATTTCCCAGTTGCTGCATCCGCCACTGTTGGACGTAGTAGGTTTTGTGCCTGCGGCGCAAAACTATGTTCAGCAATTCGCGCGTCGCAGTGGAATGGAAGCGAAGACGAATTTTCCGGACGATTTGAAGTTGCCTTCCAAAGAAGCGGAATTGATGCTGTTCCGTGTTCTGCAAGAGAGCTTGACGAATGTGCACCGTCACGCGCAGGCCACTGCGGTCGATGTATGGCTGGCACGCCGGGATCGCGAGATCGTGCTGACGATTCAGGATAACGGCCGAGGCCTTCCGGCGGGCGTGATGGAGAATTTCGATGCAGGCATGGCCTCCGGCGTGGGGCTCGCTGGAATGCGAGAGCGCCTGGCGGAGTTCGGCGGGGAACTCCACGTTGAGTCCTCGCATAGCGGCACAATTATCCGCGCCAGCATTCCCGTGTGACGCCCCCTGTCAAATGCTGCCCGGAATTATCGGATTATTGACGCAAGGTTACGTTTATAACTAGCGGCGATGCGAACCATCCAGTTGATCGGCGTCATATCCGATACGCACGGGCTGCTTCGCCCGGAGGCCCTCCGCGCTCTCAAGGGTTCGGACCTGATCATTCATGCCGGCGACGTGGGCGGTCCGGAGATTCTGGAGGAATTGGGCCGATTAGCGCCCGTCGTTGCGGTGAAGGGCAACGTGGATACGGACGCCTGGTGCTCCGATCTGCCCGAGACGGCGGTGGCGGAAACTGGCTCCGCTTTGATTTATGTCCTGCACGATGTGAAGGCGCTGGACCTGAAGCCCGCGGCCGCCGGAGTCGCCATGGTCGTAAGTGGCCATTCGCATAAGCCTCTGCGTGAGGAAATGGACGGCGTCCTCTACGTCAACCCGGGTAGTGCCGGCCCGCGGCGATTCAATCTTCCCGTGACCGTCGCGCGGGTCGATCTTCGCCAAAAGCCCTGGCGCGTCGACTTCGTCGACCTGCTGCCAATTGGCACATCCGGAAGGCTTTTAATCTAGCGCAGGGTGCCCACCCCTCGTTTTTAGGGGTGGGATCCTCGTGGGTGCCGCACCCTTCGGTTTCAAGGGTGCGGTTTTTCTCATGCGCCACTTCGTGCGGCACTACCGTTCGCGTATCCGCTGCGAAATCAAGTACAGGGAATGCTCATCCCGTCTGGCGCCGCAAGTGCCAACGGTGTATAAGTCTGCCCATCTGTCTCGTCAGCGCTCAAGGGCGACGGCATAAGCCTTCCTAAGGAGGTTCGTCAAATGGACTTCAAAACCGATCGCCGAACGTTCCTCGCAAGCGTCGGTGTCGCAGGCATTCCCGCTCATGAGCTGCGCCAGATTTTCCTTGGATATCAGGCCAGTGACCCGCAGGGAGCGAATCGCCAACGCGAATTGGCGCCCGAACTGAAAAAGGTAAAAGCGCTGGTCTTCGATACATTTGGCACGATTGTGGACTGGCGCGGCTCGGTGACTGCCGAGGGCATGGCCTGGGGCAAAGCCAAGGGCTTACAAATCGACTGGGCGCAGTTTTCCGATCGCTGGCGTCTCGGCTACCGCCCCGCCATGGACAAAGTTCGGAAAGGCCAGATTCCTTGGACTCGCCTCGATGATTTGCACCGCATGATCCTGGAGGACTTGCTCAAGGAGTACAAAATTCAGGGACTCACGGAAGAGGAAAAGGTCCATTGGACCTACGTTTGGCGGCGGCTCAAGCCCTGGCCGGACTCCGTCGAAGGGCTCACCCGGCTAAAGAAAAAGTACGTCATTGCGCCGCTTTCCAACGGCAATATCGCCCTGATGGCCAATCTCGCAAAATTCGGCGGCTTGCCGTGGGACGCCATCCTCGGTGCTGAGCTCATCAAGCATTACAAACCGGATCGCGAGGTGTACCTCTCCGCCGCCTATTATCTCGATCTCAAGCCCGAAGAGGTCATGATGGTCGCCGCCCACGTGGGTGACTTACAGGCGGCGCGCAGCTGTGGCCTCCGAACCGGATTCATTTATCGTCCCGATGAATTCGGCAACGGCAGCGCCGGGAAACCGGATAAGGCCCAGCCCGGAGATTTCGACGTGGTCTCGGTCAGCGCGATCGACTTGGCCCACCAACTCGGCGCGTAGCGCCGAGCACCCCGAACGCCAACAGTTGTCATCCTGAGCGAACAACGTGAGCGAAGGATCTCTCCTGGTTTTCCGGGTGCCCCACCCCATTCCTCACCTCAGGCGTGCTCCGAGTCGAAGCATACCATTCGGGCACGAACTGGTTTGGAGTTTGGGTGCCGCACCCTTCGATTTTAAGGGTGCGGTTTTTGCTCGTGTAGGACCCTGTGGACGGATAGCGCATAGACGTGACTTGCATTTGATTCAAGGCGAAGCGTAGCATTCCGCCCCGGACGGGTTTGGAGGTTGGGTGCCGCACCCTTTTACCCTGAGCCTCGAAGGGCTTGCACTGAGCCTTGCGAAAGGTCGGTTTCAAGGGTGCGGTTTTTCTCATGCGCAATCCTCTGCGACGCTACTACGGACGCGGGGACCTTCACTTCGTCACCTTTAGCTGCTATCGCCGGCGACCATTGCTTGGCACGCCGCGGGCGCGAGATCGCTTTGTCGCAATTCTGAACGAGGTGCGCTCGCGATTCGGATTTCGACTCATCGGCTACGTAGTCATGCCTGAACACGTCCATCTGCTGATTAGCGAACCGAAAACGGCCAATCCCTCAAAAGTTATGCAGGTGCTCAAACAGAAAGTCTCCAGTGGGTTGCACCCGAAACCAACGAAATGTTCCTCGGAAGTTGATGGCTCCGGCGCGCATGAACTCCATTTCTGGCAGCGGCGTTTTTATGACTTCAATGTATGGAGCTCCGAGAAAGTGCGCGAAAAATTAGAGTATATGCACGCCAACCCCGTGAAGCGAGAATTGGCCGAACATCCGAAAGACTGGCCGTGGAGCAGTTGGTCGCACTACGAAAACGGCGAGGAGGGTCTGATTGCCATAGACTCCGCCATCGAGGAAGAAAAAGAACAGATGAAAGTCAAAATCCGCACCCTTGAAACCGAAGGGTGCGGCACCCACAGAACCTTCTCGCCTCAAGGTGCGCCGGGCGCTCGTTCCAAGAGAGTCTAATTCCCGGATGGCGCCAAAAGCAGCACGAAAGCCGAAATCTCCGCCGTTAGCCCCGGACCGGGTTGGAGGTTGGGTGCCCCACCCTTTTACCCTGAGTCTCGAAGGGAGTCTCGAAGGAAGAATCGAAGGGAGCCTGCGAAGGGTCGCTTTCAAGTGTGAAAGGTTATATAGTCGCCCAATTCGTAATTGGTAGGAGCCAGTGGCAATTTCCATCGGCCAGCACTTGGGCCCCTACGAAGTCCTCTCTGCCATTGGTGCGGGTGGGATGGGCGAGGTTTATCGCGCCCGCGATACGCGCCTCGGCCGAATCGTCGCCATCAAGATTCTCCCCGACCATGTTGCCGATCGTGCCGGATTGCGAGAGCGCTTCGACCGCGAAGCACGTACTGTCGCTAATCTGAATCATCCGCATATCTGTACGCTCCACGACGTCGGCCAGCAGGACGGAACCGACTTCCTGGTAATGGAGTATCTCGAAGGGGAAACGCTGGCCGAGCGACTGAAGAAAGGGCCGCTTCCGCTTGAGCAAGTCCTGCAATACGCCATCGAGATTTCCGACGCCTTGGACAAGGCACACCGCAAGGGCATTACGCACCGCGACCTGAAACCTGGCAACATCATGCTGACCAAGTCCGGCGCGAAGCTCTTGGACTTCGGTTTAGCGAAGCTGAAAAAAGATACGGCGCCTGCGAATGTCACTCTTTCCAAGGTCCCCACGGAAGATGCGGTGACGGCGCAAGGGACGATCCTCGGAACACTTCAGTACATGGCTCCCGAACAACTGGAAGGCAAAGACGCGGACGCCAGGACGGACATCTTTGCGTTTGGCGTTGTGGTCTATGAGATGGCGACGGCCAAGAAGGCCTTTGAGGGCAAGAGTCAGGCGAGCTTGATCGCCAAGATTCTGGAGACCGATCCGCCGCCGATGTCGTCGCTTCAGCCGATGACGCCGCCTGCACTCGATCGCGTGGTGAAGAAATGCCTGTCCAAGGAACCGGAGAAAAGGTGGCAGGCGGCCAGCGATGTGTCTGACGAATTGAAGTGGATCGCCGAAGGTGGTTCGCAGGCCACGTCGGCGGCGACCGTCGCGCCGAAAGGCATTCGTACACTTGGTCGGCGGGCGCTAATCCTCAACCTGGGTGCCCTGCTCTTAGGTTTGGCGATCACGAGCCTCGCCGTTTGGAATCTGAAGCCCGCGCCTGCAACTCCGCCGAAGCCTGTCACGCGGCTCACCATCACGCTGCCACCGGGCGATCAGCTTGCCGGGTTGAATTATCTGGCGATAGCTCTTTCGCCTGACGGGAGCCAACTCGCCTATGTGGCCCGTCGCGGCGGCAGACAGCAAATCTATCTGCGAGCACTGGACAGCCTGGAAGCCCGGCCGGTTGCTGGCACAGAGGGAGCGAACAGCCCTTTCTTTTCGCCGGATGGCCAATGGCTGGGGTTTTTTGCTGCCGAAAAGCTGAAAAAGGTCTCAGCGAACGGCGGAGCGGCACAAATCCTAGGCGATGCTGCGGTTCCGACCGGGGCTAGCTGGGGCACCCAGGGCACGATCGCCTTCACAGACGCACTAGGCGCTCTCCAGCAAATACCGGACGCTGGCGGTGCTCCACAGCCGCTGACGCGTTTAGAGAAAAGGGAGACCGTCTTCCTCTGGCCGGAGTTCTTGCCCGGCAGCAAGGCGGTGCTCTTTACCGCCGGAAGCATGGCCAACACGGCCACCATGAGGGTTGGAGTTTACTCGATAGGAAACGGCCAACGGCGGGATCTCATCTCAGGGGCGACCCACCCGGAGTACGCGCCGTCTGGCCAGTTGGTATATGCCCAACAGGGTACGCTGATGGCCGTGCCCTTCGATGCTCAGCGGCTCGCGGTAACCGGCGCAGCGGTCCCCGTGGTGGAGGGCGTCCTGCAATCCACCTTCAACCAAGCCGCGCCGCAATACAGCATCTCCCCCGCGGGATCGTTGGTCTACATTCCCGGTATCCAGGGATCCCTCGGGCTGGTGTGGGTCGGCCGCAATGGAGCCGAACAGCCTTTGGCCGCCCCTGCGCATGCATACGACTCCCCCCGGATTTCGCCAGACGGCCGGAAAATTGCCGTGTCTATCGACGGACAGATCTGGTTATACGATCTCTCCCGGGAGACGTTGACCCGGTTGACGTTTGCGGGGAATACGAATAATCGGCCGGTCTGGACACCGGATGGCAAGCGCATAGCGTTTTTCTCGGACAAGGAAGGGCCGTTGAATCTTTTCTGGCAACTGGCGGACGGCAGTGGCGGGCTGGAGCGGCTGACAACCAGCGAGAACCTCGTCAATGCTCCGACCTCCTTTTCCCCGGATGGGCAATTGCTCGCCTTTAATAACGTCAATCCTATGGCAGGTGAAATCTGGGTGCTGCGGCTGAGTGACCGTTCGGCGGGCTCAGGGCAGGCCCGCAAGGCACAGCCATTTCTGCGCACGCCCTTCAACCAGGGGGGATCTCGGTTTTCGCCCGATGGACATTGGCTGGCGTACATCTCCGATGAGTCTGGTCGGTATGAGGTCTACGTGCAGTCCTATCCCGGCCCCGGCGGAAAATGGCAGATTTCGACCGAAGGCGGCACGGAGCCCGCATGGAATCCGAACGGGCGGGAGCTTTTTTACCGGAGTGGGGACAAGATGATGGCCGTCGAGGTTACGACGCAGCCGAGCTTCGCGGTGGGTAAGCCCCGGGTGCTCTTTACGGGAGAGTACGTGTTGGCCTCGGTTCCGGTCAGCAACTACGACGTGTCTCCGGATGGCCAGCGGTTTCTAATGGTCAAGCCAAGCGAACAGACTTCCTCCCTGACGCAAATCGTAGTAGTGCAGAATTGGTTTGAGGAATTGAAGCAGAAAGTTCCCGCAGGAAAAAAGTGAGTTTAGAGTACGTCTTTGACCTTCCTGAGAGCACGCGCCGTTCTTATAAGAACCGTACGAGATTGACGCTCGCGGTAAAATAGATGTAACGCTCGCGAAGCGCTCTTTTAGCCATTGGTCGCTCACGGCGCAACGCGTTCGGCGCTTCGGCGGCTTTTGCGGAGAACCTTTCTTTGAGATTTATTCCTCGCGCAAAAAACGACGATCTGATCAAGATCGTCGTCCCGAGCGGATAGCGTGAGCGAGGGATCTCTCTTGCGGACTAGACAGCCAAAAAAATAACCACCTCACGCCGCCGGGCCGAACAGACCCGGTTCTTTCGAACAAACGCCACGCGCTGCATCAATCGTTCAAACCCTCGCCTTTCTCTCTGTGCTCTCCGTGTCTCTGTGCGCTCTGCGTTAAGTATTTGCCTCCCCGGAATGGCTCCCAATCATCCGCCTCAAGCTTGTGCAAACCGCGCGTGCAACTCTCGCAGAATGAACACTTGCGCAAAAACAGGGGAGGGGGTGGGGGCCCTTCTTGGCGCGCAATTCTACCCCTTTTCGCGAAGAGGCTACCTCCTCGCCGCGAACGTCATGGGCATCAGGAGGCGGGTGCCGCACCCTCTTGTCCTGAGCCTGCGAAGGGTCGATTTCAAGGGTGCGGTTCTTTCATGCATCACGCGGGCTGCCTCGCCGTTCCCCCCACGCGGGCCCAAGGGATCTGCAGTTCGCCTTTCGGCGTCCCCCGGCAGAGATTCGATCCAAACTACTCGATCCAGACTTGTTCGATCCAAACTCGGGCGACAGGTTGGGCCGAGCGCGGTAACATCAGGAGATGACCTTCAGCAGCGACGAACTGATCTTGGCGCTGGTCAGCCTGGTGCGCGCGACGCGGCCGAGCATGTTGCACCAGGAAGCCGACGGCTTCAGCGTGGATTTCGAGGCCATCGCCCGCAGCGAGACTCCGGGGAGCGCCGATCGCCTGCTGCTGAAGATGGGCGCGGTTATGGGGAGCTCGACGCCGTATCCGGCGGAGAATCCCGACAGCTCCGTCTCGCTCGATCTCGACGCGGCCGAAGCGCGGCAGATCGCCGACGCCCTCGCCAAGCTGGAGCTGCTGCAGGCTTGGCCGCAGGACGTCATGGAGATGAGCCGCGCCCTTCGCGCGCGCCTCGTTTCGGATGCGGGGCAGCGCTCGCGAGAAAATTGAGGCTGAGGCTGCGCTCTCGCAAAGGTTTTGTAGCCCAGGGGACGGCGACGCGCTTTTCGTCGCGTGCCCTGGGGCCTTTTCCTGGTTTTCCGGATGCCCCACCCTTCGCTTTTAAGGGTGGGTCTTGGCCCGTCTTGCGCTCATTTGGGGGTACAAGCAGAAATCGGTTTTTCGTCCCCCTCGGCCAAGGCGAGTTGCAAACACGGGTCCGAGTCGGCACACTGGATACTTGATGCTGATATTTAATAATGACGCGGCGAGAAATCGGACTACATAAATGAATGCTCCTTACGACGTGATCTGTGTTGGCGCGGGTCCCACCGGCTTGGCCTGCGCCATCGAAGCCAAACGCGCCGGCTTGCGTCCGCTGGTGATCGATAAGGGCGTGCTGTGCAATTCGATCTACCACTATCCGGTAAACATGGTCTTCTTCACCACGCCGGAACTGCTGGAGATCGGCGATCTGCCGTTCGTGAGCGCCGCGGAAAAGCCGAATCGCGTCGAGGCGCTGAAGTATTACCGCAAATGCGTGGAACACTACGACCTCGAGCTGCGTCTGGGCGAAATGGTGACGCGCATCGACGGCGCCGACGGCGATTTCCGTGTCCACACTAGGGTCATTGAGAATAACGCTGCGGACAAGATGGGCGATGGCGACGAAAGCAGCCATCCGATCAGGATGGATGTCCCGGGTTCACAACGTGAACGGGGGATCTCTCCTCACGAACACGTCTATAACGCGCGCAAGCTCATCGTGGCCACCGGCTATTACGATTTGCCGAATTGCCTGGGCGTGCCCGGCGAACACTTGCCTCACGTCTCGCATTACTACACGGAGCCGCATCCCTTCTGGCGGCGCGACGTGGTGGTCATCGGCGGGAAAAATTCCGCCGCGGAAGCCGCGCTCGACCTTTATCGCACCGGCGCTCGCGTCACCCTGGTGCATCGCCGCGCCGAGCTTGGTTCGACGATCAAGTATTGGGTGCGCCCCGACATCGAAAATCGCATCAAGGCGGGCCAGATCACGGCGCTTTTCAACACGCACGTCATGCGTATTACGCCAGAGGCGGTGCACGTAGTTGGTCCTGCCGGGGAGACAGCATTGCCTGCCGTAGAGGTTTTCGCGCTCACCGGTTACCATCCCGATTTCGATTTTCTGCGGCAGCTTGGCGTGAAGCTCGATTCCGAAACGAACAAGCCCGCTCTCGATCCGCAGACGCTGGAAAGCAACGTTCCCGGCTTGTACCTGGCCGGAGTGGTCATCGGCGGAAAGCACACCAGCGAAATTTTTATCGAGAACGGCCGCTTTCACGGCAAGCAGATTATCGCGGCGCTTACGGGCACGCCGCTCGCCGTCGCGCAGTCTTAAGAGGAAGCGAAAAGCATCTTGGTGTCATCACGAGCGAATCCGCCTGAGGCGGATGAGCGAGGGATCTGCTTTTGTGGAGCCCAAACGAATACGCATCGCTAGGCTCGACGCTGCTCGTAGCGCACGAACGAATGGTAAACTGAATCGGAGAGAGTAATTCAGAGGCATCAAGCGAGATATGGCCACTATCATCGAAGAAGTCGGCGGCACGATCACGGCTCTGGCCAAGGGCTTTGGCGTCACCTTTCGTAATCTTTGGCGAAAGACGACCACCGAAAATTATCCTGACGAACCGGTGCACTTTGAGCCGCGCTATCGCGGCATCCACGTTCTGCAGCGCGACGAGGATGGACTCGAGAAGTGCGTCGCCTGCTTTCTTTGTTCCGCAGCTTGCCCCGCGCGCTGCATCTATATCGAAGCCGCCGAAAATACCGAAACCAATCGCATCTCCGCCTCCGAACGCTACGCCAGCGTCTACAACATCGATTATTCCCGCTGCATTTTTTGCGGATACTGCGTCGAAGCCTGCCCCACGGACGCGATCACCCACGGTCACGGATTCGAGCTCGCCACCTACGACATCAATTCCATGATCTTTCGCAAAGAACAGCTCCTCGAAGCCGGAACGCCAAAAGCCCCGCGCGCCGTTTAGCCGCCGCCGCGGACGCCGTGACGTGTTTGCGTACCTGCTGAGGAGAGGACCTCGCAAGCAAAGTGCGCGCGTTCTCGACCGAGAAGATGATCCCGCATCAGAGTCCGCTTATTCGACATCTGCGGAGGACAAATGCCAGAAGCGTGGCTGCGGCTTCGTCTGCCCGTTGTTTCAGTTGCAGCGCAGGCGCGCAGGTTCGGTGCCTTTGGCATGCATTGGCGATATAGCGGCCAAGTTGTAGCGTCGTTCGACGCGAGCTCAGACTTCATCGGAGCCGAAAAGCGAATCCTGAGTGTTTACTTAGGATTGTCCGAGCGCTTTGGCCGTGCTTGTTAGGGATTCCCTTATGTCACTCGATTCCTCGACCTGCTCTGCTGCTGTTTTGCCGTTTCCGCCATGGCTCTCGCGCAGCATTAGACATGCGCGACGGATCCTACACACACCATCATATTTCTACTTGGGCCCCTCTCTCTTATCCGCTCGCAACGATTCGGCTTCCCCAGTCCAGCCGATAATGTATACGAATGGATCGAAACATATCGAAAACCTGTTGGAGTCTGGGAAACCTCGGGGCGGAGGCTGCAAAAAACTGGGGATGGAGGCTGCATGACTTGTGAGGAGTTGCGAATGAGGTTAACGCAATAACCTTGTAAGAATTGCGACGCGTAATCGCGACACTGCAAAAACGCGGGTGATACCGAGGATTTTCGAGATGGTCTTCGGCCAGCAGGCAGAGGCGAGTGAAGGGCAGAGCGAAGAGCACAGCGAAAGTGAAGGCCGAAGCGGCATTTGCGTAGATCGACACAATCGAAGGATCGGCTCAGGGGAAATCAAGGTGATCGTCGCACTGGAAACGGCTGATTTAGAGGCCAATTGGCCATTCGTGCGGTTCAAGGGGATTGCAGATGTCCTGCGAAAGCGCGACTGCGCGTGACAAATCAGATCATAGCTCCCTGTTTCTCAGCGCTTGGTCGACACATCGGCGAGACGATGGAGACGCGTTCGCCGGGCCGAATCGTCAGGCGGAAGGCGAAGTGCACGCCTTCACCGCAGGATATCGCATGACACTCGGGGCCGCACCGTTGCGTTGTGCGCCAAAAATGATGTCGAGGGAATGGAAGGCCTTATGGCGTTTCGCAGCGCTTG
>Ga0307477_10003743_pt1 | contig 11203 bp, 16 predicted proteins | sample atmos_gasesECM2C_FD_203316 | JGI IMG/M metagenome (GOLD analysis project Ga0307477, IMG submission 203316) | Hardwood forest soil microbial communities from Morgan-Monroe State Forest, Indiana, United States - atmos_gasesECM2C_515 | ecosystem: Environmental > Terrestrial > Soil > Temperate... | reverse complement strand
CTGCGGAGTTCAGCGCCAGGCAGTTTCCTGAGGGAAAGGGCGAGAGGCTCGGGCGGGATCCCGGTGCGGGAGGCCGCTATCTCGAAAGGTGGTTTGCCCCGCGGAGCCTCCAAGAGATGCTCTACTTCCGCGGCCTCATCTCGGAGTACGAGCACGAGGACCTCCTCAAGGTGCTGCTCAGCAGGACGGCACGCTCCTGCAGGCTCGTCCACCACTACGACCTAGCGACGCCGAAGAAGCCTGTGCGTGTTCCCTATGTGTGCTACAAGCACAGAGGCAAGACGTGCGAGCCTGTGACCACGATAGTCCCCAGGCTCAGATTCTATTCGGCCGACACGGTGAGGAGAGTCAAGGAGTTCGCGAGAGTCAGGACGGACGCTACATCGGAGGTGGTCAGAGGCGACGCTAGGACCGTGAGGCTCGAGCGCTGCCTCGACGGCAGGCGCGCGAACGGGGTCTTCACGTCACCTCCCTACGTCGGGCAAATCGACTACCACGACCAGCACAGGTACGCGTACGAGCTGTTCGGGATGGAGAGGAGGGACCAGCTGGAAATCGGGCCTAAGAGCCGGGGGAGGGGCGAAAGAGCGAGGTCGGAGTACTCCAGCAGCATGGTAGCGAGCATGCGGAACGTGCGGCGATACCTTGAGCCTGACGCAGAAGTCCTTCTCGTCGCCAACGACAGGTTCGGGCTCTACCCGGAGATCTTCGAGCGCTCGGGGATGCGAATCGCCGAGAGGTTGGAGAGGCCGGTGGAAGACCGGACCGAGCGCGACAAGAGGCCCTACTCGGAGACGGTCTTCAGGGCCAGGCTGACGGACTAGGGCTTCTCTTCGTTCCTCTTCTCTTCAAGGTCTCGCTCGAGGCTCTTCGCGTCCTTCTCCACTCCCTCGATGCCTTCCCGCCAGAGCTGGGAGACTATCGGGGCCAGGGTGATGAAGAGGGCGGTTATCACGGAGGCGACCGAGACGAAGGCCATCACCGACGCGAAGATCTTGCCGCCGTCGGTCGTGAGAGGGATGGGCGGGCCTTGACCGGTCGCTATCATGCTCTCGAAGTAGAACGAGTCGACCCAGTTCATCCCCTCGAGCTGGTGGAACCCCACCGTGCCCACTATCATGACGACCACTATTCCCGAAACCGCGTAGAAGACCCGCCTGAGCCTGCTGAGCGAGAGAGTGGCCTTGTCCTGGGGGACCTCCATGCGCCAGTCGACCGCGACGGTCGCTAATTAGCTAGAGCGGCGGCCAGGTGCTCTCTTTGCCCACGCCTGATGAACGGGAAGATCCCGACAAGGCCGTTTCAAGATATGAAATTTCTCCCGAGTAAGACGCCTTAAAGGCACCACAACGCTAAACTAACTCTCTCTAGGCTTTTCGCAATCAAATGGACGCTTTCGACGCGATCTCGACAAAGATAGAGGTCAGGCAGTTCGCTTCCAAGAAAGTCTCAGGGGACATAAAGCGGAAGGTGCTAGAGTCCGCGAGGCTGACGGGCTCGTCGATGAACACACAGCACTGGAGGTTCGTTCTCGTCCAGGACAAAGCCAACCTGAAGAGGCTCGCAGGGGACAGCACGAGCGGCAAGTGGGTCGAGGGCGCGGACTTTGCGATCATAATCCTCACAGACCCCAGAGTGCCCGGGAACAACCTCGACGCTGGAAGGGTCATCCAGGACATGCAGCTCGGCGCGTGGAACTTCGGCGTCGGCTCGGGTATATTCACCGGGATCGTAGAGGCCAAGCTGAGGAAGGACTACGCGCTCCCCGAAGGCCTCAAGATAGCCGCGGTCTTGGCGTTCGGCTATGCGACGAAGAAGATCCTCGGAAAGAAAAACAGGAAGACGCTCGAGGAGTTGGTCTCGGTCGAGAAGTTCGGACAGGAGTTCAAGGCCTCCGACCTCTCCTGAATCTACGTCGAAAAGGGAAATAGCCCCCTCCGCGAAGCTCGGGGCATGCTAAACAAGGAGTTCAGCGTGGCGGTGATGGTCTCTGACGGGAAGAAGTCGGCGGCCTGGTACAAGGATAAGCTCGGGTTCGAGGCTTCGGTGATGGAGCATTGGGTGACCGTGGGCCCCAAGGGGGCGAACTGGAGGCTCCACCTCTGCGAGGGCGAGCTCGAGCCGGGGAACACGGGCATCGCGGTCTACGCCGACGACGTCAAGGGAGCGGTGGAGGACCTAAAGAAGAAAGGGGTGAAGTTCGCCCAGGACTACAAGAAGACGTCCTGGGGAGAGAGCGCCCAGTTCAAGGACCCCGACGGCAACATCATCTGGATCTATCCGGAAGGCCCCTAGGTCGGCCACTAAAGTGGCGGTTAATACCCCGGCCTTTCTTTTCGCCGGTGGTATTGGCCATCTATTTTCCACCCGGGCTTGTCATCGAATGGATGGGCCCGGTCAGCGTCTTCGGCTTCGCGGCGATGGGCGTGGACAAGCTACTCGCCGCGGAGAGGCTGAGCAGGTTGAGCGAGAGGACTCTCTGGCTTACCGCGCTCGTCGGAGGCTTCCTCGGGATAATCGCCGGCGGGATCGTCTTTCATCACAAGACCTCCAAGCCGGAGTTCTGGGCCCCGGTGTTTGTCGCGACCGTCCTCTGGGTGGCTGTCGCCATCCTCGCGGCGAGGCCCCAGGTTTAGGAACGAGAGCCGAGGCCATCGCACCTGCCCAGAGCTCGAGGTCCGTGAAAAAGGAGGACGCCTTGAAGCTGCGCAGGTCTTTGCTCTCGATAGGCGGGGGCCTGGCGCCGTTCACGCGAGCGCAGCCATCCTCGGCAAGGGACCCAGGTATTTCGCCAGGCGGCTCCTGAAGGATTTAAGCGACAAGGACGGCCCGTCGCGCACGTGAAGCTCAAGCTGGGCGGGAACCTCTGGGGCCATGGGGACTTCATGCGCTTCTGGTTCTCCGACACGGTGAGCCAGTTCGGCAACCAGTTCAGCGGCTTCGCTCTTCCGGTACTGGCCGTCCTGAGCTTCGATGCCACGCCCCTAGACATCGGGATAATCACGGCTTTCGCGATAGCGCCCTACCCTCTCCTCGGTCTCTTCGTCGGGGTCTGGGTTGACAGGTTCAGGAAGAGGAGGATAATGGTGGTCTGCAACCTCGGCCGGATGGTCACGCTGGCTTCGGTCCCGATAGGCTACGTCCTGGGGGTCCTGAGTCTCACCCAGATCTTTGCGGTCGCCTTGGTCAACGGTGTCTTCTCGGTCTTCTTCGACATATCCTACCAGGCATACCTGCCCATCCTGGTCGATAGGGGCGACCTGATTGAGGGGAACCAGAAGCTCCAGCTGAGCGCCTCAGGAGCTCAGGTCGCCGGCCCGGGGGTCGCCGGGCTGGTCTACCAGGCCATAGGCGGGGCGTTCACCGTTGCCGCCGACGCGATCGGTTACCTCGTCTCGGCGGTCGGACTGCTTTCGGTGAAGAAGGACGAGCCGGCCAAGGTGAGGGACGAGAAAGACCCGCCGCCGGACTTCTTCGCTGAGATGAGGGAGGGCCTCGACGTCGTGCTCGGCAACAGGTATCTGCGGATGATCGCCGGCTCGACGGCCACCAGCAACCTCGGCACGAACATGGTCGGAGCCGTCATGACCATCTTCGCCCTTAGGATGCTGCACTTCACTGCGGCTGAGTACGGGCTCGTCGGATCCGTTGGGGCCGTGGGATTTCTGGTGGGCGTCCTAAATGTGAACCGTTTCACAGCGAGAATCGGTCTTGGTCGCACGCTCGCGATTTCCATCGCTGTGCCCTGGGTGCTCGTCCTCCTACCCCTCGCGTCGCTAGGCTATGCCTTTCTGGTCCTCGCGGGGATTTCCTTCATCGTGGGGGTGAGCGTGCCCGCCTACAACGTGAACCAGATCAGCCTGAGACAGGCGATCACGCCCGACCGGCTGCAAGGCCGGATGAACGCCACGATGCGCACGATAGTCTGGGGGACGATACCAGTCGGCTCGCTCCTCGGCGGCCTACTCGGCAACGCCGTAGGGGTCGTGGACGCGATATACGCGGGGGGAGCTATAGCTGGCCTGGCCAGCGCGTGGATTGCTTTGAGTCCGGTCGTCAAGCTCAGAAAGCAGCCTGAGCCCGTCCAAAACTAGGCCAATAATCCGGAAAAGCCGTATAAAGGCGGCGCACGCGCGCGGTCTGAGAAAGGGGTTGGTTTCAGAGAAAGTCATGCGGTTTCAAAACAAGGACAGGGACCTGGACCAGCTCGCGTCACAGATCCAATCGCAGCTAAAGTCTGAGGGATACAAGGTGCAGTACGCCAGCCCTCCCGTAGGCAGGGTAATCCAAGCGCAGAAAGCGGGAGTGCTGCGCGACATCATTCTCGCAGACAGGGCTTTCACGATAATGATCACCGGCGAGCCGAACGATTTCACCGTCCACATCGGCATTGGAAAGTTCGTCCAAGGACTGGCCATCGCCGCGGTCGAGACTCTGTTCATCTCGGCGCTGTTCCTCCCCATCGACGTGCCAGAGGCCCTATGGACCGTCCACGTTGAGAGAGGAATAGCGAAGGAGATCGCGAAGATGGTCGGCTGACACGCGTCGAGCGGGCATCTTTCACGAGGGCGGCCGAGCGCGCGTGGCTATCGAGGGTTCTCTTCGAGCTCGGCCCACTGCTTCAAGGGACCGAGAGACTTTTCGAGCTCGAAGATGGAGACCGAGGCATACTCCCCGGTCTGCTCGAGGAAGTCCTTCATGTTCCGCGCCTCGACAAGAGAGGCTTGGGGAAAGCGGTTGACCGCGCGGGCGGCAGTCGTTGCTACTACGACGAGGCTTCGCATTATTCTCCAAGCTCATATTCCTACTATATTAGGAGGACTGTCTAGAATATTCTCGACTGAATGAGGGCGGGCTCGTGCTCGCCTCGGCGAAATACCGACGGGAGAAGGACGGTCCCAGGCTCGTCTGTTCTGACAACATAGAACTCTGTTTCTGATATGCTTATACCCATCTTGATTTAGTTGGGCATCGGGAGAGCTTGTCTTTGAGCAGAGCTGTTCGGATTGCGCCTGTGCTGGCGCTCGTCATGCTTGCTACCGGCATGCTTGTCGCTCCGGCGCTAGCTGCCCAGACCTACACGGTCACAGTCCATACGGACCACCCCTCGTATTCCGGGAGCACGCCGATTCACATAACGGGAGTCGTCTCCCCCGCTCCGGGGGCAGGCACCGCCGTCGTGATCACGATATTGAACTCCGCGGGGACTTTGGCAGACACCTCTGAAGCTTCCGTGAGCGCGACCACCGGGGATTTCAATTACACGTCCGTCCCCGGAGGGATGGCGGCGTGGACGAGCGGCACGTTCACGATCAATGCCACGTGGGGAGGCCCTGGAGGAAGCGCGAGCGGGACGACCACCTTCGTGTACTCTCCGACGAGCAGCACCACGAGCTCCAGTAGCTCGTCCTCCAGCAGCTCGAGCACCTCGATGGCTAGCTCGTCTTCGACGACGAGCAGCTCAACTCCGAGTTCCACGACGAGCACGCAAACGACTTCGTCCTCGGCGGTCGCGGTGGCAAGCAGCACGGCGACCGGCACCAGCTCCTCGTCGTCTACATCAGGGGGCGGGTCTGGGTCATTGACCTACATCCTCGTCGCGGCCCTAGTCGTGATAGTGGTCGTGGTCGGCGTCCTGATGTGGAGAAGGAGGGTGGCTGGCTCGTTCGGCGCCAAGTCCGCCAAGTGAGCTCCCAAGCGCTCGTCGCCAAACTCGTTTAGCTCCGGCCACGTTGTCCTCGAAGCGATCAAGTTCCGTTTCTACTACGCAGGGATCAGGGTGAGAGACCTGAAGAGGTCGGTGGAGTTCTACACAAAGGCATTGGGGGGGAGGTAGTGAACAAGGGGACGATGCCTCAAGGTGGGAAGTTCGTCCAGCTCAGGGGGAAGCGCTCGAAGCAGACGCTCGAGCTGAATTGGTATCCGGCCGGCAGCAAGTTCTACTCCGAGTATGCGCCCGGGGAGGAGATGGACCACCTCGCCTTCCTGGTCAAGGACGCTGCCAAGGCCCATGAGCTGATCTCGAAGGGCGCCACTTCGGCGGTCTCGCCCAAGGAGTCGGAGGGGACCGAGGTCTGCATGAAAGACCGGGACGGGATCTGGATAGAGCTCCTATCGTGAGGCCGAGAGCGAGTTGGAGTCGTACGCCGTGAGGAGCTGCTCGAGCATCACCGCGTAGTTCACCTCCCCGCCCATGTGTCTGACGTCGAAGACGTCCTTCCCGTCGATGAGGACCGCTGGGATGATGAGCCAGTACTTGTCGTGGAGCGCCCGGTCGTCACCTATGTCGATCACCCTCACCTCGAGGTGAAATGTTGAAGAGAGAGAGGTCAGGGTGACGACCACCTTCTCGCAGAGATGGCAACCCTTCTTCGACACGACCGTGACGACTCTTCGCATCGGGGGGGCGATGCGCTCGAGGTCCATCTATACTTTGTCTTGACCGGCCGGGAGCCCTTGAGGAGGGGCAAGCGGGCGTGAGGGCGGCGCGGCCTCGGCGGCTTCCTCTGCGAGCTTCCGTTTCGCTATCAGGATCCTGACCCTCTGATGGCAAGCTATGGCCCTGTCACTGAAGGCCTTCCACGGGGTGTAGTCCGGCGTCCCCTTCGCCAGGAGGAGGAGGAGTTCTGCAGCCTGGAGGTAGTCGACGATGGCGTCGCCGAACCTCCCCGCCTTTTCCTTCGCGACCGCTTCGTTGACGAGGTGGGCCGCGTACATCTCGATCTTCTTGACCTTGGAGGCCTGCGTGGACTGCGGCTGCGGTTTCGGGGCTACCTGCGCCTCTGGCATTTGGTGTCGTTACCGCGTAGATGCCGATAGCCATCTGTGTCAGGATTCTTCAACAAGAGTGCGAAGTTCCGGGTCGAGCCGGGAGTCGAGGCTCTGGCCCCTCCTAAGGAATATTAATCTGGCAGGCCTAGCGGCGCCAAGGGGCTAGGCCATTGGTTCCCGCGAAGACCGTCAGCGGCAGTTGGCTCCTCGCCCTGTCGGTCGGGGCGATAATAATCTCCGTCGCGTTCATCGGCGTGGCCTACATGGCTCTCTCCCCGAAGCAAGGCGGCACAATGTTCGGGACACTCTTCGTCAACGAGGGCGGGTACTCGAACGCTACGGCCACCGCCACCTCCTCCTACAATGCCACCCTGACCGCGAACGGCGGGAACGGCTCGATCCTGTTCACCTTCCTTTCTGGTTCCGACCTGATCAAGAACCACCTTGTGGAGGTGAGCAACTACACCATCTCGGTCAGCCAGATCTCGATGAACATAGGCGGGCACAAGGTTACGCTCCCCTGGGAGGACAACGACACGGTGTGGGCAGGCCAATACAACAACAACTACATAGCGTCGTGGGGGCCTTCGGCGCCCGGCTACGAAGTCCGGGGGCTGGTCAGCCCGTCCGTTTTCGGCCTGCCCGCCGACGCCTACATCGAGTTCAGGTTCGAGGCCGCCGGCGGCGAGGCGTCGAGTGGCGGCTTCTAGCCGGATTGGTTCCGATAATCGTCGTTTCCAACGCGGAAAGCTGAAACTATTCTCGAATTCCAGTTCCTGGATGCGGCGCGTTAAATCTCGTCGACGTGACTCCATACCCGAGATAACATGCTAGTGAACGCAGGAAAGCTTCAGATTCTGACCGTAGCCGCGATGCTCGTCCTAATCTCGGGAGGGATAGGGGCATACGCGCACAACTCATACCTACCAAGTTCCGGCGCGCCGGCCGCTCCCGTGGCGGCGCACGACCACGACGGGAACTCCACGTCATCGATGTTCAAGTCAACGAACACGGTGACGACGTTCTCGAGCTCGATGTCCTCCACGTCAACCATTTCGTCGACTTACAGCGGGCCTCTCTGCCAGCCCCCGTCGACGGGCAAGTCCAACAAGCTCGTACTCCCCATCACCGCGACTGGCTCCTCGACCGGCAGCATCTATTTCACCGACGGAAAGGGATGTCTCGCATCAATAACTACGGAGGGAGGCGTCTTCAACGTCCAAATCGGTCTGCGATATGCAAAGTCGGTGACCCAGTACAACGTGGTCCTCGTGGCCAACGGCACGAGCTACGCTCTGGGGAACATGGTGACCGGGCCTGAAGGCCAGGGGCAGATGGACAACCAAGTTCTCCTCAAGCCAGGCACATACATCGTCTCCATCCAGATCTTCGACACGTCGTCGAACCCCGGCCAAAGCACGCTGGTGCTCCAGACCGCCCAAGGCACGATAGTCTCTCCCCCATTCCCAGCCTCCTACGGCAGCGGGTCACACTCCGGGAGCGGACAAGGCGGCTCAGGCGACTCGGGCAATTCCGGCGACTAGGCAAACGAGCGCTAGAGGGCGGTCACTCTGGTGGCCGCGCCTTCCTCCTTTTTTCTCAATCGAATCTAATTAATAGGACAGCAGAGGTTCTGTGTCCACGAAAGCAGTCTTCCTAGAGTCCGAAATCTCGGCGTATCACGACGCCCTCGGTCAGGGGAAGACCACGTGCGAGAGGAGGGTGGGAGAGGAGCTCGAGAACATCGGGCGCTACAACAATAGCCTCAACGCCTTCATCACCGTCCTCGGAGGACAGCGGGGGGTCGCGCTAGCGAGGGCGCGCGAGCTCGACGCGAGGCTCAGGGCGGGTGGGCGCAGAGCGGCTTCGGGGCTCTTTGGGGTGCCCCTCGCGATCAAGGACAACATCTTCTTCGGCGGGTTTCCAGCGACGGCGGCGACATACTACTTCAAGGACTTCGTCCCGAGCCTCAACGCCGAGATCGTCGACGACGCGATGGGGCTCGGCTGCATACCCCTGGGCAAGACGAACCTGCACGAGCTCGCGCTGGGCGGGACGTCCGCGGCGTCGTACTTCGGGCCTGTCAGGAACCCCCACGACGTCGAGAGGGTCGCGGGGGGCTCCAGCGGGGGGTCGGCGGTCGCCGTGGCGCTCTCGAAGGGGGCGATCCTGGGCCTGGGGACGGACACGGGGGGCTCCATCAGGGTCCCCGCCGCGCTCTGCGGGATCATGGGGTTCAAGCCCACCCTCGGCTCGCTTAGCCTCGAGGGTGTCTTCCCGCTCAGCGCCACGCTCGACCACGCCGGGCTGCTCACAAAGACGATGCCCGACATGGTGAAAGCGTTCGAGCTGCTAGCGCGGAGTCCCCGCGCTCGGGGCGGGCGCCGCGGCGTGAAGATAAAGGTCGGGGTCCTCACAGGGCACTTCCAAGAGGAGACGGAGGAGAAGGTCTCAAAGAACTTCTGGAAGGCAGTCGACCGGATGGAGGCCTCCGGGGATTTCGTCGCGGTCGAGGTCGCGACGGACTCGAGCTACGAGAGGTTCACCGGGGCGAGGGCCGCCATCCAGCTGAAGGAGGCCGCCTGGTTCTATGAGGAGCTCGTAAAGTCGGAGAAGGTGGCGGACAAGATGAACCCTGACGTCCTGACGCTGCTGGGCCGGGGCATGAGGGTGGGCCAGGTCCGTTACTTCGGCGCCAACCTGTTGAGGCTCGAGTCGGTCCGGGTCTTTGGGCGCCTCCTCAAGGGGCTGGACACGTTGGCGGTTCCCACGACCAGGGTCGTGGCGCCGAGGCTGGACGACGTGACGGGGAAGGAGGCAGGGAGGCTCAGGCGCCTGCTCCTTCAGAACACCGAGGTCTTCAACCTCTGCGGTTTCCCCGCGCTCAGCATCCCGTCGAACCCCGGGGCCTCTGAGCTCCCCACGGGGATGCAGCTCGCCTGCCGACTCGGCGAAGACGAGCTCGCGCTCAGGGCAGGAGACCTCGCCATGAGAGCGATCGTCCGCCGGTCTTGAGCCCGGGCTCCTCAGGACGAGTACGGGACCGTCGGCTGCAAGGCCAGGCTCTTCTCGAGGCGCCCGCTGGTCGTCTCCCTAGCCCCTCGCGAGAGCATCGTCCTCAGGGCGGTGGCGGAGTCGGTCCGCTTGAGGTTGACTCCCTTCACGCAGTCGGTTATCACGTATGTGTCGAACCCCTTGGCTTCTCCGTCTAGCACCGTGTTCTTGACGCAATAGTCGGTCGCCAACCCTCCGACAAAAATCTGGGTCACGCGAAGGTCGTTGAGCTGGCGCGACAGGTCGGTCCCCTGGAAGCCCGAGTAGGCATCTTCGGCCTGCAGGGTTCCCTTGTCTATCACCTTCGCGTCGGGGGGGACCGCTAGGGCCGGATGGAAGCTAGCTCCGGGCGTGTTCTGGACGCAGTGCGGCGGCCATGGTCCTCCGTTGGCCTTGAAGGAGATGTGGTTCCTGGGGTGCCAATCCCGCGTGAAGAAGACGGGCAGGCCAGCATCTTCGAACGCCCGGATGAGGTCGTTGACCGCCGGAATTATCTTGTCCCCGTCGCGGACGGGGAGGGCCCCGCCCGGACAAAAGTCCCTTTGCACGTCTACGACGATGAGGGCTCGCTTCGCCTCCTGATCTTGGCGACCCCGGGGTCCTTTGTTGCCGGAGAGTGCAGGCATGACTTTTAGCAGGCTCGGCCCCTTAAAAATGGATTCCCTCGAGAGCGGAATGTCAATCTCCCACGAACTGATTGCCAATTCAGTGGCGTCCCCAAGGCTGGCAATACACGGCACTAGGCGTAAAATACACCTGATTTGCGCCCAGATTGACGTATGCGTTTATTAACTACCTCCTGCTCCCAGAAATAGTCGAATTTGCGGCGTAAGAGGTTCGAGATTCGGAGCCAAGACGGAAAAGACGGCTTCTTCCTGGCGGAGGCTTCGAGCGGGTTCGTTACGGGACCTCTCTCGGGTCCCTGGAGCAACGACAGATTGACCGTTGGCCTGGAAGAAAACGGAGACCTGAGAATGGTGCATCGATCCATTGGCCCGGCGGAGGTCTGGAGGCACACCCCGCGAACTCTAGAGGCAGAGGTAGAAAGCTTCTTGGCAAACAACGTATCGAAGATTGCATGGGCCGACCTGTTGGGGCCCCAGACCTACCTCTTCTCCATCTATCGTCGGGGCGCTGTCGCCTCCGCGCTTTTCGCAGCCGTCGAGATCCCTCTGATGTTTATAGCAAGACGCCTAGTCATGAGGTCCAATCACGATGGGTCGGAGCTGGTCTTTGACGTAAAGAAGGCCGAACACTTGGCAAATTCGGTCAGAAGGTCTCCCCTCGCGCTCTTTTTGAGGACTACATCTCGTCTACCTCCAAAGGTGTGGCTGACCGTAGGCAAAAGAATCTTCAAGTTCTTCCTCGTAGACCCTCA
>Ga0307477_10003740_pt1 | contig 11205 bp, 10 predicted proteins | sample atmos_gasesECM2C_FD_203316 | JGI IMG/M metagenome (GOLD analysis project Ga0307477, IMG submission 203316) | Hardwood forest soil microbial communities from Morgan-Monroe State Forest, Indiana, United States - atmos_gasesECM2C_515 | ecosystem: Environmental > Terrestrial > Soil > Temperate... | reverse complement strand
ATGATGCGCTCGTTCACCTGGTCGGTAACAAGAATGTCGAAGTTGGGCAACCAAGTGTTCTGTACCGGGGTGTTGAGTTGATTGGGACCGGATCCCGTCACGCCGGCTTTCCCGTATTGCCACAAGATCTGGCCGGCGGGATCGACTAGCATTACGCGATTGTCGGCGCAGCCGCTCGGGCAGGTGGGTTCGGCCCCCGGGGGAACGCCGGTCCCGGCCACAAGCGTAAAGGGACCAACGCGCTGGGAATCATTGACGCCGACCACCGAATGCGGTCCGGCCACGCTGGATCCATTTCCGAAGTGCCACACGATTTTGTGATTCATCGGGTTCACTTCCAGAACTCGGTTGTTGTATTGGTCGGAAATCAGGATGTTGCCGCGGGTGTTGAAGTGATCTCCCTGGGCGTGAGCTGCGAGGGAGCTGGCCACAACGAGTAAGACTGAGGCGGCCAACGTTTTCATCTGCGACGAAGTCATGACAATCCTCCTGTGGGGTGTTGGCAATTACCAGATCTGGTGCTCCGGGCCCGCCAACGGCAGAAAGGACGGGGCATTGAGGGCACTCCCGGTTGCGTGACCATCACGCTTACCGAAGGCAGTGTGAGGCGACGAGGTCCGGGAATTGTCAGAAAGTTGTCAAAACGGTGTCACATCTCAATAACAATGAGAGACTTGCAATGCGGCGGGGGACCGGACTGTGGATTCAGCTTAGATGGCCTTCCGGAGTTCTCGGCGGAGGATCTTTCCCGAGGCGGTCTTGGGGACTGCGTCGACGAAGCGAACGTCGCGCGGCTGTTTGTAGTGGGTAAGGCGGTCGGCCACAAAAGCGCAGAGTTCTTCGCCGAGCTTGGTGCTGTCAACGAATCCATCACGCAAAGCGATGAAAGCCACTGGAACTTCTCCCGCGGCCGCATCCGTACGACCAACCACTCCACACTCCTTGACTGCGGGATGCTCCAGTAACACGGCTTCGACTTCGGCAGGGGCGACGGCGAAGCCTTTGTATTTGATCATCTCCTTGCGGCGATCAACGACGCGGTAGAAACCTTCGCGATCCCGGGTGACAATGTCGCCCGACCAATACCAGCCGTCGCGCAAGACCGCGGCGGTGGCTTTTGGCTCGTTCCAGTAGCCGAGCATGATTTGCGGTCCGCGCATGACCAGTTCGCCCGGTTGGTCTGACGGAGCTTCGGTCAGGTCGTCAACGGTCTCGGAGGGATCGACTTCCGGTTGGGAAAGCACGCGGCAGTCGGTTTCTGCGAGTGGATGGCCGATGGAATCCGGATGATAGAGCGCAGGCTCGAGGAATCCAACGTGAGTCACCGGAGAGGCTTCGGTCATTCCGTAGCCTTGACAGACGAGAATGTTGGTGAGGGCAGTGAAGCGCCGGGGCAGTTCGGGAGCCAACGGCGCCGCTCCGGACTTGACCCAGCGCACCTGGTGGTCGCGCGGGAAAAGTCCTGCCTCGGCCGCCTGGCAGAGAACGTTTATCGCGGGCGGAACGAGGGGCATCATGGTAACGCTTTCGCCGATCAACAGCCGGGTGAGCTGATCGACACTAAAGCGCGGAACCAGGATGAGCGTCGCGCCCAGCATCAGAGCGGGATTGAGAATCACGTTCAGACCGTAGATGTGATAGAGCGGAAGGCAACAGAGAATATTGTCGTTGCCGTTGAGCGAGGTTGCGTTCGGACCAATGAGCTGGTAAACGTTCGCGACCAGGTTGTAGTGTGTGAGCATGACGCCCTTGGGTAGGCCGGTGGTCCCGCTCGAATAGGGAAGCGCGGCAAGAGTTTGTCCGGACGACTGGTCGGGTTTGGGATAGACTGCCAGCCCCGGTTTGAGGAGGCTGGTGAAAGTCTCGGTGCCCGAAGCCGGCTGGCGCGTGGTGTAGACGCGGCGCAGATTGGGCAATCCGTCGAGGCAAATGCTTTCGAGGTTCGCGCCGTCCGTAATTAGCAGGACGGCTCCGGAATTTTCTAGCTGATAGCGGACCTCGCGCTCGCGGTAGGTGGGATTGAGCAGGGTAGGGATGGCTCCCGCGAGCTGGGTCGCGTGAAAAGCCATGCAAAATTCCCAGGAATTGGCCAGGAAGATGGCGACGACGTCGCCTCGCTCCACGCCGGCGGTAATCAGTCCGCGGGCGAGGGATTCAATCCCCTCTCCGTACTCCGCGTAGGTAAAGCGGCGACCGCAGGAAGCATCCACCAGAGCGGTTTTCCCGGGTTGACGGCGGCAGGAGTCGAGCACCAGATCGTGAAGGAAGAGGTTGTGTGGATCGGAGTAGAGTCGCGTGCGCAACATGCCGGGAGAGATTGTAGCGGAAGCAAGGGCGGTTTCTGAGTGGGAAGTTCAGCTGGCGAGTTTACGGAGGAATTCCTGCTCGTCCATATGGTACTTGAAGGCTTTTCGCCCATCAATAAAGACCACGGGGACTTGGTCGTTGAACTCTCGGCGGAGAGCGGCGTCGGCGTCGACGTCGACCTCCTGCCAGATGAAGCCGCCGCGGCGCGACAGCTTGTGGAGGCTTTCTTTGACGACTTCACACAAGTGGCATCCCTTGCGAGAGTAGACCACGACGGTTCGGGGATCTGGCATGCGGGTAGATTCTAGCGCGGCAAGTTGGAGTTTTTCCAGCAAGAAGAACGGACCGTCCGTAGCCGATGCAGGGTTCTCTGGAACCGGTAGGAAAAGGCCTGACTGGACCTCCGAAAGGCACGTGCGGGCAATCCCGGCGCGTCACTTATACAATGTGATACCTATAGCAAGGTAGTATCTAGCGGCCGGCACTCAGGAGTGTACGCCTGGCTCTGAGAGAGGGGGATGCCGGCGAGAAAGATAGGCGGTAAGGCCGTTCTCTGTGTCGGGAACGACTTGGTAAATCTAAGTCTGCGCTGTGCGCTTCTCCGCGAGCACGGTTGGCGTGTGCTGAGTTCGGGCACTGGGCACGACGGAACCACCCGGTTCGGTCAGGAAACGGTTGATGTGGTTGTCCTTGATCTGGACCATGATGGGTCGGAGTCCGCGCTGATCGCGGCTGAGATGAAGCGACTGCGCCCGGCTGTGCTGCGCCCGGCTGTGCCCACCCTTACGCTGGTCGGGGACGCGAGCAGCTTGGCTCCAGCTGCAACGGCGCAGGCTGACGCGGTGGTTTTGAAGTCAGAGAGAGAGACCCAAGCTCTCGATGGGCGCTAGAAGCCTGGTGAAGATCTAGGGTCTTTGGATGAGTCACCGCCTGCCGAGTCAACGGCCCAAAGCGCCCCCCTATGAGTCGCAGGCGGTAGAATCGTCTTCATGCCGAACCCGCAAGCAAAATCTCTTCAGGGGAAAACCGCACTGGTCACAGGCGCAGCCCGTCGTTTAGGGAGGGCCTCGGCGCTGGCCCTGGCTCGCGCGGGCGCGGATGTTGCGATCACCTTTCGCGACTCCGCGCGGGAGGCTCGCGAGACCGTGGTGGATTTGTCGGCGCACGGCGTGCGGTCGTTCGCCCTGCGCTGTGATGTTACCGATGAGGCCAGCGTGCGCACCATGATGAAAGAAGCGGGGCGCGAACTGGGGCGGATCGATATCCTGGTCAACAATGCCGCAAACTACGAAACGGCTGAGTTTGAGAGGCTGACGACGCGGCAATGGGACGCAATTTTCGCGTCGAACACGCGCGGTCCGTTTCTGGTTTCGCGGGAGGCGTTGAAGTGGATGCGGCGCAAACGCGGCAAGGGTCCGATCGAGGCGAAGATCATCAATATGGGATCGCTTGGCGGGTTGAGGCCATGGGCGACCCACGCCCATTACTGCTCCTCGAAAGCCGCCCTCCACATGCTGACGAAAGTCATGGCCAAGGCGCTGGCGCCGGAAATCGCCGTGAACGCCGTGGCCCCGGGAATGATTGACCTGGGGGAGAAGGCCGCGGCCGCATTCATGCGCCGGATGGCGAAACAGACGCCAATGCGGCGCAACGGGCGGGGAGAAGAGATTGCCCAAGTGGTCTTGTTCTTCGCCACCGCGCCGCAGTTCATTACCGGACAAATTCTCGCGGTGGACGGAGGGCTCGGATTGTAGGGGCAGGTTACGCCTCAGCCGAGGTCGGATCGATCACTTGCTTGACCTCCGAGACACGATTGGCCGGAAAGCCACCCTGCCGGGCATGTTCCCGTACCATCTCTTCGTTGGGCGCGATATAGACGCAGTAGATCTTGTCCTGGGTAACATAGCTATGCAGCCACTGGATTTGCGGACCCAGTTTGTTGAGGACACTGCACGACTTCTGAGAAATCGCGATGGCTTGCTCTGGCGTGACATCGCCGATGTTGGGGATATCACGCTCGATCACGTATTTCGGCATTGGTCCTCCTGTGAGCACGCTTAAGGTGCAGGCCCATGCAGCGAGGAAAGATTCTAGGACAAGGCGCGGAAAATAGCCATCATGGAAGGAGCGCGGTATATTGGGGCGGATGAGGAAATCGAAAGTCGTTCCGTTTCGAGCCGCGCCTTTGGGGTCGCAAGCGGCGCCCCAAACCATTTCCGCAGGGCCTCGCGTCGCCATCGCCATTATGGCAGCGGGTAGAGGCACCAGGCTCAAATCGCAACTTCCTAAAGTGTTACATGAAGTGGGCGGCAAGCCGCTGCTGGAACATGTCATTCAGGCCGCAGTAAGTATCGTGCCCGCGAAGGATGTTTACGCGATCGTTGGGCACGAAGCCGAGCGTGTAGAGGCCGCAACGCAGCACACGGGTGTGAACTTTGTCCTCCAACCCGAGCAGCGGGGCACCGGCCATGCGCTCATGGTGGCACGCGAGGCGCTGGCGGGATACGACCACGTCATTGTGCTTTCCGGCGACGCCCCCCTCATTACTCCCGAGACCATTGGCCACCTGCGCAACTTCCACCTGGAGGAGCAGGCGGCGATGACACTGTTGAGCGCCGACCTGGAGAATCCGACCGGATACGGCCGCGTCGTGAGGAAAGGAGCACGCAGCAGCCAGGTACAGGCGATCGTCGAAGAGAAGGCGGCGAATGGGGTGCAGAAGAAGATCCGCGAAATCAATTCTGGTTTCTACGTTTTTGCGGTCAGGGAACTCTTTGCACACATTGGGAAACTTTCGACCGATAATGCGCACACCGAGTACTACCTCACCGATATGGCGGAAGTGCTGCGCAAGGCGCGGCAACGCGTCGTGACATGGAAGACGGCGAACGCGACCGAGGTTCGGGGAGGGAATACCCGCGCCGAACTGGCCGACATCGATCTTTTTTTGCGGATGGCGAAGTGCCGGCAATTGATGGCGGACGGGGTCACGGTGTTCTATCCTTCAACCTGCGTGATTGATGGCGACGTGGGGGTCGGGCCTGATACCGTCATCGAGCCGTACGTGCAACTTCTGGGGAAAACGCGGATCGGCACCGCCAGCCGCGTACGATCATTTTGTGTCATTCGCGATTCGGAAATCGGGGATGGGGTGATCGTGCGCCCTGGGTGCGTGATGGAAGGAGCGAGCGTAAGTGCCGGCGCAATCGTGGGACCCTATTCGCATCTTCGTCCGGGAAGCGAAATCGGCGAAGGCGCACATGTGGGAAATTTCGTCGAGACGAAGAAGATCAAACTGGGCAAGGGATCGAAGGCGAATCATCTGACATATCTTGGCGACGCCGAGATTGGCGCCGGCGTCAACATCGGCGCGGGGACGATCACGTGCAACTACGATGGCTTCCACAAACACCTGACCGTAATCGACGATGGAGTGTTCATCGGCAGCGACAGCACGCTGGTGGCACCGGTCCGCGTGGGCAAAGGTGCGTATGTTGGAGCGGCATCCTGTATCACCGATGACGTTCCGGAGGATGCGCTGGCGGTCGGCCGCGCGCGGCAGATCGTGAAAGAAGGCTGGGCGCGGGAAAAACGGACAGGGCGTAAATCCAAGTAACAGTTTGGATCCAGGTCGCTGCTGTTGGATGTGTCATCCCGAGCCCGGCGCGTTCAGCCGGGCGAGGGGTCTTGCTGCGAGACACCCTGCCGGTCTGGGAGATCCTTCCCTCCGCCTGAAAAACGGCTACGCTCAAGACGATGCCCTCATGAGAAACAGAAACAAAACTGCATCACCATCGCCACTTTAATGCGAGACTGCCGCGAATAAGTCCGAATGCATCAAGGACTGAAACTGCTGGTCGCTGGCCTTGAAATGCAGTTGCAGGTTGGAACTGTCGGAGTCGACCGTGGTGTTATCGACTGCGACCTTCTCGGCGGGCGTGGCGCTCATCTTCTTGTAAAGGATACCAGCTTTAACCAGTGAGGACAGGGTTGCCGCGGTCACCGAGTCCGAGGTGAGGACCGAGAGATCAAAGTTCACGCCGCTGGTGAAGCTCATGGTGTAACGCGATCCTAGCAGGCGCTTTTTGAGGGTGTCATAGTCAGCGATCCGGGAGGCATCGCCGAGTGCTGAGCGCATCATGTTCTGCGTGCCTTGCTGGTCGAGGATGCTCCAGACTGGAGCGGAGTCGACGTTGGTCATCATGTCGGCCATATCGCCGTTGGTGTCGAGGCTCAAAATCTTGCCGTCCCGGGTGTCGAGGGCGGCATGCAGCGCGGTCGAATCGCCGAACAGCAGCGTGCTGTCGTCGAGGAAGGTCATGATGAAGCCGCCATCCATGGGATAAACACTGGCTGTGCCATATTTTTTCGGCGTGAACTTCTCGAGCTTCATCTTCTTAAGAACGGCCTTCATGTTGAAGGGGCCGCTGGCGACGCCAATACCCTTTACGCCCTGTTTCCCGCTGTGGAACGAGGCAAAAGCGAGTGTATCGACATCCTTGTCGGGATCGATGCCGATGTTCTTCAGGGCGGCCTCGAACTGCTTGATGTTGTCCGGCATCAACTGCTGCTTTAGGGCCATGGCCGTGGGCGAGTCTTTGAGCGTGCGGTAGTCGACCGAGATCAACTGCAGCAGATCGGCGGGAATGCAGGTGCGGGCGGAGGAATTCAGCGGCATGGCGTAAGCCATGCTTACCAGCAAGGCCGAAGCCAGGCAAATTTTAAAAAGTCTCATAAGCCCTCGAAAGTAACAGAATCATAACGATGGCGTGCACCCTAGTTTGGATGCACGATCCGCCGCTGTCGGTGGAACGCTTTATTCTATTTTACTTGCAGCCCCGGAGTCCGGAACAAAAGTACAATCCCCATTGACCGGTCGGAGTCGGGCGGTAAGGTTCAGACCACCGCTTCCGCTGAAAACAGACCGGCTCTACTCGTCGTCAGGATCGGTCTTGGGACTCGTGTCGTTTAGAAAGTGGGCGGCGTTCAAGGATGCATTGATGGTTTTGAACGACAATGGCGTCTGACTGAAGTTGAAGCAGTCGGAGAGATCGTCGGCGTAGGCGTCGGCATATCCGAGCGACGGCAAGCCGAACGATTTCTCGATCAGGTTAAGGATGCTCCCGAAATCGTGATTTGTGTGTGAGATGTAGCCTGCCCGGGCATACGGCGATACCACAATTAAAGGGACACGAAACCCATAGACGTAGCCTGAGCCCCAATTGCTGCGGTTGTTGATAAGTCTCATCGGCGGAACGTGATCGTACCATCCTCCCCAGTCATCCCAGGTGATGACGATGGCGGTATTGGCCCAATAGGAACTGTTCCCGATGGCATCGACGACGGAAGCGACCCAGGAGGGGCCGCCCGTTGTAGCCGTCGACCCGGCGTGATCGGAATTTGCGCCACGAGGGATGACCCAAGTTACCTGGGCTAGCTTTCCGCTCGTGATGTCGGTCAGAACCTGTTTCTCTTCGAGCACGACATTGTGGACCCAATCCGGTCCGGTACAGGCGGTTGCATTCGGAGGCGGGTTATTCGGCCCGCACATGTGCTGAATGGCGTTGGGTCCGGTCCACAGCGATCCGGCCGAAGGCGTGTAATAGCGCCAACTGATGCTTTTTCGGTTGAGTTCGTCGGTGAGAGCGGGATGGTCGGTGCAGGGATACATCGTGGATGATTCGTTGCCGCTGGGATCAATCAGATAGACATATTCCTTCGGAGGAGAGGTGCAGCCCGTGTCTACGCCGTGCTGGTCGCCGTCGGTGCCGATGTCCCGGAGATAATGAACTGATGCGCAGGGAAGCTGGGTCCCTGGTTGGTTTGAAACATGCGATCGCCGAACGTATATTGTTCGGCCAACTGGAATAAGGGCCCGCGTCGGAAGCCTGCACATACTGGAACTGAGCGTTCGGTGGCGGGCAGTTCGGCGCTCCTTTGGCGCAAGAGATCCTGACCTTGTCGGCGCCGTCCATCTTGCCTCCGTCATACATCGCCAGGAACGTCTTGTGACTGTGGTCGAGATCGTAGTCGACACCCAGCGAGGTGGGCATCAGAGGAATCGTCTGGCCTGCAGAATTGATCCCGTTGTTGGCGATGTCAGCGCCCTTGGCCATCAGCACCGGATCGTGGAACAAGTTATCGGGGGTGCGGTTTTCCTGGAAAATGACGACGATATGCTGCAGTTTGCCTGGAACAATCGTGCTGTGGGTTTTGCTCGCGCCGCAGCCATTCAAGCTCAGCAGCAAGGCACTTGCCGAAAGCAGCAAGAACGAGAGGGACAAGAATGCGGCTCGACCCATGAACAATCTCCCGATTGACCGCAAAGTCGAACATTGGTTGCCTCAACCCCAACCCAAGGAATTCCACTCGGGATTTTTTTGGGGGGCAACGCTGGGACGTGCCCGTGGTGTTGCCACGAGCTCGTTAGGACCCGATTGGCGGCCTGGTCAGGAAAACCGCCGTACGCTGACGCACGTGGGCGGCGAAGGCCAGATCTTTCAACGAGGTCAGATTGATTTCCACGTTGGCCAGGGCGCCGGTGATGGCGGCCTGGGCCAGCGCGACCGCTGTCGTCAAGTCGGATTTCATGTTGGGATTGGTTATGGACGCGAGCGACTGTGCGATTTGCGCGATCGAGTGAGCTTTCTCGGCGACGGAGAGGGGGACCGAGGTCGCTTCTTTCAAGGCCGCCTCGATCAGCGCGTCGGAGGATTGTTCGTCGGCCGCGGCCTTGGCCTGCTTGTAGGCTTTCATGACGGCGTTATAAGACTCGGCGTCGGCGTCGATCGCAGCCTTCAGTTCTTCTCGCAGTGGAGTCAGGCGGGCGATGGCGGAACTGAGTTGTGGCTCGTATTGCAGGTAAGCCTTCTTGCCGCGCGACATGGAGGCGACCATGGCTGCGAGGCCAGCGGCCATCGCGGCGGCGGCGGCAGAGGCGCTGCCGCCTCCGGGTGTAGCCGTGGGGGCGGCGAGTTGTTCAATGAAGGGCTCGACTCCGGCGCGCAAGCGGCCGACCGCCATCTTTCCGCTCATCACGGCGGCGAGGCGGTTTTCCAGAATCAGCGACGAGTCGAAGTTCTCTACTTGCAGAAACCATTCGGCGGCTTGCTCTAAAGCCTTCTTGGGGATCAATCCCACAATTTCGCTGGATGCCGGCATGACACCATAGCGTGCGGCTTCCCGCTTGACCAGTTCGAAGACGCGGTGGACGGGTGTCTGCTCGAAGTCGGTGAGGTTCATCGACACCTGGGCCAGACCGCGCACCAGAAATCCCGCGCCTTTTACGAAGCGCATTCCGCCGTTCGAGAAACGTACCGCCTTGGCGATCTTCTTGGCGATGTCGACGTCCGGGGTGTTGAGAAAAACATTGTAGGCAATGAGAAATTTGCGCGCGCCCACAACTGTCGCGCCCGCCGTCGGGTGCACGCGCGGTTCGCCGAAATCCGGGCGGCGGGCTTGGCTGGTCGCAATTTCCGCACGGATGCCCTCGAACTGGCCGCGGCGAATGTTTTCCAGACCCTGGCGCTCGGGAATTCTTGCGGCGGCCTCGTAGAGATACACGGGAATCTGATAACGCTTCCAGATTTCCTCACCGACGTGGGCGGCCATGGCGACACAGTCTTCGATCGTGACGCCATCGATGGGGATGAACGGCACCACGTCGGCCGCGCCCATGCGCGGATGCGCGCCGGAGTGGACGTTGAGATCGATCAACTCCGCGGCCTTGCCCACGCCTCGGATGGCCGCTTCCTGAATCGCCTCGCGCTCCCCGACCAGGGTGATGACCGAGCGGTTGTGGTCGAAGTCGCTTTCGCGGTCGAGGAGGAAGACGCCGGGCATCTTCATCGCGCCAATGATGGCGTCAACTTTGGTTTGGTCGCGACCTTCAGAGAAATTCGGGACGCATTCGACCAGCGTGGACATAACGGAAGAGCATACCGGGGGGCAGAGCGGGGTGCAAGGCTCGCAGAGCGAATGATTTCGCCAGTTAGTGCTTCGCGCGGTTGAAAAACTCTCCCACGCCTAGGCGCACCTGCACTGTGTTGATTCCGGGATTCGGCGTGGCCAATCCTGCGTTCGATATGTGCATGTAGCGGAGTTCAAGACTAACGTTGTGTTTCGCGCCGAGGATGTGCATGCCGAATGCTGCCTGGGGGGTGAAGTTCAGCGTGTTCGTACCCGTCGGAACATTGTGGTTGGTGAATAGGGTGCCTCCACACAGTTCGAGATATGGAGAGAGGCGGCGGTGGCGCTGGAAATTCCACTTCAGGCCGAGCGGGTCGAAACCAACGCCGAACGCGGTATTCGCGGGCTGGAAGAGGAAGAAGACGGGCACGGCGTCGACCGCATATTCGAAGCGTCCGCGGAGAAAGCCGGGAAGGTGCGGGCGGGTCAGGATCCATCCGTAACGCAGGCCGGCGTTGAAGGCACCCGTGTTCTTGGTGCCGCCAGGGACGGAGTGGCCGCCGCCTGCCCAGATCTGGAGTTCGTGGCCACCTGCTTCAGGCGCGGCTTGAGCGGGGCAAACGGCTGAAGCAATTAGGAGAATGCAAAGAATGAACAGGGAAGAGCGCATGATGTGATTCGCTTCGAAAACGGCAAATCCTCGAGGCGGAAGAATCACAATACAGGATGCGGCTGAACGGCGACAAACGACGATTGGGCGAATGCCGGCAGAAAGCAGATTCCTCCCCTTCGCTTCGCTCAGGGTCGGAATCAGAGAATTTCCTCATGACAAGAAGAATCCGATGAGAGCACTGCTTGCCTAAGCCTAAGTTCTTAGGGCTCCGTTAGGAAAGCTCAAAGAAATCAATAGCTTAGGGAGATCCCGAGAGGAGCCTACTGCCTACAGGTCCGGGGATTAGTTGGTGCGAAGAGTGACGCCGAGCAGATCCA
>Ga0307477_10003738_pt1 | contig 11211 bp, 9 predicted proteins | sample atmos_gasesECM2C_FD_203316 | JGI IMG/M metagenome (GOLD analysis project Ga0307477, IMG submission 203316) | Hardwood forest soil microbial communities from Morgan-Monroe State Forest, Indiana, United States - atmos_gasesECM2C_515 | ecosystem: Environmental > Terrestrial > Soil > Temperate... | reverse complement strand
GCAAAGCGTCCTGATCTTCGTGCCGCTCTCCTTCGACCAGTACTACCTCCGCCTCGTGTTGGCCGCGATGCTCCTCTTCGGGCTGCTGCTTGGCAGCGTCGGGAGTTACCTGGGCGTCAGGCGGTTCCTGAAGCAATGAGGCGAGCGCGTTTCCACACGGCGCTGGCCATCGTAGTCCTGACCGCGGCCCTGCTGACCACGGTCTCGGACACGATCTACGACAAGCAGCACCAGCTACAAGGGCTCAATGGTCAGATCGTGGTGACCAAGACCCAGATCGCGCAGCTGCTCGGCCAGGAACGCCAGCTGCAGGGCGAGATCGCCGCCCTCGATGCGCAACTGAAAGCGGTGCAGGTGCAGATCGATCAGGAGACGGCGAAGCTGGTTCTGCTGGCGCAGCAGGTCGACCAGGCCAAGGAGCAGCTGGCGCTCAAGGAAGACGAGCTGGCGCGTCACATCGCCGACTTCGGCCGCCGGATGCGACTCATGTACAAAAGCGGACAGGTCAGTGGTCTCGAACTCATCTTTTCCGCCGCCAACTTCACCGACCTCATGAACCGGGTCGTCTTCTTCAATGTCATCGTTCGCGAAGACCGGCGTCAACTCGGCGAGCTGCAGAAGGAACGAGCCGCGATCGAGGCGATGAAAGCCGACCTCGAGGCCAAGAAGGCCGAGCAGGCGCAGGTCGTCAAGCAGGTCCAGGACCAAAAGGCGCAGCTGCAGGCGGTGCGCGACCAGCGGGCGGCGCGCGCGCAGCAGGTCGCAGCGATCGAGGCCCAGTTCCAGCAGATTCTGGCCGAAGCGGAAGCGCAGCGGGCCGCCTTGCAGGCGCAGATCGCCTCGCTCATCCATGAGAGCTTCCGGGCCCGCTCATCGGGCAAATGGAAATGGCCCATCGACGGTGTCATCACGCAAGGCTTCGGCTGCACCAGCTATCCGTTCGAACCGTACGATCCGACGTGTCCAAGCCACCATTTCCACAGCGGGATCGACATCTCTACCGATTACGGAACCCCGGTGCACGCCTCGGACGGCGGCATCGTGCACAACTTCACGATGGCCTGTAGCTGGGGCGGCGGGCTATGCGGCTACGGACGCTACGTGGTAATCGTGCATGCCGGCGGCTTCATCACGTTGTACGGCCATCTCTCCGGCTGGGCCGTTGCCGACGGCGTCCAGGTGGATAAGGACACCGTCATCGGCTATGAGGGATCAACCGGCAACTCCACCGGCCCCCACCTGCATTTCGAGATCGACCTGGCGGGCACGCCGGTCGATCCGCTGGCCTACCTCCCGGCCTCATGATCGATAACGCGGGCCCCCACCCTGACCCTCCCCCGCAATCGGAGAGGGAATCAACGACCGGTCCGAACGATAATCGACTCGTGCCCCGTTTCAGACGTATCGCGATTTTGCTCGTCGTAGCGATCGGGGCCTTCTACGCCGGCAGCCTTGCCGAGTTTCAGTTGGGCGGCTACGCCCCCGACTGGGCGAAGTCGCTGCTCTTCTACACCGCACCCAAGTCCAACATCGATTACGGGGCGCTCAACGAAGTCTTCACCACCATCCAGCAGCACTACGTCAAACCCAACGCCAACGGCGTCAAGCTCACCGAGGGCGCGGCCGCCGGCATGGTGAGCGCGCTGGGTGACCAGTTCTCTCGCTACATGACGCCGGCCGAATACAACGCCAACCAGACGTTCCTCAACGGGCAGTTCGCCGGCATCGGCGCCTCGGTGGAGCAGAAAGGCGACCAGATCGTGATTGCCAGCATCCTGCCAGGTACCCCGGCGGAAAAAAACGGACTCAAGGTGGGAGACGTGATCACGGCCGTCGACGGCCAGAGCAGTAAGGGTTGGACCGCCGACACCGCCGTTAACAAAATCCGCGGCACCGCGAACACCCAGGTGCAGATCCAGGTCACCCGCAACGGCCAGCCGTTGACGTTCAACCTGACGCGCCAGGAGATCAACGTGCCCAGCGTCGCCACCCACATCTTCGACAACCGCGTCCTGTACGTCCGCATCTTCGAGTTCGGCAGCCGGACGGGGACCGAGTTCGACCAGGCGCTCACCAACAACCTCAAGGGGTCGGTGAACCTGGTCTTGCTCGACCTCCGGGACAATCCGGGTGGCTACGTCGACCAGGCCAACGAGGTGATCAGCGAGTTCGTCAGCAGTGGGACCACCACCATCCTGGTTGAACGTGGCGGCAAGGAAGACGTGCGCAAGGTCAGCGGCACCGGCCACGCGTTCACCAATTCGCTGGTCGTCCTCGTCAACGAGAACTCGGCGAGCGCCTCTGAGATCACGGCCGGCGCGATCAAGGACCACAACCGCGGCCAGCTGGTCGGGGTCAAGACCTTCGGCAAAGGCTCGGTCCAGCAGGACTTCCTCTTGCGCGATGGCGACCTGCACCTGACGATTGCCGAGTGGTTGACGCCCAATCGCCACTCGATCGAAAAGACGGGGATCACGCCCGACAAGACGGTGACCTTACCCAGCGCCCAGGACGAATACGCCGTTGACCAGACCCCCAACGACTTCAGCAAGGACCTCCAACTGACGGCGGCGCTGGCGATGCTGGAGGCTTAGGCGGCCCGCCAGAGGGTGGGTACAATCGAGACGTATGCCGGATGAGGCGTTCGACGTCGCCGTCATCGGCGGTGGCTCCGCCGGATATGTCGGCGCCATTCGTGGAGCCCAGCTCGGGCTCAAGGTCGCCGTTATCGAGAAGGAGAAGGTCGGCGGGACCTGCCTGCACCGCGGGTGTATCCCGACCAAGTCGTTCCTGCATTCCTCCGAGCTGGCGCACCAGATCCATACCGCGGCCGCGCTCGGTTTGAAAACCGACGGCCTCCAGATCGACTGGCCGGTGGTGCTGAAGCGCAAGCAAGCGGTCGTCGACCAGCTCTGGCGAGGGGTCGAGTTCCTGCTGAAGAAGAACAAGGTCACTGTCTTCAAAGGCGAGGGCATCATCGAATCCGAGCACGCCGTGACGGTCAAGGACAGCGGCCAGGTGGTAAACGCCAAGAACCTGGTCGTGGCGACCGGCTCGCGGCCCAAGTCGCTGCCGGGCCTGACGATGGACGGCGATCGCGTGATCAACAGCGACCACGCGGTCAACCTTGACAAGATGCCGCAATCGATCGTGATCGTCGGCGCCGGCGCGGTCGGCACCGAGTTTGCCTGCGTCTACGACGGCTACGGGGCGGATGTGACCCTGGTTGAGTTCCTGCCGACCCTGCTGCCACTCGAAGATGTCGAGGTGGGCCAGCAACTGGCGAAAGTGCTGGGTAAGCGCGGCATCAAGGTTCTCACCGGCGCGCAGGTCCAGCCGGACACCCTGAAGCGGTCCAATGGGAAGATCACGGTCGCGGTCAAAGCCGGCGCGGAGACGCAGACCATCGAGGGGGAGCGGTTGTTGGTCGCGGTCGGACGCGAGGGGATCACCGACGGCTTCGGCCTTGAGAAGCTGGACATCCAGGTGGAGAAGGGCTACATCAAGACCGACGAGCACTACCGCACCGGGCATCCCAACGTGTACGCCGCCGGCGATGTCATCGGCAACTTCCTGCTCGCCCACGTCGCCTATTACGAGGGCGAGCACATCATGGAGCACATCGCCGGCAAGAACCCCAAGCCGCTTGATTACAACCGAGTTCCGCGTGCGACCTACAGCTACCCGCAGGTGGCCAGTCTCGGCCTATCCGAAAAGCAGGCGCGCGACCGGGGGCTCAACGTCAAGGTGGGGAAATTCCCGCTCGCGGGCAATGCCAAGAGCGTCATCCTCGGCGAGACCGAGGGCTTCGTGAAGATCATCAGCGATGCGGACTCCGACGAACTGGTTGGCGTCTTCATCCTCGGTCCCAACGCCACCGAGCTGATCGCCGAAACCGCCCTGGCCAAGCTTCTCGAATCGACCCCCTTCGAAATCGGGGCGAGCATCGCGCCGCATCCGACTGTCTCGGAATCCGTCAAGGAGGCGGCGCTGGCCGTGGACGGCGTCGCGATCCACATTTAACCAATGGCCCTGAAGACGACCGAGGTCGCGGCCAAAGGCGGGCAGAGCCGCCACCGGTCGCTCGGCCTGAGCGACGAGCAGGCGTTGCGGATCTACGAGGTGATGCGGCTCGCGCGCGCCGTCGATGAGCGGATGTGGTTGATCAACCGCCAGGGTCGAGCCCCCTTCGTCATCTCCTGCCAGGGCCAGGAGGGCGCCCAGGTGGGAACCGCGGCCGCCTTGCGGCCGGGCTACGACTGGGTCGCGCCCTACTATCGCGACGCCGGCGTCGTGCTCTGGTTCGGGATGACGGCCCGCGACCAGATGCTCTCCTTCTTCGCCCGGCGCGAGGATCCGAACAGCGCCGGCCGGCAGATGCCGGGCCATTTCGGCAGCTTCCGCCTCCACATCGTGACCGGTGGTAGCCCAGTGGCGACTCAATTACTGCACGCCGCCGGCGTGGCGCTCGCCTCCAAGCAACGGAAGGAGGATGCGGTGACGGCCGTCTACTTCGGTGAGGGCAGCACCAGCCAGGGCGACACTCATGAGGCGATGAATTTCGCCGCCATCCACAAGCTGGCCGTCGTCTTTGTCTGCGAGAACAACGGCTATGCCATCTCGGTGCCGCAGTCGGGCCAGATGGCGATCGCCAACGTCGCCGATCGGGCGGCCGGCTATGGCTTCTCGGGCGTGGTCGTCGATGGCAACGACGTCCTCGCCTGCTACGAGGTGGCTCGACAGGCGGTCGAGCGGGCCCGTCGAGGCGAGGGCCCGACCCTGATCGAGGTCAAGACCTACCGGTTCACCGCCCATTCCAGCGACGACGACGACAAACGCTATCGAAAGGCGGAGGAGGTCGCGATCTGGCGGCAAAAGGACCCGATCCCGCGATATGCCGGGTACCTGCGGGACGCCGGGACCCTGACGGACGAGCACGAGGCGGCCATCACCGATCGCGTCACGGTGCAGGTCGACGAGGCGACCGAGTATGCGGAACAGGCGCCGGACCCGACGCCCGACGACCTGATGACCTTCGTCTACAAGAAGGAACTCCGCGGCTAATGGCGGTCAAGACTGTGATCGAGGCCATTCGCGAGGGCATGGACGAGGAAATGGCGCGCGACGAGAGCGTCTTTCTGATCGGGGAAGACGTGGGCAATCGAGGTGGCGTTTTCTTGGCCACGGACGGTCTTTTCAAGAAATATGGCGAGCTGCGGGTGATCGACTCGCCCCTGGCTGAGTCTTGCATCGTGGGCGTGGCCATCGGTGCGGCCGTCAACGGCATGAAGCCGATCGCCGAGATCCAGTTCGCCGATTTCATCGCGCCGGCGATGAACCAGATCATCCAGGAAGCGGCTCGCTTCTGCTACCGCACGGCCGGAGACTTCAACCTGCCGATGGTGATCCGCGCGCCCTGGGGCGGCGGCGTGCATGGCGCGCTCTACCACTCACAGAGCATCGAGGCGACCTTCGGGCACATCCCGGGCCTTAAAGTGGTCGCGCCCGGAACCCCGGCGGACGCCAAGGGTCTCCTCAAGGCGGCCGTCCGCGATCCGGATCCGGTCCTGTACCTCGAGCACAAACGAACCTATCGTCTGGTCAAGGGTGAGGTGCCGAGCGGCGATCACGTGGTGCCGATCGGCAAGGCGGACGTGAAGCGCGCGGGCAAGGACATGACCCTGATCGCTTACGGGCTGATGTTGACCTACTGCCTCGAGGCGGCGGAGAAGCTCGCGGCTGAGGGCGTATCGGCAGAGGTGCTCGATCTACGCACCATCAAACCGATGGACGAGGCTGCCATCGTCGCCAGCGCAAGAAAAACCGGGAAGGTCCTGGTGGTGCACGAGGACAATCGTTTTGCCGGGATCGCCGCCGAGGTGATGGCGATCATCATGGAGAACGCCTTCGACGCGCTCGATGCGCCGGTGATGCGTCTCACCGGTCCGGATGTGCCGGCCATGCCGTTCAACCAGGTCCTCGAAGACGCGTTCATGCCGAACGTCGACAAGATCCTCGCCAAAGCCAGGGAGCTGGCGGCCTACTAGGCCGCCGAACTCAGATGGCTTCGGTCAAGATGCCGCAGCTCGGTGAATCGATCACCGAGGGCACCATCTCGAAATGGCTGAAGAAACCGGGCGACCCGGTGAAGAAGTACGAGGGCCTGGTCGAGATCATCACCGACAAGGTCAACGCCGAGGTCCCCGCGCCGCTTGCCGGGATCCTCCGGGAAATCAAGGTCAAGGAAGGCGCGACCGTTACCGTTGGGACGGAGATCGCGGTCATCGAGGAGTCGGTCGCAGCCACCGCAACTCCCGGCCCGCCACCTCCGAAAGAAGTAGAGGAACTGCAGGCCGCATTCAACACCCCAGAGGCCGAGGAGACGAGCCCGACGGCGCAGCCCAGCGGCGAGGCCCGCACGCGTCTATCGCCAGCGGTCCGAGCGCTGATCGAAGAGCACCGGATCAGCGACGCCGAGCTCTCGCGCATCACGGGTTCGGGCATCGCCGGACGCATCAGTAAGAAGGACATCGAGGACTTCGTCGCCAAGCGGGCCCAGCCGGCGACCGCCAACGGCGAGCAGCGGCAGACATCCGTTCCGGCGAGGGCGACGTCCGCCCCCACGCCCGGGACAACCATCCCGCTGACTCCGATGCGACGCGCCATCGCCATCAACATGGTGAAAAGCAAGCAGACGATCCCGCATGCCTGGACGGTCGCCGAAGTCGACATGACCAGCGTCGTCCGCTTCCGCCAAAAGGCGAAGGACGGCTTCAAGCTGCAAGAGGGGATCGACCTGACCTACGTGCCAATCATCATCAAGGCCGTCGTCGAGGGATTGAAGGCCGTGCCGGTGTTGAACGCAAGCTGGAGTGACCAGGGCGTCGTTTTGCACAAGGACATCAACATCGGGGTGGCGGTCTCCGTCGACGACGGGCTGATCGTGCCCGTCGTCCATCAGGCTGACCGGATGTCGATCTCCGGCCTGGCGAAGGCGATCGACGACCTGGCGAAGCGGGCCCGCGCGGGAAAGCTCGGGATCCCTGACGTCCAGGGCGGCACGTTCACCGTCAACAACCCGGGAACGTTCGGAACCATCCTGTCCTACTCGATCATCGCCCCACCACAAGCCGGGATCCTGGCGATGGACGCGATCGTGAAGCGGCCGGTCGTCGTCGAAGGCGACGCGATCGCCGTCCGCTCCATGATGAATCTCTGCCTGAGCTTCGATCACCGGGTGCTGGACGGCGTGTCCGCCGCTCGCTTCCTGCAGGGTGTCCGACGCTTTTTGGAGGGCTTCTCGGAGCAGGTCCCGCTGTATTGACGCCGAATTCGGCGAACCTGAGGGATACTTAAGCCATGGCTGACGTCGCACCCATCAAGTTCTACGGTCGCTCGAAGCGTAACGCCGTCGTCCCGATCGATACCCGCCGCCCCGACTGGCTGCGGGTGCGGCTACCTGGCGGTTCGAACTATTCAGAGCTGAAGGAAATCATGCGCGGCCTCGACTTGCACACCGTCTGCGAGGAGGCGCGCTGCCCCAACATCGGTGAGTGCTGGCAGGCGCGCACCGCTACGTTCATGATCCTCGGCGACACCTGTACGCGAGCCTGCGGTTTCTGCGCCGTCAAGACCGGGCGGCCGGGCGTGCTCGACCTTGGCGAGCCGATTCGGGTTGCCGAGGCGGTCGAGCGCATGGGCCTACATCATGCCGTCATCACCTCGGTCAACCGCGACGAGCTCGAGGATGGCGGCTCGGCCATCTTCGCCGGGACCATCCGGCAAATCCGCAAGCGCATTCCGAAATGCAACATCGAGGTGCTGATCCCCGACTTCATGGGCGATGAGGCCGCGCTCGCCACCGTGATGCACGCCCGACCCGACATCCTCAACCACAACATCGAGACCGTCCCCAGCCTGTATCCGCAGGTGCGGCCCAAGGGCCGCTACCCGCGCTCGCTCGAACTGCTGCAGCGCGCCAAGCGGATGGACGCGACGGTCTACACGAAGTCAGGAATCATGTTGGGACTCGGTGAGGAAATCGACGAGGTGATCCGGGTCTTCCGCGACCTGCGGGCGCACGACGTCGAGATCCTGACGGTCGGACAGTACCTGCGGCCAACCCCCAACCATCTGCCGATTGCGCGCTACGTCACGCCGGACGAATTTGCCATGCTCAAAGTCGAGGCGCTGAAGCTCGGCTTCCGGCACGTCGAGTCTGGCCCGCTCGTCCGTAGCTCCTACCACGCCGCCAGCCAGGTCCCGGACCGGGCCGCCGCCGGCTGACATGGAGGTTCGCCGGCTCGGTCGGGTTCCATATGAGAAAGCCTGGGCGCTGCAGAACCGGGTTGCGGACGATCGGCGCAGGGGGATTGTCCCCGACACCCTGATCCTGCTCGAGCATCCACACACCTACACCATCGGTCGCAGTGGCATCCGCGAGCACGTTTTCCTGAATGAAGAGGAGCTTGCAGCGCGCGGCATCACGTGCCTCGACGTTGATCGCGGTGGTGACGTGACCTACCACGGCCCGGGGCAGCTGGTGGGCTATCCGATCGTCGATCTCGGCCTCAAACCCGATGTCGGCCTGTACCTTCGCAATCTCGAAGGTTGCCTGATCGACGTCCTCGCCGGCTTTGGGATTAAGTCCGGCCGACTGTCTGGATATACCGGCGTTTGGATTGGCGACCGCAAGATCGCGGCTATCGGCATCAAGGTCTCGCAGGGCGTGACCACCCACGGCTTTGCGCTCAACGTGTCGACCGACCTCAGCCTCTTCACCCACATCCTGGCTTGCGGAATCCCGGACAAAGGTGTGACGTCGATGGGGCTCGAGCTGGGTGCTGCGCCGCCGATGGTGGCCGTTGAAGATGCGATCATCGCCCGCTTCTCGGAGCGCTTCGTGCTGCCGGGGACGTCCGCCCTTCACGTTGCATAATTAGTCGCCCCGGGCGGTTAGCTCAGTTGGTAGAGCGTCTGCTTTACACGCAGGATGTCGGGAGTTCGAGCCTCTCACCGCCCAAACTCGAGTTCGAAAATGCCGACAGGAAGGACCGGGCACGGTCGGATGCGGTTTCAGCGGCCTCTGCCGCGGGCTGGGTCTGCGTCGTCGGTGCTGGCTGCCATCGTTCGGCTTCCCTGCGCTAGGATGAAGCTGACTCGATCTCGCAGCAGGGGATGGTGGAAGCAACGGACTACCCCTCGCGGTTGGCGCGTTCCGGTCATACTCCTCACGCGCCGTGATTCGCTCCCACGGCCGTAAGTCTTCGTTATCACGAACGAACGATAAGGAGTGAATATCGAATGGCACAGGAAATGCGAGCGGGCGCAGTCCCGGTGGTTGCCGACCCGGCGCCGCTGGGGCTGGCGGGATTCGCGTTGACGACCTTGCTTCTCAGCGCCCACAACGCGGGCTGGGCCCCGGACTTCATCTGGGTGGGCGCGGCTATTTTCTACGGCGGACTCGCGCAATTCTTGGCCGGAATGTGGTCGTTCCGGCGCGGCAATGTCTTCACGGCCACGGCCTTTTCGACCTACGGAGCGTTCTGGTTCAGCCTGGCCACCTATATCGTCCTCGTGGTCTTTCTAAAAGCTCCGGTAAAAGGAGCCGATGTCACGAATTCGCTCGGGTGGTTTTTGCTGGCCTTTGCGATCTTCAACACCTACATGCTGTTCTGGAGCCTTCGCACCAACACGGCGGTGTTTGCCGTCTTCCTGACGCTCGAGATAACCGAGATCCTGCTCTTCATCGGGTTCTTCAACGGGAGCGGTGCCGGCCAAGGGCTGGTGTATTGGGGCGGCCTGGTGGGCATCCTGACGGCGGCGGTGGCCTTCTACACGTCCGCTGCCGATGTGGTGTCGGGGATGGCCGGGCGACCCGTATTGCCGGTCGGCAAGCCGATGTGGACCTAGAGTCGTCGTCGAGGGTGAGGCTAGCGATTCCCGTTGAAGGAGGCGGTATGAGGCGATGACGATCCAATCTGGCGCGCATGCGATCGAGTCGATGCAGTTGGAGGAGCGGCGTTATCCGCCGCCCCCCGACTTTGCGAAGAATGCGAACGCCAAAGCCGACATCTACAACAAGCCGTTTGAGGACTTCTGGAGAGACGAGGCGCAGAAGCGCGTCTCGTGGTTTAAGCCCTTCGACCAGGTTCTCGAATGGAAGTTGCCCTATGCCAAATGGTTTTTGGGCGGCAAGCTGAATGTCTGCTACAACTGCGTCGACCGGCACGTCGAGGCGGGGCGCGGTGACAAGGTCGCCTACTACTGGGAAGGCGAACCGGTCGACCAGAAGCGGACGATCACGTTCTCGGACCTGCAGCGAGACGTGGTCCAGTTTGCTAATGCGCTGAAGAAGCTCGGGGTCAAGAGGGGGACGCCGGTCGGCATTTACATGGGGATGGTCCCGGAGCTCCCTGTAGCCATGCTGGCCTGCACTCGACTGGGTGCCCCCCACACCGTGGTCTTCGGCGGATTCAGCGCCGACTCACTGTCCGGGCGCCTCAACGACATGGAATGCGAGCTGCTGATCACGCAAAACGAGGGGCTGCGCAACGGCAACGTCGTTCCCCTCAAGAAGAATGCGGATGCCGCGCTCGATCAGACGCCCAAGGTGAAGACGAGCATCGTACTTAGGCGCACCGCCGCTGAAACCACGATGAAGGCCGGCCGAGATGTGTGGTGGCACGACGCGATCAAGGGCGCCAGCATCGATCCGAAATCCTGCCCTTGCGAGGAAATGGACGCCGAAGATCTGCTGTACCTGCTGTACACGAGTGGGACGACCGCCAAGCCGAAGGGTATCGTCCACACCACAGCCGGATACCTGGTCGGTACCTCGACCACCCACCACTACATCTTCGACATCAAGCCCAACTCCGTCTACTGGTGTGCCGCAGACATCGGTTGGGTGACCGGCCACAGCTACATCGTCTACGGGCCGCTTTGCAACGGCACCACCGGGATCATCTACGAGGGTGTTCCCAACTATCCGGACAAGGACCGGTGGTGGGACATCATCGAGCGCTACAAAGTCGATGTCCTTTACACGGCGCCGACCGCGATCCGCACCCATATGAAGTGGGGACCCGAGTACGCGAAGAAGCACGACCTGAGCTCGCTGCGGCTGCTGGGGTCGGTGGGTGAACCGATCAATCCGGAAGCGTGGATCTGGTATCGGGACAACATCGGCGGCGGAAAGACGCCAGTGGT
>Ga0307477_10003736_pt1 | contig 11216 bp, 7 predicted proteins | sample atmos_gasesECM2C_FD_203316 | JGI IMG/M metagenome (GOLD analysis project Ga0307477, IMG submission 203316) | Hardwood forest soil microbial communities from Morgan-Monroe State Forest, Indiana, United States - atmos_gasesECM2C_515 | ecosystem: Environmental > Terrestrial > Soil > Temperate... | reverse complement strand
GAGTCATCGTCCAGTAAAAGATCAAAGGGCTAGAGTGGTGTGTTCTTAAAAGTGCCATGCAGAACCAAGATCAATTGTAAATCACCGGGCAATCAGGAGATCGAGTGTGGTTGCCGATGATGTGCACGGTCTGATTTATATTTCGAATGGCGAAGGGCTGTGGGTGGTTCAAACCAAGCCGGCGCAGAAAGCCGAGGCAGATGACGAGTACCTCAGCCCCGACGCCGGCCCTTAGAATTGTTCTTCTCGCATTCCCTCAAATACCGGGGCGGAGCGAGCACCCAGCTCGACATAGCTTGCCTCCGGTTCCTCCAGAAGAACGCATTAGCTCCCTTTCGCACCAATGTCGAGGCCTCCTGTACCGCAGAGAGATTTCCGGGAATAAAAGGGCTGGAGATCTTGTCTGTACGGTAGAGAGTCCAAAACGGCGCATGCCGAACGCTATGCAAGCAGTTGGGAACGCCGGTCGCTTTGACGAGATTGTGCTTCCGCATCTTGATGCGGCCTACAATCTGGCGCGTTGGCTCGTCCGCAACAAGCAGGATGCGGAAGACATTGTGCAGGAGGCGTGCCTGCGCGCTTTCAGATTCTTTGGCGGCTTTCAGGGTGGTGATGCGCGCGCGTGGCTGCTCAAAATTGTCCGCAATACGAGTTACACTTTCCTCGAGAAAAATCGCCCGGTGGCTCTGGCTGAGGAATTTGACGAACAGGTTCATGTACGAGATGTTCCCACTTTCGATGCCGAGACGATTATGGTTCGAGATGTCGAAAGCCGCATGCTGCGCGAATCGCTCGAAGAACTGCCGGTGAATTTTCGAGAAGTGCTCGTGCTGCGCGAACTGGAAGGGCTTTCATACAAGGAGATTGCGGAGATGATTGGCGTTCCTATAGGTACTGTCATGTCGAGTTTGGCAAGAGGCCGGGACCGTCTGCGCGAATCTCTGCTTCGCGCTCGGGCGAAGGAGGGCACGCGTGGTCTGTGACGACAATTCCCGATTGCTCCACGGCTATCTCGATGGAGAGTTAGATCTAGTACGAAACCTTGAGATCGAAGAACATCTGAAGGCTTGTCCCGATTGCGCGCAACTGCTCTGGAGCCAAGAGACCCTCCGCAAAGCGTTTCGCTCATCGAATTTGTACCAACGCGCCCCAAGCGGCCTTGCCGCGCGCATCCGCGCGTCCATATCCCAAGAGGACTCGCGAGAGACTCAAGCGCCATTACAACCAACCCCTATCTTCATGTTAGCGCCTAAGCGCAAGGTATGGAATTGGCTGGCTATCGCGGCAGCAATCCTCCTGGTAGCGCTGGTGACGTGGCGGGCACTTCCGGGACTTGAAGGACGCAATTCTGACTTGATCGCTCAGGAGCTCGTCGCCAGCCACATTCGTTCGCTTCAGCTTGGCCATCTGTTCGACGTGCAATCCACCGATCAGCACACCGTGAAACCGTGGTTCGATGGCAAGCTCGATTTCTCGCCTCCTGTCCGCGACTTAACGGAAGAAGGGTTCCCACTGGTTGGTGGTCGCCTCGATTACATCGATCATCGAGCGGTGGCGGCCTTGGTGTATCAGCGGCGCCAGCATCTTATTAATGTCTTCGTGTGGCCCGCGGACAAGCAGACCGACAATAGCCCTCAGTCGAAATCTAGCCAGGGCTACAACATGGTCTTCTGGGAGCGCAGCAGCATGTATCTGTGCGCGGTTTCTGATCTAAGTACCGGCGAGCTGCAGCAGTTCGCACAGCTTATGGAAAAATGACCAGCTGCACGGACCCTTGGTCGGTGCTGTCCGTGAGCAAAGAGTTCATTCATTGATATTCAGGCACCACCTGGACGTCGGGGCACAAACCGGAACTGGGCACCGCTGTTTGCAAGGCGACGTATGAGTGTAAACGGCCTTCGTCACGATTAAGATCCCAACCAGATAAAAACACTCATCTCTGTTTTGCATTCGCAAGGTATTCGAATTTCAATTCACACCAAGACCTTCTTTCAGTTCCTACTCAAGATTTTTTTGATAATTCGGGAATTTTTTCGCCAACCTCGCGGTCTGGACACTTGCAAGAGTGCGAGAGAGAAGCAGATCCAGCGGTTGATCTGCTTAAAAAGCAGCCGAATCGACGACGGCCCGTTGCGATTCGCGCGGATCCTGTCTTGCAGGTGGGGTAAGTCGGAAAAAACATAAATCTACGTGGAGACTAAAAAACCAATGAATCCGAAAAGATGGTTCTTACTGAGCATTGGGTTGCTGTTTGCGTTCGCGTTTTCCGCACTGCGGCTTCCCGCCCAAACTCAGACTACCGGCGAAATTACAGGCCTGGTTACCGACCCCTCAGGCGCAGTCGTCGCGAAGGCGAAAGTCATGCTCAAGGATAATTCAAAAGGATCCACGCAGAGCACGGAGACCAACAAAGAAGGTGTGTACCACTTCCAACTCTTGAACCCAGGCAACTATACGGTCACTGTAACCTCATCCGGTTTCCAGGAGAGTGGAACGATAGTGGACGTCGGCCTTGGACAGGTTACCAGTGCAGATATCCAGCTTACCATCGGGTCTGCCTCACAGACTGTAACCGTCGCCGGGGGGTCTGAGCCATTGATTCAAACAGAAAACGGCAACGTAGCGACCACCTTTGGCCAGCAGCAGCTCGCTGAAGTGCCGAATCCGGGGAACGATCTTACTGCTTTTATTCAGTCAGCGCCTGGCGTGGTGATGAATACAGCAGGGGGACTGGGTAACTTCTCTGACCATGGAGTCGGCGCCGCGTCGAATTTATTTACTCTTAACGGGATGGATGATAACGATCCGTTCCTCAATCTGAATAACTCCGGCGCTACGAACCTGCTGCTCGGCGCGAACGAAGTCCAGGAGAGCACCATTGTAAGCACCGGGTATTCCGCCGAATATGGCAGTCTGGCTGGCGCCAACGTCAACTACGTCACCAAGTCCGGCAGTAACCAGTTCCACGGCAATGCGATCTACTATTGGAACGGCAGCGCTTTCAACGCGAACGACTGGTTCTTGAATCATGCGGGCGATCCGAAGAACTTCAGCAACGCTAACCAGTGGGCCGGTTCTTTCGGAGGTCCTATTAAGAAGGACAAGGCGTTCTTTTTCTTTAACACCGAAGGACTTCGGGTTGTAGTTCCGGTAAGCACCGCAGTAGCGTTTCCGAGCCAAGCGTTTCAGACTGCAACCATTGCTAATTTAGAAAACAAAGATGGTTTCCCTGCGAATTCGGCAACCGTCAACTTCTACCAGAATATTTTCAATCTCTACAATAACGCTAAGGGAGCGGCCAACGCCGTGCCGGGGGCCGGACCGTTGTCAACTGATCCCCTAGGATGCAGCGGCTTCACTGGCTTGGGACCTGGGGTCGCTTGCTCGTCTTTCTTCCAGGCGGCGGACAACAATCTCACACACGAACAGCAATTTGCAGGTCGCGTCGATTACAACGCCACAAGCAACGATCGGCTGTTCCTGCGCATTCTCTACGATAAGGGCGTGCAAGCCTCTAATACGGACCCGATCAGCCCGCTCTTCAATATCACCAGCACCCAGCCGCAATGGCAGGGCCAATTGAATGAGACACACACGTTCGGCTCAACCATGGTAAATCAGTTTATTTTGTCCGGGCAGTGGTACAGCGCGGTTTTCGACAACACGAACCGCGCGGCCACTCTTGCGGCGTTTCCAACAACTATAGCTTTCGGCAATGCCAACATTCCGTGGTTTAACATCGGAGGGGCTGCCGCCGGCGGTGCAGGTGATGCTTTTTTTCCCCAGGGACGAAACGTCACGCAATACCAGATCGGCGATGACCTTTCGAAAACGTTGGGCAATCACACGCTCAAATTCGGAACCAAATTCCTTCGCTATGATGTGAGTGACAAAGACTTCGGCGTATTCACGAGTGGCTTCGTGACACCCAATTCGGTTGCAGCTTTCTTCAATGGTGGTGTAGACCCGGCAACTGGTACGAGTTCGGTTCTGCAACAAAGCTTTCCGAGCGCTTTATCGCAGCCTATCGCTCTTTACACTCTGGCTTTCTACGGGGAGGACGACTGGAAAATAAAGTCGAACCTGACCCTCACCTTCGCTCTTCGAGTCGAGCACGAATCCAACCCCGTTTGCCAGGCCAATTGCTTTAATCGCCTCAACGCTCCATTCCTTTTGGCTGACAACAACGTCAACACCCCGTACAGCACGGATGTTTTACAGGGATTGCATCAGGAGCTGCAGGGTCTAAGCTCGATTCTCTGGCAGCCTCGGTTCGGATTCGCGTGGTCGCCTCGCGGCTCGCGAAGCACGGTGATCCGTGGAGGGATCGGGCTTTTTAACGATGCTTTCCCCGCTGTATTCACGGACAACTTTGCTTCCAATGCTCCCGGGGTCAACACCTTTGTGGTCGCTGGAAGTAACATCGCCCCGGGCGAAACCCTCAACGGCGGCAACTTATTCGCCCAGGCGGCGGTCAGCAACGCAGGGTTGATCAACGGTTTCAAAAATAACCAAACATTGGCCCAAATTCAGGCTAATGTTCCAAACTTCACGCCACCTAGCCTGTTCAGTGCTAACAAAGAAACTAAAATTGCCCAATTCCAGAAATGGAGTTTGGAAATCCAACAAGCTCTTGGTAAGAACAGTTCCTTCGATGTTAGTTACAACGGAAACCATAGCATTCACGACCTGGTAGATCGCAATGGTGTAAACGCATTTTGCAATCCAGGCGTCGGAGCGTGTGCTACGGTTCCGGCATTCGTCGGTCTTCCGGCTGCTCCGTTCGATCCTCGGTTCGGCACCGTGAGCCTTCTTGACACCAACGGCATATCGAACTACGAGGGCGTTACTTTTTCCTTCAAACACAACATCAATAGTGGTTGGGGAAAAGGCGTATTGCAGGCCAACTATACTTATAGCCACGCCTTCGACGACGTATCCAATGGCGGCGATCCGAACGTGTTCTTTTCGGGGACCTCTGTCACCTCTGCCGTCAACCCTTTCAACATCCACGATAATTACGGACCCTCAGATTACGACGTCCGTCACTACTTCAACGCAAGCTACGTTTGGGAATTGCCAGTCCGTCGTGCATTGCTGGAACATGGCTGGGCGCCTTTGGTGGACGGCTGGCAAGTGTCTGGCACAATTTTCGCGCGTGGCGGCCTTCCTTACTCCGTGGTAGACGGAGGTCTTGATGGGATTCTATCTGCGCAGAACTTTGGTGGTGTTGTTCTCCCGCAGTTCCTTGGTGGACCGACCTCTAATTGCGGAGAGGGGGCCGCAGCGGGTGTGACTCCCTGTCTTGCAGTCACTCAGTTCGTTCCTACAACAACCGAGAAGAATTTCGTTGGTGGATTGCGCAATATTTTCCGTGGGCCAAACTACTGGAATATTGACTTCACAGCCCAAAAGCTCACTAAAATCCCCCACTGGGAAAAAGGTGAATTCGGGTTGGCCTTCCAGTTCTTCAACCTGTTCAACCACCCGAATTTTAATCTCCCGAACAACAATCTCACCGGCGCGCTCGGATCAATCGCCTCAGCAGTCAGTGAACCGACCAGCATTCTCGGTTCCGGACTCGGCGGAGATGCTTCCGTACGAATCATTCAGATCAAAACATCTCTCACGTTTTAGTGCCCGCGCGGAGCAGCGGCCCGCCCCGACATCAGGCCGCTGCTCCGTGGGTTCACCACAGCCCGATTTGCAGACTTTTGTGTTGCGCGAAAAGGAATTCGTCGTCCTCCACTTTTTGTCGCTTTCGGGCGCTTCGTGATTCCGAGCCGAAAGGCTCGAATGCAAACATGCAAAAGAGGAACCTTCAGGCGTTCTCACCGTTTCCCAGATAAATGCTGATTCAGAGATTAAAGTTTCGACGGAATAAAAATTCATCGGCAGCAGTCTTTTGTACGAGGAGGAAACACCAGATGATTATTCGAAAGATGATTTCAATTCTTGGCTTAGCTCTTGCAATCGCCATAGTGTCGCCCGTGCTGCGCGCAGACGAAGCGAATCAGGCCACTAAGGTAACCTTTAGCCAGCCAGTGCAAATTCCCGGAAAGATTCTGCCTGCTGGGACCTACTGGATCCAACTAGCTCGAACCGGCGATCCAGGAATAGTACAGATTGTTAGTGACCAGCACGAGGTCGTCGCGACGCTCTTGACAATTTCACGCGAGAGGCAAGAACCGACTGGCCACTCTGAGTTCGTGCTCGCGAAACCGAGTGACGGAAAGGCCGAGGCGATTGTTGCTTGGTTCTATCCGAACCGCACGGAAGGGCATGAATTCCTGTATCCGAAAGCGGAATGGCAGGAACTCGCGCGAGGTACAAGGGAGAATGTGGTTGCCGGCGACTAAAACAGAAGTGGGGAGTCGCGACGTCACAGTCGGGCTGGCGGAGATCTAGATCTCCGCCGGCTTTTACATTTTAAATGCGTTCGGTCGCGATCGAAGGTCCCTGCTAAACAGAGAAAAATAGAGGGCATTTGCCCTTTAGCCCGATAACTCTCCGCTGCAAGAGTGCTCTAAGGACAAAAAATCAAATCTCCGAGGTCAATCGGGACAGAGAACGATCAGGGAAGGCACTGGGAATAGAATTCGCTGTTAGCTAAATCCTGTAGCGAAATGTCCTCCTACGACCGCGACCCGATGACCCTTGAAACCACATGTCCGTTAGAGGGGAACAACATTGGGCGCAGAAGTGTCTAAGCTCACGATGACGGGTCAGAAGACTGTACGAACGATTGTCAGTTACGTCGTTGCCGTCGTGTTCTCGATGGCAGCTGGCCCGAGTCGGACAGCTGGACAGGGTAAGCCCACACGCTCCACCGATCTCAGCAAACTGGCAGACGACTACTTCGGCCCTTTGGTCGCAAATAAGCAAGTAACTGCCGCGGCTGTCATCGTCACCGACAAAGAGAGACCAGCCTTCTCAAAGGTCTATGGTCCCGTTGATTTGGAGCGATCCGTCTGGAGGGCGGCATCAGTTTCTAAGGCTTTGACCGCCATTGCAGTCATGCGGCTAGTCGAACAGGGAAAGGTTGAGCTGGATACGGACGTAAATCGATACTTGAAAACCTTCCAGATACCCTCGACTTTTCCACAACCGATCACATTTCGTCAGCTGCTTGAGCATCGCTCAGGTCTCGACGATCGCTTCGTAGGTGACGGCTTCCGGAATGGCGAACAGCCTTCGATGCAGTTGCTCATGAAGAGAGTCTTGCCTGCGCGTGTCTACGCCCCGAACGAAGTCGAATTCTATTCGAACTACGGCTATGGCTTGATCGGAGCGGTGATCGAGGACGTGTCTGGGGAGCGTTTCGAGGACTATGTATCTGCGAACGTCCTTCGACCATTGAGGATGAATCGCAGTACGTTTATGCAACCTCTTACCCAAGACCTGGCCTCTGTCACCGTTCCAGGGAAATGGTGGTATCAACATGCGGCGCCGGCCGGAGGTTTATCGACGACCGGAGCCGACATGGCCGTATTTCTCTTGGCGACCCTGGAACAGGACGCCGGCGTGATTTCGAAATCATCGTTCCAAGCAATGACACCACCGCAGGATACCCCGTCGGGACTAGCTCATCGTTTCGGATACTGGACTGGTCGAGACCACCGCCAGCAATTAATCGGAGCCAGCGGTGATGCTGGTAGCTTCCACACCGTCCTGGTGGCTGTTCCTGATCACCGTCTCGGCCTCGTGGTACTGGTTAGCGGAAGCGGCAATGGATTGGCATGGGGATTTTACTCCCGTTTTCTAGATGCTGAGTTCGGTACGACGCCACTACAGACTCTACCAAGCAACAAACCGCTTCAACCGAAGGCCGGGGACTACGAACGCTGTTCTCGCTTCGCAGGACTATATCGGACCGTGCGCTACCCCCACCGCGAGCTTTCCAAGACTTTCATCATTTTGGACTTGACCCGAGTTGCGGTGGAGCGCGATGGGGCGCTGCGCTTCAGAGGGGCACGCTGGATTCAGACTGGGCCACTCCAGTTCGAAAAGGAAGATGGCTCGGAAACGGCCTCGTTCAAAGAAGACAACACCGGGCGCATTAGATTCTTGGGAGACACGGAGGAGAAGATTGCTTGGTACGCGTCCGGGTTTGCAAATATCGCCTTCTATTTCCTATTCACTATGTTTTTCGGAGTCGCATTGTGGCGAGATAAAGGCGCCTTACGCTGGCTTTGTGGTTTGGCACTTCTGCACTCGCTCGGCTGGCTTGCAATTGTCTTGATTATAGGACCCGAGAATTTGATATTTGGTCTGCCTCTGCCACTCAAGGCACTTCTGTGGATAGGGACCGCAGTGCCACTAATGGCGGTCTCCGGCATCTACCTCGCTTGGCGCGATAGAACGATTTTGGCCGTCACGGCCGCGGTGGTATTGGCCTGCTACGTGCCATTCGTTTTCTATTGGAATCTGCGCGCGTAGAACTCGGGTAGTGCTCTCATGTATCGATCTAAACCACGTCTCGATGTTTCCGGCAACGAGATAGATGCAATGCCCGATTGTCACCATGGTCGACGCAACACCGCTAACGCCGTTCTTGTTGCTGGCCACGTTAATCACGTAGCCGCGACCGCGAGGACCCCGGCGCGCGATCGTAAGCTTGCTCGTCCGTGGTGGACGTGACCGGGATCGAACCGATGACCCCCTGCTTGCAAAACATCGGACTTGATTCCATTCGCTCCATCCATTACTTCCAACTACGAACGTTTCCAACAAATCGGGAACCTGCTTTTCGCTCAATGCTATCCCCAATGCCACGAATACGTTGGATTCGTGCACAGTTCGTGCGTGGCAATACCTGGTCGGCACCTACGGGCCGTGCGCTTCTGCTGGAGATTTCCTCAGGGACTTGCCTTCTCGAATTTCGCGAGGTAATGTCACACGATCATGGCCGTTCACGTCAACGAGCAGGTCGGCAGGAATGACCCTTGCCCCTGCGGCAGCCGAAAGAAGTACAAACGGTGCTGTCTGGAGCAGCGAGAGGCGTCCTACGGCCTTTGCGCTCGACAGCGTGACGCATCCGACGAGCTCACGCGGGAGATGATGAGATTTGCCGCGCGCAAGTTCGGCAATCAGATTGGCGAAGCCTGGCAGGACTTCCATGCGACCGATCTCCCTCTGCCGTTTGATGAGCGCTCCCATGAAAACCAGATCTTCATGCCGTACTTCCTCTTCCATTGGGATCCACAGAGTCGCCGCAGCGGGAAGGGAGCAGTCACGAAGGGAGGGATCGTCGCGCGATGGTTCACGCTGGAGAGAGCTGGAACGCTATCCGAGCTGGAGCGTTTGTTTCTTGCACAAGCCACGATGCAGCCGGTTACCTTCTTCGAGGTTCTTTGGACGGATCCCAATGAACGAATTGGGCTGAGGGACATTCTACTCGGCACGGAGACCGAGGTTTTCGAACGTTCAGCGTCCCGGTCATTGCGGGAAGGCGATATCGTTTACGGACAAGTTTGGAAACTGCAAGGGCTTTCCATCCTGGGCAGTCTTGCCCCTATCGGCATCCCGCCTTCCTGGAAGGCCGAGGTGTTCGAGCTTCGGAAGAAACTGCGGAGGAACATCGCCAAGCAGAATCGGGATTTGAACGCGGAGGACCTTGTTCGGTACGCGGACAGGATTCGGCTTACTTACCTGATCATTCGGGATGCTCTGAATCGTCCACCCCGCCTCGCGAACACGGACGGCGATCCGCTCGTGTTCCACACCCTAAAGTTCCGAATTGAGTCGCCAGAAGCGGCGTTCGAAGCTTTGGCGCCTCTGGCCATCGGTCGATCCAAGGAAGACCTCTTGGCCAAAGCGGAATTCGACGAGACCGGAAGACTCCGTGCCGTGAACTTCGATTGGCTCAAGCAGGGGAACAAGAAAATCTCGACCTGGGACAACACGATTCTCGGCAGTATCAACATATCGGGGGGTACTCTGATTGCTGAAGTGAATTCCAAGAAGCGCGCCAAGCAGCTTCGAGACAGAATCGAAAGGCGACTCGGTGCTAATGCGACTCACCAGAGGACTGTCGCTCAGACGGCCGACGAGATGCTTGCCAAATCCCCGAGACAAGACAAAATGCGGGCAAAGGATGAAGAGACCGTAGACGACATCCTTCATGATCCGGAGGTGAGAAAACAAATCCAGGAACAGGTTCAGAAGCAAACCGAGGACTGGGCTTGTCAAAAGATTCCCATTCTTGGTGGCCGCACACCGATGGAAGCGGTTCGGGATCCTGACGGGAGAGAGATCGTTGAGTCCCTGCTCTTGGATTGGGAGCGGCGGGCCGACGAGGGTGTGTATCAACCGGGAATACGGCCTGACTTCAATGCCGTCCGTAGGCTGCTGAAACTCATGCCGAGAATGTCGTCTGACGTTCCCTCGTGAACGGTCCATCGGCGGACTCGCTGAAGCAACGGCGAAACCAAGAAGAGATTCCAAACGCGAGGACCGAATCCGTAACGAAGTTATCGTCGGCACTCGCTCCCGGTCATACGGAAACCGAAGGCAAAGAAGCCGCGGGGACCTTTGAGGGTGGTGCCGGCGCCTTCCGGCCGCGGAGACGCCACTCGGCCGGCTCGGTCGCGTCACCGATATCGCCCGCCGGGTATGTTCCTAGCGTCAGACGAATCAGCGCGGATCACCGGGGAGGTCATTCGTGCCGCAGGCGGTCTCGTTGTAGCTACCTGAGTGCAATGTGCTGACCTCGTAATAACACATTCGGGTGAACGGAATCAGGGCAACACAGAGAGGAGAATACGATGCAACTTCAAAGTAACTACTTTGGTGCTTATCACAACCTAAAGCTGACACGCGATGACAAAGGTGTGCTGGTTGCTGAGTTCCACAGCAACGGCGGCCCGTGCATTATGACCTCGCAATCTCACACCGAATTTGTCGACGCCTTCTACCGGATTTCGCAAGATCGAGCGAACAAGATCGTAATCCTTACCGGTGCAGGTGGGTTCATTACCGATGTCGATTGGTCCTCTTTCGGCGATGTCACCGATCCCAGCGTGTGGAGCCAGGTTCATGATGAAGGCGTTCAGGCGCTGGAAAACATAGCCAACATACGCGTACCGGTCATCGCGGCCATTGAGGGACGCGCCCACGTGCATTCAGACTACGCGCTACTTGCCAGTGTAATTGTGGCGGCGGATGGTGCGACCTTCCAGGATGTGGCCCACTTCTCCGCGGGCGTTGCGCCCGGC
>Ga0307477_10003735_pt1 | contig 11220 bp, 10 predicted proteins | sample atmos_gasesECM2C_FD_203316 | JGI IMG/M metagenome (GOLD analysis project Ga0307477, IMG submission 203316) | Hardwood forest soil microbial communities from Morgan-Monroe State Forest, Indiana, United States - atmos_gasesECM2C_515 | ecosystem: Environmental > Terrestrial > Soil > Temperate... | reverse complement strand
GCAGAAACTCCCACCGCTCCCGATTTCTCCTCTCCAAGTCCCGACCAGACCGCCGCAGCGACGGACTCCAACGCGACAAATCAGGCCGACACTCCTCCCGCCACCGCCAAAGCTACAGATAACGCCCCTTCCACTGACGCGACTACCTTGACGGCCGCAGAGCAGCCAATCTCGGGCAATGCTGCTGGAACAGTTGCCGGGAATGGCGCAGCCAGTGCGGGAGGCTCGTCGGCTCTCTCACAGATGGAGCAGAACCTGCAGCGGATGTATCAGCAGCGCCAACAATTGCAGGCTCAGCAAGGACACGCTGGCCAGACGCCCGCGCCATAAGAACCCCGCGGTTCGTCGCAGTTTCATCCTTTCCAGAAAGAAATGACCGCGCCGCCAGCCACAATCATGAAACCACCTACGAGCGTAGGGAGAGTGGTTGATTGATTGAACCTCAGCTTGGCTACGATCTGCGCGACGAAGAAGAAGAAAACCACATACACGCCCAATAGCTTTCCAAAATCCCAGTTCGGCAGGTTGACGACCATTCCGTAGAGGGACAGTGTGCCTCCTCCTGCAGCCAGGAGGATCCATCGCGACAACCCCGACGAGCGGTGGAGCGCCGATTGGAAGAATGCGTCTCCTAGAACTTCCATGGTCGCGGCAACCAGTAAGAGAACAAACGTAGTTCCTGGCACAGTAAGGATCTGTTCCAGAGATCGCATAGGCTCAAACCCTCGGTTAGTACGAAGTTGTAACGACCGCGTCCTCTGGATAGCCCGGCATGCCAAACTCGGGAACATCCAGGCCTTCTTCTTCCGATTCCGGCGCGACTCGCATGCTTTTGACTTTGTTCACGATCCCGAAGACTACGAATGTCAATCCGAACGCCCAAACTGCGTACAAGGTCGCGCCCATAAGCTGAACCCAGAACTGCCGCGTATCGCCGTGGATCAGACCGGTGACACCTTGGCCAGCGTGTCCCAGGTAACTGGTCGCTCCGACTCCGTTCCAACCGGAGCCGTATGTTCCGTCGGCGAAGATGCCCACACAAACTGCACCCAGCCAGCCACACAGACCGTGGACGGAGATTGCGCCGCATGGGTCGTCGATTCTAAGAACGCGCTCGTTGAAGAGAACCCCCCCGCACACCAGAGCGCCCGCAAGAATCCCGATGATCACTGACGATGTAGGAGACACGAACGCGCAAGGAGCAGTAATCGCGACTAGTCCGGCCAACATCCCATTACAAGCCATCGTAATGTCAGGCTTGCCGAAGAGGAAATACCAGATGAGCATCGCCATCGCCGAGCCGGCCACCGCGGCTAGATTTGTATTCACTGCGACGACTGAGATCCGCAAGTCGGTCGCGCCCAGCGTGGAGCCCGGGTTGAACCCCATCCAACCAAACAGCAAAATGAATGTACCCGTCACCACATACACGACGTTGTGAGCGGGGAAGACCCGAATTTTGCCTCCAGGTCCAAACTTCCCGAGACGCGGCCCCAGGATGATCGCCAACGCCATCGCACAAAATCCGCCCACGGCATGCACCACGGTCGATCCTGCAAAATCAACGTATCCGTGGCCGAGATTCATCGTGGATCCGAGCTGCGAGAGCCAACCGCCACCCCATGTCCAGCAACCCGAGATTGGATAAAGGATTGCGCCGATGAAAAGTTCACAGAGCAGGAATGCCCAGAAGGTGATGCGCTCGCAGATTGCGCCGACAATAATGTATCCGGCGGTCTCCATGAACACGACTTCGAATAACGTCAGACAATTACTTCCCGCGTCATAAGCCGGACCGACGAGGAAAAAACCTTTGCCACCCACGAATCCCCACTGACCGTGGCCAATCAGGAAATGATTCAGGGTCGGTGTTCCGCCGAGATTGCTGGGTGCTGCGTTGATCGCAATCGCGCCGAACTGGAATGCATATCCGACCGCATAGTAGGCGAGAAAAGCGAACACGTAGGCCGCGAAGTTCAGCATCATCAGATGAGCGGCATTTTTCTTGCGTACCAATCCGCACGTGAGCAGGGCAAACCCCGCCTGCATGAACAGCACCAGGTATCCCGTATTCAGCGTCCACGCGAAGTTGGTCGCGATCCGCACGTGGCCTACACCATCGGCGAGCTTTGTCGCCAGAGGCTCTTTGGCGGCCTGAGCCTGGTAGTCGTCGAACTCCTTCTTCTTCTGGGCATAGTCTGGAGCCGTCTTGTCGGTGGGTTCCGCGGGAACGAAGGGATTGCCGGCAGCATCGACTACTGAAGTCTTGTCTCCAGTGGCTGTGCCTGCGGGATCGGGCTTGGAACCATCATCAGCAAGGCAAACTGCCCCCAGCCCGACGACCACCGCAAGAACTAGACTGATGCTGATGCCAGTTGACCTGAACGACTGGTGCAGAGAGCGTCTCTCTGCCTGCATAGTCATTGTTGAATGCTCCTTTTGCATGTCCCTCTCACTACTTTCTTCGTTGATACGCTCCGCACAATCCGGCTGTACCGTAAAGTAACAACGCCATCCCGCCAATTGTGAGCAACACTCCGCCGAGTGGATAAGCCGCCAGCGCGAACAAGCCACACACCAGAGCGGCGAATGCGCACAATGACGACCCCACATAAACAGCCAGCCAAGTTGCAGCCAATTCCGTTCACTCCTCGCATAAGAGGTTCACTGGAACGCGCCAAGTACTGGTACTGAAAGGCTTCCGCAATGCCACGTACTCAAGCCGACGACGGGCGAATATCAGCCGGTATTCAGCGGCCCGGTCTTCTCGGTGCTCCACAAGTACGTCAATCGACTTCAGCTAATCCGCGAAAGTAAATCGAGGCTCTCTTCTCGTCCAATAGATATTTCTTATCGCCACAATTGAAAAAGTAGGAGATAGAAGCCGCTCAACTGGAGGGGACAGACTGCGGACGGGAAGTGGAGGCGACGGCGCCCGCTGGAAGATCCAAGGGGGAAATACTTTCTAAGGCCTAGTTACTGTACACAAAATTTCGCCCGGCCAAGTGCTGGGACGGAGACCGAGGACAATTCCATGCGCAAGTAGGTTGTTCTGCGTTTGCGCAAGGGATTCCATACGGCATATTCTCCAGCACAGCATTGGACAGGAACCCATCCTGGGCGTTTAGTGAATACTGGCCCGCTTATTTGCAGGAAATTGTTGGTCGAGTTCCAAGTTCAGCTCAAGCACATTGACTCTCGCTTCACCAAGAATTCCTAATTGCCGGCCCTCGGTGTGCTTGGCCACCAGGGCGCGTAACCGGTCGACCGTGGCGCCGCGTTCTTTAGCGACGCGCGACAATTGAAAGTCCGCAGCAGCGGGCGTGATATGCGGATCGATGCCGGATGCCGAAGTGGTCACGAGATCGATCGGTACGGCAGTGCCCGGGTGGTCGGATTCAGCAGTTGCAACGTCGCCCTTTACCCGATCAATGAGCTTCTGATTGGTCGGCCCTAATTGGGAGCCATTCGTATTTGCGGCGTCATAGCCGTTGCCCGCACTAGACGGCCTGGAGTGAAAATAGCCCGGACCAGAAAAGCCCTGGCCGATGATCCTGGATCCAACCGTCTTAGCATCGACGCGGATCAGCTGACCATTTGCCTTCCCGGGAAACAGGACTTGAGCGATTCCCGTTACCAGCAGAGGATAGATAATCCCAAGCAGGATGGTAGTCGCGATTGTCATGAGTACAGCAGTAACCAGATTCTTTTTCATACACATCCTCTAGGCCAGTCCCACACGCGTAATGATGACGTCGATGATCTTGATCCCGATGAACGGCACGATGATTCCTCCGACACCATAAATCCAAAGATTGTTTCGCAGCATTACAGCAGCAGCCATCGGCCTGTACTTCACGCCGCGCAATGCTAAAGGGATGAGCGCGATGATGATCAGCGCATTGAAGATGACCGCGGACAATATTGCGGACTCGGGCGTTCGCAGGTGCATGATGTTCAATGCGTTGAGAACGGGGAAGGTTCCGGCGAACATCGCAGGAATGATCGCGAAGTATTTCGCGACATCGTTCGCGATCGAAAAGGTGGTGAGCGCGCCACGCGTCATCAGTAGTTGTTTGCCGATTTCGACGATCTCAATGAGCTTCGTCGGATTCGAGTCCAGATCGACCATGTTCCCGGCTTCTTTAGCCGCTTGAGTGCCGGTATTCATCGCGACGCCTACATCGGCTTGCGCAAGAGCGGGAGCGTCGTTGGTGCCATCACCTGTCATGGCAACAAGCTTGCCGTCCGCCTGCTCCTTCTTGATCAGGTCCATTTTGTCTTGCGGAGTGGCTTGAGCGAGAAAGTCATCCACCCCGGCTTCCTGGGCGATTGCGGCGGCCGTCAGCGGGTTGTCACCCGTAATCATGACGGTACGAATTCCGATTGCCCGTAACTGGTCGAATCTCTCTCTCATCCCTCCCTTGACGATGTCTTTCAGTTCAATCACGCCGAGAGCACGGCTTCTCTCAGCGACGACGAGAGGAGTGCCTCCCGACCGTGCAATGTCTTCCACGGTGGATTTCACCTCGCTCGGCAGCTTGCTTCCGCTCTGAGTCAAATACTTGGTGATCGCGTCGGTCGACCCCTTGCGGATCTCAAAACCGTTGAGATCCACTCCAGACATACGTGTCTGGGCGCTGAAGGGGACGAAGTGCGCGTCGTGAGATCCCAATTCGCGTCCTCGCAAGCCATATTTCTCTTTAGCCAGGACCACGATTGACCGGCCTTCCGGAGTCTCATCGGCAAGTGACGACAGCTGTGCGGCGTCGGCCAGTTCCTGCTCGGTTACTCCGGGTGCGGGCACAAAACGCGATGCCTGCCGGTTTCCAAGGGTGATGGTTCCTGTCTTATCCAACAAAAGAGTGTTGACGTCGCCCGCCGCTTCCACGGCGCGGCCCGACATGGCGAGGACGTTGTGTTGCACCAACCGGTCCATGCCCGCGATTCCGATCGCGGAAAGCAATCCACCAATCGTAGTGGGGATCAAGCAGACGAGCAGCGACACGAGGACGAACACGGTTTGCGGTGAACCTGAGTAGATTGCGAATGGCTGAAGGGTCACAACCGCAAGAAGGAAGATTATCGTCAAACCGGCCAGCAGAATGTTCAGCGCGATCTCGTTGGGAGTCTTTTGCCGCTCGGCTCCCTCAACCAGGGCGATCATCCGGTCTAGAAATGTCTCTCCGGGATTGGAAGTAATTTTCACCTTGATCCGGTCGGATAAAACGCGAGTCCCGCCAGTGACCGCGGATCGATCACCTCCTGCCTCGCGAATCACCGGAGCCGACTCGCCCGTTATGGCTGACTCATCTACCGACGCCACGCCCTCTACGATCTCGCCGTCCGATGGAATAAACTCCCCTGCCGAGACAAACACCAGGTCGCAAGTGCGAAGCTTAGAACTCGGCACTTGTTCGATGCGGCCGTCCGTACCCAGTATGCGGTTCGCCATCGTCTCCGACCGTGCTCTTCGCAGCGTATCCGCCTGTGCTTTGCCCCGGCCTTCGGCCATGGCCTCTGCGAAGTTCGCGAATAGGACCGTGAACCACAACCATAGAGTGATCTGGAGATTAAATTTGAAAGCAGAGCCGCCCTTGAACAACAGTGCGGTCGTAATCACACTTCCAATTTCCACCACGAACATGACGGGATTGCCCATCATCTTGCGTGGGTTCAGTTTGAGCAGTGCATCTTTAATCGCATTGAGAACAATCTTCCACTCCCAGACTGCTTTCTTTCTGGGCTTCATTGGAGAGTGTCCGAGCCGCAGTGTTTGAGCCTGGGGAAGCGTTGCTGTTTGTGCTGTCGAAGGCATTGCGAATCCTTTAGAAAGTCTTTCCCGCGGCCATGAGCAAATGCTCAAGAATTGGTCCAAGGCTTAGTGCGGGGAAAAATGTAAGCGCGCCCACAATGATGATCACCCCGATCAGAAGCACTGTGAACAGCGGAGTTGTCACTGGGAAAGTGCCTAACGAGGGTGGGACATATTTCTTCTGGGCAAGGCTGCCGGCAATCGCCAGCATGGGGATAATCATGAAGAACCGCCCGATCAGCATGGTGATCCCGATTGTTGTGTCGTACCACGCGGTGTTTACCGTTAATCCGGCGAAGGCGGATCCGTTGTTGCCCGCGCCCGAGGTGAATGCGTAGAGAACTTGGCTGAGCCCGTGGGGTCCGGGATTTGAAATACCTGCGGTGCCCAGTGGATGAACCACCGAAATCGCAGTGAAGGTCAGAATTACCATCGGAAATACGAGGACGAATAACATTGCCATCTTGACGTCATAGGCCTCGATTTTCTTGCCCAGATATTCCGGCGTGCGTCCTACCATCAGCCCGGCGATGAACACGGCGAGCACAACGTCAATGAGCATTCCATACATCCCCGAACCTACTCCGCCGAAGATCACCTCGCTCATCATGATGTTGGCGAGGGGAACCATTCCGCCGAGTGGCGTGAAGGAATCGTGCCAGCCATTGATTGCGCCGCAGCTTGCATCCGTGGTTACGGTTGCGAACAGCGCGCTGTTGGCAATTCCGAAACGTACTTCTTTGCCTTCCATGTTGCCGCCGGGCTGTAGAGCGCCAACTTTCTGATCGGTCCCCGCAAGCAAGGGGTTTCCGCGGGCTTCTGCCCAGTACGCTACTGTGACTCCGGCTAGAAAGAGGATTGCCATGGCCGCCCACACAGCCCAGCCGTGACGTTGTGAGTTCGTCATCCGGCCTAGCGTGTAAGTGAGACCGCTGCCGATAGCGAAAATTGCGAAGAGCTCAATGAGGTTAGTGAGGGGTGTCGGATTCTCAAACGGATGCGCGCTATTCGCATTGAAAAAGCCGCCCCCGTTTGTGCCGAATTCCTTGATGATCTCCTGTGAAGCGACCGGGCCCTGAGCAATTGTTTGGTCGGTTACAGTGTCCATGACCGGCTTGCCCTGGCTATCGACGACGGGTTTGCCATTTGCAGCGACCTTCTGCACTTGCATGGGTTCGACCAGCTTCGCTGTGTCATACGGCTTCAGGTTCTGAACGACTCCTTGCGACACCAGAACCAGCGCCCCTATCAGGCAAAATGGCAGCAGCACCCAGAGGGAACAGCGGACCAGGTCAACCCAAAAATTGCCGATCGTCTGCATCTGTCGCCGCGCGATGCCCCGCATCAGCGCGATCGCCAAAGCAATACCCGTTGCAGCCGAAATGAAGTTGTGGAAGGCCAGCCCGGCCATCTGGGTGAAGTAACTCATGGTGGTCTCACCCGAATAAGCCTGCCAATTCGTGTTCGTCGTGAACGACGCCGCCGTGTTGAAAGCCAGGTGAGTGGGAGCCACCGCACCGAACTTCTGCGGATTGAATGGTAGATATCCCTGCGAGCGTTCCATCAAATAGAGCACCACCATGGAAACCATGCTGAACAAAAGCATTGCAATTGCGTACTCAGTCCAGCGCATCTCGTGGTTTTCGTCGACACGCGTAACGCGGTATAGAAGCCGTTCGACCGGCCGCAGGACGGGATCCATGAATGTCTTTTCGCGGTTGAACACACGCGTCATGAAGATGCCCAGAGGTTTGGTCACCAGGAATACGAGCAGGAGAAACAGCAGTATCTGAAACCACCCATTCGCGGTCATATCAGAACTTCTCCGGACGCAGCAGTGCGTAAATCAAATACACGGTCGTCAGCGCGCTGACGGCAAGCATGATGATCGATTCAAGGCTCATGATTCGTCCTTCACTTCACCCGTTCACAAAAATGAACGTAAGCAATTGCGACAGCAAAAAATGCGACGGTAACTGTTATCCAAAGAACGTCTTGCATAAAACTCCTCAAGGCAGATTTCGATTATCACCACAGCATCATCTTTGTCTTAATGCAGGAGTGCGCACGCGCAGTAACACACCCGCCGCCCTTTATTGAAAATGAGCGGGCGTAAAACCGGTCTAAAAAGTTCGTAAAGAAGTCATAAAGACATACTGGGAACCCACAAGAAAAAAGTGCGCGTCAGTAACCTCTATGTGGGGATAGCCTTCGTGATCTCGCAAATGTCGTAGACTCAGCAGCCCCACTCGGCACTACCGGGCTTCGCAAAATAGCGCCGCGAATCCTCGTGCTCCTGTGCGGTCGCCGTCAGTTCCAGGAGTGCCAGCCGCGCCGCTGCGACAAGTCGGCTCTTTTCCTGCGTCGGTACCTGGTCCCACGTTTCGGAGGGCTTACTTGCGGATTGGAAATCTGGGGCAAGTGCCTGGTGATAGTGATGAAACAACTCTGCCAGCTGTTCAGGCGCTACTTCTTGGATTGACATTATGTGCGGTCCCTTCTCAACTCACGAAAAGTCGTGTTCAGCGGTATTTCGGTGATTTGCAATGCTGCGCGCGAGTGACGGGGTCTGGACGGCAACCGTTTGCGAGTCCTCTTCTTCTCCAACCGCAGCCGAGGAGGCTTGCGCTGGTTATTCCCACGAGGAGAGAGCTCTTGGCAAAGGGCAAACAGGAACCGCGCGTAGAACGCGATACCCGCCGTACACAACGTCGTGATTACTGAAATCACCAGCATCACAATCTTCCGGCTCGATCCCGAGCGATATGACGCTTTGAAATCGGCCTAATGATTGGATATACGAAGCCGCGTAAATTACGAATAAAAGGTTCATAAAGAGTTTGTAAAAGGCGACCGATCAACCACATCAGGATGAAAAAAACTGGAACCAGGTTAAACGCTAATTCTGTCGAGCTCACTCGCCGGGCTGAAACCGGTATCCCACCCAGGGTTCCGTGACAATGTAGCGGGGGACGGTCTCATCCCTCTCGAGTTTCTTTCGTAGATGTCCCACACACACACGTAAGTATTCCGTTTGCTCCAGGCTGTTCGGTCCCCAAACTGCCGCGAGGAGAGCGCGGTGGGTGACGACTCTGTCAGGGTGCCTCGCGAGGTATACGAGAACATCGAACTCCTTCGGAGTAAGCCGCACTTCTTGATTGCGCACTTCCACCCTCCGACCGGGAATGTCGATGTGGAAATCGCCGACATCAATGACCGGAGTTTCCGCCTGTTCGTCAGCTTGAGTTCTACGAAGGGCTGCTCGCACTCGGGCCAACAATTCATTCACGCTGAAGGGCTTGGTTACATAGTCGTCCGCGCCTGCATCGAGTGCTTCCACCTTGATCGCTTCTTCGCCCTTTACCGACAGGACGATAATCGGAATACGAGATTCGCTTCGGACCTGCCTGCAAAGCTCCAGTCCATCCATGTTGGGCATTCGCAAATCGGTAATGATTAGATCCGGAGTCCATGTTTTCATTTCCAGAAGGGCCTGCATGCCGTCGCATGCGGTGCGTATTCCGTAGCCTTGAGCCGATAGAGAAGTCTTGAGGACTCGAGTAATCTGTGCCTCGTCATCCACAACCAAAATGTTCCGCTTGCCGTCTGGATTGACCATGTTCTATTTCATTTCTTGTGTGACGATGTGGACATCGACTGGCGGGGCATCGCGCAAGAATTTGTGGATCGCTGAAAGATACAGATAGCGCTTCCATCCCTTCTGAGCTGAGCGTCCGAAGACGACCTGGGTGATATGGTGCTCTCTTACAATCTTGGCAACTTCTTCTGCGACATTCTTCCCCTTTGATCGAATCACCTTGGCTCCAAGATTTTCGGCAAATCGTAAGTTCTGTGCCAGGCTCCTTTGATCCTCTGGCTCCTCGTCGGAGCCCACATCGATATATAGGACGTAGAGCTCCGCATCGATCCGCTGCGCCATTCGCCCGGCTCGTGCGATCAGGTATTGTGCCGCCGGGCTGGAGCTGACACAGACAGCAATTCGCTCCCGCAATGCCAGATTCTTGCCTAACCCTTCGCGTTCCAGGTACGATTCGAGGCTTCGGTCAACCGCCCCGGTGACCTGTTGCAGCGCTAGTTCGCGAAGCGCGATCAAGTTGCCAGGCCGGAAAAAATGTCCGAGCGCCCTTTCTGCACGGTCGAGGGGATAGACATCCCCGCGTCGCATCCGCGTCTGCAGGGCCTCCGGCGTCAAGTCAGCGAGCACGATCTCATTGACCTTCTGCATGACCCAGTCAGGCACTGCCTCGCGAACCTGCACTCCAGTAATGTTGAGGACCGTTGGAATCAGGCTCTCAATATGCTGCACGTTCATGGTCGACAGCACATCGATGTTTGCATCCAACAAGTCCATCACGTCCTGGTAGCGCTTGGAGTGCTTGGTGCCCTCGATATTGGTGTGCGCTAGTTCATCGACAAGTACAACCTGGGGCTTGCGCGCCAGGATCGCGTCCAGATCCATCTCATCGAAAGTTGCACCTCTGTACTGGATCTTGCGCCGCGGTACTGTTTCCAACTTCGCTGCCAATTCCACAATTCCCGCCCGCCCGTGGGTCTCCACGATTCCGATGACCACGTCTTCGCCGCGGCTATGGCGCCGGATTCCCTCGCTGAGCATGTTGAACGTTTTCCCAACGCCAGGAGCGTAGCCCAAGAAGAGCTTGAAAACAGGCTCTTTCTTGCGTGGCGTGGTTTCTTCCAGCCACTGTTCGGGTGTCTTGGGCATGTGTATGTATTATCCTCGTAACCGTTCAGAAGTCGAGTTGGAATCCTCGCACATGAAGCGACAGTTTAACAATCCGATCCTGCGGCTACTTGCTTCCGTCTTGATTGTGGCGGGAATCGTGTTGCTGTTCTCGCGGTGGCTGCATGTGAACCCGACGACAGTCGGATTCAGCTTCCTGCTTGCCGTCTTGCTGATCTCTACCACCTGGGGCTTGCGCTACGCAATCTTCACTGCGTTTCTCGCAACGGCTGCCTACAATTTCTTCTTCTTGCCCCCGCTCTTCCGGTTCACCATCGCCGACCCGCAGAACTGGATCGCGCTCGTAGCTTTTCTTGTTACTGCAGGCGTGGCCAGCCAACTCTCGGAGCGGGCCCGGCGCGGAACAGAGTATGCGGACCAGCGCAGAAGGGAAGTGGAAAAGCTGTACGCATTCAGCCAGCAGCTGTGGTTGAGCGAGAATGTGTTCGAATTGCTGAATGTCATTCCGAAACATCTGGTGGATGCATTCGATGTCAGCGGCGCGGCCCTGTTTCTTGACGGGAAGCAGGAGGCGTATTTTCTGGATGATCGCAGCCGAACCTTGTTCCCGAGCGACCAGCTGAAATCGATCAGCGATCGTGGAGAACCGGTTCTGGATCGTCAGCAGCACGTCTGCTATATG
>Ga0307477_10003734_pt1 | contig 11222 bp, 10 predicted proteins | sample atmos_gasesECM2C_FD_203316 | JGI IMG/M metagenome (GOLD analysis project Ga0307477, IMG submission 203316) | Hardwood forest soil microbial communities from Morgan-Monroe State Forest, Indiana, United States - atmos_gasesECM2C_515 | ecosystem: Environmental > Terrestrial > Soil > Temperate... | reverse complement strand
GACGAACCTGCTGTTTGGCGTGACGGCGCACGATCCGATGACATTTGCCGCGGTAGCTGCCCTGCTCATCTTGGTTGCGCTCGTGGCGTGCTACATTCCCGCACGCCGTGCGATGCTCGTCGACCCGAACGTGGCGCTGCGCTACGAATGAACCCCCCTCTCATCCGCGCTTAGCCCCTGCTCAGGGAGCGGAAATCTCGTCTGATCGCTCCCGAAGTCCGACCGTGGCGTCGACAGACACTTCCTCCAATTCTGGACGGATCACGGGCAAACAGGAAGTTATTTCGAATTCAGAAGGCTCGTTGTGGGAAGTCGCGACCTCTCTGTCCACTTGCCCGTGTCCAATTGACCGGCCAGCATTCGCGGGAGAGTTCACATCTCCGCGAATGCTGTTAATCGGGACCTACAGCACCCTTTCGCCCACGCTTCATTGGTACGAGTCCATTCCGGGCTCGATCATTGGCTTGAGTGTGTTGATTGTCACGACATGAAAATGCGAGGGAATGGATTTTGGAATCGGGAGAAATGCTTTAGAATGAGTGTAGTTCCCACTGTGGGCGTGTAGCTCAGCTGGGAGAGCACCTGCTTTGCAAGCATGCCTTTATCTCACCTAAGTCGTTGAATCGGCGTCTCTTGGTAGTGCAAACCTCTCTGCTATTTGGGCTACTGATTGGGCTACACAAATTAAAGGGGTCTTTATCCAAGTTTGGACAAACACTCCGAAGAATGAGTTCGATTCGAGTCGATACAGCTTAAGACAACGCGGCCCGGGCCCTCGTAAGAGTATCCGGGCCGTTTCATTTTGTGCCGGTCTCGCCTCAAGCACAAAAAAAGGAGACTAATGAGCTGGCCCGACAGGATTCGCCTGCGCCAGCGAATTGACCGACCGTGTCACGCGCCGAGCGGAACAGATTCGAAATGAATGGAATCCAAAGACTTCTGATCAACCCCCTACCAACTGAACTCCATTTCGTCGCGGTGTGTTTCGGATTAGGCGCCCGCAATCTGACGAGGGTCCACGACGGTCGCCAGTTCCAAATAGCGACACAAGGCATTGGCCAATTGCATCTGTCGCGGACTGTTGCACTCCGGTTCGAACCCTCTATGGCACTACCGCTGCAGGTGGTGCTCATGGCCTCGGGACCCGTGTTCAAACTAACCCCTTAACATCCCCGAATGGCGTAAGCCATGCGGGAATGATATGCCGGCGATCCGGAAGGCAGAAAGTTAAGGCACCCGCGGGGCCATGCGAAGCGATCCGAAGAATCAACACACGTGCAAAACCGTGGAACAGCTCCTTGACGCCAGCAAGCAGGTCGCTTCTGGCGAAGCACGAAGCAATAGCTTCGAGGTCGTCGGAACGGCAACTCGAAAACGATCCAGAACGGGGTTGTGGGAAATGACCGTGCAGACGAAAACTGTCTCATAACAGGGGTTCATCTCGAATATTTAAGGATGCCGGGAATCCTTCCAGGCAAGACCTCCCGCGCCTGATTTATCATCGACGGGCGCTAAGCAATGAGTTGTTGCTCAGGGCAGTGACAGGGATGAGTTTTTTCACCATACGCGATATTCCAGTGTTCGAAGAGAGTCCTCTGTTCCGTGGCAAGCCGGTGTAGAAACTGGCTGGCCCGGATCGTCGAGCAGGAAGTCGTCGCTTTCGCTTGGTGGTTTCGACTTCAAATCCAAAAAGATAGTTCAACCATCCGGACGGATAGCATTTGAGCCCTGGAACTGAACGTCCCGTTCTCAGCTTATGCACCTGGATCCATCTTTATCTCTAACCGAATCAAATCCTTCAAGCAGGAAACGCAATTCCACGCCAGGTTGCTAAGGATTCGGCGCTCCATGTGCTTAGTTACTAGCTTGATTGTTGTTTTCGTGGGTCAATATCCCGCGAAGAAAGGATGATTTATGCCAGTCGAATCATTTCAATCTGGGCCTTGTGGCGGAACAGGTGGAAACACATTTACAGATGATATTCCCGCGGATGGAGTCAAAATTGCGTCGATTGACATCCGGCACGGTGACTTCATCGATGCCGTGACATTGAATTACAGCGACAGTACTTCAAGTGGCCGACACGGCGGAGGTGGAGGAGTATCAGAAACAGTTACATTCGAGCCCGATGAATATTTGACTGAAATCTCGGGGCGTTACGGCGACTTCGTCGATTCACTGCTAATTCGCACGAATGTGCAAACTTTCGGACCGTTCGGAGGCAACGGAGGGGCTAGGGACTACCGGTGTCAAGTGCCGGAGGAGAATATGGAAATCATCGGTTTTTTTGGCTCTTCCGGAAGTTTCCTGGACGCAATTGGCATCATCGGACGTCAGAGGGTAGCAGCTGGAGCCGGGTTGGCTGTAGGGGTCGGAAAGGCAAAGGCCGCGTAATCGCTTAACTCGGCCCGCATGCGGGACAGCGGACGCGATTGACGGTGTGATCAGCACCCCGGGAGAGTAGGCCCAGGGAGTTTCGCCCCGGGCCTCTCGCAGAACCGGACGTGAACCTCTCGGCGCATCCGGCCCCCATCAAGCAAAGACTCCGGTCATACCGATGTCCCAGTGTACGAAGAGAGACCTATGTTCCGTGGCCAGCCGTTGGTGAAATTGGCTTTCGTATTTCGTTCTTACTCCCAACTGAGTCCGATTCCCCTCTTTGCTAACAAAACGGAAGTTCGAGGTGAGAACGCCCCAAGACCCCGAATTTGTATCACTGCAATGATTGGTGCCGGAATTAACGTCCGTTGTGATCACACATCGCACGGCGCTGCCGTTGGGAAGGATTCTGTAAGTCAGCACCAGAACGGGCCCTCCGGCACCTGTGCGAGCGCGCACCATAAGGAGGTTGGTGGACAAGAACAAGATCAGACCCAACATCGACACAAATGCAAATCTCGGAATGTTCATCGTCATCCTCCCCTCCCTCCACCACTTCGGTACGACTCTTCTTCTTTGTTCTTTTGACCAGGAACCTGGTGTCAAGGTTACCGGCTGTCCAAGGCTTGATGGCCGCCTGATTTTAGTAATTCGCCATCGACAGGTTGTCGTTGATTATTCCTTGCATGCCTGCCTCGCCGCCGCGTCTTCGAGATCGAAGATGTTTCCCGCACGCTCCCATGCCGTGTCACGCCAATCTGGGCCAATGTGTGTAGTCGTTCCTGGCGGCGGTGAATAGTTCGCATACGGCACACCAACTTGCACGTGAACCTTCTTTGCGTTGAATTCCCCCGCCATCTTCAACAACGAATCCCGCGACAGCCGAAGGGAAGTGATGTCGGTTTCCTCATGCGGCTTGAGTGCGCGAGCGCCCCACATCGCGCCAGGCGGCAACGTCTCCCCAGGGCGGCGATCCTCTGCGCGGGCTGATGTACCGCCACTGCCCATACGCCGGAGGCGCGGATCGGGAGTGCCTAGAGCACAATTCGCTGGCCGGAAGATGGACCAACTAATGTCAAAATCCATGACGGGCCGATCCGTGTTGCTCTTTACTGTGACGGTCGCCAGCAGGTTATCCCCGTTTGCGGCGATGCTTACGATCTGCACCGGCGCATCGGTCTGGGCCATCGCGTCGGTTGCAAGTTCCACTGCAGGAACGACGTGGCCGCTGGCGCATCCGGCGAGCAGTGGCACAAACAGCCACAGAATGTTTCGCACGTTGGCCCCCATCACTACAATGATTGGAACGCTACGCCCGAGGGCCGATGAAGTCAATCCACCGGAAGTCCCAAGGGGACGTGCGAAGTTCGGTCCAGCTTCGGACCAATTCGAGAAGGAAACAAGTGGGGCGTTGCGCTGTAAGCACCAGAAGCAGCACGTTCGCTTTCTCTTCGGAATTCACGGGGATTTGTCGCAACTTTCACTACGTTTTTTTCTTATGCGGATTGTGACTGGCGCTGCTCGCCCTTACTTCCGGCCCGAAGCAGCCCGCTTGCGAAGGGAACGGAGATAAAGGTACTTTTTCTGAGGTCATTTGCAGCCGCCTATTCCTGGGTCGAAGTGGAGCGCGGCAGGATGGACTTGGTCAAAAATAGTCCGTTAATCGTCGGAAGGAGTGAATCAATCATGGGCAATCGCGACGCACGAGGTCGGGAAAAGAAAAAGCCAAAGAAAAAAGAAGTTAAACAACCGAGCAGGCCAGCAAGACCGACAACAGAGTACAAGCCTGTATCGATGCCTCAGTCGCAGCCAACCGGTGGTGGAACATCGTAACGGAAAAAGCTTGGACGCGGTAACTGGAAGAGTGGCTCACAGTACGAGGACGGTCCCGGCTTTCCGCTTGCCACCGCCGTGCCGAAAATGACCTTGGAAAATGGAGCAGCGTCCATCACCATTCCACCCGTGAATCGCAAATTCGATGTGCTTATTCTTGGTGGCGGCGCGGCGGGATTGCTGTGCGCCATCGAAGCCGGAAAACGCGGCCGCCGCGTCGCTATCCTCGAACATGCGGACCGCATCGGCAAGAAAATCCTCATCTCCGGTGGCGGCCGCTGCAATTTCACCAACCTTCATTGCCAGCCGGAAAACTTCCTTTCCGCCAACCCGCATTTCGCCAAATCCGCGCTCGCGCGTTACACGCCCTCCGATTTCATCGCCCTGGTCGAAAAATACCGCATCTCCTACCACGAAAAAACACTGGGCCAACTCTTCTGCGATCATGCCGCCTTGGAAATCACTGATATGCTGAACGCGGAATGCGAGGCCGCGCGAGTGGAAATTTTTTCTAAATGCAAAATTCGGGAAGTCCAGCGCAGCACCGAATTCGTGGCGCTCACCGAATCCGGCGAATTCCGCGCAGCCATTCTGGTAGTAGCCACCGGTGGCCTCTCCATCCCCAAAATGGGCGCCACCGCTTTCGGCTACGATCTCGCCCGTCAATTCGGTCTGAAAATCGTCACACCAAGGCCTGCCCTCGTCCCGCTCACTTTCCGTCCAAAGGATCGTGACGACTACTGCGACTTCGCCGGTGTTTCCGCACAGGTCGTCGTATCCATCGGCAAAGAATCCCTCGAGCCGCATTCCTTCGCCGGAAGCATGCTAATCACCCACCGGGGCTTGAGCGGCCCCGCGATCCTGCAAATCTCTTCGTATTGGGACGGCGGCAAATCGATCCGAGTGGACTTGGCTCCAGGCTGTGACGTCACCGCGGCCTTGCGCCTAGGCAAAGTCCGCAATATCGCGGCCATGCGCTCCGCGTTGCAGGGAATTCTCCCTAACCGTTTTGCCGTGCGCTGGCTTGATCTCCACGCTCCAGCCAATTGGACGAATCAATCTCTCGAAGCTCTCGAGCGTCAGGTTCACGAATGGATCGTCACACCGGCAGCTACCGAAGGTTATGAAAAAGCCGAAGTCACCGCCGGCGGTGTGGACACCGATGAACTTTCCAGCAAAACCATGGAATCGCGTAAAGTCCCCGGTCTCTTCTTTATTGGTGAAGTCGTGGATGTCACCGGCCATCTCGGCGGCTTCAACTTCCAGTGGGCTTGGGCCTCCGGCGCCGCGGCCGGCCGCGCCGTGTGAATCGAGTGTGTGCCGGTCACTTGTTAGTCGCAAGACGCACTCTCGAGCGAGGTCTCAGCTCCGACAAAGCGTACTGGCCTGCCAACGACGGCTTTCGAAATGGGGGCACCGAATTGGGAAGCAGCTTTTTCACGCAGGTCTCTCAGGGGATACGCGCGATCAGCTCCTCGAGCGTGTATTTCCGGCCAAAAACGTCCGTACTCTGGAGGCTGCGATTACTCAGAAAGGACTTCAGCGATTGAATCAGTCGGCCCTTGTGGTCCGCAGAGAGGTAGTGTTCAATACCTTCGGGTCCGCTCCACGACTTGAGTGCATTGACACCCCGCTCTTTCATTTGCTCGAGATAGAGATGTATGGGAAATGAGCAAGCTCAACCTCGCCAGTATCATTGGCCCGAGCAATCGAACTATTCGTTGTGCCAAAGTCGATACCAATCGCAGCCGTGGTCATTCTTATGGATTTTAAAGGCCGCGTACTTCGCCAGCAACCTAGCAACTAACTCCACCATCGCGCCCATCGAAACCGTTTTCGATCGAACGGTTCTTCTATCTCTTTCATTTATCATCGCTCTCAGAAATAGCCGAGAGCGCAAGCAGAGTCTGATTAAGGGCGTCAGAAAAGTCTTGACGTTCTCTCCTCCATGAACCCCCAAGGGTGTCCTCCAAACCACCAGTGCCTGGGAAACGACGCTCCCGTAGATGTGGAATCCGTCGCGAATCCGGCCCAGTCAAATTGAGTCCGTCGCCAATGCTGGCCGATCAAGTGGGCGGGAACGCGACAATTCAGGAACTAGGGTACCTTTGCAAGATTGATCGGTAGCGCCAAGGTTTTGAACGTTCATATTCTTCTTTGGAGAAATACAGGGTACGGTGTCTCTTCGCGTGAACGAGGCAAGGTTTGTATAGCTTTCTTTGTCCAACATTCCCAAGACACACCGATGAAATGGTCTCCCGCAGGACTTGGAAACGCTTATAATTGCTGCGGCCGAGGGCCTTCCCCGCGTCACGAGAGGCGATACATGGAAACCTGGGCAACCTTCTCTATTATCGATCATCGCAAGCCTATCTACCGGCAGGCCCTGGCGCTCTTTGACCGCTTCGTGGTGCCACTGCCGCCGAAGCCGATCGGTGACCAGACGCAGGAAGAACTGGACCAACTAGAGGCTGAAGTTGATTACCTCAAAGAAGCGAACGCTGCTGAGCCTTACACGTGGAAGTCTGCTGAGTTCGAAGAGTGGCGCAAGCCATTCCTTGCGGAATCACTCGCAGCCGGCTTCAATCGCGACGCGTTCCTCGACACCCGTCTAATGCTCTCAGAGCAGTTCTATTCCCGGGATGTTCTAGCGATTCCGGTCTATGGAGGACACCAGCAGTTTGCGGACTCGCGCAAAGCCCTGATGCACGTGGAGGAAGCGCTCACCATCGAGATCATGCAAAGGCTGCCGCTTCCGGAGTACGACACGCCGCTTGAGAATCTGGTTAAACTGCGCCAGAGTCCGGCTTTCCGCAGAGCACTAGACAATCTTCTGGAATGGAAACGAGACAGAGCCCCCGCGATCGTGCTGTCCGAGGATCGGAAAAGCGCGATGGCCGCGGCAATACGAGATTTTGACAAGCTCACGAAAGCGTACGCCGAGGCAATGGAATCGGAGGGCTACAAGAAGGCGGGATCGGTGGGATCGATCTTTTTTTCCCTTATTACGGGAGAGCCCCTCGGAGCGATTAAGGAAGCTTTCGTAACTTTCCGGGAAGTTCGCGAGCCGTGCTGGAAAAAGATGTCGGAGTTGAAATGCGCGCCTGGTGGTGTGGTCTATCAATCGGGGCAAATACTTCAGAATGAAAGGGACTCCTTCTGTGGGCGTGTAGCTCAGCTGGGAGAGCACCTGCTTTGCAAGTAAGCGGGGTGAATCACATAAGTGCCGCGTTTGGTATCGCCTACGCGTAACATGCGGTGCAACCCTTTTGAATTGGACTCACGTTGGACCGAATCGCGATTTGCACGAGTCTTCATACCTGTCTGACCGGATTGCGTAACGCAATTGGTCCGCCGCTACCGCAAAACCGGCGCCACCGGAGGCTCTTGCAGGGAGTTGTTGCGACATGGCATCCATGATCGGCCTTCTCTCAGACTTGCGCCCGGTTGTGTCCCCCGGCAGCGGCATGGCTCTGCCTGGTCTATCGCTACACTCAGGTGCTGGTACGAACTCCGGTAACGGCTTTACGGACAAATTTGCCAAGACTTTTGAATCGGCGACAGGCGATGCCCCTGTGTCAGTGTGTTTTCAAGGTTAAGGTGGCGCAGGCCGTGCTCGCTGTCGTAGTGTGGGACCCGGGTGTAGGCATTCATCGGGTTTGCTCAAGCGACTCAATCTCTCCGCAATCGTTTGGACCGAAGATCGGCGCAGTTCCGGCGTGGGAAGACCACCACTGAAGGCAAAGTTGATATTGGGCAAGAGGATTTTTCTCATACGGGCCGCTGCTAACAGCGGTGCGGTGCGTCAGCGTGACCAGAACACCGGCAGCCATCCGTGCAATGAAATCATCCTTATCGCGCAAAAGCTCGAACAATTGAGGGACAACTTGCCTGGAGCCACTTTCGTACATCCCTTGGACCGCATTGATGCGGTCCCATCGATCACTGCTGCTAAGCAACGTCAACAAGAACGGAGCACACTGATCGTGCCCGAGTTGAGCTGCAGCGCGTATAGCAGTTTGTTTGAGATTTGAACTTGGCTCCGATCTTGAGACAATATCCAGCAAGAGGGGAAAATACGTCGAGTCACCCATCTTCCCGAGATAGCGAACCGCCTCTTCCTGCAGTTCACCATTTTTTGAAGCAACATCGGCCAGTGCCTCTCGTGAGGATGGGGTGTTCATTTTTCCAAGGGTACTTACCGCGAACTCGCGGCTCGATTCGGAATTCAGCATTCCAAGTATCCTCTCCTCTAGGAACAGCGGCGCAACACTGCGAATGGCACGATGAGCCTCAGAGTTGTAGTAGTCGTCCTCGGAAGTCAAGTTATCGACGTAGGGTTGCAGGACCCGCCTTAACGTCGCTTCATCGCTGCTCTTAATTTCGATTTTGAGGTGTGAAGTTATTTTGAATTTTGGCCCGCTAAACCTTAGCACCTCCTCGGCCGTTCCGTACGGGAGTTCCCGAGTTGCCGAGATTTCATACGTACCCGGCTTCTCCAGACCGTGACGACCGTTGAGCAATATGTCCTCAGTTTTCGTTTCGCTGGGCCCCAGTAGTGAGGAACTGGATGCGCAACTGCCGGCCGCGGGGCGCTGGGAACAACCGTCATTCGGATTAACAGGCGTTGGAGAGCCATCAGAGACTTTCACCTGATATCCCGCGCAGAAGGAATAGGGATCGGCGGCCAGGATGTTCACAGAGGTGGTGCTGATGTTAGTGGCCTTGAAGTGGAGGTACACCGGCTCTCCCACGATGAACACTTCCTTGTCGATGTAGAATCGACCTTTAAGTTGCGCCAATGCCGGCGCGCAGAGCAGCAGGCAGGAGATGAGAGTCCACAAGACAACTCGGGCCAAGGCCGCCTCCTCTGCAAAGGATAAATCCCTCCGTTGAAACGCTCGTCATTCTGGACCTTGAATAATGTTCTTGGACGCGAGCGACTCCAAAACCGCTGCTTTTCAATGAGCTGCCGAAGAAAATGCACTCGGGATGAAAGTTGTCGTAGGCTCCAAACTCCAGCACGCCGCGCTTCTCAATTTGAATGTGAAGCACAGTTTTGGGAACTGACCCACCGAGGGCGGCCATGATCTTCTTACCGCTGAACGGTTCAAGTGGAACAACGATGAAATCTTGTTTCGGCCACGTCGTACTTCTCCTCAAAGCCTCGGTCGGTTGCTGGGAAGCTCCGGGATAACCCGACAATGCGAGGTCACGCAGATCTCCCTCGAACGAGACGTGCGAGTCTCCTTCTAACTCCTCCATGACGGCTAGGAGTAACTGGCTCATTTTGCAGGTATGCAGGCGATCGAGGGTCCCTTCCGGAAGACAAGACGCGCGCCAGCAGCTACTTGCCCGAATGCGTAGCCCATGTGGGGGAGAGCACCTTCTGAAACAAAAGGTGGTCGTTCTTCCAAAAATCTCTTAAAATCATGGGGTTAGACGGGCGTGTAGCTCAGCTGGGAGAGCATCCGCTTTGCAAGCACGTCTTCATCTCACCTAAGCCGTTGAATCGGCGTCTCTTGACAGTGCAAAACCCTCTGCTAGTTGGGCTACTGATTGGGCTACAGATATTAAGGATACGTTGTCCAAGTTTGGACAAACACTGACAAATGGACTCGATTCGAGTCATACCGTCATCCACATTAAAACACGGCGGCCCAGGCGCTCGAAAGAGTATCCGGGTCGTTCCACTTCGTGCCGCTCGGGGGTGTTTTTGAATGATTCTGGAACATTCTGGAACAAGCACGCTCCTGTCGCTGCCGAAAATGTTATCCGGCGCGAACACCTTTCAAATCAGTGACCACCAGTTCAATCCGCGCGAACCCGCCGACAGAGTGTGACAATGTTGCATGTCCTGCGGCTGGCGAAATAATAATTCGCCAGCCACAAGTTCTATTTCTCCGATAAAGAACATCTAATATGCTGGCCTACGCGCGTCAAGGTAGGCGTTTTAGGTGTTGGATTTCGGGGCCAACGATTTACAGAATCGCATGCCGTATTTCCCTCGCCTGTAACTACCCGACAAGAATAATCGGGGGTAGTACGCATTGAGGGGAAAATGCTACACCCTCTGGTTTTCGATCTAAGAAATTGTCGCTCGGCTCAGCGACAATCTGCCACGATTCCACATGCAGTGTCACCTCTGTCGCCGCCGTACCTTCACCAGCTGTGGTGCCGATCTTGTAAAAATCTGAGAGCTGCGTCTTCACCGTGTTTGCGCTGAACGCGAGCAAATCGCTGATCTCCCGAGGCGCGTGGGCCGTACGCTACCATCACACCGAATTACTCGAACCCAGCTCTGCGGAGAATTTCGCGGCAGAAGGCATCCCTATGTAGTCGGGCACCATATGGAAAATATTTTGACATCAGATGTCGATTAGGGTCACGGATCTCGATCGCGTGGCTGATGTGGCCGAGAGTCTCTTTCTGTAGTCTCAGCGAGTGTGCGGCGACGGCCAGTTGAGTTGGTAACACATACTCTCGTCGTGCGCGTGCTATTAACTCAAGATAAATAGCCTCCCCTTCGGAGGGCTTGCCCCAATCCGCAAAGGTGGCAGCGAGGGTCGCCATAGCCGCCGGCTGACGCCCCGACATCACCAGGACCTCTTGTCCTTTGGCTACGGCCTCTTCGAAGTGTCCGCTAAGGTGCAACGTGTTCTGGAGTGACCACCGGGCTAGAAAAGAGTCAGGATCGAGTTCCAGTGCGCGCTCAAGGGCTTGTGACGCCTCAGCATACTTACCAGCGTTGAGGTAAGTCATCCCCAAGAGGGCGTTGGCATAGCCAGAAAGGGGATCAGACTCCAGAGCTATTTTCGCTTGGGCAATCCCCTCATCCAGCCGGCCAACAGCCACTTGAAGATAGAAAAAAGCGTACCAGTCTCGTGCCTGCACATTGCGGGGATTCAGCTGGAGAGCCAACAGAAACTCGCGCTCGGCTTCTGCGAAGTCACGGTCATATAGCAGGCAGGCGCATGCCTTGGCGCTGTGTGCTTCTGACAGCGAAGGAT
>Ga0307477_10003733_pt1 | contig 11225 bp, 9 predicted proteins | sample atmos_gasesECM2C_FD_203316 | JGI IMG/M metagenome (GOLD analysis project Ga0307477, IMG submission 203316) | Hardwood forest soil microbial communities from Morgan-Monroe State Forest, Indiana, United States - atmos_gasesECM2C_515 | ecosystem: Environmental > Terrestrial > Soil > Temperate... | reverse complement strand
CGCGATGCAGAACGATGTTCTCCACCACCACAATGGCGTCGTCAATCACCAGACCGACGGCCGCCGCCAGGCCGCCGAGCGTCATCAGATTGAACGTTTGATTGAGCGCCTTCAGCACCACGAAGGTCAGCGCAATGGTGGCGGGAATCACCAGGCCCGCAACTAAAGAAGTTCCCCAATCCCGCAAGAACAGCACCATAATCAGCGAAGCCAGGAGCAAGCCGATCAGGATGGCATCGCGCACACTCTGAATGGAATCGTTCACGATCTCCGACTGATCGTAGAACGGCTGCAATTGGATGTTCTTGGGAAGAGTCTTGCGGATCTGGGCGATTTCGGACCGCACCGCATTCGCCACTTCCACCGTATTGCCGTCCGGCTGCCGAAATACGTTGAGCAGGACAGCGGGCTTGGTGTTGGCGGTCACCACCGTATAGACGGGGGTGACCGAAGGCGTGACCGAGGCGACGTCGCGGATGTGCACCAGGCTGCCGTTGGGCGCCGTTTTGACGACGATTTGGGAAATGTCGTCGGGGGTGCGGGCCTGCCCGCTCACCAGGCTCAGCACCAACTGATGCTGCATTTCGATCAGTCCTGGCGAATCGATCAGGTTGCCGCGGCCGATGGCGTCCAGAATATTCGGGATTGTGGTGGCCGTCTGGATCAGCTTCGACGGGTCGGGCTGTACTTGAAACTCGGGTTGCTGGCCGCCCTGCACCACAATGCTCGAGACGCCCGGCTGCCGGTTGAGCCGCGGTTTAAGGTCGTAATTCGCCATCTCCCAGATCTGGGTTTGGGGAACCGTATCGGAAGTCAGGCTGTAGCCCATGATGGGAAAAGCCGCGAACGTTAGCCGGTCCGCAGTCACCTTGGCCGTGGAAGGAAGAGAAGTCTGGATGCGCGCGACGGCCGCGTTCACGAGCTGCAGCGTGCGGTACATATCGACCTTCCACGAGAAGAACAGGTCGACTTCGGCCGTACCCCGGCTGGTGATGGACCAGACATAATCGAGACCGGGGACCGTGTTGACGGCTTCTTCGATGGGCCGGGTCACCGTCACCTGCATCTGGTCGATCGGAGAGACGCCGTTGTCGACGCCAATGATGATCCGCGGGAAATCCGTGTCGGGGAAAACCGCAATCGGGATGGTCAATGCCAGATAGATGCCCACCGCGACCAAAGTCAGGATAACGAAGATGATCGGTTTGCCGTGACGCGCCGTCCAGTGCTGCTCATCGGCCGAGGTCGGGGCCGTGACCCGCGTGTTAGTCGTGAGTTGACTCATTTCGGTTTCGATGCCTCGGGCGGCGGAGGCGCGTCCTCGTCTTCATCCGCGTTCTCTTCGGCGGCCCCGACGACTTTCACCTTCGCTTTGTCATCGACGCCCAGACCCCCGACGGTGACCACCTCCTCGCCTGCCTGCACGCCATTCAGGATCTGGGCCTTGTCACCGTATCGCACTCCCACTTCAACAGGTCTCAAATGTGCGGTCGAATCGCTACCGACGGTCAACACCGCCGTGCCACCCTCTTCGCCGGGAAGAATCGCGGACGCCGGCACTACTAACGCATTGCGAATGATGCCAATCTCAATGGCGGCATGCACGGCGGCGCCGGGCTTGAAACGCTCGCCCGGGTTGGCACTGGTGATCCAGACCTGAACCGTGGTGCTGTTCGGATCGGTGGCGGGGCTCACGACCGTGACTTTACCTTCCAATTTCTCGCCATTATCAGTCTCGGTGATGGTGGCGGCCTGGCCAATTTTAACGGCGGTGGCCTGAGCCTGCGGAACATTAACGCGCGCCACAATGCGCGAGATGTCCATGACCGTCATCAGAGGCGCGCCCGCGCTGGCCATTTCACCCGCATAAAGCGGCCGATCGGCGACCACACCGTTGATGGGACTGTGGATTACCGCATAGCCCTCCTGGGCCTCGGCCCCTTGCAGATGACTGCGAGCCGCATCCGTCTGCGCCTTGGCGGTCTTGACCTGCTCCTCTGTGCCTACGCTCTCGAGGGTGCGCAAGTGCTCTTTGGCAGCGTCCAACTGGCTCTTCGCCTGGGCAAAGGCGACCCGGGCATCATCCACTGCCTTGCCCGCGATCGCACCCTGATCGAGGAGTTTTTGCCGGCCTTCGAAAGCCCGTTGTGCCGCATCGAGAGCCTGCTGGTCCGCCTGGACATCCGAGCGGGCTTTGGTCATTTCTTCGGGAACCGTACCCCCCGACATCTGCTTTTGGTTGGACTCGGCTTGCTCGAGCAGGGCGCGGCCTTCAGCTACGGCGGCCGACAGGTCGCGGCTTTCGAGGGTCGCGACAAGCTGACCGGCCTTCACGTGGTCACCCCGGTTCACCATGAATTTTTGCACCGGCGCGCTGATCTTGGACATGATGCTGGCCTGGTCCTGAGGGTACAGCACACCATCGGCGTCGACCGTTCGGCGGATGGTGTCCTGGGTCACGGAGGTGACCTGTACCGGCGCCGGGGCTTCGGCCTTGGCTTCATCGTTCTTTTTCGAGCAGCCGGACAGCAGCAATCCGCACGCGGCGACGACGAGCAACTGGTTTCGGTGTTGCATAAGCTAGAACGTCCCTGTCAAAGTCTGCAGAGTGGCGAGCGCGACTCGGTAGCGGGCCAATCCATCGTCGTTGGCGTTGCGAGCCTGAGTCACGGTATTCTGCGCGTCCACGAGTTCCAATATCGTAGCCTCGCCAGCCTGGTAGCGCAAGGTATTCAGGCGGAGGCTCTCGGTGGCGAAGTCTGCGGCTTCGCGGAGCAGATCCATCTGTTCGCGCGCGGTTTGCGCTTCCTGATAGAAGGCGTTCAGGTTGCGCACGAGCTGGCGCTGGGCCGCGCTCAATTCCACCTTGGCCTGATGGCGCCGGACCTGGGCCTGCCGCAGGCGGCTCCTCCGGGCGCCCCAATCCAAAATTGGAAGGTTCAGCGAGGCGGTTAGGAAATAGCCAACCGAGGGCACGGCGCCCTTTTCGACTCCCGCTGCGACGACGGTGTTCCAGCCGATCTGGTTCGCTTCCAGTCCGTAGTCGACATCGAGCGAGAGCGTGGGCAGGAAGGCCTGACGGGCGATGGTGACTTCCTGACCGGCTCCTACCACAGTTTCCATGGCAGCACTTAGATCCGGATTATCGCGCCGAGCCATGACCTGAACCTCGGGAAACGGCGGCAGGGCGGAAGAGAGGTGCAGGTCGTCAACGACCTGAAAATCCACATCGAAATTGGCCGAGATCAACACCGCCAGATCCAGCCGGGCGTTTCCCATCGTGAGTTGGGATTCGCGCAGGTTCTGATTCTGAGCATTGTACTGCAGTTGAGCCTTGAGCACATCGCTGTGCGGAGCTTCGCCGCCCTGTTCGAGATCGCGGCTGATGGTCAGAAACTGCTGGGCCTGGGCGAGGGCGAGTTGGGCGGTGGCGTACTTCCGCTGGGCGACGACGAGGGCGTAATAGGCGCGAGTCACGGTGACAACCAGCCCGCGCCGGGCGATTTCCGCCTTGGCCTGGGCCACTGCCTCGGCGGCCGAGGCGCGATGATAGCCGGACGCACTGAACGTGCCAGGGGAAAGATCCTGGTGGAAGACCCCCCACTCACGGTAGACGTGGACGCCGTCGTTGGTGACGTAGCGCCCGGAGGGGAAGACTCCATTGCCTTGGGTATTCAGGAAATCCGACCTCACGCCGGCCGAAGGTAGCAGCGAAGCACGCGCCTGAAAACGGTCCTCGCGGGCGAGCTGGGCGGCATTTTGGGCTGAGAGAAACTGCGGCTCAATCCGCGCGGCGCGCGCCAGAGCGTCTTGCAGCGTAAAGGTAGGCGGAGGCGGCGTCTGGCCTCCATTCGGAGCCGGCGGCTGGAGTTGGACGAGTGGGGCAAGATTGGAAGAAATCGGGCCCTGGCCGAAGGCTGGCGACAACGACGGGGCCAACGCCAGGACCATCCCGGCACACAATCTGGCGCGGTTTAAGGTGATCGGTCGGTGCTTCCGCAAGAGTCCTCCTAATGGGCGCGAGCAACAGAACGACAGCTTCAGCCAGTATAAATCCGGCGAAATGAACGCACGATGAATTGGAGAGTTAGGATGTGGCAACGGGAAAAACGGCTCCGTCCCCGTCTTCGGGTGTGCGTCGATTCATCGTGGGTAAAGGAGCTAGAGAGGTTTGAAACTGGCCTGTGATAAGCGAAATTAATCAAATTTGGTTTTTTACCATAAATATCCATTATGGCATGCGAGCCGCGCGGGCCGGCTGGGGTCGAGGGCGATGGGAACCAGGGCCATTCAGCGCATCAGGCGCGCGGGCTGGGGGAGGAATGAAGTCGGGGGCTGGGAGGCATTTTTAGCAGGACCACGCCGAGGGAGTGCAATGGTACCGCAAGGCCACCGACCAAGAGGACCAGTCGGTGCCATGATGGCTACCGGAAAGAATCTCTCGGCAGAGCAAAGTCCGAGGCTGTCCGAGGCCTTGACACTAAGAATACACTCGGTTATTCTCAGACGCCGAGCTGCAACGTCTCCGGCCTAAATTCGCCTGTTGAGCGTGAGACGATCGGACTTGTTCGCATCTGCGTCAGGCGCTGCGTTATCGGGATATAAAGGACGGCCAGTTGTGCTCGACAGTTCCATACATCCAAACGCGCGGGGACAGGGGCTCGTGAGGCGAGAAAATAATGATGCGCCGATTTATGCGGGGGTTGATGGTCGTCTCGATGCTGTTAGTCTTGGCGATTTTGGGCTCGTACCTGGTTAACGTTTTTCTTGGTTTTTTCTTGCAAAAGGTCGTGGAGTCATCACGACGCGAGCCAGCGGCAAGTGACGGAATGGATCTCCCTAGCAGAGCAGGCCATACGATTACGGTTGCACATCGGGCTGGTCCGGACTCGCTATATCCCATCGGACAAGAAACGCGAGGATCGACAAATCCCGACGTCACGCAAGATAATATTGAAGAAACGATCTGCGACCCGAATTGGCATACCAGCGCTATTCGTCCATCAAGTTCCTACACTCGAAAGCTTAAGCAGCAACAGATTGGTGCCTTGGGGTTGCCAGGGACCTCTGCGGATTATGAGGAGGACCACCTCATTCCTCTGGAGCTTGGGGGCCATCCAACCGATCCTGACAATCTATGGCCGGAAGCTTATGAGCCCAGACCGGGGGCGTACCAAAAAGATGGAGTTGAGAGGTATTTGCATAACGAGGTCTGCACTGGAAATCTGAGCTTGCGAGATGCCCAACGAGAAATTTCAGAAGATTGGTACGAGGTTTATCTTCAGATTCATCCTTCGGCAAGGAATCAGGAATCCGTGTCGGATCGATAAGCGATTCTCTCAGCAAGGGATGGCATTTCCGAGTCTAATTCCCATTTAGAATCTGTAGGTTATAGATTCTTGCCTGTCCGCTGACGGGCTGTGGCTGGCATGACAATTCGGCTGCGCGGCAAATGAGCGCAGTTTCAAACCTCTCTGACTCTAAACTAAATCTCCGCGAAGAATCGGAGGGCTCGCTCGTCCGCAGCTCAATCGCCGCTCACTGCCGTGCCAAGTGCACCGTAAACGTGCTCCCCGCGCCGGGCCGGCTGGTCAGCTCCACTTGCCCGTGATGGGATTCGGCGATCCACTTGACGATCGAGAGGCCTAGGCCAAAACCGTCCTGCTGGCGGGAGCGGGACTGGTCGGCGCGGTAGAAGCGCTCGAACACGCGTTGGGAAGCTTCGGGCGCGATACCGACGCCGGTATCGGCGATGCGAATGCGCACGTCAGGCCCTTGGGCTTCGAGCGTCGCCGAGACTTTGCCGCCGGGCGGCGTATAGCGGACTGCGTTATCGAGCAGGTTCACCACCATGCGGCGCAGCAGGCCCTCGTCGCCGCGGAAAGGCACATCCTCGCCCGAGCGGCACTGGAGCTCGATCTCTCCCGCGGTCGCCAGAGGCTGAACGAAACGGCAGCATTCGGCGAGCAGATCGTTCAGATACAGTTCCTCGACCCGCAATTGGACGCGCCCGGCATCGGCGCGAGCCAGATTGAGCAGATCATCCACCAGCCGGGAGAGGCGCTCGGATTCCTGTTGAATGGTGGCCAGAGACTCGCGGTACTCGGCCGCAGTGCGCTCGCGGGAAAGAGCCACGTCGGCCTCGCCGCGGATCACGCTCAGGGGTGTGCGGAGTTCGTGGGAGGCATCCTGGACGAAGCGGCGCATGGTGTCGAAGGATTGATCCAGACGCGAAAGCAACTCGTTAAAGGAGACGGCAAGCAACGTCAACTCTTGGGCGGCCCGGCCGATTTCGAGCCGCGCGTCCAGATTCTGGCTGGTGATGCGCTGGGCCTGCGCGGCCATCGTTCCCAAAGGCGCGAGGCCGCGGTGGGTCAGCAGGTAGCCGCCCGCGCCGGCAATCAGGATGAGGACCGGCAGCGCGATGGCTAAAGTGCGGCGCAGGGCTTCGAGGTCGGCGGCGATCGAATCGAGCGGTTCCACCGCCAGGACCAGAAAGGTGCGGCTGCGGTACGACGCGCGGCGAGCCGCCGCGCGCGCGCCGTGCTGCCCCCAACCCGGCAGCGCCACGACGGTTTCGTGAGCCGGGATAGCCAGTGCGGTTTCGGCGGCCACGGCCAGTTGGGGCAACTCGGCTGGCGTGCCTCCCGCGAGCACTTGGGCATTCTCCAGAATGGCAATTACCTGGCCGGATGGCTGCAACTCCCCAAGCACGTCGGCCGCGGCGCCAACGGCATCCCCCCTCATCTCTACGAGCTCCTCTTCCAACAGCTTGGCAGCGGTAGCGGCCTGGGACACCAGAGTTTCATCGAGCCGCCGCTGCATGGAACGCGCAAGAGTGCCATAGAGCAGCACACACAGCAGCAGCAACAGCAGCGAAAAGAAGACCAGGTACCAGGCGGCGAGCTGCAGGCGGAGGCTTTTAAGCATCGCCGGCCCCCTGCTCGGCCGCCAGCAGATAGCCTTCGCCGCGGCGCGTGTGAATCAGGCGCCGGCGGGGCTCGGTGTCCATCTTGGAGCGGAGACGCTTGATGTACACGTCGATCACGTTGGAGAAGGGATCGAAGTTTTCGTCCCAAACATGCTGCGCGATCTCCTCGCGCCCGACCACGCGGCCTTGGTTGAGGAGCAGGAATTCCAGCAAAGCATACTCCTTGGCGGTCAGAGTGACGCCGCGGCCGGCGCGCTCGACGGCATGGCTGGCGGTGTCGAGCTTGAGATCGCCGACGCGCAGGGTCGCGGGTCGCAGGGCCGTGGAGCGCCTGAGGAGCGCCCGCACGCGAGCCAGCAATTCCTTGAAATCGAAGGGCTTGGTGAGATAATCATCGGCGCCGCAGTCAAGGCCGGCCACCCGGTCGTCCACGGCGCCGCGGGCGGTGAGCATCAGGATCGGGCTGAGGCGCCCGCGCCGGCGGAGCTCGCGGCAAACAGCGTGTCCATCTTTATGCGGCAGCATGACGTCGAGGATCACCAGGTCGTAGTCGTTCTCCGATCCCAGGTGCAGGCCTTCGACGCCATCGGTCGCCACGTCGACGGCGTAGGTCTGCTCGCGCAGGCCTTTGGCCAAGAACCCGGCGACCCGAGCTTCGTCTTCCACCAGCAGAATTCGCACGCTCTTTCTATTCTGCTCGACTGCGGATGAACACACAATGAACGCTTGATTTCACAAAGTGTTTACACCACCGGCCGGAAGGCCGCCGCTAAGATCGGATAAGGTATCCTGTGGCCTCCATTCCCGTTGCCCGCGGGCGCACTGCGGTGCGCATCTTCCCCGCTTCGCTTGTCGCCGTGGTGGAAAGGATTGCTGCGACGCTAGCTTTGATTGCCGTCAGCCCGGTGTTGTGTGCCTGCGCAGCCGTCCTGGCGCTGCAATCGGGACAGAGCCCGCTCATCGCGCATCGCCGCGTCGGCTGGCGGGGGTCCACGCTCTGGATGCTGAAGCTCCGCACGATGTGGGACGATGCCCAAGATCGCGGACGCTTCCGCTGGATCGAGCCTATCGACGACCAGGCGGGACCCCTGCAGAAAGATGCCGACGATCCGCGCGTCCCCAGTGCCTTCGCCCGGTTCTGCCGCCGGCACTCGGTCGACGAACTGCCGCAACTGCTACACGTGATTTTGGGAGAGATGGCATTAATCGGCCCTCGTCCACTGACCGCCCGGGAGCTCGAACGCTACTATGGCCGAGACGCGGAGGAAATCCTGAAGGCGAAACCCGGACTTGCCGGACTGTGGCAGATCTCGGGGCGCAACCGGCTGACCTACTCCGAGCGGCGGGACCTGGACCTTCGGCTTGTCCGGGACGGTTCGCTTAGAACCTCGCTGCGTGTCCTCGTTGGCAGCCTGGCGCAGGTTTGGACCGGGGAAAACTCCTGGTAATCTCACTCCACAATCGAGTCAGTGGGGAAGGCTGCCGGTTCGCAGACGCGACGCGACATGGAAAATATCTGCCTGGGACAGGCCTGAGGGCGCTGGCGCCGGGGAGTTCGGTGTGGTTGCACGCCGTCCGCATCTGGCCTTTCCCTCACGTGCTCGTCTACCACACCAACCGACTCCCCGGTAGCTGCCACGTTGGCGGCGCCGAGCCGGCGACGCCGGCATCGGGAGCAGAGTAGAGGGTTCGGGCTGATCGTTTCCCGGAGGGGCGAGGGTCCTCGCCGCTCGTACCGGGTTTGAGCTGCACTCTGGAGCAAGGTCCGGACGACCAAAATTATCGGCTCTGGTTTTTCAAGCGCATGAGCGAGCCGACGAATTCCGACCGCCGTCGATTGCGGCAGCAGCTCGGGGCGCCGCTACCTCGTCGGGGCGTTCCCCACGGAGGCCAGCGACGGCCCGGCGGTGGTGCCGCGCGGCAGCAGGCTCGGGCCCGACGGGATGAAAATTCTGTTCACGTCGCTATCAGCCGCCACCACCAGACCCAGGAATCCGGATTGCATCTCGTCCCAGTTCTGGTCGCCCCACCAGACGGTCTTGGTCGGATCAGGATTGAACTTGTTGTTGATCGAGTTATCGTAGTGCGCGATCGCCAGAATCTTGGTGCCCTTGGGCACGGGGACCGGCTTCGCCAGCTGATATCCGACTTGCCAGTTGAAATCCCAGACACCTTTAAAGATGGTCTCAGTCTCGCCGGTCGGATAGGTCAGCCGAATCTCGTAATCCTTGCCCCGCAGGTGCAGGTGGGGTTGGATGTAGACGAGCCTCGCGCCATCCACGCCAATGGTTACCTCGCTCACTACTTCCGCGTTGCTGTCCCCGGCCGGAATCACCAGGTTGAAGGCGGCGGGGGTTCCGGGGGACATCCAGTAGCGCAGCTTGGGAGGATGCTTCGCAAAAACCAGCCCTACTTTGGAGCGGTCTGTTTGCGGCGTGCCTACCGCCGTGTAGTGCAGGTTAAACACAAGATCCGACCCCTTGGGGATGAACTTCGCCGAGCCGTCCACCTCAAAGCTCTGCGCGCCCAATCCCGGGTTGTATTTTCCTAGCAAGTCGGTCCCGGCCCTGGCGCCACCCATGCCATCGGAGCCTTCTTCATAGGGCTCGCCCGGCACCGCCTTGGCCATCCATGTCGAAGTCGGCGGCCGCACGATGACGCGTCCGTGGTGGACCACCTTCGGGTTTCCGGGGCGCATCTCCGCCGCCACCACCCACCGGTCCTCCGGAAAGGTCACCTTGACGAGGAAGTTCTGATAGTTGATGGTGCCACTCGCTGCCACCTGGAACTCCTTCGGCATCTCGACGATCAGGTCGGGCTGGATGTTCCAGCCATCCTGGAAAGCGAGCGGGGCGGGTTTGTCCTTGGCGTCCCCTTCCGGCGCGCCGTTGTCGGCCCACCGCGCCAGGGTGCTGATCTCGTCGTCGGTAAGCGTGCGATCGTTGGCAAAGTGACCCTTCTCGGCGAACCACGGCGGCATCTTCTTGGTCACCACGGCCTGCTTCATCGCCTTGGCCCAGGGCCGAGTCTCGCTGTAGCTGAGAAACGACATCGGCGCCAGCTCGCCAGGCCGATGGCACCCCTGACAGTTCTTCTGGAGAATGGGAAGAACGTCTTTGTTAAACGTCACAGGGGCGGAGTTGGTGGCGGCCAGAGCCGCGATTCCCATGGCCAAACCAGCTAGCGATCCCCGTAGCATACTCATTCTTCGGGCCCTCCTTGGATGCGCGGAATCCTTGGACGCAATGATATCGGAGGCTCCGTCGAAACGCAACCCGGGGATTGGTGTTCTAGTTTTGCGGCGGACCCCCATTCCAGACCGCTTTCTCGTATTTGACAATCGGCTCGCATCCCGCTAGGCTAAAAAGGTTCGAGAAGTGGCGCTGGAGACGTGTGTCGATGAGTACTGAGTTTCCTTCCAAGAACGCGATTAGCCGGCACTGGCACGTGATTGACGCTCAGGACGTGGTCCTGGGTAAATTGGCCAGCAAGGCGGCTATGCTCTTGATGGGCAAAACCAAACCCTCCTATACGCCGTTCCTGGATACGGGCGATCACGTGATCGTCATTAACGCCGAAAGGGTGAAGGTTACCGGCCGCAAGGAAGAGAAAAAAGTGTATCGCCACTTTACCGGATATCCCGGTGGGTTGGTGGAAAAGAGCTTCCGGCGGGTGCGGGCGGAGAGGCCGGTTCGCATCGTGGAGCAAGCCATTCAGGGCATGCTCCCCAAGACCAAGCTTGGCAAACAGATGTTTCGGAAATTGAAGGTCTACGCGGGTGATCGGCATCCACACGCGGCACAAAAACCGCTCGTGCTGGCGATCAAATAGCGGGAAGGTATGGTTCGTGGTAGCGACGATAGTTCAGTTTTTAGGGACGGGGCGCCGTAAGAGTTCGGTGGCTCGCGTATTCTTACGGCCCGGCAAGGGCGAGATCAAGGTCAATGATCGCGCGTTCGAGAATTACTTTCCGACCGAGAGCGCGCGCGCCGTGGTGCGCCAGCCGCTGCTGGCAACCGAGACCATGGACAAGTTCGACATCGTGATTCTCGCCGGAGGCGGCGGGGTCGCCGGCCAAGCTGGGGCCGCCCGTCTTGGCATTGCTCGAGCCTTGGTGGACTTCAACGGGGAACTGCGGTCCCGGCTAAAGAAGCTCGGGCTTCTGACGCGCGACCCGCGCGCCCATGAGCGGAAGAAGTACGGCCAAAAGGGTGCGCGCAAGCGGTTCCAATTCTCCAAACGTTAGGTTTTTTCGTGAAGCCTGGAAGGGATGGAATCGTGGCCGCTTTCAGGC
>Ga0307477_10003732_pt1 | contig 11226 bp, 15 predicted proteins | sample atmos_gasesECM2C_FD_203316 | JGI IMG/M metagenome (GOLD analysis project Ga0307477, IMG submission 203316) | Hardwood forest soil microbial communities from Morgan-Monroe State Forest, Indiana, United States - atmos_gasesECM2C_515 | ecosystem: Environmental > Terrestrial > Soil > Temperate... | reverse complement strand
GATCCCTACACCATTGTCGGCGTTCTCCCGCCCGGATTCCGCCATCCAGGCAGAACGGTTGCAACGGATGTCGAAATATGGGTGACATGTGGATTCAGGGCCGATCCCTACCCGAAACCTGATCGCAGCCTGCGGGTGTTACCCGGAGCGATCGGACTTTTGAAGCCTGGAATCAGCCTGGAGCAGGCGCAAGCGCGGTTAGATACGTTCGCGTCCCAGCTGCGGGCGGAATACGCCACCAACTATCCGGCGGGGTCGGGCTGGTCGATTGAGGCTGAGCCCTTGCAGGAATCGCTCGTCGGCAATGTCCGGCCCATGTTGTTGGTGCTGATGGGCGCGGTGGTGCTGATCATTCTACTGGCCTTGGTCAACGTTGCGAATCTTCTCCTGGCCCGGGCTTCCGGAAGGCAACGGGAGATGGCCGTGCGGCTGGCCATGGGCGCAACTCGCTCGCGCATGATTCGGCAGTTGCTCACTGAGTCGACGATTCTGTCTCTGATTTCCGGCATAGTCGGTGTCCTGACCGCAATTGCCGCTTTGCATTTTGTACAGTTTCTACCCGCCCGAATTCCCCGGCTGGCCGAGGTGCAGGTGGACTGGACAGTGCTGGCTTTCGCCTCGCTGATTTCCCTGCTTGCCGGGCTGGGGTTCGGTTTGGTTCCGGCCCTGCAATCCTCGAAAGCCGAAATTGCTGTGGCCATCCGGGAAGGAGCCCGAGGCTCGGGCACGAGCGGCAAAACCAACCGTTTGCGCGGTCTGCTGATCGCATCAGAATCGGCCTTGGCGGTAGTGCTGATGGTGGGAGCGGGTCTGCTCTTGCGCACGTTTTGGGGGCTGCTTCAGGAAAATCCTGGTTTCAATCCATCAAGAACGGTTGCCGCCAATCTCTACCTTCCAGTACCCAACAATCCTGATATGGATCGCTACGCCAAGCCCGAAATTTTTAACTCTTTCGTGCGGGAGGCAGTGCGCCGCGTGAGTGCCATCCCGGGAGTTGATCTCGCTTCCATGACCACTGATTTACCAGTCACCCACTTGTCGCGGCGACGCCCCGTCAATATTGAGGACCGTCCGGACGAATCTGGCAAAGGTCTGTTTTCTGAAATCACCAGTGTGACTCCTGAGTACTTCAAGGTGTTACAGGCTTCGTTAGTACGCGGACGTTACTTCACGGAAGACGATGATACCGGCAAACAGCCAGTGGCAATCGTCGATGAAAGCACAGCTCGTACCTACTGGCCGGACCGCGATCCGATTGGGCGCCGTTTGAGCATTAGGAGCCCTAGGGGCGCAGCCAACCCGCCGTGGTGCACCGTGGTTGGCGTGATCAAGGACATCAAGAGTGATGGCCTCGACCAATCCGGCGCTCCCCACATCTACCAACCGATCTACCAGTTTCCAGGGCCCAGGTCTTTGTCTTTAAGCGTGACGGTCCGGACCTCTTTGTCCGCCACCAGCCTGGAGCCGCTCATATGCCGTGAGATACAGGTAGTCGATCCAGATCTGCCGGTATTCAACGTCCGTACGATGAATGAGGTCATCGACGGTTCTCTGGCTCCGCGCCGCTTCTCTGCTCAGTTAGTGGGCGTGTTCGCGCTCGTGGCGCTTCTACTTGCCTCGGTGGGAATCTACGGTCTATTGGCCTACATGGTAGGTCAGCGCTCGCACGAGATTGGAGTGCGTATGGCGCTGGGAGCCATGCCATCGACCATTGGAAGAATGATCGTGAGCCGGGGTGCGGGTCTGGCCGGCATCGGGGTAGGGATCGGTCTGCTCTTGTCGGGGATTATGGCCCCGCTAATTTCAAGCTTGCTGTACGGAGTTCGTCCTATTGATCCGGAAGTGTTTCTAGCCGTGCCATTGATCCTCATGGTGGTTGTACTTTTGGCGAGCTACATACCGGCGCGGCGCGCGGCCAGGGTAAAGCCGATCGTCGCCTTGCGCCAGAGTTGAGAACATAGGCTTCGGACTCTGGATATTGCTATTCAATGTTAGCCACTCAAGGGGGGCGATGACCACGTTATTGCAGGATATGCGGTAGGGCCTACGGGTGCTTTGGAAGAGTCCCGGTTTTACCATCGTAGCGGTGCTTTCCCTGGCTTTGGGCGTGGCGAACACGGCGATTTTTAGCGATTGAACATCCGTACCACGCCTTCGGCCGCGGCTTATTAAAAGCGGAAGACAATGCCAGCTGAAGGTTGGGCAATCTGCGTCCAGCTGTCCGTGTTCAGGCCAGCAAGGTTGAAGCTCGGTGCCTTGTACACCAATCCGCGATACTCGGCCCGCAATGATAAGTGCCTTGTGAACGCGTATTGCGCGCCCACGCCGTACACGAACGCGGCTTTCGTTTGCAACGTTGCACCGGCGAAAGTACCACCGAAGTTGCCGGTTGGATCAAACACAAGGGCTCCCGCTCCGGCTAGAGCATACGGTTGTAATCTGGCAAAGCTGGGCAGTTTGACTACCGCTGAGCCAGTAATTTGGTGGATGTCAGCCTGGATGCGGGCTGGTGTTCCGCCGAAATAGAATTGCGTGGTGCGGTCGTAGCCGTAGTTCGCCTCGGCTGCGAGCCAGCGATTGAAGTTGTAACGATAGCCGAGCAGAAATCCGCCCGTGTCGTTGGCGCGTTCGAATACGCCGTTGCCCGCCGTGTCCTTCGTGAAAAATCCCGTGCCCTGGATGCTAATTTCTGATCGGTTCTCCTGTGCGACTGCGGTGATGGATACGAGTGCCAGTATGCCCACGATCACCGCTGCTCGTTTTATCGAGTACGTCAGCTTCATGCCTAGTCTCCTTTTGATTTCTGCGACGCCGTTTCTCGCGTTTGGCAGCGGTATCAGCTCTGGTTAAGAGGTTCATTGCAGCCATGATTAACACCTCTTCCAGCGTGAAGCCGCGAGTTGTGATCTTCCACATGACCGCCTCACAGTTGATTCGAAGCATCGCACCTCTCCAGAACGCAAGCGCCGTGCCAAACGCCGTGGCACACTTAAGTGATGGAAAAACGCGGGGGTTAGCAGAACGTCGATTTAGCTCGAAAATGTTGAAAGGGTCGAAACTGTCGATTGTGTTAGAAGCTTTGATGAAGAGGTACCCGCACAATACGTGAAACATTCACTCGGGTTGAGTCATCACAACTTGCGAGGTAAGCTGTGACCGTGCTGGGATGGCTGGCTTCTGCTGCTTCGTAGTCGATAGCGGTGGTCAATGAACTTGAGACCTGGTTGAGACGGTCCTGAAGGGCGGTCTGGAATGCTCAACTGCTTCCCGGACCCGCGGGAATCCTCTAAAATCGCTTCGCTTGGCGCACTCTCTTGCGACCTGTAGGGGGAGTGAGGCATCATTTATCTGGGTTTTTGGGTAAATTAGAGCCCGGGCTCCAGCGCTAAATATAAGGCTATGGGTACAGAGCCGATCGTTGAGTCTCAAACAGGCAGCTACCGCTACGAGGCGATTGTGCGCATCAGCGAGGCGATCGCTGCGTGCCGTGAACCGAAAGAGTTGGCTACAACTCTCGCGGATGAAATCGGCAAGCTCCTGAACTTTGATCACCTTTACTTCGTTGTGGTGAAGGAGAACTCCAAGGAAATCGAATACTTAGTTTGGGGTAAGGGCCCACTACCTTTTCCGGAACTGCCGGTAGAAGAGTTCCTGCCCTTGTGGGATGCTGTGCGTAGTAGTGACCCCCAACATACTGCCGATTGGGACACGGAAGAGCGGTACCCGCGATTAAAAGAATGGGCAAAGGAAATGGGCCTCGGGTCGGGGCTCCGTGTACCCTTGACGACGCCGCATCGTCGAGTGGGTGTTTTCGGAGTCAACCGTGATACAGTGAATCCATTCAGCGAGGAAGAAATAAGCTTCCTGCGGCTGATCGGGCGTGTCGTGGCGTTCGCGCTTGATGATGGTTTGAATTTCAGGCGCGCTCAACATCAAAATGATCAGCTGCAGTTGCTTCTCGACCTGACGAATCGAATCACCTCAAATCTTGAGCTTCGGGACCTGTTGCGCACGATTGCAGCCAACATACGCGAGGTCATACGCGCTGATGCGGTAGATGTTGCGCTGCCCGATGCAGTTTCGGGCAAATTCAGGGTATTTGCCATGGATTTTCCGCATGGAAAAGGGGTCGTCAAGGAAGAGTTGCTCGTTACACCAAGTGCGGCCGTTAAGAAAGCGCTAAACACCTTGAAACCGGTGGTCATTGACATGCGGGAACGTAACGAGCTCACGTCTGAGGCATCTGACATACTGGCTGCGGAGGGCATAAAAACCTTTTGCAATATTCCACTTGTAAATCGCGGCCGCGCCCTCGGGATTCTGTCAATTTTACGCACGACGGAGACTCCCTTTTCGCGGGGAGACGTCGATTTCCTCAGCCGGGCGTCAGGCCAGATTGCCATCGCCATTGAAAACGCGTTGGCATACCACGAGATTTCGCAACTCAAAGACAAACTCGCCCAGGAGAAGCTCTATCTCGAAGAAGAAATCCGCAGCGAGATGAACTTTGAAAACATCATCGGAAACAGCCCCGCGTTGAAACATGTTCTGGAACTCGTTGAAACGGTCGCCACCAGCGACTCTACAGTCCTGCTGCTTGGGGAGACAGGTACAGGCAAGGAGTTGATCGCCCGCGCCATTCACGACCGCAGCCGGCGCAAGGAGCGCACGTTTGTGAAGCTGAATTGCGCCGCCATTCCTACCGGGCTGCTGGAGAGCGAACTGTTTGGACATGAAAAAGGAGCTTTCACCGGCGCGATTACTCAGAAAATCGGCCGAATGGAACTGGCGGATCAAGGCACCTTGTTTCTGGACGAAGTGGGAGACATTCCCACCGAAATTCAACCGAAGCTGTTGCGTGCATTGCAAGAGCGCGAATTTGAACGACTGGGGAGCACTCACACGCGAAGAGCCAATATTCGGCTGGTCGCGGCGACCAATCGCGATCTCGAACAGATGATTGCAGCCCACGAATTCCGAAGTGATTTGTACTACCGCTTGCATGTATTTCCGATCCGGATACCGCCTCTGCGGGAACGTAAGGAAGACATTCCACAACTGGTGAGTTATTTTGTGCAGAAGTTTGCCAAGCAAATGCAGAAGAAGATTGAAGCTATTTCTCCGGCGGTCATGAAGGGGCTTACGGCTTGGGACTGGCCCGGCAACATTCGCGAGCTGGAGAATTTCATCGAGCGGGCGGTGATCGTCACGCGCGGCAAATCGCTTGAGGCGCCGGTTGGAGAACTCCGGAAAACAAATACGGCAGCATTCACGCATGCCGAGCAGCATAACGTCGAGCAAGTCGCCGGAGAAAGTGCAGATTCGCAAAGCGACCAAACCAGCGTTGCTGACGAATATGAAAGAAGGCAGCGTGATGAGATCATACGGGCGCTCACCGCATGCAAGGGGCGCGTCGGCGGTGCCGATGGTGCTGCCGCAAGCCTGGGAATGAACCGCACGACTTTCCTTTCTCGAATGAAGAAATTCGGCATCTATGCGAAGCGATATGTTTATTGATGTCTGCATAAATAATGCAATACAATGTAGGTGTTCAGGAGCAGAACACCTTTGCCTAGACTGAAGGGGAGTGCTGACCTGCTCGAGGATCGGCGCAAGCGTGCCTTGGCGTTGCTGGATTCTGGTGAGTCTCTTAACGAAGTGGGACGGCGCATCGGCTGCAATCCAAGTTCGGTGATGCGTTGGCGCGATGCCCGACGACGAGGTGGAGCCAAGGCATTGCGAGTGCGTTTCTCTCCAGGACGACCGCTGAAGTTGGACCGGACGCAACGACGGCGCCTGGTCAGCGTTCTTCTGCAAGGGCCGATGATGCACGGCTATCGGACCAATCTCTGGAGCACCGCGCGCATTGCGGAATTGATCCGGAACCAGTTCGGAGTCCAGTATCACCGCGATCACGTCGGACGTTTGATGCACAGTCTGAACTGGAGCCTGCAGAAACCAAAACGACGCGCCCTGGAGCGGGATGAGAATTTCATTGCGCGCTGGCAACAGAAAGACTGGCCGCGGATAAAAAAACGCTACGCGGCTGGGGTGCCCACCTAGTCTTTGCCGACGAATCGGGCTTCCTTCTGATTCCTTATGTGGCCAAGACCTGGTCCCCGCAAGGCTGTACTCCGATTCACTATCATCGGCAGCGCCGACGCGACAAGGTCTCGGTCATTTCGGGAATCTCCGTAAGCCCCCGCCGCCAACGCCTGGGGTCTGTACTATCAACTTTATTTCGACAATATCAGGCAAGAAGAAGTTTGCATGTTTCTGCGCGAGTTGTTGCGTCACTTGCGGGGCCAGGTGATCGTGGTTCTGGACAATTCTTCCACCCACCAGGGAGCGCTTCTCCAACAACTGCTGCGACAACATAGTCGCCTGCATATCGAACACTTTCCCTTCTATGCTCCGGAGCTCAACCCCGATGAAGGGTTTTGGTCCCTGGCGAAACGAGCGCTCGCCAATAGTTGTCCCAATGATGTGGAGGAGTTGGTTGAGGACGTCATCGGCTCGATCAACGCGAGTCGTATCTCAACTCGGAAACTGCGCCGCTGCATACTGCAATCCGGACTGCCCTCTTTTTTGCGCCAATGCCAAGATGAAGCCAGAAGCCTTAGTTCTGGTCTCCGGCTCCATGCTTATGGCGGCAGAGTCTGCAATAGGTTGGCGGCAAGCTGTTGTCCACGCGGTGCCGAACCGGCTTCAGCGTTTGCAGATACGCGAATATTGCCTTCAGATGGTCATCGCTCAGGTTTCTATACACTACAAACGGCATCATCGAGCTTAGCTCGCGTGCCCCAACATTACCTGTGCGTAACGTCCTGATGAAAAGCGCTTCGTCGTAGTATGGAATGCCCGAAGCATCGGGGGTCAGATTTGCACTCGTGCTCGTTACCCCGTCCTTGGCAATCGTCGCGCCGCCGGCAAAATCCAAGCCAGGGATGGGCTCCCCGTGTGCACCGCGGGCGGTGTGACAGTTAGCGCAATTTGCCAGCCGCACGAGGTATTTGCCCCACTGAACACGATCGCTGGTGAGGGGAGCACTTATGGGAGAGGTGACGGGCTGAGGCAGTCCCTTGATGAGGTACTTGACGGGAAATGCGACCGCGGTTTTCGGTAGCTCGTGATGGATGGGCGCCAGCGAACGCAAGAAAACGACGACTGACGCCAGATCCTCATCGGACATGCTTCGAAAATTTTGGTAAGGCATCATGGGGAACAAAGTCCGGCCGTCGTGACCAATGCCTTCGCGGATGGCGCGGGCAAGCTGGTCGTCTGTCCATGTGCCCGATCCGGTCTGCATATCTGGTGTCAGGTTCGGCGCCACGATTCGGCCTAATGAACCTTCCTCAACGAGCACCTGGCCGGACCCCATCAAGCTCATCATTGGGGGGAAGCCGCGTTGGGACCCCTCTAACTCTAACGGAGAGTGGCAATGTACGCAGCCAGACAATCCCATGAAAATGTAGCGGCCACGGTCGAGCCGCTGCGGAGTCGGTTCGAAGTTACGGATCGTCAAGGGCCTTGCCTTTGACCCGATAATGGGTCTCCATCCGAAGGTCATAGGGATGCCAGCCACGAGGAAGACTGTCACCAGCATCACCCCGATCAATAAGGCTTTCCGAAGTTTCTTCCCGGCTTGAGAAGGCGGCGAATCAGTTGCTGCAATGAGACTGCTCGTCTTAGATGTCATAGGTGATAGGACACACGGGCCGACGATTTATTCCTGAAGAGTAGAAAGATCGCGGCGAGAAAGTCTGTGTGTGGTCTTCCGCTATGCAGTCTCGGAATAAGAGAGAGCGAACCGTGTCTTTACATTGAGCGTGGAAATAGCGGCCGTAAATTTCGACAACAGTAGAGATTTCGTGATGAAAGCAGCCCCAGATTATCGTCCCGCACTGTTATGCGAGAGAGCAAGGGACCCTTCGGGTCCACACATGTTGCTCGTTAACATCGTCTAGCCCTATCGTCAACGAACGCGTTTGAAGCAGTTCTAACAAACCACTTCCCATCGAGTGAGAGGAGCGGCCATCAGAAGCTGGTTGGCCTCAACGTCACCAATGCGCATCAAGGTAAATCTTCGAAGAGAGGATCGGTCAATGTCACTACACTTCATTGTGAAATTGCGTGTGAACGAGAATATCCCCGTCAGCGATTGCCTGCAAGAACACTCCATCCTTTTTGAGGAGCGGTTTTCACGATGCGGTTTGCTTTTCCATTTCCTTGCGGGCCGCATACTCGGCAGTCACGAAGATGTTGAGGAAGCCGTGGACAGCTGCAGGATTACGGCGTCTCGGAATCCGCCGAGATTCGAGTATGAAGGCGCGTTCCGCAGTTGGCCGGTAAGAGTTCTGATCGACGAGGCTCTAGCGATCCGTCAGAGAAACAGCGACGTAACCAATTTCAAAACAAGTCTAGATGGGTACGACAGGTGATGCTAGCGAAATTGACCGTGCCGTAAAGACCTAAACGAGAGGGCTTCTATGCCGTCGCGACTCTGCATCACGTTGGCCGCTGTCGTATTCACAGTATTCTCTTCTACAACCCCCCCTACAGTGGGAGGTGAGCAGAGACTTCTCACTCCCGAGCAGACTCAGATCGTAAACACAGTAAGCAGAGTATTCACTGCGGCGCGCAAGGACGATGTTGCAAAGTTCGAATCCGTCATTGCGCCCGACTTTTACATATTCGATGCTGGTGCCCGATTCGACGGAGACGCCATCATGGCCCTTATTAAAGCACAGCATGCCGCTGGCAAGCGCCACGAATGGAACGTGACCGAGCCGGATGTCCATATCAGCGGCAATACTGCCTGGATCGCCTACGTCAATAAAGGCAGCATCAGCGATGCCTCCGGAACCATAAACCAGAAATGGTTGGAATCGGCCTTCCTGGAGAAACGGAAAGGCGTCTGGAAGATCGTCTTCATGCACAGCACCCGCATTGACATGCCGCCTCCCGAGAGCGATGGCAAATGACACTAAGGGTCACATCGATTGCGAAACGCTTAAGCCTCAAACCTGCCCCTGGAATAAATGGGGCTCCGATGTGTTTTCGCTCGATAAGGAAGTCTTTGAGCTCTTACACACATGTCAATGGACAAAAATGTCAACGAGACGCAAGGAAAAAGCGTTCAACCTGGGGGGGAACCTAGATCCGAGTAAGCGGTACGAAGTACAGTTCCAGAAAGATCGTCAGCCCCACTCCGATATGAATGATCCGGAGCAGGCTAAATACTATGCACGTTCGCTGGCAAACTGGAATCATGCCGCACAAGTATACGATCGGATGACGCAGAGCATTATCTTTAGAGCCCAGGCCTATGCCGGGACAAGAAGGTGTTCCAATTTGTCCCGCGTCAAGAATTGACGCCCAACTCGGCCGTTTCACTTGTTTCAGCGAACGGCCTGAGTGTTCGTCCCTTCAGGAATGTTGCCAGAATCGATAGGAGCTGAAACACAAAATCCGGGAGGTGCACCAGAACTGGAATAAACGGACACCCGAGGTGTTCTAACAAACATGGAGTTTCGCTCGTGCGCGTGCACCTTCGGAACCGTTCAATAATGAAAGCGAGGAATCTAGAAATGTCTGGGTGAAGAGAACACTAGCACGAGGTCATTTGTGAAGTTAGTCTCGGACATTCGTGACGGACGCATCGTCACCGCAGACGACTCGGAATTGTCACGCCTTAACGGTTGGACCCGCCGCCAATTGCTCGTTGCTGTGGGAGCCGCATCCCCTGGGTGCGTTAGACGGAACAAGGTCGAGAGCTCAATCCAGCGACGGCAACCGGGTTGACCGGAAGGGATCAAGCACATCAATGTGCACCATCATTTCATTTCATCCCTCCCCAATACCTCAAGGAAGGGCCTCCATCCGTCGCGGCAGCCAGGGTAGACAACTGGAATCCGGCACGTGCGATCGAAGATATGGATCGCCGCGGAATTGACATTTCTGTCCTGTCATTTTCCTCACCATATCGTTGGTTTCCTGGCGTCGACAATGGGCGCAGACTTGTGCGGCTGTGCGACGACTACGCTGCTCAAATGGTTCGTGATTCGGATTATTTGCTGGGCGTTCCGCCACCTGCAGATACTGAAGGATGCCTGCATGAGATCGAGTACGCCCTCGATGAATTACACGCTTAGGGAATCACGGTCGTGACGAGCTACGGGAATTCGTGGCTCGGGGATCCGGCATTCGCGCCGGTATGGGATGAATTGAACCGTCGAGACGCGGTGGTGTTTGTGCATCCTGCCACTCCGACATGTATCCATTGCATTCTGTATGCAGGGATCAATAATCTCCGGCCCGCCTCGTAGCTTCGACATTTTCGACGGTTTCAACTTCTTCGACCTCGATATTTCGAGTTCCGGCGTTTCTCTCCTGAAAATTCAGCAACTTACGGCTCCGCAGGGTTTGGTGTGCGCCTTGCCTTATCGCAAGTGGGAGAAGCAATGCTGAAGATCTCGCTCGTTGATAACGCCAGGCAGCGTCGGGTGATTGTGGAAGGAAAGCTCATAGCGCCCTGGACAGCCGAGCTAAGGAATGCGTGTCAAGAGGCAAGAGCAGACCTTCGTGGTCGCGAACTCGTCATCGAGATGAAACATGTCACGACGATCAGTCAGGAGGGCGAGAACGTAATCCTTGAGTTGATAAACGGGGGAATTCGATTCCGTTGCCACGGCGTGTTTACAAAGCTAGTAGTGAAAGAACTAACTCGCCGCGCGAGCAGGAATCTGGGGACACGAGCAGGTGGTTGAACGGTTCAATTTCAAGTTCGGGAAGAGAAAGCAATCGCTACGCGGGTCGCGATAACGTTCACAGGATTGAGGAACAGAGCATGCGAAACACCAATGTGTACGTCGGGATTGAGGAGCGGGAGGACATTCCAAATGAAGAAGGGGTAGCTCACCAGTTGGAGCAAATTATGGCTAGTGGCCTGCCGTCTCTGTACAAAAGGGCTTACCGCATCCTGGGCAATGCAGCTGACGCGGAGGACGCGGTTCAGGATGCTCTTCTCGCTGCCTATACCCACCTGCACCAGTTCCGAGGGCAGGCACAGATCTCTACTTGGCTGACCGCCATCGTGCTTATTAAGCCGATCATAAGTAGGTATACATAGATTGCGGTTTAGGCAGCGGCATACTGCGTATCTGGCGTAAGAAAGAACATGCGGATGGTCCAAGGTAGCCGTTGTAGCGAACGGAGACGTGCCAG
>Ga0307477_10003731_pt1 | contig 11231 bp, 6 predicted proteins | sample atmos_gasesECM2C_FD_203316 | JGI IMG/M metagenome (GOLD analysis project Ga0307477, IMG submission 203316) | Hardwood forest soil microbial communities from Morgan-Monroe State Forest, Indiana, United States - atmos_gasesECM2C_515 | ecosystem: Environmental > Terrestrial > Soil > Temperate... | reverse complement strand
TGCGCCGGGCAATTCGGTGCCGCGGTATAGGTCGTAGGTGAGGCAGCCTTGTTCACGGCGTGTCGGCCCGACAAGAGCCCGAAGCTCAGCTTCGAGCAGCAATTCTTGTCCCTCTCGTGCGCGCAAATTGACGACCAGAGTGACGGCGTTCTTGGGCAGCCCTCGATTGGCCTTGGAGCGCGCCTTGCGTGGGTGACTCTTCCTCTTTGCCGTTTTCTTCGTTTTTCGCTTTGCCATATGGGCCGGGATTGTACTCCAACTCCGAGGCAAAATCGCCAGCGAGCGGTAAGGCTGTGGAAGTTTGGAATGGTACTAAGCACCGGCGAATAAGTCCCGCGCAGCGCCCCAAGCTTCGGCACTAATGCATCAGCCAGGATGCGACCAGAGCCGTGACGACAAACCGCGCCAGCCAGCCAAGGGAATGGGACAGTCCGATAAGCGGATGCATTTTGATCCACAGCGCGTTGGTGAGAATGAGCGGCAGCGGCGCCGCAAGCCAGGCAAGGACGGCCATCCGCAAACTGGCGTTATGCACGGAAAGCGCGCCCGTCCAGTAGCATAAATAAATGAACGAGGCGCAGCTCACGAATCCAATCACGGTGGATGCAACGATATTGGCCGTTTCAGGTTGTCCCAGTTTGGCGCGCCAGATCTCCGGGGTTTCGAGATATTTGTTGTGAAACAGAACGCCCATGAAGAGCCAGTCGGTGACCGATGCGCCAAGGCCCGAGACCACTACCGCCAGGAGGAATCGTGTCCAGTTCATGGCATCTCCTTGGCGCGCATTGTAGCGCAGGCTAGGGAAAATAGGTCATTCCGTGCCCAGAAACGTTTGCAGGAGGGTTTAATTAAAGGAGGACGCTTTCGCCGCATCCAGAGCATTTCTGCTTTTACGTTCTTTACTTCTTTTCTTCTTCTTGTTCTTCCCGCACGATGGCGGCGGCGGCGACGGAATCGTCATCATCGAGCCGCAGCAGCCGTACGCCCTGCGTCGAGCGCCCGGCTTCGCGAATCTCGTTCGCGTGCACGCGGATCACTTTGCCATGCTCGGTGATGATCATCACGTCGGATTCCTCGCTTACCTGCAACGTGGCGACCACAGAGCCGTTGCGGTCCGTGGTCTTCATGTTGACCACGCCCTTGCCGCCGCGCGACGTGATGCGATATTCGGCGAGCGGGGTGCGCTTACCGTAGCCTTTCTCCGCGACGGTTAGCATCAGCGTGGTCAGCGAATCTCTGATCTGCTCGTTTTCGAGCTCTTCGAGGTTTTGCGTCTCGGTCTTGTGCTCCTTCGCGATGATCTCGAAGTCCGGCTGAACCGCGTCCATGCTCACCACGTAGTCGTCCTTGTCCAGATCCATGCCGTTCACGCCACCGGCGTTGCGCCCCATCGGCCGCACTTCCGTCTCGCGGAACAGGATCGCCTGGCCTTCGTGGCTCGCCAGGAAAATCATTTGCTTGCCGTCGGTCAGGTCCACGCCGATCAGTTCGTCCTTGTCTTCCAGATTGATCGCGATGATCCCGCTTGGCCGCGGGTTCGAGAATTCCGTCAGCGCTGATTTCTTCACCGTTCCGTTGCGCGTCGCGAAGAACACGTGCTTGCCTTCTTCCTCGAGATTGCGCGCGGCAACGATGGCGCTGAGTTTTTCGTCTTCCTGGAATTTTACCAGGCTGGCGATCGCCTTGCCACGCGTTGCCGCCGCCGCTTCTGGGATCTCGTACACCTTGAGCCAGTACACGCGCCCCTTGGTTGTGAACAGCAGAATGTAGCTGTGCGCCGAAGCGATGAAGAGATGCTCGACGAAATCCTCTTCCTTGGTCCGCGCGCCAATGCGCCCCTTCCCGCCTCGCGACTGGTGTCGGTATGTGTCCACCGAGGTTCGCTTCACATACCCGGCGTGGCTCACCGTAATAAGCATGTCGGTGTCGGCGATTAGGTCTTCCAGCTTGATTTCGTCCACCTTGTCCACAATCTGCGTGCGGCGCTCGTCGCCGTAGGTCTTCTGGATTTCCTTCAGTTCCGCGACGATCACCGCCTTCAGTTTTTTTTCGCTGGCGAGAATTTCTTCCAGCTCCGCGATGCGCTCGCGAATGGACTTCAATTCCTTCAAGATCTCGTCAACCGAGAGCTGCGTGAGGCGGTGGAGTTGTAACTCAAGAATGGCGTCGACTTGAACAGGAGTGAGGCCGCCGGTGACAGCGCGCGCCGTTTCTCCTTCCACGCCGCCAAGCTTGTACTTTCTTCCGTCGAGCTTGACGCCCTCCAGCTTTTTGGACTTGCCATTTTCCGTGATCGTAACTTCCTGCTCGGAGAAGTATTTGAGGAGGTTTTCTTTTGCTTCAGCGCGGCTCGCGGATCCGCGGATAATCCGGATCACATCGTCCAGGTGATCCAGCGCGATCTGGTAACCCACCAAAATGTGCTCGCGCTCGCGCGCCTTGCGCAGCTCGTAGCGTGTGCGGCGCAGCACGACGTCGCGGCGGTGCTCGATGAATAGCCGGATGAACTCCAGCAAGCCCATCTCGCGCGGCTGCCCGCCGACGATCGCTAGCATGATCATGCCGAACGATTCCTGCATCTGCGTGTGCTTGAAGAGGTTGTTCAGGATGAGCTGCGATTCCTCGCCGCGCTTCAGCTCGATGACGATGCGCATCCCGTCGCGGTCGCTTTCATCGCGCACATCGGCGATGCCTTCGATCTTTTTGTTTTGCACCAGCTCGGCGATGCGCTCGATGAGTTTCGATTTATTCACCTGATAGGGAATTTCCGTGACGACGATGCTCTCGCGGTCCTTGCCGGATTCCTCGATCGCGGCTTTCGCGCGCATCGTGAAGCTGCCGCGCCCGGACTTGTAGGCGGCCTCAATGCCTTCGCGGCCGGCGATGTAGCCTCCGGTCGGAAAGTCGGGGCCCGGGACGAGCTTCATCACCTCTCGCAGCGTGGTGTCCGGCTTTTCGATCAGCAACATGGTTGCTTCGACGATTTCGCGGAGGTTGTGTGGGGGGATGTTCGTCGCCATGCCCACCGCGATGCCGCTAGTGCCATTGACGAGCAGGTTCGGCACGCGCGTCGGTAGAACTGTGGGCTCCTGTTCGGTTTCGTCGAAGTTCGGTATGAAATCGACGGTTTCCTTTTCGATGTCCGCAAGCAGCTCCTCGGCAATTCTCGAAAGCCGCGCTTCCGTGTACCGCATCGCCGCAGGCATGTCGCCGTCAACCGAGCCGAAATTTCCCTGGCCGTCCACCAGCGGATAACGCATGTTGAACGGCTGCGCCATGCGCACCAGCGCGTCGTAGACCGGCGCGTCGCCGTGCGGGTGATATTTTCCGAGGACTTCGCCGGTGATCTTCGCGCATTTGCGGTAGGGCTTCGTCGAGGTGAGCCCCAGTTCGTACATACCGAAAAGAATGCGCCGGTGCACGGGTTTCAGCCCATCGCGCACGTCGGGCAGCGCGCGCCCGATGATCACGCTCATCGAGTAATCGAGATACGACTTGCGCATCTCGGCTTCGATATCCACCGGAATCATTACCGACGTATTCTGTTCGTCCGCCATTTCCCCTCGCTGAAGTTAAAATCCTCATTCGTAGGGGCGCAGCATGCTGCGCCCCTACAAGCAATGCCTATCGTTTCGCTGCGTGTTCCAGCACATATGCCTTCACGGTGTCGAACGCTTCCGCGGCATTTGTGAATCGCCGTGTTGCGAACTCCGCCTCGATCTTCCGTAAAAACTCATCCCGCTCCTGCTCGCTTGCAAATTCCACCGCCACGCCGCGCTCGTTATCAGCGTTCGCTGTTGGCGTCGCGCGAAATTCGCTCACGTTCAACCCTCGGAGCCCCGGCAATGTCGCCCAGCCCAATTGGTACAGCATTCGATCCCGATCAAATATCCAGATTCACGACTTCGAGCGCATTGTCCTCGATAAACTTCCGTCGCGCTTCGACGTTTTCGCCCATGAGCGTCGTGAAAATATCTTCGGCCGCCACCGCGTCCTCAAGTCTCACTTTGAGCAGCGTGCGCGTATCGGCGTTCATGGTGGTTTCCCAGAGTTGCGATGGGTTCATTTCCCCCAGGCCTTTGAACCGCGTGATGGTGAAATCTTTTTTCGCGTCTTCCATCACGTAACTCAGCACGTCGGCGGCTTTTTCCTTCATCACTTTGTCGCCGTTGCGCGCCACGGTGAACGGCGGCTTGTTGTACTGGTCAATTTGCTTGGCCAGTGCGCGCATGCGCTTGTATTCCGCAGAGGAAGCCAGCGCCCAGTTGATCTTCTGGTTGTGCGGAGGGCCGAACTGGATTTCGTGCAGGCTGTGCTCTTCATCGAAGACGATTTTCCCGTCGAGCTTCAGCTTGGCCTTGTCCACTTCCTTCAACAGTTTCTCGAGAGCCTTCTTGTCCTCGAAATCGGTTTTCTTCTCGAGTCCACTCTCCGCCAGCACTTCCACCAGGCCGGAGTCGCGCAAGCGCCGCGCGAGCTTTGCGGCCAGCGCGTCGTATTCCTGCACGTTCAGAAGGAACGACGTGAGTCCCGCTCCCTGCAGCGAAACGCCTTCCATGGCTTTCACCACGTGGTCTTCCGTGGCGCGCTTCATCAGCTCGCGTGCGAAGTCGCGTTCGTCGCGGATGTACCGCTCGCTCTTGCCGCGCTTCACGCGATAGAGCGGCGGCTGCGCGATGTACACGTGACCGCGCTCGATCAGTTCCTTCATATGCCGGAAGAAAAACGTCAGTAGCAGCGTGCGGATGTGCGAGCCGTCCACGTCCGCGTCGGTCATGAGGATGACTTTGTGATAGCGTAATTTCCCGGCGTCGAAATCATCCTTTCCGATGCCGGTGCCGAGCGCGGTGATAATGGCGCGAATTTCTTCGTGGCCCAGCATCTTGTCGTAGCGCGCCTTCTCCACGTTCAGGATTTTTCCTTTGAGCGGCAGGATCGCCTGGTATTTGCGGTCGCGGCCCTGCTTGGCCGAGCCGCCCGCCGATTCGCCCTCGACGACGAAAAGCTCGCAGCGCGATGGGTCGCGTTCCTGGCAATCCGCCAGTTTGCCCGGCAATCCACTCGAATCCATCGCCGATTTTCGGCGCGTCAGCTCGCGAGCTTTGCGGGCGGCTTCGCGCGCGCGCGCCGCATCAATACATTTGGAAATAATGCGCCGCGCCACGGTCGAATGCTTGTCGAACCATTCGCCCAACTTTTCGTTCACCAGTTGCTCGACGTCTCCCTTGATGTCGCTGTTCAGCTTCCCTTTTGTTTGCCCTTCGAATTGCGGCTGCGGCAGCCGCACGCTGACAACGGCCACCAGTCCTTCGCGCACATCATCGCCGGTGATGGTCACTTCGTCCTTTTGCTCTTTCAGCATTCCGGCGGAAGAAGCGAAGTTATTGATCGTGCGCGTCAGCGCCGAGCGAAACCCGGAGAGGTGCGTGCCGCCATCAACGGTGTTGATGGTGTTGGCGAACGCAAATACATTTTCGCCGTAGGTGTCGTTGTACTGCAGCGCGATTTCGATCTCCACGTTCCCGCGCTTTCCTTCTATGTAAATCGGCGAATCGTGCAGCGTTGATTTTCCGCGGTTGAGGTGCTTGACGAACTCGGTGATGCCACCGGTGAAACGGAACTCCGCCGTTTTCTCCGTGCGCTCGTCCGTCAGCGTGATTTTCAGGCCCTTGTTCAGGAAGGCCAGCTCGCGCAGGCGCTGTGAAAGCGTGTCGAAGCTGAAGCTGGTTTTATCGAAAATCGCCGGGTCGGGATGAAACGTAACTTTCGTACCCGTCTTTCGCGTCTTTCCTGTCTGCTTCAGTTTCGAGGTCGGCTTGCCCTTTTCGTACGTCTGTTCCCACACCTCGCCGTCGCGGGAAATCTCCAGCTCGAGCCAATCGGAGAGCGCGTTAACAACGGAAACGCCGACGCCGTGCAGACCCCCGGAAACCTTGTAAGTGTCGCTGTCGAATTTTCCGCCGGCATGCAGCACGGTGAGCACAACCTCGGCCGCAGGCCGCTTTTCGGTTGCATGCATGTCCACGGGGATGCCGCGGCCGTTGTCCACCACCGTGACGGAATCATCGGCGTGGACGGTGACATTGATCTCATCGGCAAAGCCGGCCATCGCTTCGTCCACCGAGTTGTCCACCACTTCCCACACCAGGTGGTGCAAGCCTAGGTCACCAGTCGAGCCGATGTACATCGCCGGGCGCAGCCGCACCGCTTCGATGCCGCCGAGAACTTTGATGGACTTGGCGTCGTACTGATGGCCCGGACCTTTTCCCGTTACCGTTTCTTTCTCACCCATGTCTTCTCCTGGCAAAGCGTGGCGGCGCAAGACGTGCCGCCAGAGTTGCGGTGGCCTTGTGGCTTGAAGAATTCCCGTCAAAATTTTTTTGAAGCGAGGAAAGGCGTGCTCGCGGACTTCTTGGTACGTCGCCTTACCCTTTGATTCCGATCGCAGACGACCGGAACTCGTAGGGTCCCTGCTCCATCCCGTCTCGCGCAGCGAGACGCGGCGAAGACTCATTAAACTCCAAGCAAGCGGCTCCCTGGCTCCTGGCGCAGAGCCAAATGACGGGGCCGGGTTACTTGGCCGACGTGGCCCGGTTGACCGCTTTGCGGCCACCCAGGAACTGACCGGACCGGGCCGATTTGGAGGAAACCTTACAGCGAATCTACAACATAGAAATTCTACGTGATAAAGTGGTTTTTCTCAAGAAAATTCCCCGCCTGCACAGCCAGTAAGTCACTTATCCTTAATAGTTTGTGGCCTGTTCAGAGAGTGGTGTCAAGGATTTGAGATGACGGGTTGGAATTTCAAACGTGCGACACCAGGCCGGTCCGCAGAATCAGATGCGCATGGGCATGATGACGTAGCGATAGCGATAGCTTTCGTCGGCCAGCGGGCGCATCTGGCCGGCGGACTGCTCGTCTTTCAGCTCGATGCTCACCGGCCCATCGGCCGCGGCGGCGAGGAAATCCAGCATGTAGCTCGAGTTGAAACCAATGGCGATGGGATCGCCCTTGTATTCCTTCTCGATGTTTTCCTTCGCTTCGCCATACTCCGGGCTGGAAGCGGAAATCTCGATTCCTTCCTGCGAGACAGCCAGCTTCACGGCGTGCGAGCGCTGGTCCGCGAGTTGCGAAACGCGGCGTACCGCGTCGCTCAATTCCGCACGATCGAGCACCACAGTCTTGTTGTTATCCCGCGGAAGCACTGCCTCATAATTGGGGAACTGACCCGTTAGAATGCGCGAGATCAGCAGCCGGTGGCCGACTTGAAAGAATAGATGGCTCTCGTCTTTCGCAAACTCGATGTGCGCGTCGGAGCCCGCAACGCTGGCGAGTTTTTCCACTTCGTCCATAGCCTTCTTCGGAATCAGAACTTTCACTTCCCCATTCAGGCCGGCAAGTTTGTGGTCCGTTTCCGCAAGAGCTAGGCGGTGGCCATCGGTCGCTACCATCGCCAGCGTTTCAGGCTTTAAGATCAGCAGGCCTCCGTTCAACGTATAGCGCGACTCTTCCATAGAGATCGCGAACTTCGTTTTCCCAATGAGGCTCTCAAGAATCGCCGCGGGGATTTTCACGAGCACGTGCGGCATTGCCGGCAGCGCGGGAAAATTTTCTTTGGCCATCCCGACGAGCTTGTATTTTTTCCTGTCGCTGACAACTTCCACCCAATGGTTCTCAAGTAGTTTGAACCTAATTTCGCCTTCAGGGAGCAGCCGGACGAGCTCAATTAACTTCTTGGCAGGAATGGTTCCCGCGCCTTCTTTCTTAACCTTTGCTTCGCAAGACGTGCGAATACTTAACTCAAGGTCCGTTGCCGTGATCGTCAAGCGGTTCCCTTGGGCCTCAACAAGTAAGTTTGAAAGGATGGGGATAGTCGTCTTGCGCTCCACAACACCTTGTGTGATAGAGAGTTCATTCAACAGCGCAGATTTTGTAACGCTGAATTCCATCGCTTGATGTTCCTCGCGTGCGGTCCCTGGTGCAGTCATTGCGGTTCCTCGCTCAGCTTCTTACCGCTGTCGTACTGTACTCGTTTTTCCCAAAAGTATAAAGGCTGGCAGCCCTCCCAGTACTGTGGAAATAAGCTACGCCATGCCCTTGCACCTTTCAGCCACTTTGAGCTTATTCACAGAGATCACAAGCACAACAAGGATTTTTCCAAAAATTTAGAAAGGTATAAAGCTTGTTGTGATGATGAGCGCTGTGGAAACGTGGAAAGCCTCAATAACCCCCCTGCGTTAAACGCCTTTTTCCATTCGTTCTTCTGAGCATTCTTTGTGGGAATCTTGGAAATTTCCTCTCCGTTGATATGTCGGGACTCCCTTCATGAAGATCCTTGCACTGTCATCCACAAAAACCGCGCACGTTTCTCAAGTTTTTTCCACAAGCCATGGGCGGGTGTACCTCTAAAAACTTTAAATGGCAAGCGGGGGGTAGGCAGCCTGCGTTCCGAAATACGACGAGAGCGGAAACCCAGCAGCTTACTGCAGAGCATCCATCAGACGCGTGATCGTACGGTTCAGATCCTTGTCGGAGCGGCGCAACTCTTCGATCTTATTGATCGAGTGCAGCACCGTTGTGTGATGCTTCCCGCCAAACTGCCTTCCGATCTCCGGCAGCGACGCCGTGGTGAGTTGCTTTACGATGTACATTGCCACTTGCCGTGGGAAGGCGATTGCGCGCGTATTGCTGCGGATCTTGAGGTCCTGCTCGCGTAGATTGAAGTGCTCGCTCACGCGTTTCTGGATCAGGTCGATCGTTACGCGTTTTTCCTGCGATGCAATGATGTTGCGCAGCACCTGCTGCGCGGTGGCCAGCGAAATCGTGGCGCCCGTCAGCGACGCGTAGGCCATCAGCCGCGTCAGCGCGCCTTCCAACTCGCGCACATTGGACTTGATGGCTCGCGCAATGTACTCGGCCACGTCATCCGGCAAGTGGAAGCGGTCGTTCTCCGCCTTTTTCTGTAGAATGGCGATCTTGGTTTCCAGGTCCGGCGGTTGGATGTCCGCGATCAAACCCCATTCAAACCGCGAGCGCAGTCTTTCCTCGATCGAATTAATATCCTTCGGCAGGCAGTCGGAAGAAATCACAATCTGCTTTTGCTGCTCGTAGAGCGCGTTGAAGGTATGGAAAAACTCCTCCTGCGTGCGCTCTTTTCCCGCGATGAACTGGATGTCGTCCACCAGCAGCACATCCACGGTGTGAAAACGGTCGCGGAAGCTGATCATCCGGTCGAAGCGCAGCGAATTGATCACCTCGATGGTAAATTTTTCCGCGCTGACATAACTCAAGTGCATCGCCGGGTTGCGCTTCTTGATGGTGTGCCCGATGGCGTGCATCAAGTGCGTTTTGCCCATCCCCACGCCGCCATACAGAAAAAGCGGGTTGTACGACTTGGAGGGCTGCTCCGCCACGGCGCGCGCGGCCGCATGCGCAAATTCGTTGGACTTGCCGACCACGAAGCTGTCAAAGGTGTAGCGTGTGTTGAGTTGGTGGTCGCTGCTCTCGAAGTCGAGCTTCGATTGTTTCGCAGAAGGCGTCCCCGGCGGCGCAGGCACGGCTTCTTCCTCGGTGCAGACGTACTGCACTTTCGCATTGGGCGTTCCGATCTCGTGGAACACGGCCTTCACGATCTCGCCGTAGGTGCGCGTCAAAACTTGCCGGAAGACCGTGCTGGGGATCTGCACGAACAGGGTTTCCCCCTCGGCGCGGCTCAGCCGCGTAGGTTGGAACCACGTCGTGAACGTGTTAATGCTGACCCTGGACTTCACGCGTTCGAGTAACTTATCCCAGGAGTTGGCCGCTTCGCGGTCACGCCCGGCATGGATCGGAGTCGTCATCGGATGAGAAAAAGCAAACCCTTAGGTATTTCCACAGATGTGAAAAAACTGTGGAAAGCAGGCCCACTCGCGCTTTCTTTCTGGCTTCGGGGTTCACGCCCGCGCCGGAACGCTTTGCTTTGCCCCTGTCGCTCCGCGCGCGGCCCGTTTGGATTCGTCTGCCCACGTACCGCGGCTACGAGACAGCGCGGGATTGTCGCCGATTGGTGCGGCTGGGGCAAGCGAAAAATGCACGAAGGCTTGTGCCGGTGTTCACACACCATGCACAACTTTTCCACAAGCACAATCCTTGTGCAATTTCGCGCAAAACTAATAGAAATCCCGCCAAACTTTCCAATGTTGGCGGGAGTGCGAACAGCCGATTCGCGTTTGCTGGAAATTTTGCCTGAGGAAAAGTCTGCCTACTCCTTAACTTTTAGCGTCGGCCGCTCGAATTCGTAGACGCCCAGCGGGTCGCTTCCGATGATCAAGCGTTCTTTTTCCACCAGGATGGTGTCCGCTTCGAGTCGCGCGCCTTGCGGTGTGTACAGCTGGTAGCTCGCCCTGCGGTTGCCGTCTTTGTCGAAGTGCAGCAGGGTGTTCTGCAACGCGATCCACACTTCTCCGCTGGCTCGGTCGACACCCATGGCGGTCAGCACGCGTTTGAGGGTAGGCGTCTCTCCTCGGCGCTCCTGGCGGTCGATCTCGCGCCGCACGGCCCGCGCCGTGGTCAGCGCCTCGATCGCCGTGTACCGTATTTCCAGTTGGCTGTAGCCGAAACGGTCGTATTGTCGCACCGTCGGCTCCGGAAAATATTCGAACGCATAATAGAGATGCCCTTGATCGTCCGTGGCCAGCTCTCCGATGTTCAGGAAACGGTTCAATTCCGCGCGCTCCGCGATCGCCTCCGGGTCGCCGAACTCCCGCACGTCCCTGCCATTCTTATCGAATACAGTCACCAAGTGCGGCTCGTGTAGGGTCGCCACACTAACTTCGCCTTCCGGCATCGCGGCGATAGAAACCGGCGACGGCACCGTTATCGAGCGGAGCAACGCGCCGTCTTTTGAGAAAATCACAATGCGATTCGCCCCGCGGTCGGCAACATAGATACGGCCGTCCACGTCGACGTCGCAGTCTTCTCCAAAAGCGATCGGTGTCCGGGCGGCGTCTCTGGCTGTCTCCGGCACTTGAGCGCCGATTGAAAGTACTTGTTTTCCAGCGGCGTCAAAAACAACCAGCCCAGGGGCCGGTGAAGCCAGCACGTACGTGCGCCCATCCACTCCTCGCTTCACCGTCCGCAACCCGGGCCCAACTCCCGGAAACAGCCGCCTCTTCGCGGTCAGTTCGCCTTCATCCTGACCAAAGGCCGTCCCCGCCGCGCACGCCAGCAAACACAACGCCGCGCCAAGCTTC
>Ga0307477_10003730_pt1 | contig 11231 bp, 4 predicted proteins | sample atmos_gasesECM2C_FD_203316 | JGI IMG/M metagenome (GOLD analysis project Ga0307477, IMG submission 203316) | Hardwood forest soil microbial communities from Morgan-Monroe State Forest, Indiana, United States - atmos_gasesECM2C_515 | ecosystem: Environmental > Terrestrial > Soil > Temperate... | reverse complement strand
AACCTGAAGCTTGCCCTTCAGCGGCTGATCGCCCTGAGCGATGCGCAGTGGAAAAGCGTGAGCATCGAACAACAGCTTGCCATCTTCCACATAGCCGCCGGTGGGAGTATGCGCGTCGCAGATCACAAAATGCCTGCGAGCGTGCTGTTTGGCGTAAGCGCGGACGCGGGTGAGCATGTCGATCCAGGCGGCGTGCCCTGGGTCATTGTGGTCCATCAGCCCGATCTGGCCAAAGTGGATGGCCTCGATCCCCGCATCGATGTACTGGGTGCAGAGGTAATAGAACCACATGCGGGCTTCGAGCTGGTTCATGTCCGGAATTTTGCCGTTGCCCATGCGGTGGGTTCCGGTAGGGTAGCCGATGGCGTCGAAACTGAAGTTCCGCTTCGTTATCGGCTGTCCGAATTCCTCGAACACGTACCGCGGGATGGCGACTGTCTCCACACCCTTGGTCACGATCTCGAACGCGGCGCCTTGAAAGACAATATCCGGATCGGCCTTATGCAGCTCGGCTGCGAAGGCTTTGGCGTTGCGCAGCAGAGTGTCCAGCTCGCGTTCGCGTCCCCAGCACATGAGCGCGCGGCCGACAAACTTGGCGCCGGTATTGAGAATGAAACGCACGTTATCGCGAGGATCGACGCCACGACGGTTGCGCGGCTGGCTGAGATCATCATGCAGCAGCTCGGTGAACGAGACCGAGCGCGAAAGGTAGTTCTCCAATACTTCTCGCGAGATTTTCCCATCAAATCGGTAATCGCGGGCCTGGGCGGGCGGCGATTGGGCTATTCGCTGCGTGGGCGGCTCGGCCTCGGAGGGCGTACACGAAATCCCGCCGACAGCGAGCAACGCGATCAATTTCAGTGAGTTGATCGATGCAGTTCTGCGGCTGATTGGTTTCATATGCTCCTCTCAAGCGGTGGCAGCATGCCAATGACTTGCGCGCTTCCAGCGCCAAAGTCCAGTGACGCCTTCCCAAGCTGGCACGGTGTGCGAATATATCCCCGTCCGTGGTTAGCATTGTCAACCGGCAGGTCCTGGTTGGCCTTGGCGAAACACCAGCCTGGAGCGCGATGTTCTGGTTGAATATGCTGGCGCTGCCATGGCCACAGAGGAGGAGCTCATGAAACACCTGAAGAAGCTGTTGATCGGGACGGCCTGCACGCTGGGTGCTGTTTTGGTCTGCTCGGCCGCGCAGCCGCAGGTCCTTCCCTGGGATCGCGAGATGCCACTACGGGAGGCGGCCAAGTCGGTCTCGGTTCAGGGTGTGCTGAACCCCAATGATCCCGGCCGCGGCGCGATGAGCATCAACAACCTGAAGATTCACAGTGTGATCTGGGGCCCGCCCGATCGCATCACCATCAGCATCAACAAGAACAACGTGTGGGACCGGCGCCTGCATGATTTCCCCGCGCCGACGTTGCAGGAAATCACGGACGGAGCCTTTTCGCCGGCCAACAGCGACTACGTGGGCGTGAAGGAAATCGATTCGGTCCCGTTTGCCGACGTCGATTTTCTCGATCTGCCGGCTTTCGCCCGGAAGCTGGCGGAAAAGCCGGATGCGGTGTCGGCCTTCCTGAGCGGGAAGCTGGGCGAGAAAACCGCGGCATCACTTGCTGCGTATCGCGCGGCGAAGCCGGGCGATCTGCAAGCCAAGCATGCCCTGCTCGACAATCTGGTGACCAGTCTGAATGCCGTCATCTATGGCCCGTCGCTTTACGAGGCCAGGCTCTTTGGGGGCGTCCAACTGCGGCCGGAAACGAGCGCTGTGCTGAAGAGAAACCCGCAGGGGCGCGAGCTGGCGCAACTGAATCGGCTGCTGCTGGAAGATGCCTTCCCCGAGATTTCGAGGAAGCCGGGCAATGCGCTGCGGTCGCTCGACCTGGGCTGGCTGCGGAAGGAAGGCGGTTCGTACGATCCGTATCGCTACCCGATGCGTTATGCATTCCCATGCCTCAAACCCGTGGGCCAGATCATCCTGGGGATCGATCCGTTGGCCGGGGCATCAGCGCCGCGATTGGTGCAAAGCTGCGCAGATGGAGTCACGCGATTAGAAGTGATCAAGGGCGATGCCAAGGCCACCTTGGAATACGTCCTGCCGATGGACAAGGACGTGTACGCAATTCGCGCAAGTGTCGGCGGAATCACCACTCCAATCTGGTTGCGGCTCTATCGTCACCGCGACACCTCCCATCTGCTCTACATGACCGATGATGGCAAATATACGAACCCGGCGGCCGAGGCTGACAAGGCCTTCAACGGGCCCATCGATCCTCCCACCAGCGGACAGGACGGCCGATACTTCTGGATACGCCAGAAAATGCCGGCCGAAAAGACATTCCCGCAGGGCTTTGAGTATGTGCTGATGGGCGTGGTGGCCGGGCAAGGCGATGTGAAGCTGGAGGCGGTGGAGGGCAAGACGCATATGGGCACTGGGCCGGCCAATTCGCCGATGCCGTGGGATTGGTTTGGCGCGCCAAGGCCGTCCATCGCCGAAGCGCCCGGCGCCGCCGCCACAGCGACCATCACACCCCCTGCCAACACAAAACTCGAGGCATTTGTCACTGTCGTCACCACGATGGACGGGGCTGATCTTCTGGCGGTTGCAAAGAAGCGGCTGTCGGAAGCCCAGGCCGCGGGATTTGACGGCGCGGTGCGCCAGAACACGAAATGGTGGAACGACTTCTACGACAAACGCGAGGACGGCCGAGTTTTCACAGGTTCGAGCGGCACGCAGGCCACCGATGACATTCGCACCATTTACCAGCAGAGCTGGACCGACGGCCACGGCGGTGGAACCAAGACCGATATGCGGCAATATGAGTGCAGCGCATCTTACGCCCGGCCGGAAAGGGACATTCAGGACTTCGACGGTGCTCCCTGCTACAACGAAATTTTCACGACGTCGCGCTTCGTGCGGAACTGGGGCGACAGCCAGGACATGTGGAAGCAGATCGTGCAACACTGGATGCCCGGCGGCAAGCAGAACGCGCGCGACCGCTTCAACATGCCGGGCACGTTGATCACCCACGGTTACCTGCCGCCGATCAAACCAGACAAGTACGTCCACACCACCATCACGCTCGAACTCTGCCTGGGCACGATGGCGCAGCTCTTCCGGCCCGCATGGGACGAGTGGGACTACGGGGGCGACGTGAACTTCCTCCGCAACGAGTGCTATCCCATGATGAAGGAGATGGCCCTCTTCTATGGTGCGTTCGCCAGGAAGGGCGAAGACGGCTACTACCACATTGCACCCTGCATGGAAGAGGAACGATGGGGAATCTATCCCCAGTTCTCACGCAACAAGGACATCATCAGCTCCCTTTGCATGTTCCGCTGGGCGCTGACGCGGGCGGCCGACGCGGCCGAACTGTTGGGCGTTGACGCTGACCTGCGGCAGCAGTGGCGGCAGGTGGCGGCGCAGATCGCGCCGTATCCCACATGGAAAAAGCCGCAGGGGGTGGTCTTCGCCAGCATGCCGGGCTTCGAACCGCGGCGTCTGTCACGCGACCATCAGGAGGAGGCAGAGTCTTTTCCGACGACTCTGGCCGACGAGATCAACCTCGATTCACCACAGGAGCTGAAGGAGCAGATGCTGCGAACGGTGCGGCTGCTGCGATCCGACAGCACCCCGAAGGCACTCACGCTGCTGGCCGCGCCGGCCGAGCAGGGCGCGGGCAGGCGCGGCGGCGGAGGCGGACGCAGCGGCGGCATGGATGCGGAAACGCTGCTTAACAGCCGCAGCGGACGCATTCACCTTTTCCCATTGCTGCCAGCGTTGCCAGACATCGCGTTCCACAATTTCCAGGCCAGCGGCGGATTTCTGGTTTCGGCCGCGAAGAATGCAAATGGCGTCTACTACCTCGAAATCCAACCCCGTCGCAATAACCAATGCCGCCTGATGAATCCCTGGCCGGGGAAGGCCGTCGTCGTCCGTGAGGCCGGTAAGGCAGAGTCAGTCAAGGTCGAGCTGGACAAAACCAACGGCGAGTGCCTGACCTTCGCAACCGTGGCCGGACAGAAATACCTCATCTCGCCCAAGTAAGAGGCGCGATCGATGACCGATCGAGAAATGACACGCAAGTGCGGCGGGAGAACTTCTTGCGGCTGCGGGAACTAACAGGAGATTCAATCATGCGAGCATCGTGCTTTGCGTGTGCGTTTCTGACGCTTTCGATGCTGTCGTTCGAGAATGCAAAGACGGCCCTAACCCAGCCAGCGGAATCCGTCAAGCCCACCTTCGACAAGAACAGCCCTTTCTACTTCGATGGCACCATTTCGCGCAAGACGCTGGAGAACTATCTGAATCGCGCGATCACCATGGCCTATTTCCTGGTTCCCGGCCAGCCGGAGGGCTACCAGTTCCCGTATCGGGATGATGATATCCGCATGATCCACAACATCGGCGCCAAATTCATCGGCCGGGCCATCTACCGGTGGGGTGAAGAGTCCAAGCTCGGCGATCCCGCCTTCTTCGAGTATGCCAGGAAGATGGTGGACAGGGTGCATGCGGACGATCCCGAAGTCATCTTTCAAGGGTGCCTTTTTGAACAGGTCGGCACCGATGTGAATCGACTGAAGATCCCCGCCTGGGTTTTCAAGGACTTCGGCCTGCCCGTTGAGGACCGGACCTTCTCCTGCGATGCGATGGTCAAACGGGCAGGCCGGGCGAGCAGGGGAAGCCGCCGCGGCGGAGTGCCGATCATCAACAATCTGGAAACCCGGCTTTGGTTCTATTACCTCGCCGTCTCCTACATCAACGTCGGCTGCGAAGCCTTCCACCTGGGGCAGGTCGGACTCATCGGTGCGGATGACAGGGACCTGAAGGTCTATTCGGAGTTCCTGGCCAAAGTGCGGGCCTACTCAAAAGTGCACGCCCGCCGCCACATGGTGCTGATGGACGGTCACGTGCCTACCGGCGGCATGGTCAAGAACGGACTCAGCCTCTTGGATTTCAATTCGTTTCCGATGCGCATCAAGGCGGTTCCCGGCAAGCCTCACGAAGGCGTCCTGGAAGTCGGCCACCTTGATTCCATCTTCAAGCGAAGCAAGGGCTGCATTTCGCCCAGCGGCTGGCGTTGTGATAGCCTGCCTTACCTTGTTGAATTCGACAATTTCGGACGGGGGCCGAACCCCAACGTCGCTGACCCCAGGTCGATGTTCTGCTGGGGCTGGGATGAGATCTCTTGGTTCGCGCAGCAACCGGAGGAGTATCGAAACCAATGGCTCCTCTATGCCTACGATTGGATCAAGAAGACCGACCCGAATGGCCACCTCGAAATGCCGGGAACTCGAATGATCTCATGCCCCAATGATACTCTGCGCTCCTACTTTGCCAACACAAAGAGCGCAGCCTGCCCGGTCGGCTATTCCCAGGAAGAGACCATCAAGAAGATCTGGAACCGCCAGATCAAGTAGTCCAGGCGGTCGTGCGCGATTCGGGTAACCCGATTCCGGTTCAGCTCGACAAGGGCATCGGCGAGTGCCTGACTTTCGCAGCCACGGCCAAGTACAAGTATCTTGTGCAGCCGGAGCAGCGGTCAAATGAGAAGATCGAAGAACTTACTGAAGCGAAAGCACCGCTCACGTGCCGGCACGTCGCGGATTTCGCGCAGCACCAAGCCCGCCAGCTACAAGAACCCGGCGCTGCCGCCGGACAAGCGCGTCAAGGACCTGCTTGGCCGAATGACGCTGCACGAAAAGGCGGCACAGATGATGTGCATCGGGCAGCAGAAAGCCCAGACGTTGGTGAATTTGCAAGGGGAGTTCGACCGGGAAAAGGCCAAGTCCAGCTTCAAGCACGGGCTTGGCCAGGTTGGCCGCCCCAGCGACGCGGGCGGCGGCCGTGACGCCCGGCAGATGGCCGAGTTGACCAATGCCATTCAGAAGTTCTTCCTGGAGAACTCCCGCCTGGGCATTCCGGTGATCTTCCATGAAGAATGCCTGCACGGGCATGCCGCCGTCGGCGGCACCAGCTTTCCCCAGCCCATCGGTTTGGCGGCGACATTTGATCCTGAGTTAGTTCAGGCCCTGTTCGCCATGACGGCGCATGAAGCGCGCGTCCGCGGCGCCCACCAGGCGCTGACGCCGGTCGTCGATGTTGCCCGCGAGCCGCGCTGGGGTCGAGTCGAAGAGACTTACGGCGAAGATCCGTATCTCGTTAGCCGGATGGGAATCGCGGCGGTGCGCGGGTTCCAAGGCGACGCGTCTTTCCAAGACAAGCGGCGCCTGATCGCCACGCTCAAGCATTTTGCGGCCCACGGCCAACCAGAGTCCGGCACCAACTGCGCTCCGGCAAACATCTCCGCGCGGGTGCTCCGCGAGACATTCCTGTCGACCTTCAAAGCGGCCATTGACGAGGCGGGCGCCATCAGCGTGATGGCGTCCTACAACGAGATTGACGGCGTGCCATCGCATGCCAATGCATGGCTCCTGCGCGATGTCCTCCGGAAGGAGTGGGGCTTCAAGGGCTTGGTTGTTTCTGACTACTACGGCATACGCGAGCTGGTCGAGCGGCCGCCCCATGTGCCCGGCCACCATGTTGCGGCGGACGGAAAGGAGGCTTGTACGATAGCGGTGCGGGCCGGCGTCAATATCGAGCTGCCCGAGCCGGACTGCTATCTTCACCTGGTCGAGTTGGTGCGCAACGGCCGGATCAAAGAATCCGAACTGGATGCGTTGATCGCCCCGATGCTCTACTGGAAGTTTCGACTTGGTCTGTTTGACGATCCGTTTGTCGATCCGGCCGAAGCCGATCGTGTCGTCGGCTGCGAGGCACATCGCAAACTCGCCCTCCAGGCCGCCCGCCAGACGATCACGCTGCTCAAGAATGAAGGCGGCGTCGTACCGCTCGATGTCCGCCGGCTCAAGTCCATCGCGGTGATCGGTCCGAATGCCGCTCGCTGCCTTCTGGGCGGGTACAGCGGTGTTCCCAAGCATGCCGTGTCGGTTCTCGACGGCGTTCAGGCCAAGGTAGGCGATCGCGTGAAGGTGCTCTACAGCGAAGGCTGCAAGATCACCCAGCCGGGCGCGTGGACGCAGGATGAGGTCTTAGCCGGCGATCCCGAGGAAGATCACCGGCTTATCGCCCAGGCGGTGAAGGTGGCCAGCGAGGCGGATGCCATTGTGCTGGCGATCGGCGGCAACGAGCTGACTTCGCGCGAGGCCTGGAGCCTCACGCACATGGGTGATCGCAGCAGCCTCGATCTGATTGGCCGGCAGGACGAGCTGGTCAGAGCGATGCTTGCAACCGGCAAGCCCGTGATCGTGCTCCTGTTCAACGGCCGGCCCCTTTCCATCAACTATATCAGCCAGCATGCCCCGGCTATTTTCGAGTGCTGGTATCTTGGCCAGGAAGGAGGCCATGCCGTGGCCGATGTCTTGTTCGGCGATTACTGCCCCGGCGGGAAACTGCCGATCACCATCCCGCGCTCGGCCGGGCATCTTCCGGCGTATTACAGCTACAAGCCTTTGGCCCGCCGCGGCTATCTTTTTGACGACATCTCCCCACTGTACGCCTTTGGTTACGGCCTGAGCTACACAACCTTCACTTTTGGAAAGCCGAGTCTGGAAAGGCAGCGCATTGGCCGCTCGGGCCGGACGCCTGTTACCGTGGATGTGACCAATACCGGCTTGCGCAGAGGCGACGAGGTTGTGCAGATGTACATCCGCGATCGGGTCAGCTCCGTCACCCGGCCGGTGAAGGAACTGAAGGGCTTTACACGGGTCTCGCTGGATCCGGGCGAGACCCGAAGCGTCGCGTTTCAGATCACGCCCGAGCTTCTGTCGTTCTACGACATCGACATGAACTATGTCGTCGAGCCCGGCGAATTCGAGATCATGGTTGGCAATTCATCTCGCGACCGCGATCTCCAGAAGGTGGTTTTGACGGTGAGATAGCGGGCGCATCGCCGCATTCATAACGGAGGACGCTGTATGCCCGATCGTCTTCAGAAACTATCTGCTTTTGAAAAGATCGGCTACAGCCTCGGAGACGCCGCGGCCAACTTCGTGTGGGTAACACTGGTCACCTTCCAGTTGCAGTTCTACACCGATACGTTGGCAATCACCGCGGCGGCGGCTGCGTGGGTGCTGCTCTTGAGCCGGTTCTGGGATGCGTTCTTCGATCCTCTGATGGGCGCCATTGCCGACCGCACCCAGACGCGCTGGGGAAAGTTCCGGCCGTGGATATTGTGGACGACGCTGCCGTGGGCTGTGATGATGGTGGTTGCCTATACGGTCCCCGGGTTTGGCGGCACGGGGAAGATCATTTTCGCCTGTGTGACCAACATCCTGCTCATGACCGTGTACTCGGCCAATAACACGCCCTATTCAGCGCTGACCGGGGTGATGACGGCGGACGTCAACGATCGAACCAGCCTCTCCTCCTACCGATTCGTAGCCGCGATCCTTGCCGGCCTGGTGGTGGGCGGGTTCACCCTTCCTCTGGTGGCCAAGTTCGGTCAGGGCAACAGCGCCAGAGGCTGGCAGATAACCATGGGGCTCTGGGCCATGGTCTGCATAGTCTTCTTTCTGATCACGTTTCTCACGGTCCGGGAACGCATCCTGCCCGACCCCCGCCAGAGATCATCGGTGAAGCAGGATATGGGCGATCTGCTCAAGAATAGTACCTGGATCGCGATGTTCCTGTTTACCCTTGTGCACCTCACGTCACACGTGATGCGGAGCGGGGCGATGCCGTACTATTTCAAGTACGACGTCAACCGGGACAGTCTCTTCGCGTTTCTCAAGAGCTGGGGTCTGACGAGCTTCGCGGCGGGAGGCAGTGACGGAGGAATCTGGCATTCTCTACTGAACAAGTTTGGATTGATCGTCGATCCCCAGATGACCAACCTGCCCGACGTCGGGTACAGCCTCTGGAGCATGTCATCCCAAGCCTTCACCGTCATCGGAATCATCTGTGCCACATGGCTGGCGATACGCTTCGGCAAAAAGGCGGTGGTCATCGCCGGCTTCACGGGGGCCGCGGTTTTCATCGCCCTCTTCTTTTTCGTGCGCGGCGACGCCATCTGGACGATCTTCCTGTGCGACTGGGCTCGAGCCCTCTGCTACGCTCCGACCATTCCGCTGGTATGGGCCATGTTCGCTGACGTGGCTGATTACGCCGAGTGGACCACCGGCCGCCGCGCCACGGGAATGATCTACGCATCCGTCGTCTTTGGCCTTAAAGCCGGTGTCGGCCTGGGGGTCTTCTTACAGGGCCAGCTTCTGTCGCTGGTTGGCTATGCGCCGCTCAATTCCAGCCAACTACTGGCGGGGGCGCAACAGAGCACCAGGGTCCAGTGGGGTATCCGCATGATCGTCAGCGTCATTCCGGCCGGCCTTTTCCTGGTCTGCGCAGTGTGCGCGATTGGGTACAAAATTAACAAGAAGCTGAACATCCAGATCCAGGACGAGTTGGCCGAGCGGCGGAAGCAGTATGTCCTCATAGCCTCTGGCATGTCGCCTATGACCGCGGAATGAGTCCTTTGAATGGTGGTGGCAGCCTACAGTTCGACAATTCTTGCGGTTAAGGGTGAGAGGAGTGAGGAGAAAGTAGAAAACAGCAATAGGCCCCGCTCCTTTCCTAGAACATTCGACCGTCGAGTGACCCTCACTCCGGTCTCCTTTCTACTCGCTCCTTTCTGCGCCGAGTTGATCGACTGATAACGCGGCTCGACCGCGTATCCGGAACTGTCTTTCATTGACGGGCAGACCCGCGCCCCGTTATTACTGCCAAAAGCCCAGACGCTGGAGGCAGCACGGCGCATGTTATGTTGATTGGCGATCCCACGGAAGTCAACGGGATAACCGACGCCAATCTGGAATGAGCGGGAATGGGTTTTTCCGGATTGACCATTAGTCTGTGCTTGGTCAACCAAAGCAAATCGCGGTACCGTGCTTGACGCTCAGTCTCGCGGCTTCGTAAAGTGAAAGCCACACGATCTTCAAATATCAAAGTACATGCAGAACTCATACGGGTGCGGCCGCATGCGGATGGCGTCCACTTCGTTGTCGCGCTTGTACTTCACCCAGTAGTGAATCACGTCGGCGGTGAAGACGTCGCCGTTGAGGAGGAATTCGTGGTCGTCTTCCAGCTCGTCAAGGGCCTCCTCCAGGCCGCCGGGCGCGGAGCCGATCTTTTCGTACTCGTCTGGGGTCAGGTGGTAGATATCCTTGTCCATCGGCTCGCCGGGGTGGATCTTGTTTTCGATCCCGTCGATCGCGGCCATGACCATGGCGCTGAAGGCCAGGTACGGGTTGCACGAGCTGTCGGGACAGCGGAATTCGATGCGCTTGGTCTTGGGGTTCTCGCTGTACATCGGAATGCGCACGGCGGCCGAGCGGTTGCGGCTCGAGTAAACGAGATTGACCGGCGCCTCGTAGCCCGGGACCAGGCGCTTGTAGCTGTTGGTGGTCGGGTTGCACAGGGCGCACAGGGCGCGAGCGTGCTTCAGAATACCGCCGATCGCGTACAGCCCGCATTCGCTGAGGCCCGCGTAGCGGTTGCCGGCAAACAGGGGCTTCTCGCCCTTCCAGAGCGAAAAGTGCACGTGCATCCCCGAGCCGTTGTCCTGGAAGAGCGGCTTGGGCATGAAGGTGACGACCTTGCCGTGGCGGGCGGCAACGTTCTTGCAGACGTACTTGTAGATCATGACATTGTCGGCCATCGTCACCAGGTCCTGATACCGCATGTCGATCTCGCACTGACCGCCGGTGGCAACCTCGTGGTGATGGGCCTCGACGGGGATGCCCAGCTCGATCAGCGTCGCCACCATTTCGCTGCGGATGTTCTGCATGGTGTCCATCGGCGGCGTGGGAAAATACCCTTCCTTGAGGCGGACCTTGTAGCCGAGGTTCATGGGGTCTTCGTCGCCGCGGCCCCAGATTCCCTCGCGCGAGCCGATGTAGTACTTGGCGAAGTTGATCCCCTGGTCGTACCAGGCGTTGTCGAAGATGAAGAACTCGAGCTCCGGGCCGAAATAGGCGGTGTCGGCGATCTTGGTTTTCTTGAGAAAATTGACGGCCTTGCGCGCGATCGAGCGCGGGTCGCGGGAGTATTCCTTCTTGGTGATCGGGTCGCGGACGTCGCAGATCATCTGGATCGTGGTGTGCTGAAGGAACGGATCGATTTTGGCCGTGTCGGCGACCGGGACCAGGAGCATGTCCGATTCGTTGATTGCCTGCCACCCGCGGATGGAGGAGCCGTCGAAGCCGAAGCCGTGCTCGAA
>Ga0307477_10003729_pt1 | contig 11231 bp, 5 predicted proteins | sample atmos_gasesECM2C_FD_203316 | JGI IMG/M metagenome (GOLD analysis project Ga0307477, IMG submission 203316) | Hardwood forest soil microbial communities from Morgan-Monroe State Forest, Indiana, United States - atmos_gasesECM2C_515 | ecosystem: Environmental > Terrestrial > Soil > Temperate... | reverse complement strand
TTCCGGTGCTTAGGAATAGACGAGAGGACTGGCGCTCCAAGCCGATCGCGCCTAAGTTGAGTCGCTTCAATTTCCAGTTTCGAAGTTCGGCGCGCAAACGGGCCTGCAGGTTTGGCAGGGCCAGCAAGGCATCTCCGAATTTGTCCAGCAGGCTCTCGGCAAGCTGCATGTAGTCGTGAATATCGCTCGAAGCTGGGAAAAGAACCGGAAGGATCGCAAATACTGGTTCGGAACACACGGCTGCGAATTTCAGTAGCAAACCGCTTTTGCCAATTCCCCAGTCGCCGAGAATCGCGAACGAACTAGTTCGACCTGCCACCAGTCCTTGCTGTAAGGCTTGCCGGAACACCTCAATCTGCCGCCTGCGACCAACAAACTCATCCGGTCTGGCGCGGAAATTGAGCTCGGGAAGCACGTCGGACCTCCCAAAATCAAAGACGTCAGAGTTGTCAAATTGACGTCTTTGATTTTTGTGACTTTCGTGGGCTGCACGGTGAGCGGCATGAGTACACGCCGCCCACCGTGCCAGAAGTGGAAGGAGTTGCGTGGTGGTTTTTTGCTGCTTGTGAGTGGGAGTTCGAGAGGGTCAATTCGGGGTTTTGCAAAGGAGAGCGTGGTTCTCAACGAAGGCGCGGTCGATCACGGGTTCCGGCCTGTCGATTCCGAGCTTGATGACTGAAAGCGAGATCTGTTTGGGTACGACCCTTTCTGTGCGAAGGGTCAAGGCGCTGATGGAGACAAGGCCCTGGTTGCCGGGAACCTTGATGTGGCGAACGCTGCGGCCAGTCTGATCGGCCTCGACAAGCCGAGCATTGCGGAGCATGTTGTAGAGATTGGTGTTTGGCGGCAGCTTGATCTGTCTCGCCATCAAGCGCTCTCGCGCCTGAGCGACTGCCACCGGCACCACGACTGCCGCCTTATCTCCCTCAACGTAGACTTGTGCGCCGGGGGTGTTCACTCCCAATGCGCCGTTCTCGATCAACTCCTGAAGTGCCTGCAAGAACAGGCTTACTGGGTTGTTTGGCTGAGCAGCGATGGCGGGCTGGGCCTGTTCGACGCTGGCTTGGTCGGCGCGGCTGACCGTCTGCGCGAGCGGACTTGCTGACTCACCGCTGTGCCCGTCCGAGAGGCACGCCGCTAGATGCACGAAGCGCGGCAGGCCGAGATAGGTGATGTCTGCACGGGAGAGGATATGGTGCATGAGGAAGCTAGAAAGCTTCGAATGAGCACCATGCTCGCGCTCAGGTCGCCAGCTTGCGACGGGCGTTTTCGTGCGCCTGCCGAACTGGGCATAGGGTTCATCCAGCGGGCACCATGTCTCGCCCTTGCCGCGCACGTCCAACTCAAACAGCTTCCCCAAGTCATGGCACAGAGCGGCAATGAACGTGGCGTACTGCCAGCGCGAACGGTTGCGGGAGCTGCGGAAACTATCCATGCTGCCGTCTGGCCGCTGCTCCATCTTCATGTTGCCCTCGAACTCTTCCAAAGCCTTGAGCGCGACTTCGAGCGAATGCCGGTAGAGTCCGCCGGGCTCGGCGTGGTGGTGCGCGGCGCTGGCTGGCAGATCGCCAACTGTTACGGCAAACCTGTCGAGCAGCCTTTCAGCCAGCGCCCGCACCTGCATGTCCAGCGAGAGCCAGTACAGAATTCGTTCGGTCATGGTTTCAACTGACTGCATGGTTCCCCTGACTCATCCCTATCAGGGATGGGTCACCCATCCCCGTTGACATCCCCGATGACTCATCCCCAGGGATGGGTGGTAACGGAATGGTTAAGGGAATCTCTGCCGTGACTCCTTGAGCCGGAAATCTCGGCGAAGATTCACCGTTTTTTCTTTTTCGCCGCCTGCGGCGGCGGTAACCACTTACGCCGCAGCAGGAGTTTCTGCAGCCGGGGCCTCCGCCCCGGCTGGTTTCGGCGGCTGCGCCGCCATGATTGCTCTCAGGGCGGGTACCCGCCGTTTTTGTTCACGACTCCGATGACCGTCAATGCGACCTCGGACATGAGCGAGACTTGGTGGGGCTTGTCATCCCAGACCTCGACCGCATAGTTCGTCCCGCCGCTGTTCTCCGGGTCCAGCACCAGCAGGTTGGTGACGTAGGTTTCCTTACTGCTGGAATTGACCTTCCGAGCCGAACACGTCAAAACTGTGCCAATGAGCTTCATGGCCTTTCATGGCCTCCTCGAATCGAGATTGGCGTGGATCACAGGTTCGTGGGTCAGGGTGCGAATGTTAGGGGTAGGCGTGGATACCTTGTACAAACTCGCGGGCTCAGGCGCCCCCTTGCAGTGCTCGATTACCCTGCGATGCCGGGCGGCCCTTTCATACATTCGCTGGCGAGCTTCTGAGCCGACAGCCACGATCAGCGTCAGCCGTTCGCCCGCGCTGGCGCGACATCGCGCAAACCGCGTTACGAAGTGCAGCAACTGCAGGAAGGCTGTCCAGTGCGGGCGGTCAACGATGGCAACGGAAAGACCGCCGTCGTGAGCGTCCAGCACGAGCTCGTCGGCAAGGTAAGGTAGGCCACCTCGCTGCGGCAGCAATTGGCGCGAGCATCCGACCTTCGCCAGCGCCGCGATCTTCTCTTCGTGCTGGAAGAAGAAATCGGCGGGCCATTGCCTTGCCTCTAAGTAGAAGCCGACTACCGCCAAACGCCACCTCACGGTCTCAATCACACGCTGTCGCCGTGCCCAGATATCCGTTCCGATCAACCGAACGACAGACTTGGTAACCTGATAGACGAGCGGGTATTCCGCCACGCGCCGTAGAAACCCGGCCCGCTCCAGGCCGTTCAGTAGTGCCTGCACCTGTGACGGAGAACTGGCTAATCCCATTGCCTGCGCCTGCTCGACCGTGCAATAGCCGCCCAAGCGCGCCAGAGTCGTCAAGAATTTATCCGTGTGGTCATCCACAAATGCCACACGCTCAGAAAACCGAATTGCCATCCTTGTCCACACTCCGATATCGCAGTAGTGGTGGATCAAATTCACCGTGGCTGATTGTGTCAGACAAGACATGGCTAAAACTGTGTTGGCGCGTGGACGACCAAATTACGCGTGCTGATGATGGCGAGTAGATTCAGTGTGAAAACAACCAGAGTGGCTGATACAGCCGCGGGGGCAGCAATGCAGAGCGAGGCCAGAAGCGGCGTCCAAGCTCATCAATGCTGGGCTGAAGCGCATGGGCGAGTGCATCTTTACTAGGATTCTCTGATTGGCCCGCGCTTATGGCTAATGATGCGAAACATCAGCATCCCTCCATACGAGAACAAATTGGGAGTCTGCCGGAGCGAAGGAGGTGGGAGCAGGATCAGCAGCAGGGAGGGCGACGTCGCTGAGAATCCTGCTCCCGGTTGGTTAAGTCAGCACTCTATTCCTGAGGCTTGCAAGTTTGCCCCCGAGTCATGCCGCAATTGGCGGGACTTCGGGTTCAAGCTGCGGCCCAGGGCGGGATCGCTCCGGTGAGTTTCCCTTCTCACTATTCCTAATGCACACCGACTCGGAGAAATTCACCGCCTCATTGAAAATTTTTTTGTCTTTCTCGGTTTTGGTTGGCGGGTTAGACCGATCAGGAGTTCTGGATAGCGCCCCACCGGCTCGCGCTGCGCGCTGCAACCGGTTGAGGATGGTCTGCAGTTTTCGATGCAGACGGCGGCTGTTCAACCGGTCTGTCCCGAGCGCCTCTGCCAGCTCCTTCGCCTGAAACCCCTCGTACTTGAGCTTCAGAAGGAGTTCGCACTCGGCATCCGATAGCAGGCCATCATGTATCGCTTGCTGGAGAATCCTATCCAACGTGATTGCTTGCTCGAAGGTTGCCGGTTCTTGTGGATCGGCAGTACCCTCCTGTAGCGCAAGGGACTGCCGCAGTTCGCCCATCGCCCACCGAAAAAGGCTCTGCCGAAACCTTCTCGACAACGCAGCGGGCAAGTGACCATTGAGGATCTGCATCTCCGGTGATCTCGCAGTCTCCAGGAAGCACAAGGCCGCCTGTTGCGCGATGTCCTCAGGACACAGCCCAGGAAATTTTTGGCAAGCCTCCCGATAAACCTTGTGGATAGCGGGCATATACGCCAGGAGGAGCAATTGCTGCCCGATTTCTTCGAAAGTCCTGTCCGCGATGGAGTCAACCAGCGCATGCAGGATTCCGTTCCAAGCTTTGTGATTCACAGCTTCCGTCCGCTCGTGCTCGTGCAACTGCACGATCACATCAGCGGGCGAATCGAAGTGGTTCAGAATGGAGTGGTTGCGGGCAAGTGCTTGGAAGTGGGTTCGGGCTGTTTGTGTGCTTAGCGAATTGAGCAGACTTCGCTCAACCTGAGAGACAACACATCCGCAATTGTTCTCCTTTTGCATGGGGACTTGTCTCCTGAAGGGGGATCGCGAGCAGCCTGACCGACACCGATGCAGGTCGCACGTCTGACCCCGCTGCTCGACTGTCGTTCCGACCACCCATTTCGAAATTTGCCCCCTCACTATCTATGAGGCAAATTTTCGGGAAAAACTCTCATGAAAATTTGGTTACAGCGGGAAGGGAGGATGATGCGGGTCAGCCTGTTGTACAACCCACCTCGAAGTGCGATTGCTTGGGAGATACCGGGAAGAGCGTATGACAGTGTCTGTATCAGACCGCGGCGCAGCAATCGGCTTCTGGAGGAGGCGTCATGCAGGTTCTCGTGGAACGGGGCTGTGGACTGGACGTCCCCCAAGGCCACGGTAGTGGCTTGCGTGTTGGTGGTGTTGCCGAACGGGCAAGCACAGAAGCAAATCCGCACGTTGCTGGAACGGCGGCGCTTATCCACGGCAAGCAGTACCTGAATGGGAAAATGGTGGAACATGAGCCCATGTCCAACTGCGTCATTTTGAAGCCCGTCTTTTCGATGCTCAAGTGATACGTCCCGGGAGGCAGGTAAGGATAGCGGCTGGCTTTGCCACCCAGGTTGCTGAGATAACACAGCAGCACAACAAAGCCGCGATCCTCACTCCCAGAACGAACCGTTTCGGTGGGTTTACTCGCATCATGCCCTCCCGCGTGTGGTCTTCGAAGTCCCCTGCCCGGAATTGGCTCTACGCGATGCGCCACTCCCGGTGCTCTCCCTTCCTTACCAAACACACTTTGGTTTCCGACAACTCATTGAATTGAAAGGGAGCATAGCACTAGGTCTTCCGTGCGCATCCATATTTGTTTTCAATTCGATGCATTCGGTCTGCCGGACTTTCTGTCCGGTCATGCTGGAAGCTGGCGAGTCGCCTGACCATCGCTGCCTTCGACAAGCGATTGCGTTCAGACGCCCGCGGGCCGGTCTGGTGCGCCACTCCGCTTGTGGACTGCAATACGCTCGCGGCGAGTACATGGCGACCCTGGAGAAGCAGGGCATCGTGGCCAACATGAGCCGTCCGGCGAATCCCCTATGACAACGCGAGCTGCGAGAGTTTCATGAAGACGCTCAAGCGAGAGGAGATTTACGCCAAACCGGTACGACAACCTGAGCATTTGCACGCGAACATCGAAGAGCTCGTCGGGCAGTATGACAGTCGGCAACGCTCACACTCGACCCTCGGATACAGATTCCCTGAGGAATTTGAACAACAAGGCGAGCGGGAACTTTTGTGAAAGGGACCTTTCTGGAGCCTGTCTATATGCCCAAGTGGGTTGCACGGGCCGTTTGAAGGTCTGGGGATGTGCATCTTTGGGTTGATTGGAACCCAGAGAACAGCTTGATGGCCCTCAAAACAGTTACGTCGCGCGTTCGTAGCGGTGGTGCAAACCACCGAGTCTTGGGAGCGCGATGACCCGACCGCCATTCGTCGCCGGATATCGTTGGGCTGGTGTTTGCTTCGTCAAGGCGAGGTGGGTTCGATCCTCGTGATAATAGCGAACATAGTCAGAGAGCAGACGTTTCAGGTGGCGTTCGTTGACCGCAATAATGTGGTCCAACAGATCATGGCGGCAGTTTTGGACCCAACGCTCTGCCACGTCGTCTTGCCAGGGGCTTTCGAAAGAGGTTCGCACAGGTTTGATCCTTAAAGAGCGGACGGCTGCCGGAACGTCTGCGCCACACTTGCTATCCCGAATCGAAGATCAGGAACCCTGGAGTTGATTCAAACGGAAAAGCCTCTCGCAACTGCTGGACGATCGACAGGCTCGTCGGGTGTTTAGTGACATTAACGCAAAATCTGACAGCGATTCGTCCCTGATCACGAAGAAGCAGTAGAGCATGCTCAACCTGAAGGGTTGGAATGGTGAAGAAGTCCATCGCCGCGATGGCTTCTCGGTGATTGCGAAGAAAGGCCAGCCAGCGTTTGGCTGGCTCCGTCTTTTACTTGAAAACCCTTGCTCTTCGTCAGCAACTCGCAGCGCTGAAACGACGGCGTCGCAGGCACCAACAACCCGCTTTCAGCAGGTTGGTCAAACAATTCGATAGGTCAACTCGTCTTTTTAGGCATTCCTTGCCTTGTTATCTAACTTGCTGTAAAAGTGGCGCTGAAATGCAAGTCAGGAAGACTGTATCTCCGTTGTAGACGGCGATGATCGAATGCGAACCAACTGCCAGAGCTGAGGTCGTAAACGTGGCCGCACCGCCGCTCAGTGTTCCTGTGCCCAGCGTAGTAGTGCCATCCTTGAAAGTTACTGTTCCCGTGGCCGTTCCTTTAGCGGCGGCTACGGCAACCGTAAAAGTCACAGCCTGGCCCCTCAGCGAGGGATTCAGAGAAGAAGTTAAAGAGGCGGACGCTGTTAGCTTCGTTTTGTTCAGGAATACCGAAACGTCGTTGCTGTTCGCGTTGGCGACAGCCAAGTCGAACTTGCCATCGCCGTTGAAGTCCGCCGAGGCGACCGACTGCGCACCCGCGCCCGCACCATAATCCACCGCCGTCTGGAAGGTGCCGTCCCCATTGCCCAACAGGATGCTCACACTGCTGCTGCCGGAGTTCGCGACTGCGAGATCCAGCTTTCCGTCTCCGTCGAAGTCGCCCACAGTGAGCGAAGTGGGGCTCAAGCCCACAGGGTAGTTCACCGCCGGCTGGAACGTGCCATCCCCATTGCCTAACAGGACACTCATATTGTTGCTGCCCTGGTTGCCGACCGCGAGATCCAGCCTTCCGTCTCCGTTGAAGTCTCCCACGGCCGTAGACCAGGGGTTCGTTCCTACGCCGTAATTCACTGCTGCCTGGAAAGTGCCGTCCCCGTTACCCAGCACAATACTTATCCTGTTGTTTCGGGAGTCCGCCACTGCCAGGTCCAGCTTGTGATCGCCATTAAAGTCCGCAACGGCTGGAGGTGCACCAAAGCCCGCAACGTAATTCACTGCCGTCTGGAAGGTGCCGTCCCCGTTGCCCAATAGGATGCTGATGGTTCCGTTGCAACAGCCGGATGCCGTTACTGCCAAGTCCAGCTTTCCATCCCCGTTGAAGTCCCCCGCAGCTATTGCTTCGACACCCACGCCCGTTCCGTAGCTCACTGGCGCCTGGAAGGTGCCATTGCCATTGCCCAACAGGACGCTGATATTATTGCTGCCCACGTCAGCGACTGCGACGTCCAGCTTGCCGTCCCGGTTGAAGTCTCCGACAGCCACAGATCCAGGGTTCGTGCCTGCCGCCGAGTTCAGCGCCGCCTGGAAGGTGCCATTGCCGTTGCCCAAGAGCACGCTCACCGTATTGTCGCTGTGGTTTGCAACCACCAGATCGGACTTGCCGTCCGCATTGAGGTCCCCCACAACTACTGAACCTGGATTCGCGCCCACCCCGTAATTCACTGCCGCCTGGAAAGTGCCATCCCCATTGCCCAAGAGCACGTCCACGTTGTTATTGCCGGAGTTTATAACCACCCAATCAACCCTACCATCATTATTGAAGTCGCCCACGGCTACAGACTGCGGACTCGTGCCCATTCCATAGTTGGCCGCCGTCTTGAAGGTGCCGTCCCCATTGCCCAACAACACGCTCACCGTGTTGTCGTTGTGGTTCGCCACGACTAGGTCAGGCTTGCCGTCGCCGTTGAAATCCGCCACCGCTACGGAAGTGGAGCCCAACCCCACAGGGTAATTCACAGCCGTCTGGAAAGTTCCATTCCCGTTCCCCAACAGCACGGTTACGTTGTTGCTTCCCTCATTCCCCACAGCGACATCGAGCCGACCGTCGGCGTTGAAGTCTCCAATCGCCACGGATGCCGGATTCGACCCTACCGCGTAGCTCATGGCGGGCTGCAAGCTCCCGTTGCCACTGCCGAGCAGGACACTGACCGTGTTGTCGTTATAATTCGTGACTACCACGTCCGACTTGCCGTCGTTGTTGAAGTCCCCAACGGCTACAGCCTGCGGACCCGAGCCTGCCGCGTAGCTCATCGCCGGTTGGAAGGAGCCGTCCCCATTGCCCAGCAGGACGCTAACCGTGTTGTCGTTGTGGTTCGCCACGACCACGTCCAGCCTGCCATCGAGGTTGAAATCGCCCACTGCAATCCAACTGGGGCCCACGCCCGTCGCGTAATGCGTTGCCGCCTGGAAGGAGCCATCACCATTGCCCAGAAGAATGCTCACAGTGTTGTCGTTAAGGTTCGCCACCGCCACGTCCAACTTGCCGTCGCCGTTAAAGTCCCCGACCGCCACAGACTGTGGACCTGAGCCTGTGGCGTAGTTCACCGCCGACTGGAAGGTGCCATCGCCATTGCCCAGCAGCACACTCAGCGTGTTGTCGTTATGGTTGGCTACGACTACGTCTAAATTGCCGTCGCCATTGAAGTCTGCTGCCGCCACAGCAAGCGGATTGGAACCGGTATCAAACGTTCTTGACCCCCCGAACGAGATGTTGGGAACCCCGCTTGCGATGAAGTTTACCCCTGTTTGGTTGGCGCCGTTCACTGCAATCGCTGCGCTGATCGGCCTGAATGTAAAGCCAATCTTGCTAGCCGTAGCGATGTAGTTCCCATTGGGCAACCCGCTCAAGCTGTAGTTCCCGCTAGAATCCACGGTCGTGCTCGTGGTGGCCGCCCCGGTCAAAGTTACCGTCGTACTCGCCCCGTTCGCAGCGGGACTTACGCTTCCCGAGATTGTGTAAGTTGTTGTGCTGGCAGAGAAGTTCACAGCCGCCAAGTTAGCTCCGTGAATGATGACCGTCTGGCTAGCTGGAGTGAAGCTCACGCCACCATTGCTGGGCGTGACCGTGTAGGTGCCGTTTGCCAAGCCGCTGAAGCTGTAGGCACCGCTGGCACTAGCTGTGGTGGTGGCGATGCCGGCGCCGGATAACGTGACCGTGGTTCCGGAACTGCTCGCGCCTGGAGCGATCGTTCCTGAGATGCTGTATGTAACGACGGCGCTGGCAGTGAAGTTGACCGCCGTCTGGTTGGCCCCGTTGATGGTGACCGCCTGGCTTGGGGGACTGAAGCTGAAACCCGCCTTGCTCGGCGTCACCGTATAACTGCCGTTAGCCAGCCCACTGAAGGTGTAGTTCCCGCTGGTATCGGCGGTGCTCGTGGTGCTGGCTGTCCCGCTCAACGTCACTGTGGCTCCGGTGCCGCTTGCTGCCGGACTGATGCCTCCTGAAATGCTAAAGGTCACCGCAGCGGTCGCAGTGAAGTTGACCGCCATCTGGTCGGCTCCGCTGATTGTCACCGCCTGGCTCGCGGGATTGAACGTAACTCCCATCTTGCTGGGAGTTACCACGTAACTGCCGTCAACAAGCCCAGTGAAGCTATAGTTGCCGTTCGTATCGGCGGTGGTCGTAGCACTCGCCGCACCGCTCAGTGTGACCGTGGCGCCGGTCCCGCTCGTCGCCGGACTCATACTTCCCGAGATCGTGTAGGTTGTCCCACTAGCCGTGAAGTTCACTCCGGATTGGTTGGCCCCGTTGATGGTGACCGTCTGGGTCGCAGGGCTGAACGTGAAGCCAGTCTTGCTGGGGGTGACGAAGTAGCTGCCATTAGCCAAGCCGCTGAAGCTGTAGTTGCCGCTGGCATCGGCCGTCGTGGTGACGGATCCCGTCAACGCCACCAGCGTCACCGTGGCCCCCGTGCTACTTGCTGCCGGGGTGATACTTCCTGAAATCGTGTAGGTCGCGGCGCTGACCGAGGCGGTGAAGTTCACGGCGGTCTGGCTGGCCCCGGTGATAGTCACCGCTTGACTGGCGGGAGTGAAGGTGAAGCCGGCCTTGCTGGGGGTGACGGTGTAGCTGCCACTGGCGAGGCCGCTGAAACTGTAGTTGCCGCTGGCATCGGCCGTGACCGTGGCGCTGGCGGTGCCGCTGAGGGTGACCGTAGCGCTCGCTCCACTCGCTCCCAGGGAACCCGCGAGGGAGTAGGTGACGGCCGTGGCCGTGAAGTTCACCGCAGTCTGGCTGGCCCCGGTGATAGTCACCGCTTGACTGGCGGGAGTGAAGGTGAAGCCAGTCTTGCTAGGGGTGACGGTGTAGCTGCCGCTGGCGAGGCCGCCGAAACTGTAGTTGCCGCTGGCATCGGCCGTGACCGTGGCGCTGGCGGCGCCGCTGAGGGTGACCGTAGCGCTCGCTCCACTCGCTCCCAGGGAACCCGCGAGGGAGTAGGTGACGGCCGTGGCCGTGAAGTTCACCGCAGTCTGGCTGGCCCCGGTGATAGTCACCGCTTGACTGGCGGGAGTGAAGGTGAAACCAGTCTTGCTAGGAGTGACGGTGTAGCTGCCATTCGCCAAGCCGCTGAAGCTGTAGTTGCCGCTGGCATCGGCCGTGACCGTGGCGCTGGCGGCCCCGCTGAGGGTGACCGTAGCGCTCGCTCCACTCGCTCCCAGGGAACCCGCGAGAGAGTAGGTGACTGCGCTGGCGGTGAAGTTGACGGCGGTCTGGCTGGCCCCGCTGATAGTCACCGCTTGACTGGCGGGAGTGAAGGTGAAGCCAGTCTTGCTAGGAGTGACGGTGTAGGTGCCACTGGCGAGGCCGCCGAAGCTGTAGTTGCCGTTGGCATCGGCCGTGACCGTGGCGCTGGCGGCGCCGCTGAGGGTGACGCTGGCACCGGCCCCGCTGGCCGTGAGGCTCCCGGAAATGCTGAAGGTGACTGCGCTGGCGGTGAAGTTGACGGCGGTCTGGCTGGCCCCGGTGATAGTCACCGCTTGACTGGCGGGAGTGAAGGTGAAGCCAGTCTTGCTAGGAGTGACGGTGTAGGTGCCGCTGGCGAGGCCGCTGAAGCTGTAGTTGCCGTTGGCATCGGCCGTGACCGTGGCGCTGGCGGTGCCGCTGAGGGTGACGTTGGCGCTCGCTCCACTCGCTCCCAGGGA
>Ga0307477_10003728_pt1 | contig 11232 bp, 10 predicted proteins | sample atmos_gasesECM2C_FD_203316 | JGI IMG/M metagenome (GOLD analysis project Ga0307477, IMG submission 203316) | Hardwood forest soil microbial communities from Morgan-Monroe State Forest, Indiana, United States - atmos_gasesECM2C_515 | ecosystem: Environmental > Terrestrial > Soil > Temperate... | reverse complement strand
GCTGAGCGACAGGCCGGCACCCGGCTCGACGGAACGATGGCCGGCCACGAGGTAGTCGAGGGTGTCCGGCACCAGGGCGGTGGCCACGAGGGCAGCAGCGCACGAGATCACCCCGTCGAGGACGACAGGCACGCCGAAGGCGGCACCACCGATCATGTAGCCGGCCAGGGCGGCGATCTCGAGCCCTCCGACTTGGGCCAGGGTCACGAGCGGCTCACAGTCTCGTCCGAGCCGGGCCACGGCCGCCGACACGACTGCGGTCTTGCGGGCGAGCGTCTCGTCGTCGACGCCGGTGCCTCGCCCGGTCACCTCCCGAGCCTCCCGGCCCGTCAGTGCCGCGATGAGCGCCGCCGACGGCGTGGTGTTGCCAATGCCCATGTCCCCGCACACGAGCAGGCGTACTCCTTTGCTCACCACCTCATCGGCGACCGACACCCCGACGTCGAGGGCGGCCGACGCTTCGTCAGCCGACATGGCCGGGCCGACGGCCAGGTTGGAAGTGCCGCGGCGCACGTTGCGACGCACGAGACGCGGCGCGTCCTCGAGGGGGCTGGCCACGCCCACGTCGACGACCATCACCTCGGCGCCGACCGTGCGGGCGAGCACGTTGACGGCGGCCCCACCGCCGCAGAAGTTGGCCACCATCTGGGCGGTGACCTCTTGCGGCCACGGCGTCACACCTTCCTCCACGACGCCATGGTCCCCGGCGAAGACGCACACCCACACCGGCGCGGGGAGCGGCGGAGGGCAGGTCCGGGCGATGGCGCTCAGCTGCTCACCCAGCGCCTCGAGCCGGCCCAGCGAGCCGCGGGGCTTGGTCAGCCGGTCGCTCAACTCGACGGCGGCGCGGCGCGCCCCGTCATCGACGGGGCGGATGCAGGTTCTCGCCTCGGCCAGCGTGGTGATCGTCATGTGCCCGGATCTTCCTTTCGTTCTTGTCTGTGCGTGCGTGCGGGTGTCGTTGTGGTGCTGGTCAACTCCACCTCGCCGTGAGCACGAGGAGGCCCACCGTTTCGCCCACCACCCCGGCGGCGCCGAGCACGTCGCCCGTGAAGCCCCCGATGCGGGCTCGCGCCAGCAGCGCCACAGCCGCGCATCCCAAGATGACACCGGCCACGGCCGCCAGTCCGTGCAGTCCCCGGCCCGCCACGGCCAGCCCGACGCACAGCGCCACACCTATGCCCGTCAGCACCAGGGTGGCGTCGCTCCTGCCCCGCCGGACGACCCCGTACTCGTCACCTTCGGCAAGGAAGGCGGAGGCCAACCCGTCGTCGCGGGCGTAGGGCAGGCGGCGGCTGATCACCACCATGACGGCGCGCGAAGTCCCCCACAGGGCGGCGACCACGAGCACCGCCGGTCTGACGGCAGCGAAGGCGGCGAAGCGCAGAAGGAGGACGACCGCCACGGTGACCACCCCGAAGGCGCCCACCGCCGGGTCGCGCATGACCTCGAGGCGGCGCGCCCCGGTCATAGGAGGCAGCAGGCCGTCGCCGGCGTCGGCCAAGCCGTCGAGATGCAGTCCCCCGGTGAAGAGGGCATCGGAGGCGACCGCGATTCCGGCGGCCACCGCGGTGGGAAAGACCCGAGTGGCACCCCACCACACGCCGCCCACGGCCAGCCCGATGGCGACCCCGACGAAGGGGAACCACCCCATAGCGCGCCGAGAGGGCGTGGCGGCCCGCCCGAAGGGGGTGAGGAAGGCCAGCGCGGCGCGCATCAACCCTCGCCGAGGGGTTGCAGGCGCGTCACCATGCCTGCCACGACGAGGAGAACCTCGTCGGACAGCGCTGCGACGGCCTGATTCACCGCACCGAGGCGGTCACGGAACTGTCGCCCTGCCTCACTGGAGGGATGCACCCCGAGCCCCACCTCGTCGGAGACGACGACGGTGTGGCCGGCGCGCGTGCGCAGGACGGCGCACAGCCCGGCCCAGTCGGCCCCATCGCCCTGCGCCGCCAGCCAAGGTCCCAGTGAGTCGAGGAGCACCGTGCCCTCCACCCGTCGCAACGCCTCGAGCAGGTCGGGACCGGGCTCCTCGGTGGTCCAACCCGCCGGCCTTCTCGCCCGATGGGCAGCGACCCGGGCGGCGAGGTTCTCGTCGTCTCCGATCTCCATGGTGGCGACGTAGGTGACAGGACCGGGGTGGCGCATACACAGGCGCTCGGCGACAGCCGACTTCCCCGAGCGGGCCCCGCCGAGCACCAGCGTCACGCTGCCCGTCATCCGCTGGCCGCCGCCCTCGTGCTTGGTATCGAGGTCGCTCAATACTCGATGCCCTTCATGGCCGAGATCCCTTGGTCGTAGGCGTGCTTGACCACCCGCATCTCGGTGACGGTGTCAGCCAGCTCCACGAGCTCGGGGGGCGCGTCGCGCCCGGTGACGACGACGTTCGTCTTCGGGTGGCGTGCCCGGACTCCCGCCACGACGTCGTCCACCGACAGCCAGCCGTAGTTCACGACGTAGGTCAGCTCGTCCAGGATCAGCAGGTCGTAGCGCCCCGAGGCCAACTTCTCCTTGGCCACGTCCCAGGCGTGCACGTTCTTCGCCGCCGACTCGTCGAGGTCGTCCGACTCCCACGTGAAGCCGTCGCCCAGCGTCCACCAGTCGACGCCCAGATGGTCGGCGAGTTTGCGCTCGCCCGTCTTCCACTTGCCGCTCTTCATGAACTGGACCACGCCGACGCGCCAACCCCGGGCCCATCCCCGGCCCATGACGCCGAAGGCCGCAGAGGACTTGCCCTTTCCGTCGCCGGTGTTGACGAGCACGATCGAGTCCACCCGCCGGTGCTCAGTCTCCTCCTGATGGCGGGGAACTGGGGTGCGCGCTTCAGGCATGGTGCCTCCTGGTCGCCTCGTGCACATCCGTCTCGGCATGGCGGCGGCGCAGGCGCGCCGGAGGGACGACCACCAAGCCGCCATCGGGTGCCTGCAGCACCCGCACCGGTGCACCCAGGTGCTCGGCCAACACCGACTCGTGCAGGACGTCGGTGGGCGCGCCGCAAGCGACGAGTGCCCCACCAGCGAGCAGCATGAGCCGGTCGGCGAATTCGGCAGCCAGGGTGAGGTCGTGCAGGGCGCTCACCACGGTGAGCTGTCGCTCGCGCCGTAACTCGTCCACGAGCTCGAGCACCTCGACCCGCCGGCCCAGGTCCAAGGCGCTGGTGGGCTCGTCGAGCAGCAGGACGGGCGCCTCCTGGGCGAGGGCCCGGGCCAGCACGACGCGCTGCGTCTCGCCGCCCGACAGCGTCGAGATGCGCCGGTGGCGCAGTGCGGCCATGCCTAGGCGGTCGAGCAGCGTCCGGCAGTAACGGCGGTCCCGCGCCGACTCGGTGGCGAAATAGCCGAGATGGGGAGTCCGGCCCAGCAGCGTGTACTCCATCACGGACATGTCGGTCGGGAACTCCGGCTTCTGCGGTACGTACGCCACCAGCTGGGCTCGCCGGCGATATGACAGCGCACCGAGGTCGCGGTCGACGACGCGCACCGTTCCCTCGTGGCGCTCCAGGTGGGCGATGGCGCGCAGCAGCGTCGTCTTCCCGGCTCCGTTGGCACCGACCAGGCCCACCCATTCGCCCGACGTCACCGTGGCCTCCACTCCGGCCACGGCCACCGTCGACTCGAACCGGACGGTGACGTCGTCGAGGACGATGGCAGCCGTCATCGCACCCCCTGCCCCCCTCGGCGCGACCTGAGCACGAACAAGAAGAATGGTGCGCCCACCAGAGCAGTGATCACGCCGATGGGGACCTCGGCGGGCGCCTCCACGGTTCGGGCCAGGAGATCGGCCAACACGAGGAAGGCGCCGCCGGCGACCATCGACACGGGGAGGACCACCCGGTAGCTGCTGCTCGCCGCCAGCCGCACCGTGTGGGGGACGATGATGCCCACGAACCCGATGAGCCCGCTCACCGACACGGCGGCAGCGGTGCCCAACGTGGCGGCCCCCACCACGAGCACCCGGGTGCGCTCAGGGTTGACTCCGAGGGTCCGTGCCTCGTCCTCGCCCACCCGCAGGACGTCGAGGACGCGGCGGTGCGCCACGAGCAACACGCCGCTCACGACGACATAGGGGAGGATGAGCCACACGTCGGTCCAGTTGGCCACCGAAAGGCTGCCCAACAGCCAGTTGTAGACCTGCTGGATGTCGGGAGCGTGCTGCTGCTGCAGGTAGGTCTGCACGGCGGTGAGCAAGGCCGCCACCGCCACACCGGCCAGCACGATGGAACGGCTGGAGTCGCGCACGTCGCCGGTGGCGCCCAGGAGATAGGTCATGGCGACGGCGCCCACCGCACCGACGAAGGCGGCGATGGGCAGCACCTGCGAGGCGTAGCGCCCGGAGACGATCACCACGGTGGCTCCGAGGCCCGCACCGGCCGCCACCCCGAGGAGATAGGGGTCGGCCAGAGGGTTGCGGAACACGCCTTGGTAGGCGGCGCCCCCGGCAGCGAGCATGGCGCCCACCAGACAGGCCAACACGACACGGGGCAGCCGCAGCTGCCACACGATGGCCTGGTCGACAGCCGACACATGGGGGTGAGCCAGGCCGAGGTGGGCCAGGAGCGTGCCCACGACGGCAACGGGGGGGACGTCCACCGGTCCCACCGCCACTCCGACGAGCATGGCGACGACAAGGAACGCCGAGGCCACGAGCATCGGCACCCGTGCCCTGGCCACCCGGTCGACAGGGAGCGAAGACACGAGATGGTCGACCTCGACGGCTTCCCCGCCGTCTCGGGCGGCGACCGGGGCCGCCGGTAGGTCGACACTCATCGAACCGCCCTTCTTCCGAGGACTGGATTCGTCGGCACGAGCCAGGCGTCCGGGCTCGCCCCCACATGGGGAGCAGTACCGTTGCGGGACAGCGCCGGGGTCTCACCGGTCTTCGCTGGACTTGCACCACCTCGGCACTCCTGCCGAGGCGCCCCGACGGTAGCCGGTGGGCAACAGCCGGGCAACCAACTGTGGGCGGATGGCGACCGCCGGTGAGGGTCGCTACGGCGAAACGGGAGCGCCGTCAGATACGGCGGGCCACACGGCGGCGACGAGCCGGCGCGTGGACTCGACCACAGGTGAGTCAGTGGTATCGATGACCAGGTCGCTCGGCGCATGGCGGTGCACGCCCGATAGGGCACGCGCCATTCCGATCATCCGGTCTCCTCGCGCCCGCTCGCGCCGATCGGCGACCTCGGGCTCGCACTGCACCGCCACCCACGTGACGGCCAGACCGTTGAGCGCCTCCTGCCAGTCGCACACGGCCTCCTCGTCGAAGGCCACGTCGTCGACGACCACGTTGAAGCCCGAGCGCGCCCACAGTGCGGCGGTCCGCCGGTAGGCGGCGAAGAGCCGCCGGCCGAGCTCCCCGAGGCGCACGATCGGCCCCTCCTCCGAGGGTTCCAACCACACCCCCTCGTGGCTGAACGGCCCTTGGTGACCCCCGCCTCTGAACCACTGATGCGGAAGCAACCAGAAGTAGTCGTCGAGGGCGATGAGGAGCCAGCACTCTCCCGCCGCGGCCCGGTCGTCACGAAAGGCTCGCGCCAAGGTGGTCTTCCCGGCACTCGAGGTGCCGTTCAGGATCAGGACGCGACCAGGTTCCGGCACCGGCTCATTGTGGCATCGGGCGTTACCGGTAGGCTCGAGGCGTGGGTTCAGTCTTCGACGACCTCTTCGACGAGGAGCTCGTCGGTGACGAGCTCAGCTACGACGAACTCAGCATGGCCGAGCTCACTGCCCTGGCCCTCGCCGCTGATCCGGACGCCCCACTCCATCCCGACGCCGTGCCCATCGATCAGTACCTCGGCACCCAGGCACCTTCTCTGCCCGCCTGGTACATGCCACCGGTGGCGCGCCGGCGCGTGGGACGCGTGGGACGGCTGGTGGTCCTGGCCGTGGTAGGCGCCTTCGTGCTCATCGAAGCCTTCGGGCTGTGCAGCACGTACGGCCAACTCCCCTTCCACTGCGTAAGTACGGCCAACTCCCCTTCCACTGAGTAAGCGGAGCGCCCAGTCGGCGGCGACCACCGCCGGCTATCCGAACGTGAAGTCGTAGGCCTGTACGCCTGGGGTGAACGACAGGTCGAGGGTGCCGGTGGTGACCGACGGCGTGCTGAGCAAGGTGTAGAGCCCTGGCACACCGCTCACGGTGACGGTCTTCGAAACCGCGCCGTCGAGCGTCACGGTCACGGTGCCGGTCCCGCCGAGCACCAGGTACACGTCCATGGCCTGGATGCCGATCTCGAGCTTGGCGTCGCTGCCCGCCGTCGCCGACTGCGGCCCGATCGTCCACTCCCCCGACATGCCCACACCTCCCGGTGGCAGCGTCGAGGGGAAGCTGTAGGTGGCCGCCTGGTTGGGCACGGGCGTGGCCCCGACGAGGTACTGCAGCCGTTCGTAGCCGAGGTAGGTCTCGGGATTGATGGCTTCGGTAGGGGTGCGGTCGGGCACGTCGCTCGCAGGAGGCAGAACGAGGCCGGGGTGGGCGTCCAACAGCAGCGTCCGGATGAGCGACTCGGTCCGGCCGTACCCGCCTTCGCCGAAGGAGACGTAGCGCACATCCCCCTTGGCGTCGACGAGGTACTCGGCGGGCCAGTACTGGTTGCCATAGGCGTTCCAGGTGCCGTAGTCGTCGTCGACGGCGACCGGGTAGTGCACGCCCAACTGCGCCGCCGAGGCGGCGACATTCGACACCACGTGCTCGAAGGCGAACTCGGGGGTGTGCACGCCCACCACGACGAGCCCGTCGGATCCGTACAGGCGGTCCCAGACCTCCACGTGGGGCAGCGTCCGCTGGCAGTTGATGCACGAGTAGGTCCAGAAGTCGACGAGCACCACTCGGCCGCGCAGTGACTGCAGGGTGAGGGGCCGGTCGCCCGGCGTGTTGAGCCAGGCGGTGACACGGCGGAACCCGGGGGCGGCGCCGCACTCCTCGAGGGCGGACTGGTCGGCCTTGCAGGCGCTCAGGCTGCCGCCGCCCGTGCCCTCGAGGGCGGTCAGCTGATGGGTGGCGAAGGCGGTGCCCTCGACGTGGCGCTGCAGGGCGCTCGTGTAGCCGGGAACGGATCGCTGCAGCCCGTCGGTCAGGTTGAGGCCGATGACGAGGGCCATGGCGACGAGCACGACGCCGCCGGCGATCCGGATGGAGGGAGCCCGCTGGCGCAGCGCCGCCACTCGGCGGACCAGGCCGTCGCCCGTCAGCGCCACGAACAGCAGCGGCACGGCGGCGCCGGCGGCGAAGAACAAGGTCAGGAAGACCGCCTCGGCGCTCACGCGCCGGGTGGCCCCGATCACCGAGATGGCCGCCAGCACCGGGCCGGCACAGGGCACGAACACCGCCCCCAGCCCGAGGCCGAGGACGAATCCAGCTCCCTGGCCCTTGGGCTGGCGGAAGCGGATGCGGCTGAAGGGGCGTTCCAGGAGCTCTCCCACCTGCGGGACGAGCAACCCCAGGCCGAAGAGACCAAGGACGACGAGGCCGGCGTCGCGCAGGAAGTCCTGGGGGAGCCCGAGGGCGCTGAGCAGCGCCGAACCACCCAGGGTCACGGCGCTGAAGCTGAGGATCAGCCCGGCGACGACGGCGAAGGGGCGCCGGCGGCGCGCCCGGGCCTCGGGTTCGGTGGCTCCGGCCACCAGGACGACGGGGAGGACGGGAAGGATGCACGGAGAGATCCCGGTTACGAGGCCGGCCACGAAACCGATCCCGAGCAGCCCCACCACGCCCGGATTATGAGCCGCCTCGAGGCGAAACGGGCGTCGCCCCTCTCGAGTCGGCTCCGGAACATACCGGTCGCGCTATGTCACGAAAAAAAATTTCGGCGAGCTGACACCGCGCATTTCGACCACTAGTGCGATTGAGAGCGTCACTGCTTGCGCTGGCGTTCCCGGGGTCGATCCACTCGGCATCAACTAATGACGGGTGCAACGACCGCCGCCGCGATCCGTGGTGAACATGCCACTGCGCGCCCACGTGATTGGGCAAACAAGCGGACAACGCCAACACACCGGCCTCTGTACTCACGCCAGCCACATGAATACAGTCCGACGTGTGGGTGTGGATGATTCCGCCGGACGCCCCCCGGCACAACCAGGGAGAGAATGCAATGGCTGGTTCGTCTTGGGGTTGATCCGCTAGCCGGATCACGTGATCTGATCCGTTTGGCGGATCACACTCGTAGACAGAAGGGGGGTAACCCGGTCCGGGGTTACCCCCCTTCCATTTTGATCAGCCCGGTGTCCCGCTCTCGAGATCCGCGCTCTTCCAGATGATCCTCCACACGTCGCCTGACCGCGTGACGGGGCGAGCGCACGATCGGGACCACCGGCGGCACGGCCGGGTCGGGCAGCCGGGCCGAGGCGGCGATGCCCACCAGGGCGAGAGCGGCACAGGCAGCGAGACACGTGGGCCGGGCCCCGAAGATGCCGGCCAGCAGTCCGCCCACCGCAGCCCCGGCCGCCTGGCCCCCCAGCGTGGCGCCGTTCAGCAGGCTGAAGGCAGGCGCCCGGAACTCTGACTCGAGCCGTCTCGCCACGATGGGTCCGGCAGAAATCGGCACGCAAACCGCCACCCCGGCCAGGGCGAAGCCGATCACGCCGATCACGATGCCCGGTCCCAAGGAGAACACCACGGCGCCGAGGCCCCCTCCGATCACTGGAACGAGCCCGGCGGCGCGCAACAGGCGCCTGGGCTTTCCGGAGTGCGGCGCCACCATCGACGCCACGACGATCCCCACCGGCACGGCCACGGCGAGCAGAGTGACGTCGCCCGCGTGTCCGTGGCCGTACGGCGCGGCGATGGCCTCCACGCCCATGCCGGCGAACGCCGCCGACAGCGAGAGCGTGGTGCACCAACGGAGCACGGGGTCACCGGACACGAAGCGGAAGGCGGCTGCCAGGTACCCCTGACCGCCGGTCCCCCGGGCCCGGCCTGCCGAGGTGGTGCGGATGCCGGCCACGAAGCAGGCCGAGGCCACGAAGCTGGCGGCGTTCACCGCGAAGGTGGCGTGCGCTCCCACCAGGGCGACGAGCGCACCGCCCAGGGCGAAGCCGGCCATGGTCGTGACCTGGGCGGTGATGAGGAAAAGGGTGATTGCGCCGCCCAGGCGGCTGTCGTCGGTGATCTCGACGCGAATGGCGTGGCGGGCCGACTCGAAGGGGACGGTGAACAATCCGGACAAAAAGGCCGCCGTGAAGATGACCGGGAGCGGCACGGGGAGCACCAGGACCCCGAAGATGCCGGCGCGCGCCACGTCGGCGCCGATCATCACCGTCCGACGGGGGAAGCGGTCGACGACGGTGGTGAGCACCTGGCCGAGACCCACCCACGATGCCAGCGAGACCGTCACGACCGCCGCGCTCAGCACCGCCGAATGCGTCTGGTGGTACACGAGGAGAATGAGGGCGAGGCGGGTGGCCCAGTCGCCGAGCTCGCTGGCGACCTGGGCCATCCACAGGAGCCGGTAGTCGCGCACCGCCAGAGGGCGCAGCAGCGAACGCACGTGCACGATCGGATGCCACGGCCCGGCCGGAGCGACCAGTGTCTCGGTGTCGAGCGACGCCGGCCCCGGGGGAATGCCCTCCGGTTCCATGGCCCGTCACACTACGGCGGCGCCGTCCCGGGTAAGGGGAACTCGTTCACGCCTGTTGCGGCGCATGATTGGCCCCGAAGCAGACGTGGGATCGGCACCCAACCTTCGGTGAGCCTGAGTGTCACCCAGGCAAGGCGCCGTTGCCGTGCAGGTCAGGTTGTTCAGCAGGTCAGGTTGTTCAGAAGTCCGCTGCACTGATTGGTGCCGGAGCCCGTGGTCCCGGTCGTGGATCCGGTCCCGGTCGTCCCGGAGCCGCTCGTGCCGATCGTGCCCGTGATACTCGATCCGGTCGAGCCGGTGCCGGTGCTCAGGACGCCGCCCACGGTGCTCCCCACCCCTGAGGCCACACCCCCCACCAGGCCGGTGATCTCTCCGGTGCCCAGACCGGACCCGGTGTTCCCGTCTCCGGTGTTGGTGGGGGTTCCCGTGGTTGACGACCCACCGGTTCCCGGGTTGGTCGACCCTCCGCCGGGGGGCCCGCTACCGGAGCCCGAAGGGGGGCTCGCCTGTTGTCCACCGCCTCCGGACCCTGCCGAGGTACCCCCGGAACCGGCACCGGACGTGCCGGTGCCCGTCGTGCCCCCCGACCCCGACGAGCTCCCGAGCGACCCCGAGCGTCCGGGGAACGTGGACCCGTCTCCTGAAGAAAGGGTGGCGCCCCCACCGACGGCCCCGCCGGAGTGCCCCGACGAGCTGGTGGTGCCTCCCGTTCCCGAAGTGTTCGCACCCGAGCCCGAACCGGCCGGGCCTCCCGAACCGTGCAACCCGAGGGTGAGGGCGGCGACCAGGGCAGCGGCGGCCACGCCGGCCCACACGGCTCCCGCCCGCCGGCGGGAACCGCTCCCGGCTGCAGCGCCGATGGGGTGGTTGTCGCCGACCTGGAAACCGTCCACCCGGCGGCGTCCGACCGCCACCAGGCGGTCGGCAGTGGTGGCGTCGCGCGGATACCGGGCGGCCGCCCAGGTGAATACGGGTGCGCCGGCACCGGCCGCCCGCTGCATGAGCTGGCCGGCCTGACGGCGCCCGATGGCGGTGCTGCCCGGGATCACCACCGCCAGGTGATGGGCCCCGGCTTGCAGCAGCTCCTGGCTTGGGCCCAGCGACACGGACAAAGCGGCGGCCAGGTCCGCCACCTGCCCGGCCGAGGGGGCGCCAGCCGGGTGGCCGGGCGAGGCAGCCGGTCCGGGCCTCGCCACCACCAACGAGAACGGCGTACCCGAATTGGCGGCCCTGGCGATCACCCCGGGCAGCACTCGGTCGCTCGAGGCGAGGTGCACGGCACCGAGGTCGGTCTCGGGCGTCGGGGGTTTCGAGATGCCCGACAAGAGGGCCCGCACGTCCGCGGGTGAGGACCCGCCGGTGGCCGGGACGGCCCCGACGGCGGCGGTTCTCTGGTTCGGAGCGTCTGTCCCGGAGACCGGCTCCGGACGGTCGTCCTCGAATTCCCCCTGGATGATCACGTTGGCCCCCCACCTGATCGATCACAAAGAGCGGTTATCTGTGCTCGCTCCGTGAGATCACCCTAACGGAGACCCTCAGGGATGGCAATGGAGAACCAAGGATCACACTTAACGCGGTCAAACCTTCCAAATCACGCGCGCATAGTGAGCGAGAAATGGGTATTGCCGCGTAACTGCCGCCAGGCGCCTCGCC
>Ga0307477_10003727_pt1 | contig 11235 bp, 13 predicted proteins | sample atmos_gasesECM2C_FD_203316 | JGI IMG/M metagenome (GOLD analysis project Ga0307477, IMG submission 203316) | Hardwood forest soil microbial communities from Morgan-Monroe State Forest, Indiana, United States - atmos_gasesECM2C_515 | ecosystem: Environmental > Terrestrial > Soil > Temperate... | reverse complement strand
AAGACCGTGCTCAAGACGTCGAAAGGGGGAATCCGCAAGAAGCGGGCCCAGAACCCGGCTCAAATCTGAATCAGGTGTCGGCAATCACCCGAATACGATTCGTCGGGCATCAACCGGATATCTTCAGGCGCACTCTTCAGGCGCACTCTTCAGGCGCACTCTTCAGGCGCACTCTTCAGGGCGCACTCTTCAGGGGCGCACTCTTTGGGCGCACTCTTTGAGAGTTTGGTCGTGAGCTGCCGGGAGGTAGTCCATGCCCATGCCCAAGCGCTGACGTGCCCCGAATCGGCTGGATTGGGACCAAGGACTCTTGTTCCGCCGTCCCCGGTATCACCACACTCCGAATCTCGGGCGCTTTTCGGGGAGGAGCTGTCGGGTTGACCGAAGTCGTGGACGTGCTGGTGATCGACGACGCCGTAGACGTCGCCGAGTCGACCGCTGACGTGCTGCGTTCAGCGGGGCTCTCGGTGGCCACGGCATCGAACGTCCCCGAGGCGAGGGCAATCGTCGCCGAGCGGCACGTCCGTGCCGTCATCGTGGACCACTCGACCGGCGAATGGGCCGGGTCGGCACCTGAGCCGCTGCCCGACACGGCACCCCCGGTGATCGTGGTGTCAGGCATGGGCCGCGACAACATCGAGGAGCTCGAAGCGCGCCATGGCGACTGTCTGTTCGCGTGCCTGGCGAAACCCGTCTCCCCGGGGACCCTCATAGAAGTGGTACGAGCCGCCCTCGGGCCCTAGTTCCGTTGCACACGGCACGAGTTGCCCACGAGCGGATCACGGGCAAAGGCAAGCCGTTCCAGACTGCTCCCGGGCCTGTGGTGCTAGCGTCTCAGTGCCACGGATCAGGGGTGGCGTGTGCCTCGGGGGTGGGGAATGTCCGTTGCCGTCGCCAGCGATCGCTGGTCGGTTCCAGACAACCTGGCGCAACGAAGGCAAGCCCGATCGGATGACCAGCCCGGGTCCCGTGCCAGTGGTGAGGAACCGGCGCCCACTCCCCTATTCCGCGGACGAATCCTCGTCGTTGACGACAGCCCGGGTCTGCGAGAGACGGTCGCTGACATCCTCACCGGCGACGGCTTCCGCGTCGATGTGGCCGAGGACGGACTGGTCGCCCTCGAACATCTGGCGCGCTCGTCCTTCGACGTCGTGATCCTCGATCTCGCCATGCCCCGTCTTGACGGCATCGAAGTGCTCAAACGGATGGAAGCGCCGCCCCCGGCTGTGGTGATCTGCTCGGCGTTCGAGTACTTCACGCCGGCGCAGGTTGAGAAAGCAGCTGGATCGAAGATCTTCCGCTCGTTGCAAAAGCCGGTTGCCCCCGACGAGCTCCTCACCGTGGTGAACGAGGCGGCGGAAGCCGGCCCAGGTTCGTGGGATGCCTAGCGGCGGCCACGCCGCTCGCACGACAACAGCGCCACAACGGGCTGCAATGCCCATTGCCACAGGCGGTCGCCTCGGTTCAAAGTGACAGCAGGGTGCTCGGCGCTCGCCCCCGCTGGGGACGCGCCGGGGGGCGTGCGCAATGGTGCAGTTGAGGGACCGCTGGGAAGAGTGTGCCGGCCAAGACGGCGACGGCGCCGAAAGGTTGTCCGCGGCAGTCGTTCGGCGAATCAGACCCATCGACGACCTCGTCGACGAAGGACGCCACGAGCTCTCCCATGTCCGGCGATTGCTCGACGAGCTCATTGCCAGCCGCTCCATCGGCGAGCTCGACTCGTGGAGCCAGAGGCGCTACACCGCCCTGTGCAACATCGAACGGGAGCTGCTCAGACTGCAGGCCTGATCGGCCCCGCCCACGAAACTCATCGGGCAGGGACGGCGCCATGCGGCTCCACACTGATCTCGACCTCACCGACAGCGGCCGCCACGTCGACCTTGACGTTGTCCTCGAGATAGCGCCGGCCCTGGAGATTGTAGAGGTGCACGGTCTCTGCGTCGACGGGGAACGGTCCCCAATGCCAAGTGCCGGCGTGCAACACGAAGGCGTCGAGCGGCTCCAGCACAAAAGCGCGAATGACTCCGGCATCGGCCGGACAGTTGAGGGGCTGATCCCTGGGGGCGACGGCGACGACGGCACGAACATCGAGCACGAGGAGCGCCTGAGTATGGGAGTCGTGGCGGAACATGGCCGCGCACACGAGTGCTCCGTTGCGGCGCTCCACCTCGCCGGTGCCGTGGGCGATCATGTTGACGTGGGGATCGCCCCAGGCAAAGGAGAGGCGCCCCGTACCGTCTCGGGGATCGGTGTCTGCCACGGGGAGCCATCCGAACGGTGCCCACGCCTCGGCCGTCAACGGTTCGGCCGTCACTCGACAGACCGGCTCCCCCATCGCCAAGCCCTCCCCTGATCTACGCTCCCCCTGGCGCAGCGGGTTCAGTGTACGGGCAGCTGCAGGCAAGGGGGAGCCGATGGACGTGCGCAGCATCGAAGACGTCGCACCCGTGGTGGAACACAACGGCACGGTGCCCGTCTGGTGGATGGTGAAGTCGGGTGAGATGAAGGAGGTCACAGCCGGAGGCTTCCTGGAACTCGTGAACGAGTTCGAAGTCGCCGGCGGCGGGAACGTGTTCCCCCACACCCACCCCACCCACGAGTTCTATTACGTGCTCAACGGGCGGGGGATCATGACGATCGGTGACGAGGAACGAGAGATCCGGCAAGGGGACCTGGTCCACATCCCACCCGACATGGTGCACAGCCTGCGCCCGGTGTCGGACAACGCCTCGATCCACTGCTTCTGCTTTGCCGTCGGCGTTCCGGGCGCCGGCCCCATCGACTACACGACCCACTGACGCGCCGCGATCGACCGAGCCTCTTCAGCCGTCCGGCTGATCCACGCCGCAGCGAGGGTGTAGGCCTCCTCGATCAGTCGCGGCGTGACCTTGAAGTCGAAGATCGACAGGTGTTCTGCCGCCTTCGGCACCGGCAGCACGTGCACAGGCCGACGTTCCGAAGCCTCGATCAAGGCCTGACGGGTCGCCGACGCGGTAGCGAGCGTCAAGGCTCGCTGCATCATCACGATGGCGTTGGTCGGAGGCTGCTGCGTCTCCTCGGGGGTGGTGGGGAGCACGTACACATGTGCGGGGTCCCACTCTTCTGCCTGCGTGACGGGAGCATTGGCCGCCACACCGCCGTCCACGAGTGTGCGTCCTTCCCACGCCACGGGAGGGAAGACACCGGGGATGGCGGAGCTCGCCAGCACGGCTTGGATGACGTCGCCTTCCTTCAGCACCACGGCGTCGCCGGTGTGCAGGTCGGTGGCGACGACCGCCAGCGGGATGGGTGCATCCTCGAGGCGACTGAATCCCAGGTCGGCCCGGAGCAAAAGGGTGCGGACCCCCAGGGAGTCGAACAGATACGGCTGGTGCCCGAGCAGGCCACGGGTCAGGGAGCCGGCGTGCATGGGGAAGACATCCTCCCGACGGACCGACTCCCACAGTTCCCTGAGCGCGGCGACACCCGACACGTGGGCGTGCCCGGCCAGAAAGGCACCGTTGAGTGCGCCGATCGACGTGCCGACGACGAGGTCGGGGACGATGCCGTGCTCCAACAGCGCCTGCATCATGCCCACCTGCACGGCGCCGAGGTTGCCGCCGCCGGTGAGGACGAACGCCGTGGGCGACGGGGCCGAGCCGCTTTCAGAGGGCCCGTCGGAACGCACGCCGGAACGCACGCCGGCACGAACCTCCTCGGACTGCTCGTTCACCACGCCTTCCCTTCCTGACTCCGCCTGGCGCCGGGGCCCTATCATGCCCGCGTGCCGGAGCGGAGCGACACGACGCCCCGCCGCCTCTGACCGGCCAGGCGCCGTGCCGGCACCGGTGGTCCTCGTCACTCGTCGGTTGCCCGATGGCGGCCTGGACCCGCTCGTCGAGGCGGGCATGGCGGTCGAGGGCGGCACCGAAGAGCTCCCCTGGGACCGAGACGTCCTGGCCGGAGCGGTCGGGGCGGCGGATGGGCTCGTCTGTCTGCTCGACGACCCCGTGGACGCCGTCGTGCTCCGGCACGGGGCCGCCGGGAGGCTGCGCGTGGTGGCCAACGTCGCCGTGGGCTACGACAACATCGACGTGGCCGCCGCCGCCGAGCTCGGCGTCGTAGTGTGCAACACCCCGGGCGTCCTCGACGACGCCACGGCCGACGTGGCATTCCTGCTCGTCCTGGCGGCGTCCCGGCGGGCGTCCGACGCCGAAGCCGAGCTGCGCCGGGGAGACTTCACGGGCTGGGGCCTCGACAAGTACCTGGGCCGCGACGTGTCGGATTCTGTGCTCGGCCTGGTCGGCTACGGGCGCATCGGCCGGGCGGTGGCGGCCCGGGCCGCCGGTTTCGGGATGACCGTGCTCCATCATCGCCCCACCCCCACCGGCGAACCCGGTTACGTCGCCACGCTGGACGAGCTGCTGGAGCAGTCCGACATCGTGAGCCTGCACGTGCCCCTCACCGACGGGACACGGCACCTCATCGGGCAAGCGGAGCTGGCCCGCATGGGTCCGACGGCCGTGCTGGTCAACACCTCCCGGGGGCCCGTCGTCGACGAGGGGGCGCTGGCCGAGGCGCTCCACGCCGGCACGATCTTCGCCGCCGGGCTCGACGTCTACGAGCACGAGCCGTCCGTGCACCCCCGCCTGTTGGACGCGCCCCACACCGTGCTCCTGCCGCACATCGGCAGCGCCACCGTCGCCACCCGTCGCGCCATGGCCCGCGTCGCCTGCACCCAGGTGCGCGACGTGCTCCAGGGCCGCGCCCCGGCCCACCCGGTCACGGCTCCGACACCCTGACGCCGACGCCAGGCGATGGCGTCACGTGCGGACTCAGTCGGTGCGGATCTTCTCCGTGCGGACGGGCCCGGCGTCGAGGCCGAGCAGCTGCACGGTCGTCGAACCCGCGCTCAAGGCCTCGAACATGTCGCGCTCTTCGTTGGCTCGGGCCTGGGCCCGCTCCTGGACCTCGTCCAGGGAGTCGGCGGGGACGATCACCACGCCGTCTCGGTCGCCGACCACCCAGTCACCCGGTGCCACTCGGACGCCGGCTACCACCGTCGCCACCCCGGCGGTACCGGGCAGCTCCTTGGTGGCGCTGCGCAACGCCACGACGGTGGCGAACACCGGAAACCGGCGCGCCTCCAAGGCGTCCACGTCGCGGACGCCGCCGTCGATGACGAGCCCCTCGAGCTCACGGGCCACCGCCGCCGCGGTCAGGACCTCGCCCCAGTACCCGCGCTCGGCCAGCTCACCAACGTCGGCCACGAGCACCCATCCGGCAGGCGCCGTGGCCGCCGCCACGTGGAGCGGCAGATTGTCGGCAGGGGTGCAGCGAACCGGGAAGGCAGGGCCGGCCAGGCGAGCGCCCGGCCACGCCGGCCGAACCCGAGGCGGCATCACCCGCGCCCCTGACGCGCCCAACGTGGCCGTCCCCAAGTCGAGCAAAGCCGGCGCTCTTGGGTCTTGGCTACCCATCAGCGGCTCCTCGTCCCCGACCCGAACGGGGCGGGAGCCTATCGGCGCTCGTTCGATCGGTCGCTGTGGAGCGGGGGTTTTTCTATACCCGGTACGCTGCCGCTCCGTGCGCGCCAGGGGTGAGTTCGGATCCATTCGGCACCTCACCGGGCGCTTCTTCGGTGCGCTGTGGCCGGGCGGGCCGTCGAAGACCGACGACGCGTGGGCGCGCCAGTGGTTGCTCCCTGGTGAGCGGCTCTTGTGGCAGTCCATGTCGGGACCCGACCGTCGCCACGGCGTGGGTGTGGCCCGCCGCACCCTGGCGCTGCTGGACGGAAACCAGGAGCGTGAGGTGGCGGCCAGCGCCCTGCTGCACGACGTCGGCAAGGTGCAGTCCCACTTGGGCACCGTCTGGCGTGCGGCAGCCACGGCGCTTGCCATGGTGGTGGGCCGCCATCGCCTGGCATCACCGAGGGTCGGTGAACGCGGCTGGCGCCGGAGGGTGCGGCTCTACTTCACCCACGACAAGGTGGGAGCCGAGCTGCTGGCGGAGGCGGGCAGCGACCCCGTGACCGTGGCGTGGGCGGCGCAACATCACCAAAGACGAGAGGACTGGACCATCGACCTCCGCCTCGCCGACGCCTTGAAGGCGGCCGACGGGGACTGAGCGCTGCTGCGGTTGCCCGGGTGGCCGGTCTACTCCCCGAAGCCGACTTTCTCCCCGACGTGGTCGCCCAGCCCGGCCTTCTGCCCCGGCGCCAGTTTCGGCTCCGTCGAGGTCGCCGCCTTGTACGAGCGGTAGCGGTGCACGATTGCCAACGCGATCACCGCCACGGCCACAGCGGCGATCACGTAGCCGGCGTCGTTGAAGCCGTGGACGATCGAGCGCCAATGGGTTCCCACGCCGTACCCGATTCCTGCCCACGCCCCGTCCCACACCAGTGAACCGGCCGCGGTGAGGACGCCGAATCGCACCAACGGGACTTCGGCGATCCCGGCAGGGACGGCCACGAAGTTGCGGACGAACGGCACCACCCTGCTTCCCATGACGCCGAAACGCTGATGTCGCCCGTACCACGCCTCTGCTTTGTCCAGATCAGCGTGGCTCAGCAGGACGTACTTGCCGAACCGCTCGACGAAGGCGCGGCCGCCGAAGCGTCCTACCGCCCACGCTACGTAGGCGCCCACCAACTCCCCCGCCACCCCGACGGCGATGACGGCGGCCAGGTTCAGCTTCCCCTGCGCGGCCAGCACCCCGGCGAAGCCCATGGTGAGCTCCGACGACGTCGGCACGCAGCACGACTGCAGGACGCACAAAACGAAGACGACGGCATAGGCGTCAGAAGGCTTGATCAGCGTGGTGGGATCGAGGAGGCCGAGCACCGGCTCATCCTACCGATCGGTTCGTCGAACCCCCGAGGAGGTTCAGCCGACCTTCAGGTTCACGCTTGGGATTCCGACGCGTATCGCGTCGCCGGCGTCCCTGGCGGGTTGCGCACACCGGGGACGGCGTCGGGGTTGGGCACGCACACTTCTCCCTCCAGACCATCCGGGTCGCGGAAGAAGAGGCTGAGCACAGGGCCGAAGTCGGTGACGAAGGCGTCGGCCGCTCCTCTGGCCATCAGCCGCCGGCGAATCTCCTCGAAAGCCTCCACAGACGCTGCCTGCAGCCCCAGGTGGTCGATCCGGCCCCGTCCGAACATCGGCGTCTGCCGCTGGGCTTCACCGTTGCCCGGCAACTCGAAGACGTTGAACTCGGCCTGTCTGCCGATCCGAACGAAGCTCAGCCGTCCCTCTGGGCCCATGTCCATGCCTCCCGTCACTTCGGCGTCGAACACGTCTCGGTAGAAGGCGTGGAATCGCTCGGAGTCCTGGGTGATCACCGCCACGTGGTTGAAGCCGTCGAGCAGCATGGACCTCCGACCCTAACCCCGCGCCCCCCCGGGTGGCTCCGTGCCGGGTGTGGCGCCGGACCCGGACGGGAGGATCCTCTGAGGCCGGGCGCCCGATCGGCCTCAGCCAGAGTGGCGGGCGTCCGGCTCCCTTCACGCCCCGTATCTACGACCTACGAGGCCGCGACGTCCACATTCGTCGAGGCAACGGACCTACGATCGATTCTGATGGGCTCGACGGAGGAGCCACACCCGGCCCGGCGGCCGGAGGCTCCACACTCCAGGCGCCGGCCCTTCGGCCGGTGGCGACCGGTGAAGCACGTCGACACCACGATGGCGGTCCGACCCGGACCCCTCGGCGTGCTGGACGAGGTCCGTCTGCAATCGATCGGCGCCGGCGTGGTCTCCAGCCTCGTCGTCATCGGGGTGCTGTTCGTGTACGGGCTCGTGCCCGGCCACGAGCCGATCGACGCGCCGGCCTATTTCGCGCTGTTGATGGTGGCGACGGCGAGCGTGGGCGTCATCACGGTTCTTCCCTGGCGGAGGATCGCTGAACAGGGCCTCGCCGTGCCGCTCTTGTGCACGTGGTCAGTGGCCGATGCCGCCCTGGTCTGCGCCGGCATCGCCTTCAGCGGCGCCGCCCACTCGGACTTGTACCTCGTCTTCCTGGCCCTGGCCGTGTTCCAAACGGGAGTGGCGTATCCCCGCGCCGCGCGCACGGTGCTCAATCTCGTGCTGGTCGTCGCCTATCTGGCCACGCTGGCTGCCACCGGGTGGGGCATCGGCACCGCCACCGTGCTGCTGCGGTTGGGGATGATCGTGGCGGTAGCCGGCATGGCGGACGTCCTGTCAGGCAAGCTCACCGGCGAGCTGACGTTCCACGCCAAGGCCACCGCTGAGTCGGAACGCCGGGCCCAGCTGTGGAACCGGGTCGCAGGGCTGGGCCAGGCCCTGTCGGCTCTCGACGAACCCTCCATCGTGGCCTGGGCGGTCGACGCCGTCAGCCAGGTTGGTTTCGAAGCCGCCAACGTGTGCATGTTCGTCGACACCGGCCATTACCGGGTCCTGCACCCCATTGGGTTGCCCCCCGGGTACGGGGAACACTCCCTGCAGCCCTCCGACCGGGGCATGCCCGCCATGGTCCTCCGTCAGCGAGCCACGGTGGTGGTCGACGACTACGTGTCCATGCCGCACGTGGTCCCCGAGCTCAGAGCGGAAGGGTTCCGGAGAGTGGTCGCCGCACCCGTCTGGGTCGACGGCGAGCTGACGGCCGTTCTGGTGGGGGGCACACGCCTCGAGCGGGCCGTGTCTCCTGAGGAGGTGGCGGCGGTCGAGCTCATCGCTGCTCACGCCGGGACCGGTATCGCCAACTCCCGCAAACTCGAGCACCAGCGGCGAGATGCCGCTCACTTCCGCTCGCTCGTCGAGTCGGCCCCCGACGCCACGGTCGTGCTGGACGTCAACGGCAGGATCCTCGAAGCCAACCACCAGGTTCGCGCGGTCTTCGGATACGAGGCCGACGAGCTGATCGGCCAGCCCTTGGAGCGGATGCTCGCCGTGCAGTCGCGACCCGCTGCCGACGGGTACCGCCAGCGTTTCACCACCGATCCCCGCCCCACCGTGCTGGGCGACGCCGACGAGCTGTGCGGGCGGCGTAAGGACGGCACCGAATTCCCCATCGAGGTCGTGGTGGGGCCGATCGAGACCCCCGAGGGCACGGTGGTGACCGCGGCCATCCGAGACGTCACCGAGCGCCGCGACTTCGAACGCCGGCTGGCCCACCAGGCTTCTCACGACGAGCTCACCGGGCTGCCCAACCGGAGCCTGTTCGTGGAGCAGCTGGCCGATGCACTGCTGGGGGCGGCGCCGGGCGGCCCTCCCGTTGCCGTCTGCTTCCTCGACATCGACCACTTCAAGTACGTGAACGACAGCCGCGGCCACGCCGTCGGCGACTCCCTGCTGGCTGAAGTGGCGCGACGCATCGCCGAGACGGCCCGATCGAGCGACGTGGTGGCCCGCTTCGGCGGCGACGAGTTCGCCGTGCTGGTCGAAGGCCTGGGCGACCGACAGGGAGCCACGGCCTACGCCTGGCGCCTGCTGGCCGCTTTCGACCGGCCCTTCGTGGTGCACGGCGTCGAATGCTTCGTCTCGGCCAGCGTGGGGATCGCCTTCGGGGGCAGGGACGACGACGCCAACGACCTGCTGCGCGACGCCGATGCCGCCATGTACCACGCCAAGCAGCGAGGACGGGCCCGTGTCGAGCTGTTCGACGAGGCCCTCACCCATCGGGCGGTAGAGCGGCTCGAGATCGAGTCGTCCCTCCATCACGCTTTGCTCGCCAACGAGTTGTCGTTGGCGTATCAGCCCTACGTCGACCTACGCGACGGGTCGGTGGTCGGCGTGGAGGCGCTGTTGCGCTGGCACCACCCGAGCAGAGGCGACGTGCCACCACTCGCCTTCATGCCCATCGCCGAGGAGTCAGGCCTGGTCGTGCAGATCGGCCGGTGGGCCCTCGGTGAGGCGTGTGGGCAAGCGGCCAAGTGGATGGTGGGACGATCGATGGCGTCGCGCATCGGGATCAGCGTCAACGTTTCCAACCGCCAACTCGAGCACGACCACCTCATCGCCGAAGTTGCTTCCGTCCTCGAGGAGACCGGGGTGCCGCCCGAATGCCTGGTCCTCGAGATCACCGAGAGCGTGTTCATGAGCGACCTCCATGCCGCCGTGCGCCGTCTGAACGCCCTGCGCGGCATGGGCATCCGTGTCGCCATCGACGACTTCGGCACGGGTTTCTCGTCGCTCAACTCGTTGTCGCGCCTTCCTATCGACATCGTGAAGATCGACAAGTCCTTCGTGGACGGGATCGGCACCCGTTACGACGCCGTGATCGGCGCTGTCGTGAGCGTGGCCGAAGCCTTCGAGCTCTCCGTCGTGGCCGAGGGTGTCGAACGGCCCGAGCAGGTGGACCGGCTCAAGGCACTCGGGTGCCACCTCGCCCAGGGGTTCCTCCTCGGGCGTCCCATGAAGGCCGCCGAGATCGAGGCGATGCTGCCCCGAGCCGGCTGACCGGCGCCGGCACTTCCCCCAGCCTCGGCGCCGGCTGGGCGCAGGCACGCAAATGACCTAGCCGGGTATTGGTAAATACTCAGCTCGTTCACCCATGAGTCTAGACCGACTTTCACCGACAATGGTCCACCGATTTTTCGGCGTAACCGCGTATCATCGGTGCAGGGAGATCGAGGGAAACTCCCTCGCTCCCTGCGGGGTTCTGTGTAGAACCCGGGGAGGTGCATATGCACGAATTTGCGTTGTTCCTCTTCTTCTCCTTTGGCGTCATGGGGCTCACCATGTTCGGGGAGCGTTACCTGCACCACGCCGGGGAGCGGTGGGTGGTGACGGCATGCGCCATGGGCGTGGCCCTCGCCTGGCTCGCCAACCTCAACATGTGGTCGGCGTGGGGAATCGGGGGCCTTCGCTACGACTGGGTCGGGGTCACCATGACCGGCCTGGCCATGGGCGGCGCCGCCACTTTCTTGCACGCAGTCACGGAGTTCTTCGCCGGGCTGCACCGCAAGTTCCACGACCAGGCCGAGGTGATGGAGCAGCGGGAGCTGCGCCGAGCCGCCTAGGCCACGTCGCCGTCCGGCACCGACCGGACGCACCGATGACGGGCGAAACAGCCGCTGGGCAACCGGCGGCTGTTTCGCGTTCCCCGGGGGCGAGCGGTCCAGCGAATCGAGGGACCGGTCGGAGGGCGGTGCCCTTGCTCAGCTGGGGTCGATCCCCCACGACCCGCGCCACGTGGCCCCGGGGGCCATGGTCACAAGACCGGTGCCGGAGCGCAAGGCGTCGGGCGGACAGGTCATCGGCTCCACCGCCAGTGAGCGCCGCCGGCGCTGGGCCGG
>Ga0307477_10003726_pt1 | contig 11237 bp, 8 predicted proteins | sample atmos_gasesECM2C_FD_203316 | JGI IMG/M metagenome (GOLD analysis project Ga0307477, IMG submission 203316) | Hardwood forest soil microbial communities from Morgan-Monroe State Forest, Indiana, United States - atmos_gasesECM2C_515 | ecosystem: Environmental > Terrestrial > Soil > Temperate... | reverse complement strand
GCACGTTTACATGTAGTGTTTGCGTGCTCCCAAGCCGCTCGAACTCTTGTTCCTGCAAAACACGCAACAGCTTCGCCTGAAGATCCAACGGCATATCTCCGATTTCGTCGAGAAAAAGAGTTCCCTTGTTGGCGACTTCAAAGCGGCCTAGTTTGCGGGTCAGTGCTCCAGTAAACGCGCCTCTTTCATGACCGAACAGGTCGCTCTCCAGCAGGCCTGCCGGCACAGCTGCGCAATTGAATCTGACGAAGTTGTTTCTGCGGCGGGAGCTTAGGTTGTGAATGGCGCTCGCGATCAGCTCTTTGCCGGTACCCGTCTCTCCCTGGATGAGTACCGTAGAATCCAACGGTGCAACGGTTCTTACCTCCTCGAGAATTTGCTTGATCGCAGCACTGGAACCGATGATCCTATTCACTCCAGGCCAGCCGTCCTCCTGTACCTGGCCGCCATCAGCGAAAGCGTCTTCATACACCGACGAGGGCTGTTCCTGAGTTGTGTTTGAGAGAGAACTCATTGTGTACCTCCTACGAAGGTTGGCCCTCGAATACTGCCAGACTTCACACGTAAGCATGGAGGTTAACTGATCTGCTGACAACCCCATGACACCTAGGATTGACCCTATATTCTTCAACAGGTAACCTGAACATCTGTGCGATTTCTCTGAACTGGTTTCAAAACGTTCATATTGATCGCGCTGTCCACCAACTCGATCTTGGCGCGTCCTCTGTCCAGATGGGGCGGCTCGGCTATCAGGGAGAACTGCTCCCCTAGAACCTCAACGGGCGAAAAATGTCGGCCATCGATTAAGGTCATCAGCATGTCTGAATCGAAGCGAATCCGGATCCTGAGCGTAGAGGATCACCCCGTTTTCCGCGAAGGCTTGGCCACCATCATTTCGTCCCAGCCGGACATGGAACTGGCGTCGCAGGCAGAGAATGCGACTCAGGCTGTCGCAGAATTTCGCAAGCACCGGCCGGACATTACGCTGATGGATCTTCGACTGCCTGGCTCGAGCGGCACGGACGCACTGCTTGCGATTCGGGGAGAGTTCCCGGACGCACGCATCCTTATGTTGACCTCTTCCGCCAGCGACACGGAACTTCAGAAAGCAATGCGAGCAGGTGCCGTCGGTTACGCATTGAAAACGACACCGAAAAATGAGCTTCTTGCTGTCATTCGGTCAGTACATCGCGGTCAGAAGTATGTCTCTCCTGAAGTAGCAGCTCGCCTCGCCGAGCACATGGGGGAAGAGTCGCTGACCGATCGTGAGTTGCAGGTCCTTCAGCTTATTCGTGACGGGTATCGCAACAAGCAGATCGCAGACCGCCTGGCGATCGCGGAGACGACCGTGAACTTTCACATAAAAAACCTGGTCGGGAAGCTTGGGGCCAACGACAGAGCTCACGCCGTGACGATCGCGATTCGGCGCGGTCTGTTGGAACTCTGATATACGATTCCTATAGAAAACTGCAGGGTGGAGGCCGTGGTTTCTGGTGGCGCGCTGATCTATGAGTGCGAGTACCCTGATTCTCTGACGGCTCGCCTCGCGGCTGAGCTCGGTGGCAGGATGCTAGTAATCGAGTTCGGATGTCTTAGCTTGCCTTCAATTCTCTCCAAGCTTGTGCTGACACAGTCCATATCGGTGAATGCGTCGCGGTTTGTTGCGTTCTGTCTGCTCATGCTTTTCGCCGCCCACGCCGCTGCGATTGATGCGGACAAACGAATAACGCAGTATGCGCACACGGCGTGGAGGACGCGAGACGGGTTCTTCAGCGGCTCCCCCCGCGCCATCACTCAGACGACAGACGGGTACATCTGGCTCGCAACCCAGAGCGAGCTGTTCCAATTTGATGGTGTTCGCCTTACGAAATGGACGCCCTCCGGGGGCGGCCAATTCCCCTCATCGAGAATCAACGCACTGTTGGGCTCTAGTGATGGGAGTTTGTGGATCGCAACTGACTCGGGCCTTGCACAATGGAAGAACCAACAACTGACGATGATATCGGGCTCTCAAGATCGCATCAGTTGGATCATTGAGAGAGCCAATGGAGAGGTCTGGTTCTCGCGCCTGCCATTGTCTGACCAGACCGGCCCAGTTTGTCGAGTATCTGGCCAACAAGCGCAGTGTTTCGGACCGCGCGATGGAATCCCGGTGACATCAGCTGCAGTGCTTCGCGAAGACCCGTCGGGGAACCTTTGGTTCGGGGATGAGAGTAAGGCTGTCCGGTGGAATGGGAGTTCTGTTCGCGTCTTTGCTCCTCCGGCGCTAGAAGGGAACCAAGCCGATGGCCTCAGAGGAATCGTCACTGCGCCGGACGGTTCGGTATGGCTCGGATTTAACACAAAAGGACCTGGGATAGGGCTCCAGAAGGTTGTTGGCGACGGTTTAAAACCGTTCGTTATTCATGGGCTGGACAGCAGCACCTTAGAGGTGACTACGCTACTTCGAGACAGCCAAAATAGCGTGTGGGTAGGCTCGATATCACAGGGAATTTTTCGAATTCATGGCTCCGTCGTCGACCATTATGGGAGTGCAGACGGTCTCTCCAGCGATTACATACTCCAATTTTATGAGGATCGAGAGGGTGATGTATGGGCGGCGACGAGCCGTGGGATCGATTGTTTCCGAAACCTCCGAGTTACGAGCTATACCCGGCACGAAGGATTACCAAGTGAGGAAGTCGACTCGGTGTTGGCATCTCGCGACGGCACCATCTGGGCGGGTGGACCAGGAGCTTTGTCGTCCATTCGTGGGAGGACAGTTACTTCGATACAGCTGCCGCTTACTGGTACAAGAGCAACCCAGGTCACGTCACTTTTGGAGGATCACGCCGGACGCATCTGGGTCGGACTCGAAAATTCGCTATATGTCTACGACAGGGACATCTTCCATTCGGTTATTCGACCGGATGGTCGTCAGCCGGGATTCGTCGTGGGCCTTGCCGAAGACCACGAACATCATATCTGGGCTGAGATCATCGGTCCACGGGCTCTGTTACGGATCAGCAACTTCACCGTCGATCGAGAGTTCCCAGCGCCGGAGATGCCCGCTGCCCGCAAGCTCACGATCGCACCCGATGGTAGCCTCTGGCTGGGTCTTCTCAGTGGTGACCTGGCACGATACAAGGAAGGCAAAACAGATATCTTCCGGTTCAAGAACAGTCCTACTCCTACCCGCGACTCAGCGGTCAATGAAGTAGTGGTTGCTACGGATGGATCGGTTCTGGGAGTGACGTCCTTTGGCCTTATCGCCTGGAAAAATGGCACTCAACAGACAATGACCACGAAGAATGGTCTCCCCTGTGATGCGATCTACAGCGCTGTGACAGACCGCCGCGGTACCCTATGGCTTTACGCGCAGTGCGGTATCGTGGAAGTCGCGAACGCGGAACTTCAAAAATGGTGGAAAGATCGCAATGCGATGCTGCAGGTGCGAACGATAGGTCCACTCGATGGGGCACAACCCGGTCTGGTCCCATTTCAAGGCGCGGCTGCATCACCCGACGGACGGGTGTGGTTTGCCAACTTTACAGCACTGCAAGTCTTTGATACTTCCGATGCATCGCGGAACTCCATGCCTCCGCCCGTGTACATTCAGGACGTCGTCGCCGAGCACAAAATCTACGGTGGGAACGCGAGTATTTGGTTTCCCGCCGGCACGCGAGACCTGCAAATTGACTACACGGCATTGAGCTTCAGAAACCCACAGAAAGTCGCGTTCCGCTACCGCCTCGAAGGGCGCGACAATACATGGCAGGACGCCGGCAGCCGACGACAGGCCTTTTATACCGATCTTCCACCGGGTCAATACCGCTTTCGGGTGATCGCGTCGAATAATGATGGCGTGTGGAATGAACAAGGAGCGATGTTGGCGTTCAGCATCGCGCCGGCATGGTATCAGACTAAGATATTTCAATTGGGTTGCATTCTCTTCGCGGTGCTGCTCGTATGGACGATTCACCGATTTCGCGTGAGACAAGTTGCTCAGGCGATCGGCGCCCGCTTCGATGAGCGACTTGCAGAACGCACTCGCATCGCTCGCGACTTGCATGACACACTGCTGCAAACGATTCAGGGCAGCAAACTCGTCGTTGATGACGCCCTGGAGACACCATCCGATCCGGCCCGGATGCGGAAGGCGCTGGAGCAGCTTTCAGCGTGGCTTCAGCAAGCTGGACAGGAAGTCCGTGCAGCATTGAACTCGCTTCGCGTGTCTGCGACTACTACCAATGACTTAGCTGAAGCATTCAAGCGAGTACTCGAAACGACGCCGATACATTCACTAGCGGCTACGATCTCTGTTTCCGGTGATGTCCGGGACATCCATCCCATTGTGCGGGACGAGGTATATCGCGTCGGATACGAAGCGATTCGCAACGCACATGCGCATTCAGGCGGAACCCACCTCACGGTTCAATTGCGATTTACAGACGACCTTATGCTGCGGATAGCAGATGATGGTATGGGGGCAGATGCGTCGACATTCAGCGACGGCAGAGAAGGTCATTATGGTCTGAAAGGAATGCGCGAGCGGGCCGGTCGAATCGGTGCAAGGCTCAATATCGTAAGTGATCCCACGCTGGGCACCGAAGTCTGTCTCATCGTGCCCGGGAAAATAGCTTTTCACAATGGAAAAACACCACGTTCGTGGAGCATTCGAGGCCTGCTAAGGCGCGGCAGGTCGGGCTAAGAATACCTAAACAAAGTTTTTTTGATTGATCTTCGTAGTTGTGAATACGCCAATCCGTCTGTGCCAGCTTTGTGCCAGACTTAGAGCTCAGTCGGCCTGCGAACACGCTTGCTTCACCATTTCTCCCAAGACCTTTGTAGTCTCCGTCGCCTCGCGTACTTCCTGCAGAAAGGCGATGCGGGCACCACGCATGCCTTCACGGTTTTTAAGCGGACATGAAAGCCGAGGCGATCGACTTTGGTGATCGTCGCTTCCGTCGAATCGGTGAGCAAATCTCCGGGCAAGCATGACGAGCTCATCCTTGTGGTCGACGTTCATGTGCGGAATGATTTCGGCCATGGAGTCCGCAAGAGGGTCGGGCTGACCGTCGTCATAATCGGATGCGGATACCCAGCCCATTCGTAACTAGCCGGGCCACTGACTCTTATGCCGCGCCTGTGCCGACTGTCGGCTCCTCGGCCCTGACCAATGGCACGTTTACAAGGTGTTCACTCAAGAACCATGTCTGGAGCTCATTAGTGCGCAGCACTTCACTCACGGCTAGGTCATTGGTGCCGTCGTCGCCAAGTTGGGTAGCACGACGGGCCAGAGTCCGAGCGTCGCGAATGATGACCTGGTGAGCATCGAGTAAACGTGACAATTGAACAGGCACTTCCTCGCGGCCGCGGGGAGGCCGTTCGATTCGAGTCTCTTCGGCCACATCAGCTGCCATCGCCAGGCTCACACCACCCAGCAACTGGATACGTTCGGCAATGGAGTCGACTGGTTCGACATGTTCATCGTAGTGCTTGTCGAACAGCAGATGCAGCTGATAAAAGCTAGCACCTGCAACCTGCCAGTGTGACTTTTTATAGAGGTCGCGAATGGTAATCGTGTCCGCGAGTAGTTGATTCAAACGTTCTGTCATTTCCAGGCGTACGGGTTCTTCAAGCTCAAGTGGAAGGGCGTGGTTCACCGTTCCGTACGGCTGGATAGCTGCAGCATGTTGATGAAGGTGTGGTTGCGCGCTGATGTTGCTTGTTGTGTTTGAATGCTTGTCCATCTAAATTCTCCTCAATCGAGGTTTGTTGCGTGCTGCCCTAGATAATCAAAAGGAGCCGAGCACTTACATTGCTTCGTTCTCACAGCTCAGTTTGTCCACGATTCCTTCTGCACGTAGTCTTGTTCGCTTCCTCATGCGGTGCAATCAGACAGAACCCGCAAGCACCAAGCGGATGATGGCAGACACAATATTTTTAGAATAGAAAATGCAGATAGCGGCAGCGAAGGCAAACTGAACGATACTGCTGGCCAGTCTCCGAAGCGACGAGAAGCGCGGTGCTGTTCGACCTCCGCGACAATAGGCCTGATGCTGTCCCGGGCGAGCGCTCTCTAATTCATTTGCCGGCGCCGGAGATACTGCCTTTTCCAACGTCGGACTCTCGGTACTCACGGCTTCCTCTCGGGAACCGAAGCCCACCCCAACTATGCTCGGTCCCGCAATGAGGGCACGAAGCGTCCGTTCATCGGCGTATGCCAGGATTAGTCGGTCGGGCGGATCTGTGATGCTCGATAGCTGTATGACTGCATACTGTAGTTTCGTGAGTTGAAGCAAAGCATTCATAACCACCGCGCGGCCTGATCTCGTGCTTTAAGGCCTATGCCTTTTCCGCTTGCAAGTGCGCTTCCAAATGTGTCCGGGACCGAGACTGAGTGAGGTTTGCTCACGAAACTGCGGGGCCTGGAAGCGGACAAACATGTGTCGCTAGACACAAATGACCAAAACAAAGCGAGCGGGAGGATAGAGAAGGCCCGTTAGCACCGATGTGCGAGCCAGAAAATGCCATCGATGCCAGCGAAGCGGCAACAGATGCGGAGATCATTTGAGGCTTGTAGATGTTGCTCGTTTTTGAGCGAGTGGCACAACGCCGGCAGATATCCGCTCGGCGGCTGGTCCACACAATCCACCGCTCCACGATAACTGTGAACGTCCTGTCATCCATGCGACGGACTCCTTGTCAATTCGTGACGGCCTGGTGTCACTTAGAGCGCGATTTGAATTGGGGGTCGCCTTGGATCGTAAGCAATCGCCTGGCGTGCGCGTTCGACGATGCTTGTTTGGTTTGGCAGAGCAAGTGCACGGACAATGCTCGCCATGAGACGAAACGACGCAGACAGGAAACTGCTATCGCACGGTTTCAGAAATGCATTCCGAAAAGCAACATTGGGGGTCAGCAATGCAAAGATTGCGGTTCATCCGCGCCCGCGACAGTGTTGGGCACTCAAGCGGAGTACATTTCTCAGCATCATCATGTCCCTGATATTCGCCATCCCAGCATTTCCACAAGCGAATGGGCCGTCTGCCCTCGGCGCAGCAAGCGCCTCCTCTGCCCTCGGCCCGAGCCTGGTGCAGCTTGAGCGCAGTCAACAACGCTACCTGCTTGGCGACTGGGGCGGCAAGAGAACGTCGCTGGCTGAAAAAGGCGTCACCTTCGACTTCTTCTACATCTCTGATATGCAAGCAAACCCCGCTGGCGGAAGGCAGCAAACTCAAGCTGGGTGGGAAAGAGCTCGTGGAACCATCGACATTAATTTCGATCGTCTCCTCACTTGGCAGGGGCTCAGTTTTCATGCAACGGGACTATGGCAATCAGGTGCCGACCTGGGAGCTAAGATTGGAACCCTTGCCAATCCGAGTTCTCTTGTGAGTGCTCACACAACACGCCTCGACTCCTTCTGGCTGCAGCAACTATTCCTGAACAAGAAACTCAGGGTTCGAGCCGGCCAGTTGGCGGGTTTGGATTTTTACGGCAACCAGGAATACGGTGATTCATGGCTCATCGAGCCGATGGGTTACGCGTTCGGTAACCTTTTCAGCGCTACATATGAGTCGTTCAATCCTGCAGCTACACCTGGGGTGGAGGTGCGATTCGCACCGACCCGAAGCTTCTACACCAAGTCTGCGGTGATGTCTGGGAACCGCAATCCCTACGAACAAGATCCCACCGGCTTTCATTTTCAGATTCGCGACGCTCCTGATTTTCTATTTGAAATTGGATATCTTGTTCATCCGTCTGACGGAAATGGTACGCAGTCTGCGGGATCTATGAGCGGCAAGTCCTATCCGGGCGTCTACAAATTCGGTGGCGCGTACAACGGGGGCAAGTTTCCAGATGCGACGGGACGCATGAGCAGCGGCAACTATTTGATTTATGGCATGGCAAGCCAAGCCGTTTTTCGCTCGGATGCGGGATCGAATCGTGGATTGGATGCGACTCTCGCCTTTGACTGGAGCCCAGGCGACGTAACTCGGGAGAACAGCCAGATAACTGCCGGGATGCGTTTCAATGCGCCCTTTCCGAAACGCAGAACCGACCGTGTCGCGTGCGCGTTTGTCTACAGCAGAATCAGCGACTCCTTCCGAAACTTCGGCACGCTACTGGGAGCGCCGCCTCTCGGTTCTGAGAAGGCGGTCGAGCTGAACTACTCACTGCAAGTGACCCCGTATTTTCTGCTGCAACCCACGTTTCAGTACTACGTCAGTGTCGGTGGGAACCCCACTTTGTCAAATGCACCGGTTTTGGGGTTCAGGACCAAAGTTACCTTTTGAGTCGTTGAGGACGTAATGAATCGCAGAAGCCAGGAACTCGAAAACATTTCGGACCAGCAATTCGACCTGTGCGTCATTGGCGGCGGGGCGACCGGCTCGGCTTGCGCGTTGGATGCACAGCTACGCGGGATTCGAACAGTGCTACTGGAAGCGGGTGATTTTGCCGGCGCAACGTCCAGTGCAGCCACCAAGATCATCCACGGCGGAGTGCGTTACTTGGAAGAGGCCGTCAAGGGAGCAGATCTTCAGGAATATCGCGTTCTGGTACGCGCTTTGCACGAGCGTGTCCGCATGCTGGAAAACGCGCCGCACCTCACGCGAACGCTGGAGTTCCTCGTGCCTAGCTATCGCTGGATAGACGTGGCGTATCTCGATATTGGCTTGAAGATTTACGACTGGCTTGCGGGACCAGGCCGCATTTCTCCCAGCAAGTTCCTCTCGCGAGAGGAAACCTTGGAGCGAATGCCCCAGTTGAACCCAAAAGGATTGGTCGGTTCCGTCGCATATGCGGATGGCCAGTTCGACGATGCAAGATACAACATCGCGCTGGCGCAGACTTTCGCCACGGCGGGTGGAAATACGCTGAACTATGCAAACGTGACCGATTTCCTGCGGGGAGCGAACGGAAAGGTTTCTGGAGTCGTGGTCAAGGACCAGCTCAGTGAGGATACATTTTCGGTAAAGGCCAAAGCCATCATTAACGCCACAGGACCATTCTCGGACTCCATTCGGCGGTTGGCCACTCCTACGCTAGAAAGGCGCATGCGGCCGAGCAAAGGCTCGCACATTCTTTTGCCGCTGGAGGTCTTTCCGACGGAAGATGCCTTGCTTATTCCAAAAACAGTGGACGGACGCGTCGTGTTTGCTATCCCTTGGGGAAGAAGGCTGTTGGTTGGAACTACGGAGGAAGAGGTTGCTCTCGATGCGGAAGTGCTTGTGACGAAGTCAGATGTCGACTATTTGCTGCTGCACATCAATCAATATCTGGCACGACCGGTCACTCCAAAAGAAATCGTCAGCGGTTTTGCCGGCATACGGCCACTAGTGGGCTCCCCGGGCGATGGCGATACAAAAAAACTGGCTCGCGATGATGTGATTGAAGTGGATCCTACTAGCGGGCTTATCAGCATTATGGGCGGCAAGTGGACTACTCATCGCGCGATGGCCGAGGACACGATCCACCAAGTGCAGCACGCGTTAGGTGTACCTCAAACCGACTCGAAGACTCGCAATCATGTTCTCTATGGTGGCGAAGACTTCACGGACGACTATTGGGTGAGAATCTGTCGGCAATACCATGTTTCGGAAAAAACCGCACGTCATTTGGCTGGCAAGTTTGGAACTGCCGCGGAAGATGTCCTTGCTCTAGGAGCCGACGATGCCTCGCTCATGCAACCTCTCCTAGAGGGAGGAGGGGCCATTCGGGCCGAAGTGGTCTATTCGATTCGTAACGAGATGGCCTGCACCATTGAGGACGTCCTTGCGCGCCGTCTCGGGATGCAATTCTATTCGTGGTATGACGCCATTGAAGCCGCGCCGGTGGTCGGTTCAGTAATGGCGCAGGAGTTGCAGTGGGACGAGCCCTTCACGCGCGAATCGATCATGGGCTACACGGCAAAAATCAACCACCTGATTGATTCCGCGGGCTTATCCCACGAACGTTCTCAGTCATCGGTCAGTCGGGCAGCAGATTGAGATATGAAACCGGGAGCCCGGCGTGTCGATCTGCCTGGCAATCTTCAGGAGGAACAGAGTGGCAAACTACATCGGGGCGATCGATCAAGGCACAACCAGCACGCGGTTCATTGTGTTTGACCGTTCGGGGCATTTAGTTTCAACAGCGCAGAAGGAACACCAACAGATCTATCCCCACCCTGGATGGGTTGAGCATAACCCCGAAGAAATCTGGCACAACACACGGGAAGTGATTGCTGAGGCCATGTCGAAGGCAAACCTGCAACCGCAAGACCTTGCGGCTGTAGGGATCACCAATCAACGCGAAACCACCATCGTCTGGAACCGCAAAACGGGAAAACCACTGGCCAACGCGCTGGTGTGGCAAGACACCCGAGTTGCGGATTACGTGAACGAGTTCGCCAAAGGTGGCGGGCAGAACCGTTTTCGAAGCAAAACCGGGCTGCCGCTGACAACTTACTTCAGTGGTTTGAAGATTCGGTGGATTCTCGAACACGTGAAGGGCGCCCGTGAACTGGCCGAGGCGGGTGACGTCATCTTTGGAAACATTGATACGTTTCTGGTATGGCATTTGACTGGTGGCATCGGCAGCGGTGCCCATATCACCGACGTCACGAACGCCAGCCGTACGCAGCTTATGAATCTGGAAACACTTACCTGGGACCAGGGGATCCTCGACGTGTTTGGAATTCCGGTGCGGATGCTGCCGACGATCCGTTCGAGCAGCGAAACCTACGGGCTTGCAAAGGAACCATCCATTAAGGACGTGGCGATAGCCGGCATCCTCGGGGACCAACAGGCTGCTCTAGTTGGCCAGGCCTGCTTTGAACCGGGAGAGGCAAAGAATACCTACGGTACCGGCTGTTTCCTGCTGATGAACACCGGTACTCGAAAAATTGACTCCACAGCCGGCCTGCTGACGACGATGGGGTACAAGTTCGGCGATCAACCGACCCACTACGCGTTAGAAGGAAGCATTGCGATCACAGGCGCTCTGGTGCAGTGGGTGCGGGATAACCTTGGGCTGATCGAAAAGAGCTCTGACATCGAATCCCTCGCACGAACCGTCAATGACAACGGCGGCGTGTATTTTGTTCCGGCATTCTCCGGCTTGTACGCCCCTTATTGGAAAGACAGCGCCCGTGGAGTCATCGCTGGGCTGACGCGCTATGCCAACAAGGGGCATATTGCCCGCGCCGCATTGGAGGCTACTGCCTTTCAAACGCGGGACGTAGTGGAAGCTATGGAAAAGGACTCAGGCAT
>Ga0307477_10003725_pt1 | contig 11240 bp, 13 predicted proteins | sample atmos_gasesECM2C_FD_203316 | JGI IMG/M metagenome (GOLD analysis project Ga0307477, IMG submission 203316) | Hardwood forest soil microbial communities from Morgan-Monroe State Forest, Indiana, United States - atmos_gasesECM2C_515 | ecosystem: Environmental > Terrestrial > Soil > Temperate... | reverse complement strand
CTCGCCCGCCGCCACCATGCGCGAGAGCGCGACCCTGGTCGTGCCTTCGGGCTGGCCGAAGAGCTCCGCCGCCCGGACCAGCCGTTGGCCCGACAGCTCCGGCGGCCGGGTCCCGAGCAGCACGCTGGCCACGATGGAGCGGGCGGTGAGTGGCCGTTCCTCCACATTACGATTGTTGCACACCTGTCGCCTCAGGCGTAATATCGAGACGTGACCATGGTGCCAGCACCGAGCCTGTTGCCCAGCGTGCTGCCCACCGGGCGCCTGAGCGCCCAAGGCCGCCTGCGGCCTGACCTCCGAGCTGAGATGCGACGCATCCCCAACCTCAGCAACGGGTTGACCGTGGTCGGGGCGTTGGCCCAGACCTTCGGGCTGATCGCTCTGGCCGCGTGGATCGACCGTCCCATTGTGTGGGTCGCGGCCTTCGTGCTCATGGCGAGGGGGTTCGCCCTGCTGGCCATCTTGGGCCATGAGGCGGCGCACCGGCTGCTGTTCAGCAACCGCCGGCTCAACGATGCCGTGGGCAAGTGGCTTCTGGCCTACCCGGGCTTCGTGCCCATCGACCTCTACCGGCGCTCCCACATGGCCCACCACCGAGACGAGATGGGACCCGAGGAACCCGACGTCGGCCTGTACGCCGGGTACCCGATTACGCACGCGTCGTTCCGACGCAAGCTCACCCGCGACGCCGTCGGCATCTCGGGGTGGAAGAACCTCAAGGGCCTGCTGCGGGGCCTGCACTCTCAGCGCACCCGAGGGGTGGCGCTGGCCATCCTCGCCACCCAGGTCGTGTTGCTCGCGCTGTTCACGTTGGCCGGCTGGCCGCAGCTGTACTTCCTGTTGTGGCTCGGCCCGTGGATGACCGGGTGGCGGGTGCTCAACCGACTGCGTTCGATCGCCGAGCACGGCGGGATGAGCCGCTCACCGGACCGGCGCTGCACGACCCATCACGTCCGCCAGCACTGGCCGGCCCGGTTCTGGATGGTCCCCTACAACACGGGCTGGCATCTGGCCCACCACGTCGACTCGGGAGTGCCGTTCCACAACCTTCCCCGGTTCCACCAGGAGCTGGTGAACGCTGGATGGGTGCCGGCTGACCTCGAGTACCCCAACTACGTAGCCCTGTGGCGGGCGCTGGCCTCACGAGATCGTCCGGTGCCGTTGGCCCGGTTGGCCCACAGCGCCTGAGCGCCGAGCCCGGCCGCCTGCGCGTCGAGCCCGGCCGCCTCACGGACACCCGCCGTTTACCTCGCCGCCAGGGTCGTCGCCTAGCGTGGCGGTCGTCTATGCGCGCACGGCTAAGCGGACTCGGGGCGCTTACGGCCCTCGTGAGCGCCCTGCTTGTCGTACCGTCGCCGCCGGCTCGTGCCGCGGGCGCGCTCCCGCCGATCAAGCACGTCTTCATGGTGCTGCTGGAGAACGAGGGCTACGACAGCGCCTTCACCAACAACCCCAACCCGTACCTCACCAAGACGCTGCCGGCCATGGGCCAACTTCAGACGCAGTTCTTCGGGATCGGCCACGCCAGCCTCGACAACTACGTGGCCATGATCTCCGGCCAGGCTCCGAGCGCAGTCACCCAGTCGGACTGCGCCCGATACACCGACGTCGCGCCGGGGACGATCACTCCCGCGGGGCCGCAGCAAGGCCAGGCCATCGGCCAGGGCTGCGTCTACCCGGCTGGGGCGCTGACCGTCGCTGACCAGCTCACGGCCAAGGGCCTGACCTGGAAGGCCTACCTCGAGGACATGGGCAACAATCCGTCCCGCGACAACACCGACAAGAACGGCAACTGCGGCCACCCGGTCCCCAACACGACTGACGGCACCCAGGCGGCCGTTCCTGGGGATCAGTACGCGACCCGCCACAACCCGTTCGTCTACTTCCACTCGATCATCGACGCGCCCGTCTGCCACACCAACGTGGTCCCGCTGACGGCGTTGGCCGGGGATTTGGGCCAGGCGTCGACCACCGCGACCTACTCGTTCATCACCCCCAACCTCTGCAACGACGGGCACGACGCGACCTGTGCCGGGACCAATGTCGACGGCGGCAAGGTCGGCGGGCTCGCCGCCGCCGATCTGTGGCTGAAGAGGTACGTCCCCATGATCCTGGCCTCACCCGCCTACCAGGACAACGGGATGCTGGTGGTGACCTTCGACGAGGCGGCCACGAGCGACGCCAGCGCGTGCTGCGGGGAACAGCCCGGGCCCAACTCTCCCCTGCCGGGCATCTCCGGGCCGGGAGGCGGACGGATCGGCACGATCGTGATCTCGAAGTTCACCAAGCCCGGGTCGGTCAATCCCACGCCCTACAACCACTACTCATTGTTGCGCACGGTGGAGGACCTGTTCGGGCTCGATCGTCTGGGCTATGCCGGAGCGTCGGGCCTCGCACCGTACGGGGCAGACGTGTTCAACGCGGCTGCGGCCCCGGCTGCGACGGTCACGGGCCCCGGGGCCGGGGGGCCGGCCGGCGGTGGAGGAGCCCCGACCGGGAGCGGAGGGACGTTGCCCCACACGGGGACCGATCCTCGGCTCGCTCTCGGGGCGACGGCGGTCCTGGCGGCCGGGCTCTTGCTGGGCGTCGGCCGGCGCCGCCGCCTTCGCCGGTCGGGCTGAGCCTCGGCGCCGCCGGCTGCGCCGGTCGGGCGTCGGCCGGCGCCGCCGCCTGTGGGCCCGCTCCGTCGATCAGCCCTGACATGTCGCGATGGTGCCGCACAGAGCGGCTTGATCGCGACAACACTCGCCTCTGTCCGCCCGCCGAGCCGGCCCCGCTCCTTAGCCGACCGGCGCCAGATCCCGGACGGCCTGGCGCAGGTCGAGGCCGAACGCGAGCACGGCCAGGCACGGCGTGGTGACCCCGTTGGCCACATAGCGGTCGATCGTCGCCCGACACTGAGCGGGCGAGCCATGGACCACCAGATCATCGACCACCTCGTCGGGAATGGCCGCGACCGCACCCTTGCGGTCGCCGGCAGCCCAGGCGTCCCACATCGGCTTGAGCAACGGACCGCGCCCAAGCCACTCGTGGAAGGCGGCGTAGACCGGCACGGTCAGGTAGGCGGCGACGGCGAAGCGGGCCGCCGCCCGCACTGCGTCGGTGTCTTCGGACGGGCACACGAAGATCCGACAGACGATCTCCTTGCCCGGCCCCACCTCGGCAGCCACCCGCGTCACATCATCTGCCGACAGCCAGTTGATGATCGCCCCCTCGGCCTCCCGACCGGCCATGCGCAACATGCCCGGGCGTAACCCGGCCACGAGAATCGGCGGCACCTCGGGGGGGACGATGCCCAACCGCAATCCCTTCACCGCGAACGTCTCGTAGGTCTCGTCCACCTTGGCCCCGGTCAGCGCCGCCTTGAGGAAGCGGACCATGTCCCGCGTGTGCTGGTACGGCTTCTCGAAGGGCACGGCATTCCACCGCGACACGATGGCCTCGGTCGACGTCCCTATGCCGAACACGAACCGCCCCGGCGCGACCGTCGCCAGCGTGGCCACGCTTTGGGCCATGACCGCCGGTCCCCGGGTGAAGCTGGGGACGATCGAGGTGCCCAGGCGCATGGTCGGCACCCACGTGGACGCCAACGCCAGCGACGTGAAGGCGTCGGCCCCGTTGGCCTCGGCCGACCACAGGCTGGTGTAGCCGAGGTCCACTAGCTCCTCCCACCACGCGCGCTGCTCGGCCAGCGAGACCCCTTCAAAGGGAATGGTGATGCCGTACGGGACCATGGGCTGCATCGTAGGCCCGGTTAGTTGTCCTACCCCCCGGGCACAATGGAGCCATGCCCACCACCACCCAGGAGCGGCTCCCCCTTCCCGGCGCCGCGCCGGCGGAGTGGCGTCTCGATGAGCACACGCGTGAGGTCGGCCGGCGGGGTCTGGCCGAGGCACGGGCGGCGCTGGCCGAGGCCGCCCGCCGGGCCGCCGTCCGAGAGGCAGACCACCTCAAGCGCCGCGCTGCCTGAGCCGCCCCACCCGAGCCCGGATAGATTCGTGCCATGGGGTTGTTGTCGTGGGTGGTCGTGGGCCTGCTCGCAGGCGCTATTGCCGGCCGGGTCACCGGCCAGCGGGTGGGCTGCCTGACCAAGGTCGCCGTCGGCGTGATCGGAGCCCTCATCGGCGGCGCTCTGGCCCGGGCCGCCGGGTTGGCGGGCATCCGCCATTTCGGCTTGCGGTCGGTCCTGTTGGCCGCGGCGGGAGCGACGCTGCTCCTGTTGATCCTCGAGGCCGTCTCCCGAGGGCCCGGCAATCGCCCGGGCAGTCGCCCCGGCCATCGCACCGGCTGGCGCGGCTAGCGCGCCACGAGGCGCCAGAAAGTGCAAGTAGGCCAGCCGGTGGCCTACCGTCATGCCCATGACCGATGTCGTGATTGTCGAAGCTGTCCGGTCCCCGCTCGGGCGCCGAGGGGGCAGCCTGTCCACGATGCACTCCGCCGACCTGCTGGCCGCGGTGCAGAAGGCGCTCATCGAGCGGTCCGGGATCGACCCTGCGGTCGTCGATCAGGTCGTCGGCGGATGCGTCTCCCAGGTCGGCGAGCAGTCCTACAACGTGTCTCGAACCGCCTGGCTGACAGCCGGCCTGCCCATGGCCACCGCCGCCACGACGGTCGACGCGCAGTGCGGATCGAGCCAACAGGCCACCAACCTTGCCGCCGGACTGATCAAGGCCGGGGTCATCGACGTGGCGGTGTCGTGCGGCGTGGAGAACATGAGCCGCATCCCGCTTGGCTCCAACGTCAAGAACGGGCCGGGGCGGGCCATCCCCAAGTCGTACTTCCCGAAATACGAGTACACGAGCCAGTTCGAAGGGGCGGAGCGCATCGCCGAGAAGTGGGCGATCAGCCGCCAGGACACGGATGCCTTCGGCGTGCTGTCCCAGAACCGGGCGGCCCAGGCCTGGGCTGAGGGCCGATTCGACCGCGAGATCGTGCCCATCGACGCTCCCGACCTCGACGAGGAGGGCAAGCCGACCGGCACGACCCACCATGTGAGTCGGGACGAGTGCTTGCGCGACACCACCATGGAGGGACTGGCCAAGCTCAAGCCTGTCGCCCGTGAGGACGGCGTGCATACCGCCGGCACGAGTTCGCAGATCACCGACGGCGCCGCCGCCGTGCTGCTCATGTCTGCCGACAAGGCGGCCGAGTTGGGCCTGCGCGCCCGCGCCCGAATCGTCGACCAGTGCCTCGTGGGCAGCGACCCTGTGCTCATGCTGACCGGGCCCATCGACGCGACCCGCAAGCTGCTCGACCGCCAGGGCATCAAGATGTCCGACATCGACACCGTCGAGATCAACGAAGCCTTTGCCTCCGTCGTTCTGGCGTGGGAGCGCGAGCTGGGCCCGGACATGGCCACCGTCAACCCCAACGGCGGGGCCATCGCCCTCGGCCACCCGGTGGGCTGCACCGGCGCCCGTTTGGTGACGACCGCGTTGCACGAGCTCGAACGAACCGACAGCTCCCTTGCTCTTGTCACCATGTGCTGCGGCGGAGGACTGGGTACGGGCACGTTGATCGAGCGGATCTGACGGCTGGCCAAGGGTCAGGGGCGGTGCCGTCTCTCGCCCAGCGCTTGGGCCATGGTCCCGACGCGCGGCTCCTCATCGTCACCGCTGACGACCTCGGCTCCAGTCACGCCGCCAATGTCGGCGTCTACGAGGCGCTGCGGGACGGCCTGGCCACCAGCGCCTCGCTGATGGTTCCCTGTCCGTGGGCTCGGGAGGCGGCATCGCGCTACCGGGGCGAGGACGTCGGGGTCCACCTCACCCTCAACGCCGAATACGACCTCTACCGCTGGGGACCGATCACCCAGGCTCCGTCCTTGCTTGACGGCGATGGCGGCTTCCCGCGCACCTCCGACGATCTGGCCGAGCACGCCGACATCGACGAGGTTCGTCGGGAGGCCCGGGCCCAGATCGAACGAGCCATCTACTGGGGGTTCGACGTCAGCCACGTCAGCTCCCACCTCGGGGCGATGGAGAAGCGCCCGGAGCTGTTCGACGTGGCCCTCGAGTTGTGCGCGGAGTTTCGCCTGCCCCTTCGCCTTCCGGACGCGTCAACCCAGCTCGACCACGGGTTCCCGTTTCGCGATCTGGCCGAAGCGGAGGGGGTGCTCTCCCCCGACCGGCTCGTACGCGTGCCAGCCCAACCGGCTGGCCGCTTCGAGTGGCGGGGGTCGGCCCGGCGCCTGGTGGAGCGAGCCGTGTCGGAGCTCGAGCCCGGGGTGACCGAGGTGTGTCTCCACCCGGCGCTGGACACGCCCGAGCTGCGGTCGCTGGCTCCGGACTGGGCGGCCCGCGTCGACGACCATGATCTGGCCACCTCCGATCGCTCACTGGCGTCGATGGCGGCCCGCGTCGGGGCCAGGCTGATCGGCTACCGCGAGCTGCGCGACCTCCAGCGCCGCCTCAGGGCCGGCTGATCGGCCCGGTCGCCGCCGGGCCCGGTTAGCTGACCGGCACAAAGGCCGGGGTCAGGTAACCGACCGCCACCGGACTTTGCCGCGAGGCGACCACACCACCGGCCTGCTCATCGGTGATGGCCAGGGCCTGGATGGCCGCCGAAGCCCGGAACGGCACGATGCCCGGATGCGGTCCGAGCACGCCGAGCGACACCTTCTCGTTGCCCACGACCCCCCACAGCTGGTAGGTGCGGTCAGCGGCCAGCCCCGGAAGATCGTTGCGGGCCAGGTAGCCGGTCCCGTCGGGCACGAGCACGGCATCCACCGAGGTCTGCCCGTTGCTCGAGGCCAGGTGAACCTTGGTGGCGTAGGGGTTGAGCAGCGCTCCTTGCACGGCGTGGTCCAGGGCCGACGGCAACACCTGGCGGCGAACGGCCGCGAGCTGGCGACCCTGGTCGTGCACCTGCCAGCCCAACGCGATGACCAGCGCCGCCGCGGCCGAAGCCGCGGCCAAGGCCACCCGGAGGCTGAGGGACCGCCGCGGGCGATGGAGCGGGTACAGCCGGGCCAACTCGGCCGGTGGGGACGAGGCCTCGAGGCTGGACGAGATGCGGGTCCACAGACCTTCCGGAGCGGTAGCGCCGACAAAGGCCAGCGAGGCCGCCACCTCCCGGTGGTGGGCGACCTCGTCGCGGCATCGAGGACACTCGGCGAGGTGGGACTCGATCTCGACCGCCTCGTCGGCGTCCACCGCGTCGAGGGCGTAGACGCCCAGCAGTTCGGCGATCTCGTCGTGGACCGTCACAACTCCACCCCCAGCGTGCCCAGCCCGGCGTCCATCAGCGGGGCCCGCAGCCGGCGCAGCCCGCTGCGGATGCGACTCTTGATCGTTCCTTCCGGCTGAGCGAGCAGGACCGCGACCTCCCGATACGTGTGGCCCCCGAAGTACGCCAGCTCGATGGCTCGGCGCTCATCCTCCGGCAGCACTTTGACCGCTTCCTTGACATGTTCGGCCACGGAGAGGTCCCAGACCTCGCGCTCGATGTCGTAGCCGGACTCTGCCGCGTGAAGCGCGTCTCGCTCCTCCCGCCGGCGGCGAGAGACTTCCGAGCGCAGGATGTCCACGGACCGCCCGTGTGTCTGCGCCAACAGGAATGAACGCAGACTCCCCCGCTCCGGATCGAACTTGTCTGGGGAGTTCCACAACCGAAGAAAGACTTCCTGCACGACCTCCTCGGCCGCGGCGGTGTCGTTGAGCACACGTCGGGCCAGGGCATGGACGGCGCCAGCGTGGCGACGGAAGGCCTCGGCCAACGCTTCCTCGCGCCAGCGACCGATCGCGACCACGAGGGCGCCGTCGCTGAATTCACGCAGGTTGTCCATAGACCCAACCCTTCGTTCGGAGACGGGGCCGGGACCGGATGACCGTTCAGGGCAGGTATTTGGTGGGGAACTGCTCAGCGATGCCCTCGCTCAACTCGTCACCCGGTCCGACCATCGAGCGGCCCGCCTGGCCAAGCAGGTCGAACTGGGAGGGGCTCTTGGCCGCCTGGGCATCAACGGCGGCCAGAAACGAATCGACGTGGCCACCCAGGCTGGAGCTGACGGACGCCGCCTGCAGCTTGGAATCCAGACCGGAGACGAAGCCGGCGAACGCGTCCTTGAACGTGTCGAGCTGGGAGCGAGCCTGGGCACGGCCGGATGCGTCCGACGCGCCGGCCGCCATCGCGTAGGCCTCATAACCGCTGATCTGGTCGTTCCACAGCTTGGCGGCCTGGGCGCCTGCGGCATCGCCATACACGGCGGAGAAGACGTTCGCGAACGCGTCGGTGTTGGACGACAACGCCGCCTTGGCCGCCACCGTGTCCGCCTGGTTGAGGATGGTGGCCGTGACGATCCCGGCCAGGTACACGTGGTCCACCAGCGTGGCCGTGACCTGGGCCCGGAGGTTGGCGGCCGTACCGGTGGTGGTGCCCGGATACTTCGACGAGTGAGCTTTGGCCACGGCGGCTGAGAGCAGATCCGCGGTGTGCGGGAACAGCGCGGCCGCCGTAGTCAAGTCGGCATACTGCGAGGTGCTCCTAACCACCTGGTCGTCGATCACCGTCGTGATGGCCGAGGCCTCGGGGGACAGCTCCGCGCTGAGTGCATCAGCCGTGAGGTTGACGTCCGCCGCACCGAACGCGGCGGCGAAGGCTTTGCCATTGGCGTCGAGGTCGGCCACGACCTTCTTGACCCTCGGCGCATCGTGAGCCACCTTGGCCGTCGCGTAGGAGAGGAACAGGTCGTCGCGCTGCTTCCACAGCGTTGTCAACTTGCTGACCGTGGCGGCGTCGAACGCCCCGCTGAGCAGCGAGCCAAGCTCCGCGGCGTCGTTGGCGAGGGCGGCACGAGCCGGACTCGGGTCACCGCCGGAGACGATCGTCGATGTGGCCAGCGCCACGAGGAACATGTCGCCCTGTAACGCGGCGGTGACGCCCGCTCTCAGGGTCGAGGCTGACGTCTCGGCCGGGTGAGCCCCCCCGGGAACCGTCGTCGTCGGGGCGACGGTCGTGGTCGGTCCCGTGGCGACCGGCGTGACGCTGCAGGCGGCGACCAGGCACGCGGCGACCGCGACCGTACCGGTCAGGCGTCGCGAGGTGGGGGTCATGCTGGCTCCTTGATGGGTCGGGGTCTGGTCGGCCCCACACGCGCAACGGGGCCCGCTGCCAGCCGGCCTCGGGCCCCGTGCGTGGCGAAGGTCAGAATTCCGTGATGCCCTTGATCTTCTCCTGGAGCGCCTTGTACTCGGGCGCGTTGGTTAGGGGGAGCAGGGCCATGAGCTTGGCCATGTTGCCGGTGACCTTGACCCGGCCCTGCATGAACGCGGCGTTGGCATCGAGCTCGCCCTTGGAAACCTTCACTGAGTCGTCGTAGGACTGCGTGAGGGTCACCTCAGGGTCATCCATCGTGCCCAGCTTGCTCTCGAGCAGCTTGCCGTTCTCGAGGACCCAGTAATAGCTGACGTCGCCCTCGGGACCACCGGTGACGACGTACTGCATCTTGGCGCTGGCGCCGGGCCGCTCGGGCTGGTCGGCCGCCATCTCGCGAGTGACGTCCAACCACTCCTGGGTCAAGTACTTGGGCACGAGGCTCCCCCTCTGGTGATCGAAGCTGGCGGTCAGGTGACGCCGGGGGATCGTAGCGGCACCCCCCCAGACGGGCCACCCGGCACCAGTCGATTTTCAGACGCCGGTCCCCGGGGCGATGGCGCCTGCCGTGGTCTCGACCGCACCACCCGCCGGGTAGGGCAACGAGTCGGCCCGGGTGGCCACTCCGGGGATCGGGGTCGGGACACCGGAGAGCCTGGCTCCCCACACGGACACATGACGGGCCTCAACCCCACCGACGCTGGCCGTCGCCCCGTTGAGCTTCACATCGTGAAAGCCTCCGGCCATGGACAGATACGTGGCGGCCGCCATCGCTTCGAGGTCGTACAGCAGCTTGTAGACATCGGCGTCCGTGGCCAGCCCGGCAATGCGAGGCTGGAGCGGTGCCAGCACGGCCTGGTTGGCGGTGGTGAAGGGCTGACCACCGGCCGCCACCGTCTGACCTTCGAAGAAGCTGGCATGGTCAGAATGATGGTCGGCGAAATCGCGGATGATGGCGGTCACCGCCACCGCCTTCACGACCCCGGCGGCAGCCACCGTCATGCAGACCTGCACGGCGGTGTGCTCGAGCGACGAAGCCAGGCGCAGCAGGCCGGCGTCAGGCGTCGGGGCAACGGACGTCGAGGTCGTGGTCACTGCAACGCGACGGCGCGGCGAGCTGGTGCACCCCGCCAGCGCGGCCGACCAGGCGATGCCCAGCCCTCCGAACTGGAGGAAGCGGCGACGATCGATCATGCGATCGGATACTGGGCCGGGTCGAGGTACCCGTCCTTGGTCTGGTAGCTACCCGGAACGGTCTCCTTGGCGGCCTTGCCGAGCAACGTGCCCAGCACCACGGCATGCTGGCACTCGACCGGCATGATCGACGCGGTGAGGGTGATGGTGGCCGGGACGGTCAAGTTCTCCAGCGCATACTGATAGGTAGCGGCGGCCCGGTTCTCCGTGGCATAGATCAGCGCCAGCAGGGCGAGCTCGTCGGGGGTGGCGCCGAGCTGGGGTCCGAGGGACCGGATCAGGTTGGGATTGGCGGCGGAGACCGGAGTGGCTCCCGCCAGCTGGTTGAAAGCGTTGGCATGGGCCAGATGGTGGGAGGCAAACAGCCGGGTCAGCGGCGCGGCGGCGGTACCGGCCAACTTACGGTTGACGATGGCGTAGGCGTCGACCAGCGCCAGCTCGATGCTGGCGGCGAAGGCGGCCAGCGCGGTATCGGCCACGAGGTTGGTAGTTGGGGTGTCGGCACCGCCAGCGGCGAAGCGGTCCATGCCCATCCGGTGCTGGATGTCGACTTGGCGGGCGAGCGCAAGCAGCTCGCCGTGGGCGATGGGCATACCGCCCGTTAGCGTCGCACCCGTTCCCGGACGCCCGCAAACAGGTCGTCCTCCGGCACCTGCACGGGGACCTCGCTGGCGGCCAGCACGTAGTCGTCGCAGGGATGCACGGTCCGCGCTACTTCCGGAGGAAGTCCGAACCAGAACTTCGAAGTCGGATCGACCTGGGTCGCGTGAGCCTTGAGGGCGGCCGGTCGCACGTCAGCGAACTCGGCGACGTCCACGCGAGTGGTGATGCGGTCGTCCTGGGAGGGGCGAGCGAACCATCCGTCGTCGAACGGCGACTCGAGCCCGAGCTCCAGGAACTTCTCGTGGGTCGCCTGGATGCGGGCCCGGGACCAGGCCGAGTAGTACACCTTC
>Ga0307477_10003723_pt1 | contig 11241 bp, 12 predicted proteins | sample atmos_gasesECM2C_FD_203316 | JGI IMG/M metagenome (GOLD analysis project Ga0307477, IMG submission 203316) | Hardwood forest soil microbial communities from Morgan-Monroe State Forest, Indiana, United States - atmos_gasesECM2C_515 | ecosystem: Environmental > Terrestrial > Soil > Temperate... | reverse complement strand
TATATCCATTCTGAATGTAATACTGTCCTGAACTCATTTGAGCCTTTCATCCGAAAAAATGCCCTCACCAACTCAACACACATTTAGTCCTTCCAGGTGTATTCGTACCCTGGTGGTGCAGGTGGTTTGGGTGGTCACGGTGGCTTTGGTGGTTTGGGAGGTTTCGGCGGCTTCGCAGGACTCAAAGGTCCGCCCTTCTTCTTGCGAATTTTCCAAGCCATTGAGAGATATCACCTCCGTTGCAAGACGAATGTCCCGCAGTCAGCTCGACTCGCAGACAGATTCCTTGAGCCAATTGTAGTAATTCGCTCCGGCTCCAAACTGGCTATGATACGTATTGAGTGTGAGACGCCCAAAGTATCTGCCCGCGCCATCAACGATCACGGGCGGATCGGACGCGTAGGCGTTGCAAGCCCCGTACGAAGAATACGCGGAGCCGTACTCGCCATAATGATTCCATATGCTTTCTGAAGAGTATCGACTACCGTGTTGACCGTATTCATTAAAGACGGAGTCCGTCGCGTACTGAGAGCAATTCAAGCAACCTAGATACGTCTTGTGGTCCAACCCACCAAAAATCATCACCTTTGTTGTTCCATTGTCGGACCCCGACGCACCCGCTGCACCTTGGGCCGCACCGGCTGCCACCGCAGCGATATTTCTTCTGGCAGCCGGACTACATCCAAGCCCTGCAACAAGTGTAGAAATCACAAGTACGCGTCGAGCGACAATTATTAGATTTCCTCGCTCAGTAAATTCGAGAATTCCAGTCTTCATTGCAGCCATTGAGCAACCCCGCCGTGGTGTGAGCACGTTCCCCTTCGGGATTGGCTAAAGCTGTAGGTTCCGTCTCGACACTCCGCTGTTGCCCCGGCTGGAGTCGAGGCCGTGGGCGTTGATGATTGCAATCGGTCTCCAGCACCGTTCGTGAGCTGTGCGGGGTCAGAGATGATTATTTCCGGCGCACCACGGTATTCTGTAATCTTCCCCGCTACGCAGACTTGCTTTTCGCGGTACTTTTCTTCAGGCACCCCAAATTTGTCGCGATTCTCTCCCCATATCAGGACAGTGAACACTTGGCTCGGGTAGGGCTTGTCCAGGTTCAGAAAGGTGGGTTTGCCACGTGAAGTTGCAGCATAACGTGTGCTGGCCACCTTGCCGCAGACCGTGGCCTGTTCACCGATGTGATCTTTTGCCTCTACAGTAGTCCATTTCTTGACTTGTGCTGATTGGGCATTGACGCCAAATGGCGCAAAAAATTGGAATGACAAAACGGCTGTACCCAGCCATCGCATTGCGCTCATGAAAGCTCTCCTTGACAGATTCCCGACGGGAGTGTTTACTGCGACCGTAATACTCTCATCCTGCAACTAGGTCAAGGCGAAACCACCGACCTCAAACCGGAAAGAGCGGATAACAGAGTGGAACTGGACGAGGCGAATAAACTCGTAATCCGTGAAGCGCTCCGTCGGCTCGGGCCAGAGGCGCGACTTGATCCTGCGCTCCTCCACGAACAGATCGCCGAGGTGGTCCAGCAGCAAGGGGAAGCGATCTTCGCACAGTTGAGCGAAGCAGCACGCCAGCAACTCCACACAGAAGGCCTGCGGGTAAACGAGCAGACCGCCCGCATCGAACGAATCAACGAGGCTATTGAGTATGGCCGCTGGCTGGTCTCCACATACCAAGTCGAGACCCTGGGAGAATTGCCGCAGGAAGAGCAACTGGAGTTTGCGCGCCTCTGGGCGAACGCTACGGGCGGCCTGAGGAACTTCCACGAGAATTAGGTAAAGCTGCTCTGCCACCCTGCCCTGGCCCGATTTTGGGGTTGTGAGTGCTATCGCGATTTATCAACAATCGCGGGAAGCGTAGGATTGTTTCGTTAGCGAGCGTGCATTTGTGCGGGGTAGAGTTTCCAATTGATGCCCACGTGGAAACGAATCTTCTTCAAGGCCATGGGATTCGGAGTCGGTGTTGTTCTGACTCTGGGTCTGGTGGCCGCTGGGTGGTATTGGTACGCGACGCGTCCTCGACCTTGGGATAAAAATGCTCTAAAGGCGAAGTTCGACGGCTTTCAGTACCAGGCCAAGCAAGAGGCATTCGTAATCACGTTTGAGTACGTCTTGGAGAACACCACAAACAAGGATTATACACTTTCGCCCGATACCACTGTTTTTGAACGAATGGTGATCGACTCCGGGTATGGAAACACCCTCAACGCGGAAATCGTCGGAAACGTGTTCATCCCAGCTAAGCACGAGATGATCGTCAAAATCCAGGTTCCATACAAATACGAGGACTTTGATACGACTTTCCAAAACACCGTGGAGGAGAAAAAGAGCGAGATCTTCGCATTCAAAAGACTGAACCGCATAGACAATTTTGAGTTGTTTGACAAAGAGAACAAGTACGAAATCGATCTGCCGAACCAATGGGCGCAGTGGGAAAAGGTGAAGAATGCGTTCGCAGACACAGAATCCAAACCCGCTCCGCAATCTAAGGCTGCTTCAAAGCAAAACTGATCTCCTACAAATTGAATCATCCAATCCCAACTAGCGACCTCGAACCGTGTTGGCTACCGTCAGCTTAATCATTTTCATTAGGACTGTCGAAATCGCGCCCCCCAGCCCCATCACGACGGCTAAGAATATCGCCCCGGCAATCCACTGAGGAATACTGGTATCGAAGAATACGATGTTGATGATGCTCGTCAGCCAAGTTCCGAGTGCTACGAAGGCGAGATGACGCCATTTCTTAGGTGGAGCTAAACAGCCAGCGATGGTGAAGCCAGCCGTGACGAACAGAATATTGGACACCGCCAGTGCGAGCGCGTACTGCTGCGCATCCCGGTGTGGCGCGGGCATGGCAAAACCAACAACAAAACCTCCCATTGATGTGAGAACCCAAACGATGATGACATCTCGTACAATCGGTCCTATACGCAGTCCCTCATCGACTCTTGGGTTTGGTTGCGCGGTTTCCGAAACGTTCTCAGCCATTCCTGGTTACGCTCGCAACACAGGTTATACCAGCTCAGAGAGCCGACTACCAACAAAAGCTGGGTCACAGGGTTACCGGAATGTGGCCCTATGAGACTGTTTTCGAGACTTCAGTCAGTCGCGCAAGTGCCAGCCAATGCCTTGGGTGCGGTGTTCGCCTACCAGCGCGAATATCTGTAGCGTATGTTTCTGAGCGGCTGCACAACTGTCAAGAGTTTGTCAGCACCAAATACGGTAAAAACTGGCCCGGTTTACCGGGCATAAGCGGCCCAAACAAAAAGCTTTACAAGGCAACCTAAATATGGTATATATATCACTTTATGGCAAAACCGTGTAACACGCAGCAGGCCGCTAAAGCAGCGGGCATTGCAGTCATGACCCTGCACCGCTGGGTTGTGGCCAAAAGGCTAAAGGCTCCCAAGCTGCGCATACGCAACGGCAGGGCCGTGCGGCTATGGAGCAAGGCAGATTTGAACAGGCTCCATGCGCTTAAGCAGCAAATTTACTGCAAAGGAAGGGGCCGAAAGAAGGGCTACAAAAAGTAAAAGAGCGGGACGCGCCGGTGCTGCAAACACCGAACGCGCCCCTGACCAAACGACCTAACAAGGAGGCCGAAATGGCTGCGAGAGAAAGTACCACCCGCTCTGCATCGCCTCAAGTTGTCGCGGGACCCGATTTAGATCGCCGTGCCGTGCTGTATTCGCGAGTCTCCACACTGCATCACGGCCAAGACCCGGAAGTTCAATCCAGAGAAATACGTGAATACTGCCAACGGCGCGGCTGGCCTCTTGTCGGTGAGTACGTGGACGCTGGAATCTCTGGTGCCAAGGAACGCCGCCCACAACTGGACCGCCTGATTGCCGATGCTCACAAACGAAAATTCGAAGTAGTTGTCGTTTGGAAGTTTGACCGCTTTGCCCGGTCTGTATCCCACCTGCTACGTGCGTTGGAAAACTTCCGTGCCCTCGGCGTGGAATTTGTCTCGCTCTCCGAACAGATCGACACCAGCACACCCACCGGCAAAATGATTTTTACTGTGCTTGGCGCTGTGGCGGAACTTGAACGCAGCCTTATTGCGGAACGGGTGCGGGCTGGCCTACGCAACGCCCGTGCCAAGGGCAAGCGGCTGGGCAGGCCCACCAAGCAGGTTAACGGCGCCCAAATAGCCGCCCTACGCGCCCAGGGCGCTAGCTGGCGGCGCATTGGGGCACAGCTAGGGGTTAGCCCAGCCAAGGCCCACGGGGCCAGCAAGGGGTGTTTATAAAACCCCAGTGGCCGGGGTGTGGCAAGTGGCTCATTTAACAGGCCCAACTGGGGCCAAAACGGTGTTTAGCAATCATGTGTTTTACAAACGGGTTAGGGCGCACAAGGGGGGCACCGGCATGAAGATGTTTTGGGTAAGCAAGCGGCTGGCGTTTGGCGGTGCCATTACCACCTGGGGCCACGTGGAGAAGCTCCAGGCGCTTGGCGTCACGCACGTCATCAACTTGCGACACGGCAAGCATGGCAAGAAACTACGTCAGTTCAAGAGCCTGTGGCTCCCGTTCAGAGACGACATGAAGCCACGCCCGCGTTGGTTCTATCGCCGTGCATTGAAGTTCTACAAAAAGGCCATGCGGAAACCGAAGTCGAAAATGCTTGTGTTTTGCCACCACGGAATGAGTCGCAGTCCATCGCTCGTTTATTTTCTGTTGCGCGGCGCATCAGGCTTTTCACACTCACAAGCACAGAAAGCCGTGCTCCGCGTTAGGCCTCGCGCGGTCATCGGCCGAGCCTATCGAGAGAGTGGCGAAATCTTCTTGGCACTTGAGCGGGCAAATAAAAAGTACTCCGGGAACTCGAAATCCTAGTCAGGAGTCACAACTTGAAGCATTCGCGGACTATCACATACTGGAGTTTCGTGATTCATATCGTCGGTCCAAGGTTCGCGAGGAAGCGTCAACGCCTAGCGATCCGCAAGGTGCTGTCTGGGAAACGGCTGCGAGGCATTGAACAAGCGGCACTGCTGGCCACAAAAGCCAAGCTACCTGCGCAGTTCACCGCTACTGTGTCTTAGGTAAGCTCCTCACACGCATCGGAACAACCCCGCTATCGTCAAACTGAGTGTCTTCGCAATCCTCCGATATTCGCTAGTCCCCAGGCAGAATCTAGGGTGCACCGTTTTCTGGAAAGACCGATGAGGATTCCCCGGCCTTCTAACCGTCCTTCGTAACTGGAACTATTTCCAGAAACCAGAAATGAGGGCCTCGGGGAACAAGACGGATCGGCCGGTCCAAATCTGCACAGCTCTCTAGTTGGGTCCATCGCAACGATATGGTAGGCCCGTCGCAGACCTCTACCGTGTCAATTTGCTGGGCGGATTGGGAACGGATGAGGTGGAGTAAGTACCAAGTTGCATGGAGAGAATCGCTTAACCCAAGATTTCCAGCTGTCTCGTTGCAAGCCATTGGCTCCAGTTGGAGGCATTTGCACTGGCATGGCAGGGTTACGTCACAAAGTACGTCACAAAACCAAACCCTGCCTAGGGTTTGATCTTCGGAGGCCAGGATGGAACAGTCTCAACGAAGGCGTTGAGGCACTCACGGCGCGTAGTCAAAGACCATAAGGTGGGCTGGCTCGGTTATTAGGTTGGCGAGAATGGGTTGAACCGTGCCATCCTTTTGATTCAATTCCCTGCGCAGATCAGCTCTTATGTCCTTTGAGCCGTGGGGCGCAGTGAGAACGAAATGCTGGGGGACAGCCGAGTAGTACCGCTTCCATTCAGGCACCCACAGTCCGGTTTTCGACACACTACCCGTCGGAACCTTTCCCAGCAACTGGAAATGGTCGGGGTCAACCTCCTGAAACACCGCAACTGTGCCAGTGGTTCCTGGGAAGTAGATCCGTCCGGTTGCCGAGTCATAGTAGACTGTGTCGTCTGCGCCTCCCACACTGTCCAGCGCTTGCACGACTTTTCCCGTCTCCGTGTCCATCACGACCAGCTTCCCGGGTTCATACTGGTGTCCGCCTCCAAATTCTCCAGTGTTTGGTTTGATTCGGCTACCCACGAACAGGCGTTGATGGTCTACGTCTATACCGGCAGTATGAGGTACTGGCCCTCCAGTGATCGGCCACTGAGCGACCACTGCGCGTTTTTCGAGATCAACAACCGCAACATGACTGGCACCATCTATGATATCCCCCATAGTTACATACAACCTTTTCCTGGATGGATCGATTGCGACACCTGCGGGATCACCACCCGGCATCTTAATGCTGCCCAACCATTCGGCCGTCTTTGTGTCCACTATTTCGATTGAGGCACCACTAGGAACGTGGTTGTCACCGCCACCGTAGGATATATTCGTGCCTCCTTTAAAAGCTTCCATGGCGTTGTCTTTGAAAGTTTCGATGGCAGCGTAGTAAAGATGGGTGATAGGGTCGTAAGCCCCGTTATCTCCTCCCCTGTTCGGATCACCATGTGCAGACAATGGTACGGTCTTGGTTATCTCGTACGTTGTCCCACTGACGACAACAAGAGTGTTGTCGGTCATATTCACCCAGACTTCGTTGGTATCGGGGAGATAGACCGGCTTTTTTGGATTCGCCGCGAGCGGAGTCTCGTGGACCACCTTGCCTGCCCGCAGGTCCACAACGATAAGAATCTTGTTGGTCTCGCCACAAATAAATAGGCGCTGGCCTTTGATGTCCACCGTTATGCGATCCATGTACCCGTCGGTCGGCAATGGGATGGTCTGGACTAGCCTCAACAGTCCTGACGTGGCCTGCGCCGGCGCGCTTTGGGCATAAGCTTTCGAAACGAACGCGGCAGACAAGGTCAAAAGTATCGCTAGATAAGGTTTCATTTTGCGCTCCTTAGTTCAAAGTTTCGTCTTCAACTCGGCTTGCAAAAATCTCTTACTTTCCGCACGCCCACTTCTCGACCGCTCGCATTCGCTTGGCGCTCCGGTTCAGATGCGGGTCAACTCGACCGTAGGCTCGCATCACCAAAGAATTTTTAGCGCAAACTGGATTTCCCTCGCCGTTGTAGTAGTAGACGTAATCTGCCCCGCGACCCCTGTTCCTAACCCCGCAGCATCGAAGATATCTGTATTGGTGGGCGTTAACGGCACAGCGAAGTTAGGCCGATTCAAAATGTTAAAAGCCTCGACGCGGAACTGTACGTTGAAGCTTTCGGAAATTTTCGCGACGTAGTTGTTCTTGTAAACTGAAAAGTCTAGGTTCGACAAGCCTGGCCCAAGAAGAATGTTGCGGCCAGCGTCCCCCCGGAGATTGATACACTGGCCAGGCTGGCCGGCGTTTGTAGCGCACATCGCCGCCACTGCGGGAGGTAGGCCAGCCACCGGCGGAACCGCGAAGCACTGGGTCTTTATGTAGTTTGCCGGATTCCCTGGATTCGTGAGCGTTGTGCAGCCTGAGCCTCCTAGGCGGTTGGGAACATCCCATGGGTCGGAACTGTTAAGGCCCAAGGGATCACCATCCGTACCAAACGTCGCCGTAAAAGGTGTGCCGTCCTCGACCGTATAAACGCCTCCCAACTCCCACCCATTGACCACGCGGCCCGGAATACCGGAGAGAGACTTGGCCTGTGGCAGTTGCCACGTACCATGGATTACCAACGTCCGCCCAATATCAAAGTCCGACAGGCCGCGAGTTAGCCGCAAATCAAAATAGGGCAGACTGGAAATGGAATTGGTGAACGCATCACCCGCCAGAGTCGCCGAACTGGTGTCAATGCTCTTGGCCCAAGTGTAAGAACCCTGCACTTGGAAGCCTCGGCTTATTTTCTTTGTGACCTGAAGTTCCAGGGCATCGTAGCTAGAGCTTCCCGGATATGTCAGGCTCCTAATATCGCCAAAGTTTGTGTTGATTACGGTTCCGTTGCCTCGCGGCGACGGCCAAATGTAGCCTGCTGGCGTCAAAGTGGGAGCAACAATGTCGGAGTCATCTATACGCAATGGCTGATGCACGCCGTGCGAGCCCACATAGCCGATCATCGCTGTCAGATTCGGGGCCAGTTCGCGTTGGATGTTTAGATTCCACTGCATAACGTAATTGCGACGCGGATTCTCTTCAATTTGGGACTGTCGCAGACCCTTCTCCGTGAGCAGGGGGAAGGCCCCAGTAAAAAACGACCCCTGCGGCAATTTTTTGACCGTGCCAAGCTCAAAGAAAGGGGCTGAGCGATCCACCAACAGTAGGACCTGATAAGGTAGCGGCAGCACATCAAATATCCCAAAGCCACCGCGCACCGCGGTTTTTCCGTTGTGGAAAGGATCCCAGGCAAAGCCGATGCGCGGCTCAAAGTTACGAACCGTGGGATTGTGGAAAAACGGGTCACCTAGATGTGCCGTCGCGTCGGTAAGGTTAACGAGGTTTGAAAGCTTGCCCTGAACCTCTGTCGGCACGGTCGTCATTTCATATCGCAGTCCGAGATTGAGGGTCAGACTTGGGCGCACGCGCCAGTCGTCCTGAGCGTAGACGCCGACGAGGGTTTGCCGAATCCCTCGCGCTGTGAGGGTACTGGGTATCATCAGGGTTAATTGCTTTGGCTTGTTCGTGAGGAAATTTGTGAGCGAGCCGAAAGACCAGAGCCCATTGGGATTCGTAAGATCAAGCGCATTGAGTTGCATTCGCTCCACTGCAATTCCGAATTTCAGAGCATGACGCCCCCGGATCAAGAAAGCATCGTCGTAAGCTTGAAATGAGTTCCAACGAAAACGACTCGACGATTGCCCTCCCAAACCTCCTTGAAACATGGTCAGCCCTGTGATTTTTATCTGGCCTGCGTCAATGCCCGGGTATGCGCCTAGAGACGAGTCCGCCGCGAGCGGGTTGATGGCCTGGAGCGTGTTGACGGTATTCGCCAAAACCCGATTGAAACCAAACCTTGCGGAATTTACAAAGTTTGTTGAAAAGGTGTGGCTCTCTTCTGTGGCGACAAGCTGTCTCTTCGTCTGGTTACCGAGAAGCACCGAGTCAAATGGGTCTGGTCCTTGGAACGGAGTATTGTCGAACAGATAGGTACCGAATATGCTGTCTTTGTCGGAAAACTTGCGGTCCACACGAGCTGTGACGAAGTTTTCGTTAGTCACTTGTTGGCCCGCAAAATTAAAGACGCCGATGTCCCCGTTTCGTCTCGTACCCGCGTTTGGCTGTGGGTACAAGCCGAGATATTTTTGGATCGAAGGATCCACGGTCACCGTGCTCGCAGTGCATGCCGGTGGCGTCCCCGGCACCGAACAGAGTCTTCCTGCTCGTGCGGCCATGGACGGAACGAAACTAATATTAGTCAACCCGAGCGACTGACGTATCGCTTCATAATCCGCGAAGAAGAAGGTCCGGTCCTTCTGGATCGGGCCTCCCGCTGCCGCACCGAACTGATTTCGTTTGAACGGCGGAATGGTTGTATCAAAGAAGTTCTTCGCGTCCAGAGCGCTGTTGCGCAAGAACTCGTATACAGATCCGTGGAACTCGTTACTTCCGGCCCGGGTAACAGCATTGACGACCCCCCCGGATGTCTTCCCATACTCAGCCGAATGGTTGCTGGTTAAGACCGAAAATTCTTGAATAGCATCAACGCCCAAGTTTCCACCTAGAGCGCTGCCAGGCCCACCGTTCGCGTAGTCGTTCAGACTGATGCCATCGAGGCGGTAATTGTTCTGTTGCGGGCGCGCACCAGAAATTGTGTCTTCCTCGCCGAAGCCTCGATTACCCCTTCCGCCAGTAAGACCCACGCCAGGCTGCGTCGTTACCGGATTGACGCCCGGTTGTAGGCTCGCGAGGTCAGTCCAGCTGCGTCCGTTCAGGGGCAGTTCGCGGACCGTTGTTGAGCCCACGACAGCACTAATTTCCGAGGAGGCAAGTTGCACGTCGGGAGCCTCCGTGACGACCTTAATTTCTTGCGAGATTTGGCCGACCTGTAGAACTAAGTTCAGCACTTGCTGAGCGCCAACCGTGAGCGAGACGCCAGAGTGTACCTCGGTGGCGAATCCAGCAGCCGAGGCCTTGACCTCGTAGGCTCCGGGCAGGAGATTGGGGACAGAATAAAAACCGGATGAGTCAACAGTGGCGACGCGTGCGATCCCAGTTGCAACATTCTTGATTGAGACTTGCGCTTGGGGAACAACGCCGCCCGATGTGTCGGTCACGGTACCGGACAGCGTAGCTCCCGCAACTTGCCCATAGATAGGGGCCGAAAAAAACAGGGTGAACGCTGACATCACCAAGCCTGCGAAGCAAAGAACATACTTCCCCGGATACGTGCTAGGAATCATGTGGCACCTCCCGTCAGGTATCCTCACAATTGCATTCGCTTGCCGCTCAACTTATTGAAGTATGTGACTCCCCCCTTGACGGGATGTAGTGATACCAGATCAATTGGCACAATATCGTCGCCGATAGAGGTAGTCCCTGAAGCCTTAAGAACACCTTAAGGCTGTGATGATTTTTGAAAGGAAGAAATCACGATTGGCGGGCGCGCAGAATCAATCGCTTGCGGCGCGGTTTTTCGGAGGGATTTTTGAAAGCTCTCGGCCAACTCTATAGACCGTGCCGAGACTCACGCTCAACTTGCGATCGTAGGCTTCTTCTGCGGGCTGAGGCCGATGCCTGCGCTGAAGAATCACACTCCGCGGAACAACTGCGCTATCGTCAATTTCAGTGTCTTCGCAATCTTCTCGATGTTCACCAGGGCCAGATTGCGCTCCCCACGCTCGATCCCGCCCATGTAGGTCCGGTCCAACTGGCACATGTCCGCAAACTCTTCCTGCGACACCCCAAGCTTATGCCGCCTGCTGCGGACAGCTTTGCCGAACCGAACTCGAATGTCTTCCATTTATCTTTGCGCGTCATGTTGGAAGCCTCGGGGTTTATGTGTCCACGGACTATGAGTATCATTCACCTAGTACACAGCAGGCTCATAAATGCTCCGAATGGAAACCGACATGGCTGAGGCAGTAGCCGGACACTTCAAGAACAGTGCTCGGGAAGTTCGGCTCGGCCGTGATTGCATTCTCGACGTAGTCGCCTGTGACAAGGAGCAAAAGCTGTTCAGTGTCATCGAATGCAAGCTCAGCAGCGCCGTTACCAAGATCAGCGAAACCTTCGGCCAAATCGCCGGCTATCAAGCAGAAATCTCCGCGCGACCGCACACGTTCATCGATGCCTATACAGATAAGCCTGAAGTCCGTCTGCGCTGGGGCAGATTGCTGGAAGCGACCCATGGCAACCGTTATATCCGAGT
>Ga0307477_10003721_pt1 | contig 11254 bp, 8 predicted proteins | sample atmos_gasesECM2C_FD_203316 | JGI IMG/M metagenome (GOLD analysis project Ga0307477, IMG submission 203316) | Hardwood forest soil microbial communities from Morgan-Monroe State Forest, Indiana, United States - atmos_gasesECM2C_515 | ecosystem: Environmental > Terrestrial > Soil > Temperate... | reverse complement strand
GCCACCACTGCCGTCTTCAGCGTCATCCACGCCATTCTCATGGATCCTTATCCCTACGCCGCCTCCGACCGTATGGTTCACATGCGCCTCCGCGACGCCTCCACACAAGAACGCGGATTCGGTCTGACCGGCGCACAATGGCAGGAGATTCGAAAATCCCCGGCCGTCGAAGACGCCTTCATGACCGACGACTGGAGCCTCACCGTCACCGGACACGATCTTCCCGAAGACATCCAGGGCGTCTACATGTCTTCGAACGGCTTCAACTTCATGGGAGTCCCGCCCACGCTCGGCCGTGGCCTGATCCCTTCCGACTCAATCGACGGTCAGGAGCCCCAACCCGTTGCCGTGCTCGGCTACAAATTCTGGCAGCGCCACTTCAACTCTGATCCCACGATCCTCGGTCGCACCATCCAGTTAGTCCGCAAGAACTACACCATCGTCGGAGTCGCGGCCCCGCGCTTCACTTGGGATGACGGCGACGTCTATCTTCCCCTCAAAGTCTCACTCGATCCCGTCAGGGCGTACTATGTCGGCCTTCGCCTCAAGCCCGGCGTCACCCATGAAATGGCCAACGCCGCTTTAGCTCCCCTGATCGACCAGTTCGCCAAAGAAACGCCCAAGCATTTCCCCAGCGAACATTTCCAGTTCTATGTCGTCGGCCTGAACGACAATTTCGTTCACGATCTCGGTGGCACCTTGTATCTCCTGTTCACTGCAGTAGCCCTGCTGCTCGCCATCGGATGCGGCAACGTCTCCATCCTTCTCCTGGCTCGCGGCACGGTACGCCAACATGAACTCGCCGTTCGCACCGCCATCGGCGCAAGCCGCCCGCGCCTCATCCGCCAGCTCCTGACCGAGTCGTTGCTGCTCTCCTTCACCGGAGCCGCTCTCGGCGTGCTCTTCGCCTATCGCACGCTCGCCATCATCATCCATCTCCTGCCGAAATATTCCTTCCCGCACGAGGCCGACATCCAGATCAACCTGCCCGTACTGGCGTTCAGTGTCGCCATCGCCATGCTCACCGGCCTGCTCTTCGGACTCTGGCCCGCCCTGCAGCTCTCGCGTCCGCAAGTCAGCCAAGTGATGCAGTCCAGCACGCGCAAGATCGTCGGCGCGGTTTATGGACGCACCACGCACAGTATCCTCACCAGCGCCCAGGTCGCGCTCACTCTCCTTATGCTTGCTGGGGCCGGAGCCGCCATGCAGGGATTTCTTCATCTCCTGCACACGCCTCTCGGCTACGACCCGCACAATGTGATGTCCGTTGGAATCCCCGTGCACGACGGAGCCTATCCGACTTGGAAAGCTCGCCAGGCATATTTCGAAGAGTTGCACCGCCGCGCGGCCACAGTTCCCGGTGTGACGATGACGGCAATCTCCACCAATGCCACGCCCCCTTCGAACGGATGGGGAACCGGAATCGAGATCCTCGGCCAGCCCCGCCGCGACGATCAAAAAGTTCGTGTCAACTTCGTCAGCCCCGGATATTTCCCGCTCCTACGCATTCCCGTTGCCCAAGGAAGAATCTGGGACGAAGCCGAGAATCACAACGCCGCCCACCTCGCCGTCATCAATCAAACCCTGGCCAAGATCTACTTCCCCAACGGAGACGCACTAGGACGCTCCCTCCGGGTTCCCGACATGAAAGAAGCTCTACCCTTCGTCGCCACTGCCCAGGACTCCGACTCGTGGCTGCAGATCGTCGGCGTGATGGCAGACAAGCGCGACGATGGCCTGCGCAATCCAATTCTTCCGGAAATTTTCGTCCCCTACACGCTCTCCATGCGAGTCTGGACACAGATTCTCGTCCGCTCCGACGCATCCCCCCTCAAACTTCTCCACTCGATCGGAATGCAAGTCAACTCCGTCGACCCAGATCAGCAGATCAACGGACAGGTTCAAGATCTCGATCACTGGATTAAAGGACAGCCGGAGTACGAACAAGAGCAATTAGTCGCCTGGCTCTTCGGAGCCTTCGCCGTCCTCGCGCTAGCCCTCGCCGCAGTCGGCCTCTACAGCGTCGTCTCGTATTCCGTAGCCCAGCGCACCAACGAGTTCGGCATCCGCATCGCGCTCGGAGCCCGCCACGGCCACGTGTTAAAGATCGCTTTCTCCTCCACAGTCGTAAGCGTCGGCGCAGGAATCGCAGTAGGCGTCGTCCTCACTCTAGCCCTGAACAAACTCCTCGCCCGCTGGGCCGAAGGCAGCTCCCACGATCCCATGATCCTGCTTGCAGTCACAGGCTTGCTGAGCGTAGTAGCCGCAATCGCATGCTCAGCTCCCGCCAGAAAAGCCATAGGCGTAGACCCCATGACCGCCCTCCGCTACGAATAATCCAAGTACGAATAATTCAAGCGGGTGCCCCACCCTCGTCGCGTTTTGTGCGACAGGCTGGGGTTTTTGACTTCCTTTCCAAGTCAGTTTCGCGTGAAAACAGAAAGCGCTGGCAACGGTAGCCAGCCCTCTTCCCCCTCAATACAACTTAGAAGGTAAAGTGGACGCCGAATTCAGCCCAAATGGAGCGCGGGATGAAGGTAGCGTTGGGAGCGAAGAACCCAGTCGGGTGACCCAACGTGGAACTGGCAATGTTGTCGCCGAAGTTGTTTCCGTAGTTGGCTCTGTTGGTGAGCTTGAAGGCCTACGCGACCAATTGAATATTGACGCGCTCGCCGAATTTGAAGTTCTTGGCGAACTTGGCATCCAGTTCGAAGAACGCCTGTCCGCGCAGCGGGTCATACTTAGCGATGGTGCACTGCAGGTCGGTCAATCGGCAAGCGTGAATATGTCTCTTAACCCACTTCTGCATTCTGAAGGACGGTGGCAAAACCTTGCTTCGTGACTTTGACCTCGTAAGTTCCGGCTTGCACGAGATCGAAACGGTAAGTGCCGGTATCACCTGGTCGTTGCGGTACGGGTGACGCCTTTTGCTTTGAAAGTCACGACGACCTGTGCTCCCGCTACTACGGCGTTCGATTTATCGGTCACAGTGCCTTGGATCGTACCCGTTGCGGTGGCCTGGCCAAGCAAATTCCCGGTTGCGAATCCCGTCACCAGTAGCCCAATGATTAATGGGAACACACGCCTGTTGGTGCAAATCATCTGTTTTGACCCCCTAGTCTAGTGATTTTCAGCTTTGCAGCTGTCATTCACTCGCACGCCCAAAACCGAGCGAGTCGAACATATGGAGCAAGCCCAATCGTAAGAGACTGGGTCGAGCATCTCATCACATAACTTAAGTAGACAGAGGTGCTCAACAGTGGGCAATTGATAGCCCAAATTTTATACACGCGTTAAAACGTTGAATCAAAATAAAATTTCTCTAAGTGCGACGGGGGAACTGCCACACAAATTGGAATGTGCAGAGAAGGTTATTTATGAGATTTCATCTTTCGGACGTGGATCAGCTCGGTCGTTTCCCGACATGTGCCGCGGAACTTACCAAGTTTTCGGCCAATGACTAACGTTGGAGCGGCGAGATTTGGGGGGAATGTGGGCGTGACCGATCGGCGGTGTCGCGCGAATTGATTTGCTCGTAGCGCGGGCTGCGGCTTCCCCTCCAACCGCCCGAGTGGTAGCTATCGATCTCTCCTCAGCCCTCGCCAAAAATGGAAACAGGGCGGGTTAAGGGATTACACTTATCAGTAATGAGTCGGGCGCTATTCGCGCAGACTCTTAGTTTAGGAGGGTGAGAATATGTCGCCCTTGGTTCGGCGCTTGATCGCCAAGAAATTCTTCATCGTCGTTTCCTGCACGCTCGCGGTTTGTGTCTCCACTACGCTAGCTTTGGCACAGCACCCCGCCACCCATCCGGCTGCAGGACCAGTTCATACCTACGCTCCACCGATTTCTCACGTCCCGATTTCTTCACCGCCGATGATGCACGCGCCGATAATCCACGCGCCCGTGATCCATGCACCCACGATCTACGCGCCATACAGTCCTCGAATCCCGGTAGCTCCGATGTCTGGCTCACTCGCCCCGGCAGGTTTTCTCCCTTCTCGGCGTCCCATCCGCCGATTTCCGCCGGTGTTGATCATTTTTGAATCTCCCGGTCTTTTTGAAGGACCATTCTGGGGATCGAACTCCTGTTGGTGGGCGACCTGCGACCTCTTCTGGTCTTGGCCCCTGGGGTACACGACTGTCTCCTCCCCGGGTCCGACGAACTATATTTCGCAGACGTATGAGACTACGGTGAATGTCTACGGCGAAGAGAGATCGGATCTACCGCAGCTCTTCTTGAAAGACGGCACGATTCTCAACGTGACCGATTACTGGCTCGTCGATGGCCAACTTCATTTCACCATGATTGACCAGAACGGCGCGAAACCAGCGGAACAGGTGATTCCTTTCGACGCGCTGGATTTACAGACCACCGTTGATGCCAACACGCGAAGAGGGTTCCACTTCATGCTGCGCAACGAACCAGTCGACCAGTATTTGCGCGACCACCCCGACACCCCGCCATCAACCGAACCACCCCCTCGTTAAGTAGAGTCGGTCGTCCAGCCAAATTGATTTGATTTTTCTGTTGACACCGTTCTTCAAACACCGCCAAGAAAACGCGGGTGCCCCACCCTTGTCGCGTTTTGTGCGACAGAGTGGGGATTTTGACTTTCGTTCTAAATATCCACTCTTAGTCCGATCAGAAATGACCATCACAGCGAAACCCGCGGACACGCCAATCGTTTACCTCTCCTGACCGCGCCGTGAAGACTCGGCCAGAGCACGATGTCCCTTTCACCACCTAACTCTCAAAATCCGCGATTCAATTCACCCTCAGCCACTTAGAGCCAATTCCATTGCCCCCCTGCCCCCCCTCAGCTATCCTTTTCATCAGGACTTCCTCCCAGTGTGCCGCGCCGATCGCGGCCTGATGGATTTCCGCCGGCCCGCCGATCATCGTTTCTTCGGACCGCGATGCGGGCTCCGCGCGTGATCGCGCAATATAAAGGAGACACACAACTTGCCATCCAAGACTCGTTACTTATTCACTTCCGAATCCGTGACCGAAGGCCATCCCGATAAAATCGCCGACCAGATTTCCGACGCCATCCTCGACGCCTGCCTCACCGACGACGCCATGAGCCGCGTCGCTTGCGAAACTCTGACCGCCACCGGCCTGGTCGTGATCGCCGGTGAGATCACCACGAAGGCCTATGTCGATTTCCAGCAGGTCGTCCGCGGCACCGTCGGCGCCATCGGTTACGACAACGCCGTCTACGGCTTCGACTGCAACACTTGCGCCGTCATCTCCAGCATCAACAAACAATCCGGCGACATCGCCATGGGCGTAGACACCGGCGGCGCCGGCGACCAGGGAATGATGTTTGGGTATGCGGTGAATGAGAATGAGGAGTTGATGCCAACCCCAATTTCTCTGGCGCACAAGCTGACCATGCGGCTCTCGCAGGTTCGCAAGAACGGCAAGCTTCCCTTCCTCCGGCCCGACGGCAAATCCCAAGTCACAGTTGAATATGATGCGAAAGGCAAAGTTGTCCGCGTCGACGCGGTCGTGATTTCTACACAGCACTCGGAGACCGTCGCCAACGACGAACTGCGCGCCGGCATTTTGAAGCACGTGATCCAGGCGGTGATTCCGCCGCAGCTTCTGGATGAGGATACGAAGTACCACATCAATCCCACGGGACGCTTCGTCATCGGCGGGCCGATGGGCGATACCGGACTCACTGGACGCAAGATTATCGTCGACACCTACGGCGGCATGGGACGTCACGGCGGCGGCGCCTTCAGCGGAAAAGATCCGACGAAGGTCGATCGCTCGGCGGCTTACATGGCGCGCCACATCGCGAAGAACGTCGTGGCCGGCGGACTCGCCGACCGCTGCGAAGTGCAGCTTGCGTACGCCATCGGCGTCGCTGACCCGGTCAGCGTGCTGGTCGAGACATTCGGCACGGAGAAAGTGGATCCCACGATTATTCCCGACATCATCCGGGCGCACTTCAAGCTGACGCCTCGGGGAATCATCGACTCGCTGAATCTGCGCCGTCCGATCTATAAGAAGACTGCCGCTTACGGACACTTTGGACGCAACGATCCAGACTTCACCTGGGAACTGACCGACAAAGCCGCCAAGCTGGCAGCCGACGCCGGCCTGCGCGAGCCCGCAGTCGCACGGAAGTAGCGTGGTCTCTCAGCGGCCTCTGCGAGGTTTTCTCAGCGGTCTCTGCGGTGAAAAACCTTTGAACGCAGAGATCGCACAGAAAATCCGCGGAGGAGGACGCTGAGAAGAGTCGAATCGGAAGTGCAATTCCGGGGTAGTCCCAAAGCCGGATGTCCAACAGGAATTTGGTATCCTGACCAGTTCCCCAAACTCGAGTATTCTGCGAAAATGCTATTGGAACTCAATCACTCTCTGTTCATCAAACGATAATTTTTCTCCCGCTTTCCGCGCGCCACGAAGCCAAGCAACGAAGCGAAGAAGCTAAAAAGAAAAGGAAAAAGTATGTCGACCGCCGCAATTAACTGCGACATTAAAAATATCGAACTGGCCGAGCTGGGCAAGAAACGCATTGAGTGGGCGAATCAGTCCATGAAGGTGCTCCAGATCATTCGCAAAGAATTCATCAAGAATCAGCCGCTAAAGGGCGTACGCATATCGGCGTGCCTGCACGTCACCGCCGAAACCGCAAACCTCGCAATCTGCCTGCGCGACGGCGGAGCCGACGTCGTGCTCTGCGCCTCGAACCCGCTGTCAACTCAGGACGACGTTGCCGCCTCGCTGGTCCGCGACCACAACATTCCCGTGTTTGCCATCAAGGGTGAGGACAACGACACCTACTACAACCACATCCTGGCCGCCATCGATCACAAGCCGCAGATCACCATGGACGACGGCGCCGACCTGGTCGGCCTTCTGCACACCAAGCGCACCGACGCTCTGGAAGGCGTGATCGGCGGCACGGAAGAGACCACCACCGGCGTCATCCGCCTGCGCGCCATGGCCAAGGAAGGCGTGCTGAAGTTTCCCATCGTCGCCGTCAACGACGCCGACACCAAGCACCTGTTCGACAACCGCTACGGCACCGGACAGTCCACAATCGACGGCATCATCCGCGCGACCAATTTCCTTCTTGCCGGATCGAAGTTCGTCGTAGCCGGCTACGGATGGTGCGGCCGCGGCCTCGCCTCTCGCGCCCGCGGCGCTGGAGCCGAAGTCATCGTCACCGAAATTGATCCCACGAAGGCGCTCGAGGCCGTCATGGACGGCTTCCGCGTCATGTCGATGGCCGAAGCCGCCAAACTCGGCGACGTCTTCTGCACCGTCACCGGCAACAAGAGCGTGCTGACGAAGGAACATTTTGCGTTGATGAAAGATGGCGCGATCATTTCGAACTCGGGCCACTTCAATGTCGAGATCGATATCCCCGCGCTCGAGAGCATGTCGTCCTCGAAGCGCACCACGCGCAACTTCGTCGATGAGTACTCGCTCAAAGACGGACGCAAGGTCAACCTGCTCGGCGAAGGCCGCCTCATCAACCTGTCCGCCGCCGAAGGCCATCCCGCCAGCGTGATGGACATGAGCTTCGCCGACCAAGCCCTGAGCGTCGAACACATGGTGAAGAACGCCAAGAAGCTCGAGCCCAAGGTCTACCGCGTCCCCGACGAACTAGACAAGCGCGTAGCCAAGCTGAAGCTCGAGTCGATGAGCATCAAAATCGACAAGCTAACCCCAGAGCAGGAAGAGTACCTGGCAGGTTGGAACGAAGGAACGTAGGAGCAGTACCCAGAACCCAGCAAGATCCATGTAGGGGCGGACGCCTCGTCCGCCCGGCGGCCCGGACGTTTCGGGCCGCTTTGATTTTCTCGCCGCTCTGGAAATTTCCTCCGACTCGCGGTACAGTGTCTGCGGCCGCTCCTCAGCCTCAGGATGGACTGTCCCCGCAGTTCTACCCTTCCCCCTCACATCGGAGTGGTTAGCCTGGCGCAAAAGCCATAACCCAGGTTGGGCCCCTTGCCTTTCTCATTCAAGGAGGAACTCGTCATGACCGATCTAATGTTGATGCGTCAAACTCCCGTCTCTCTGCTCCGCGACTGGCTCGCGAAAAACACCGAGAGCCTGCGCATGATTCCCGAGCGCGACATCATCTTGCAGGCACGCTTGGGTGTGCCCGAAATCTCGCAGATGGACAACGGCGACATTGCCTGGGAAATCCACCAATGGGCCAAGACTCACAGTTTCTTGCCCGTGGACTTGCCCAGCTCTTCCACCTACGTTTCCGGCAGCTCCGGAGCCACCCCGGTACGCGCCGGGGATCCGGAAATTATTGACCGGCTGAAGAGTCTCTTGAAGACCCTGAAATCGGTCCCCACCGAAATCAAGTGGACCGGAAAGGATGCCAGCGCCGGCATCTCGGTCTCCGGAGTCACGGCCACTTTGGGGCCCATGGAGGCGACGGCCGGCTGGGACCGCACGCTGGAATTGAAGACCAGCGTTTCGGGCATGGAATTCTCAGGCCAGATTGATCCGGTCAACAAGAACTGGACCATGACCTTCACCATCGGCAACGAGGTGCCGAACCTGTCCGACGTCGCCAATATCTTCACGAAAGGTGAGGGCGCGCTGCGTGGCGTGATCACGAATGCCGATAAAGTCGACCTCAAGAATCCGTCGAAGACTATAGCGCAATTCAAGCCCTACGTAGACCCGATTAAAGATGCGGTCGACGCAGCCAGCAAAATCGCCAAGCTGCGCCCCGGCGACATCAGCTTCGGAGTCTCCCTCAAAGGCCCTTTGCCGAACTCGCCAAGCCAAGGCGGAGTAACCGTAACTGCCCAGATCACGATCTTCTTCTGAAGTTACACGAACCAGCAGGGTGCCCCACTTCTGGCCGACGTTGCCAGAAGTGGGGATTTCCGCCAGAGGTTGTCAGAGCCACGTAGGGACAGCCGTCTCGGCTGTACAGCTTGTGTAGCGGCGGACGCCTCGTCCGCCCGCGGCCGGGAAGTTTCGGGACGCTTTTTGATTTTGGCTACGCGAACCGCGCAATTCACTTCTTCGGGAAGTTCGCATCGTTCTTGATCTCGCGGATCTGCTGGATGTGCCGCTCGGCATGCGTGGAGATCTCCAGCATCCACTGCCAGCAATCGATCACCTCTCCATATTCTCCAAAGCTGTGCGCCCGCAAATCGTCGCCGGTGGTCTTGATGTATTCGATCATGGTGCCGCGCAGCGCCTGAAACTTCCCGAGCGCCTCGCCCAAGTCCTTGTAGGTGTCGACTTTTTCGTGCCCGCCGCCAGTCTTGGTATGCACCACGCGATCGATGCCATACCACATGATGTCGGCGTCGGTAGCCGCCGATTTCTTCTCCTTCATATCCGGGGCCGCCTTGAGCGCTTTCTGAATCTCCCGCCAATAGTCCGGTTCGGCCACCGCCAGATGCGAAACGACTTCCCGGATGCTCCAGCGGTCCGGCGAAGCCTTGTACTCCAGTTGTGCCGGAGACAACCCGTGCACCAGTTCGGCCACCATCTGCGTGGTCATCTCAAAATGCACCAGCAGGTGTTCGCGGTCCGTATCAGTCATAGGAGCCGCGAACAGCGGCGCGGCAAACAGACACACCGCCACTGTCAGGGCCAGCAAACCTCGGAGCGTATTCCTTCGGAGCATGTTCATAGGCATGGTAGTAACCGTCGTCTCCAAACTATTCCCTTGGACGGTCCGAGGAGAGTTAGGTCATCACATCCCTTGCCGTAGGATTTAGGGTCGTCAGTCTTTCATCCAGGAAGAGATCCATATAGGAGAGTGGGTGCCCCACTTCTGGCCGATTTTGCCAGACGGTGGGATTTTCGTCTGAAGCGCCAAGAAGCACTCAGGGACAGGCGTCCCGGCAATCGGTTTCGCTAAAGGTGATTTGCAGAACCGGGCCACCAAAGCGAATCGCCGGGAAGCGGGAACTTCGCTATCATTCTGAAGGTAATGTCAGAGGGGCGGTCTGTGCCTATGTCGGTATTTCGTTGCGGCGCAATCCTGCTGATAGCCACCGCTTCGGTCGCACAAAGTCCGCAACGCAATCCAGCGGGTTTAACCGCCGAGGCCATCATGGCCCGCGTCGCCGCGAATCAGGATCGCAGCGAAGCGCTGCGCCAGCAATACGTTTATACACAACATATTCACATTCTCACGCATAAACCCAGCGGCAAGGTTATGCGGGAAGAGACCGCAGATTACAACGTGGTTCCAACCCCGGACGGCACCAAAAAGAAGCTCACGCTGCTGACCGGACGCTATTGGCACAAGGGAAGGTACGAGCAGTTTACGGGCGAGCCAACGCCAGAGGAAGACAGTTTCGACGGCGATCTGATCAACGACTTACGCGATGATCTGTCCGACGACACAGCCAAGGACGGTTTGGCCAGACGATGGTTTCCCATGACCCGCGAAGAGCAGAACGATTACTCCTTCAAACTCCTCGGTCAAGAGGTGCAGCAGGGTCGCAGCGTTTACCACATCAGTTTCCAACCGAAGGACAAGCACGAGGTCCCGTGGGCAGGCGAGGCGTACATCGATGCTGCAGAATTCGAGCCCGTGCGAGTGTTTACCAAGCTGGCAGCGCGCATTCCACTTATGATCCGCACCCTGCTAGGAATAGATGTTCCGGGAATTGGCTTTAATGTCGTCTATCAGCGGCAACCAGATGGAGTGTGGTTTCCTGCCACTCTTGGCACCGAGTTCCGGATTCGTTCCGCGTTCGTCATCAACCGGCAAGTGTCCGTGTCGCTGGAGAACAGCGCATTCGAGCACACCCACGTGGTAAGCAGGATCAAAGTGATTGCAAGAGAACCCGGGGACGGACGGTGAAGTGCACCGGTTTTTCGGGAGGGGTACTACGATGAGGGCCTCAGCGGCTGAACACACGTTCGCTAGCTGTGCCGCGGTGGCATGACTGTAAGTCGTGCCAAGCATGACGTGCTAACGTAACGTCGGTCGGGATTCCCAGTTCTGACCTTGGATACAGCCTCAATGAACCGCGCTGGAGCGTAACGCAGTCTTAGGACACTACCGGTCGCGACACGCTCAAGTTTTCCACAGCCCACCCCATATTTATTTTTTTCTTGTGACATCTGACCTTTACTGAGAAATCTACCTGAGTAAATCTGGGACTATGCACCACCAAGGTCCCAAGCCCTCACGAAAAAAACCTCGGGGGTGCCCCACTTCTCCCTGCCTTTGGGAGAAGTGGGGATTTTGACGTCGCCCACGACCGCGAAGCCCACAGCCGAAAACTCAGA
>Ga0307477_10003720_pt1 | contig 11256 bp, 6 predicted proteins | sample atmos_gasesECM2C_FD_203316 | JGI IMG/M metagenome (GOLD analysis project Ga0307477, IMG submission 203316) | Hardwood forest soil microbial communities from Morgan-Monroe State Forest, Indiana, United States - atmos_gasesECM2C_515 | ecosystem: Environmental > Terrestrial > Soil > Temperate... | reverse complement strand
ACTGTTCGCGCAGGAGCGATCGATCACCGCCGACGTGCCTGGCACAACGCGCGACTGGGTGGGTGAAATCGCCAACATCAACGGTTTGCCGGTGATGTTGGTTGACACACCAGGCGTGCGGGTGACCGACGACCCGATCGAGCGGCAAGCGATTCGGCAGAGCCGCGAGCCGCTCGAGCGGGCGGACCTGATCTTGCTCGTACTCGATGGTTCGCGGCCACTGGACCCGGAGCAGTCGCCGCTTCTGAAGGAGTTCAGTCAGGCCACGCGCATCATCAACAAATCGGACCTTCGCCCGGCCTGCGATACGTCAGCGATCGGTGGGCTGGCCATCAGCGCGACGAGCGGCGCGGGAATCGACGATCTTCGGCGCTCGATCGTCGGGTGGTTGTGCGGGGACGAGGACATCCCCTGCGATCGGCCCTGCTGCTGGACGCCGCGGCAGGAACAGATCATCGAGCGCGCCGTTCACGATCCAACCGCGCTGCAAGAGCTGTAGGCAACCGAACCGCTCGTCAGGCGTGCGGGATAAATCGAAGAATGTCGTGATAGGTGACGAAGAGAAACACGCCCGCGAGGAAAGCCAGCCCGACGTACTGGGCGATGGCCTGGGTTCGCGGCGAGAGCGGGCGACCCTGAATCTTTTCCAGAATCAGGAACGTAAATAATCCGCCATCGACGATCGGGATGGGCAAGAAATTCACCACCGCCAGGTTCGCGCTGATCATCGATAAAAACCACAGCAGCCAGTCTGTCCCCTTCACGGCAAATCGTGCTCCGCCCACAAAGATGCCAACCGGGCCCATGAGCTGATCGGGACTGACCGAGCCTCCGGCCATCCGCCGTAGCGTCAGGTAGAACTGGAGGATGAAGTCGCGCGTCTCGGTGACGCCCCAGTACGCGGCCTTGAGCGGGTCGAGCCTGCCGTTGGCATCCCGCGCCTGTCGGATGATGATGAGGTCCCGAAGCATCAGGTCACTGCCGCGCAGCAGTCCGCGGATGCGAAGGACATCAGCCTCGGTCAAACGCAGTTCCGCCTGCCCCGGGCCCGACGACGTGACAAAATGAATGACAATCGGAGCGTCCGGTTTGGCCTGGCCGAGGTAATGCTGGACCTCAAACCACGTGGAAACCTTGTTCTTGCCGACGGCGGTGATCGTCGCGTCTTTGGGAATGCCGGCGTTCTCGGCCGGCGAATCCTTCACGACGCCCGCAACCACGGCGTGCATCTCATCGTACCCAAGAGTCACTCCCAGGCCCCTGCTGCTTTTACCCTTGGCGTTCTCGATCTTGGCGCTGGCTGCAAGGTTGGAGACCTGCACCGGCGATTTCTCGCCCGGCCGCAAGACCAGCAGATCGACGATTCCCCCATTCTCACCGGCGTCCTTGATGCGCGCCCGGAACTCGCCGCTGCTGGGATTTTGACGGCTGTCCGGCCCGATCGTGATCGCAAGGACGACATCACCGGGAGAAAGCTTGTTACGCGCCGCCGACTCCGGGAGTATGCCGGTGATCATCGCCCGCGGGTTCATTCCCGCGATGTCGATCTCGCCTCCGCCAAAGATGGGGCCGAAGTGGGGTTGCACGGTGATGCGCCGGGTCTGGCCGCTCGCGTCGTCGCGGACCGTGAGGACGACGCGATGACCGTCCGGATTCTGCATCGCCTCGTCGAGCTTCCAGTATTCGGCTGCTTTGACGTCCTGCCCATCGATCTGGGTAATGGTTTGGGCCGGCCCGACCGCGGTCACATCGGGCATGCTCAATTCCTTGGCGATCTTGAGGCTTTCCGGGTCGACCTCTTCCAGCCCGGCCAAAAGATGAGGCGGGGCGATGCCGATCGAGAGAAAACCGCTGCTGGTTGGATCGGGCAACGGAGTAATCTGGAGGGTGTCCTCGGTGCCGTCCGGATGGCGCACTCTGATCGATTGCGCGGCGCCCTCCGCCGAAAGAGCTGTGTTCAGGCCGATCTTGGTGAAATCCTCCTGGGGTTTGCCTTCGTAGGAGATGATCTGGTCGCCCGAGCGAATGGGAAAGGGAACAGGCTTGCCGTTGACGATCTTGACGGCGGACTCGGCCGGGGACCCCGACGCGATCGACCCGACCCATGCCGGCGGGACGTGAAAGCCGATCAGGAACAGCGCCATGAACCCGATGCCCGCGAGGATCACGTTCATGACGACGCCGGCCGATACGACGATCATCCGCGCCCCAACCGACTTGCGGTTGTAGCTGCGCGGGTCATCCGCCTGAGCATTGGGACGCAGGTCGTCCTGGCCCAGCATTTTCACGTACCCGCCTAGCGGGATCCAGTTGAGACGATATTCGGTCTCGCCCAGGCCCAGTTCCCTTTCGGCCCTCATGGATTCTTCGCCGGTAAAGGACTCGAGCTTGGGATTGGGGGTGTCGCCCGGGTGGCGCTGCGAAAGATATGCGAGCAGCCGTTGCTGGTAGTCTTTCTGCGTGTTGCCGAAGCGAATCCCGACGCCTTTGCGCCAAGCGACAATGGCATGCCCGAAGCCAATGGCAAACTGCTCGACCTTGATCCCCACCCACTTGGCGGCCAGAAAGTGGCCCAACTCGTGGAAGAAGATGACAAACCCAAATCCCAGAACCAGAACCAGAATCATGAGGACTTGATGGAGCAAGGATCCAAGGGCGAAGGCGAGGAGAGACATGCGTCGGTTCCGATCTATCAGCCAGGCCGGTGGCTCATCGCGGCGCCGGTACACCACGGCCCGCGGGGAGCATCGACTGCACCGTCTGGCGCGCCCACCGATCCGCTTCAAGCAGATCGTCCAGCGTGGGTTGCGCCTGAAGACGATGCCGCGCGATTGTAAGCTCGACCAGACGTGAAATCTCGCCGAAGCGGATATTCCCGGACACGAAGGCGGCGACCGCCGCCTCGTTGGCCGCGTTCATCACCGCCCCCAGCGTTCCGCCTCGCTTTGCTACGTCATAGGCGAGGCCGAGTGCGGGAAATCGCGTCAGGTCCGGCGGCTCAAAGTGCAACTGAAATGCCTGAGTCAGGTCGAGCCGGCGGCTGATCCCGCCTGCCCGGCGGGGATAAGTCAGCGCGTATTGGATCGGCGTCCGCATGTCGGGCGGCGAAAGTTGCGCGATCACCGACCCGTCCACGTATTCCACCATCGAATGGATCACCGACTCGGGATGGATCACGACCTCGACCTTCGAAGGTGGCAGGTCAAATAGCCAGCATGCCTCGATGATCTCCAGGCCCTTGTTGAACATGGTGGCCGAGTCGATGGTGATTTTGTTGCCCATTCGCCAGGTAGGATGGTTGAGGGCATCGGCCAGCGTAGCTCGCTCGATTTGCTCTTGCGTGGCACGGCGGAAGGGTCCGCCGCTGGCGGTGAGGATGACTCGCTGGATTTCCTCGATTCTCCCGCACTGCATGGCCTGGAATACCGCCGAGTGCTCGGAATCGACCGGCAGGATGGTCACTCCGCGGCGGCGTGCCTCGGGGATGAGCAGCGAGCCGGCGACGACCAGCGACTCCTTGTTTGCCAACGCCAGCGTCTTGTCGGCACGGACGGCGGCCAACACCGCCGGCAACCCCGCCGCCCCTACCACCGCCACCAGCACGATGTCGATCTCCGGGCGCGTCGCCAACTGCACCATTCCTTCGACGCCGCGATAGACTTGCACGCCCATCGCCTCGATCTGATCGACAATTTCCCGCGGCGGCGCTTCGCCCGTTACCGCTACCGCCGAGGGCTTGTACTTGCGGACTTGCTCGAGCAATTCCCTGGCCTGAGAGTGAGCGCTCAGCGCCGCCGCACGGTACGGCGGGCCGAGGTTCTCGATGACCTCCAGCGCGTTGCATCCAATCGATCCGGTCGATCCCAGGATGGCAATGTTCTTGCTCAATCCAGTGGAAAGGTAAGAGGTTGAAGGGAAAAAGTAAAAGCAGGTGGGGCAGACATTCCTGTCTGCCGGGGACGCGAATCGGTTTAGAGGACAAGAATGTCCTCGCTCACCAATCCGACGGCAGGCAAGAATGCCTACCCCGCCGGCAGGCACAAATGCCTGCCCCACCAAGATCAGGGCTATTCAATGCCAGGCAACAGTGCTGGGCTGCTATTTGTTGAGGACGCGCTCCTGCTCCTGCTGGATGGCCGCGTCCTTATTCAGTTCCGTCCTGGCGCGACGTCGGGGGGTCGATGTCTGCGGCGAAACACGAGCGACGCCGCCCGTGCTGCGAACCGTGGTCGGGAGAATCAGGACCTCGACGCGCCGATTCTGGGCCCGGCCCCCGGTCGTGCTGTTGTCAGCGATCGGATGCTGATCGGCGTATCCCGCCACGCCAAGACGGCTGGGGCTTACCCCATCCCGCTGCAACGCCTCGGATACGGCAATCGCACGGTGCGCCGACAGATACCAGTTGTCCTTGTGGCCAGCCCTCTTGGTCGCTTCCTGCTGGACGGGCCTGTTGTCAGTGTGCCCGGCCACCTGTAGCTCGTAGGCCGAAGCCGCCGCAGAATTGAGGATCTGGGCGAACCGGCCGATGGCGGTGGTCGCTCGAGGCGTCAGGTTGGCGCTGCCGCTGTCGAAGCTGATGTCGCTCTTGAACTTGACGATGCCGCGGGCACTGTCGAAGTCAACCAGGTCCGGATTCTCGTTGGCAAACTGCGTCAGCGCGTCCGTCACCGGCTTGGGCAGAGCGGGAGCGGCGCCCATCTTGCTCAAGGCATCTTCGTATTGGCGGTTGAGCGCGTCATACTGGCCCTGTAGCGCGCCAAGCTGCTGGGTGAGGTTGGCCACGAGGGCTTGCTGGTTGTTGCCGCCGGACAGCAGCTTGTCACGCTGGTCCTTGTAGGCGTCGCGTTCGGCGGTCAGCGCCGACATCTGCGCATCGCTCTGGCCGAGGCGCTCGGCAAGCTGGTCGCGATCCAGCTTCATCGCGTTGTACTTTTCCTGGGAAACGCAGCCGACCAGAGCAAAACCTAGAAGTGAGATTCCGACCCAGTGCGACATCCGTGCCATGACAAGCCTCCGTGCATGGAAGGTTAGAGTTCGTGAGCGACGGCCGCCGCCTTCATGTTGCGGACCGCCCCACGGGGCATTTTTTCGTCCACGGATCGAGCTCAGCCCCGATTCACATGTCCCGGCGGCCCGCCCGAGACCGCCAGTATCGGCCAGTTTTGCGCATTTTGAGCGAAATTGCAAGAGGCGAAACAGGAAAAAATTGCCGAATTGGATTCAGGATCGATCCTTCACGTCCCTAACCCACTCCTGATGGAGCGATTCCAGGCGATTGACGATGTCGGGATGTTGCGCCGCAAGGTTGGTCATCTCGCTCACGTCGCGGCGCAGGTCGCTCAGGAAGAGTTTGTCGGCCGCGGTGATCGGCGCCTTGTGGCTGGTGTCGTTGGGGTTGCCAATCAGTTTCCAGTCTCCCTCGCGCACCGCCCATTGGTTGGCGAGTTGCCAGTGGAACGTGGGATGCTGCGTTCGGGCTTCCGGCAAATGGATGATCGGCAACATGCTCTTGCCGTCGATGCGGCGGCGCGGCAGCGCCGCACCGGTCAGTTCGCAGATTGTCGGAAGCCAATCACAGCCGCTGACAAATTGATCGCGCACGATGCCCTGCGGAAGCGTGCTGGGCCAAGAGATCATGCTGACCACCCGTATTCCACCCTCAAAAAGGCTGAATTTGGCGCCGCGGTATGGGCCGGCGTTTCCACCGCCGCCGAACGTGCGATCTTCGGTCGAATGCCCATGATCGGATTGCAGCGCGACGATCGTCTGCTCGGACAAGCCCAGCTCGCGCACCTTCGCCAACACGGCTCCGATCAACTCGTCGAGGGTCGAGACGCTGGCCGCGTACATCGAGCGCGGCGCCGCAAGGCCCTGGTAATGCTCCCGCCATTTGGCACGTCCCTGAAGTGGATAGTGCGGCTGATTGATCGCCCAAAAGAGGAAGAACGGTTTCTCCCGGTTAGCTTCAAGAAACGCATGGCACTGCTCGACCATCAGGTCGCCGATATTCTGGCCATCCCGCCAGATTTCGTTGCCGTCGCGCCAGAGGTCGTGGCGGTTGGGGCCGTCCCAGTAGAAAAAGTGGGAGTAGTTGTCGATGCACCCACCCATGTGACCGAAGGATGAATCGAATCCTTTGGCGTTTGGCATCGTATCGCGCGTGTAGCCGAGATGCCATTTCCCGACCTGGCCGGTGACGTAGCCCGCCTGCTTGAGCACGTGCGCCAAAGTGACTTCGTCGGCGGCCATGCCCACCCCGCCGGGGCGGGAGCCGGCGTTGTTGGGCATTCCCGCCCGCTGCGGATAGCGCCCGGTCAGCACGGCGGCACGGGACGGAGAGCAAACCGGCGCCGCCGAGCAAAGGCCGGTGAAGTGCGCGCCCGAACCGGCCAGGGCGTCGAGGTGCGGTGTCACGAGATCCTTCGATCCATAGCAATTGGCGTCGATCGATCCCAGGTCATCCAGCATGATGAGGATAACGTTGGGCCGCCGGCCGCTCGGCGCGACAGTCGGCGCCCCCAGCAATCGCGCCGCCGGCGCCGCGGTCAGCGCCGCCGCCGATTGCACAAATCGTCGTCGAGTCAGTTGCAAATCCATCGGATTGTCCTGAATCGCGTGCAAGGAGTTGCAGAATTTGTCCGGCTGAAATCGCTATCTGGCCGCCGCTTTGGCGAGCCTTTGTTTGGGCGCTGGCTGAGGTGCGGCCGGACTTGAGGCGCCGGGCTTCAACATCATCGACGACACCAGCGCCATCGCGTAGATCAGCAACGCCACGACGTACAGCGAACGGTAGCCGAAGTACATCGAGTTATATTCCAGACATCCGCCGAGCATCGCACCGATCAAGTTCGCCCCCAGCGCCGCTCCCACCGATGAAGCTCGCTGCAATTCCGACGAAAACACCAGCCCCGCGAAAAACAGCGGCAGCGTCACAACCGATGTCGCCAGCACCCGCCCCGCCCACAGTCCCCAACCCGCGAGCGGCGTGTAGGTCAATGCGAGGCTCAGGCCCAGCGTGGCCAGCAGAAGCCCATACGCGAGCGGCAGTCGAACGCTGCCGGCGTAAATTAAAAACAGGTTGGCCAAAAACGCCATGATCAGGATGGCGGTGATGACAATCGCGGTCACCACCCATGTACTTCCGTAGAACAGGGCGAGCTCCGTGATCGCCTTGGTTTCCAGCAGCATGAATCCCGCCCCCAGCAGGAAGCAGGGAAGTGAAAATCCGCCGGACGAAGCCGGGGCCACCGCCGCGAACGGCCGCACGAACAGCACTGCCGTCGCCATCACCAGCAGGATCATCGCCGCGTAAGACAGCGGATATTTGCGCACCGGCATGTAGAAGAAAGGCCAGTCGTCGGTGCTCGGGTCGGCGTGGTATTTTTCGCCGGAAAACTCGTCGGTCGCCAGCTTGATGCCGGGAACGTCCACGTTGAAGGCGGAGGGCGGAACGTCCCGGCCGATCACGAACGAGTAACCCCCGTCATAGTTGGTCCAGTAGGCAACCGGCGGCTGGCCATCGAACGCATCCTTGAGCATCAGGTACAGCTTGCGACCCATTTCGCCCCGGATCATGCAGAAGGTCAGACAGATCACCCCGCCTTCCTTCAGATGGGCGCGGGCTTCACGCATGGCCTGGACCGTGTAGATGTAGCTGTCGAGCCGTACCCCTCCCGCGGCGCTCGATACCAGCGTGTGGGAATCCAGCAGGCCGTAGACGATCAGATCGTATTTCTTGTCAGTCCAGCGGATGAAGGCCCGCGCATCCTGCACGTGGGGCGTCACGTTGTCCACCTGGTACGGAGCTTCGGGGTGAAGGGACTTTCCCAGTTGGAGGATCGCCGGGTCGATCTCGACGGCGTCGATATGCCCCGCGCCATTTCGCACCGCGGCGGCGACGTCGTTGCCGGTACCCGCGCCGACGATGAGCACGTCCGCGGGCCGCGGCTTGAATGCGTACGGCAGAGAATAGTAGTTGGCCGCCCTGATCGTGTCGTCGCCGGCCCCGGCCCGCACCTCCGACGCGCTCAGGTCAAGGATCTTCTGGAAATAGACGTGATTCACCGACAGCAGCGGATGCGCCGATTTGGACAAGTTCAGCGTCAGAATCTGATAGGGAGAGTAGATGTCGTATTGGTCGGTGCGGAAGGAGACCGCCAGCACTGCCACCAGCACGACCCCGATCGCTCCTGCCCCCGCGGCGATCTTGCGATTTCCCACCAGGAACACCGTCAGCACGAGCACTCCCGCCCCTATCCACACGGCCGGCGGCATCCATGCAAATGACAGGGCGTAAAACAGCAGGATTCCGCCGAGACTGCCCAGCAGATTCCAACTGTATCCGACCAGCCGCGTCGTCCGCGCCATCAGGTACGATGCAAGATGCCCCAGGGGAATGAAAGATAACGCGTTGAAACTAAAGACGCATATCAGCAGCGAATAGGCCGTGAGGATGTGGTATCGATCGATTGCCGGCTCCAAGCCCAGCGCGGACTGCTCCAATATTGGGTTGTGCAGCGTTTGGGCAATCGCCGTGAACCGCAGACAGTGCATGAGGACCAGTTGAATCGCCAGTGCTGGCAACACGAGCGGCGTGAACAGCGGCCGCCTCGTCCCCAGCATGTATCCGATTCCCAGTCCCAGAAAGCAGGAGAGCAGGCTCAGGTTTTTGAAGAAGGCGAACAGTTGAAAGCACGAGGCGTGGAATCGGATCAGCGCCAGCTCGAGATACAGCCCGATGCCCGCCGCCAGCGCGATCCACAGGCCGTCCAGCGCCGCCGGAAGCCTGTCGATGTTGGCCGTGTGCTCGTCCAGCAGCGCCGCCACGAACGGTCCCCACCGCCGCCGTTTGTCATACACGACGCCGGCGACGATCAGCGGCGCGATGCCCAGGCAGAGCACGATGCCCTGCGCCACCGGCCCGCGGTTCATCAGTGACGATCCATACTCGATTGCCGCGCCCAGCCCGAAGAGAGCCCAACTTGTCAGCACAATGGCCAACGGCACTCTCAACAACCGGCTCGACCAGGGGCCGTCCGCAGCTTGGCGGGATAACAACATGCTTCTGTGCTCTGCGGCGAAGTGTCGCGCCGCGATTAAAACAGACGGTGGTGCGACGGTCAAATTCGTCGGCCGCGCAGGTAAACTCCGGATATGATCTTCGTGCCAGCCCGCAAAAGTGCCGTGAATGCGGGACGGCGGTAACGCCGTGCGGGCCGCCGAAGTAAGCGCGGAGAATATCGGCAAGGATTACGGCGATGCTAATGGGCGCGTCCGCACAACCGGTTTCTGTCGGCGAGGTCGCGGCCGCCGTCAAACGACTGCTCGACGACGGTCAATGGTTCCTCGCTTACGACGCGGTGCGAGAAGGCTTAAAGCAGTTTCCGCACGAGGTCGTACTTCACCAATTGGCCGCGCGGGCGTTGATTCGACTTGGCGCGATCGACGAAGCACGCCAGATTCTCGAGACGCTGTGTCAGCGGGTGGGCGCATCGGACGAGGAAACGGTCGGCCTGCTGGCGCGAGTTTACAAGGATGCCTGGCGGGAGTCGGCGAACCTTGAAGATGCCCGCCGCTGCCGCGACATGTATCTGCGGGCCTTTCGCACGACCGGCGGATACTGGACGTGCATCAACGCGGCAACCATGTCATGGGTCCTTGGCCGCCTGGCGTTGAAGAGGAACGATCCGGCCTCTGCCCAGGCGGAGCAGGCGCTGGCCCGCGATCTCGCGGCTCAGGCGCGTGTGCTCTGCCGTGATGCCCTCGCCAGCGCACACGACGAAGATCGGTTCTGGATGCTGGCAACCCTTGGCGAAGCCAGCCTTCATTTGCAAGACGACGCGGCGGCGATCAACGCTTACCAGCAGGCCGCGGGCATCCTGAGCCGCAGCAACGAAGCGATCGCCTCGGCGCGGCAACAATTGGGCCTGCTACGACGGCACGGCCTGGCGATACCGCCGGCGATCTTCACAGCGCTCACCCCTCCCACCGTGGTCGTTTTCACCGGCCACATGATCGACCGGCCCGGCCGCCCGCATCCGCGATTCCCCGCCGAGCTCGAGCCGCTGGCGCGCCGGCTGATCGAGCAGTGCCTCGATTCCCTCGACGCTCGCGTCGGCTATTCCTCGGCGGCCTGCGGCGCCGACCTGCTGTTCATCGAGGCAATGCAGGCGCGAAAGGCCGAAGTGAACATCGTGCTTCCGTTCGACGCCGAGGACTTTATCCAGACCAGCGTCTCCCATGCGGGGCCCCAGTGGGTGGGCCGATTCCGCCGTGCCCTGGAAATCGCCGGCCCGCTCGTCACGTACGCGACGCTGGAAAAATACCTGGGCAGCATCGAGCTGTTTCGGTACGCGGACCACATTCTCCACAGCCTGGCGTTCCTGCGGGCGCGCTCATTGCAGACCGATCGGCACCTGGTCGCGCTCTACGATGGCTGTTCCCCATCGATCCGCGGGGGCACGGCGGACGTAGTTCAACGTTGGCCAGACCCCCAGCGGCTGCACGTGATTCAACTTCCTCGTCAATCCGCACCCGCGCAAGTCGCACAGGAAGCGAGAGCGGCAGACGACCGCGCGCCCGCGGCCCGCTCCCCCGCCGGCACGACACGCGTGATCCGGACGCTGCTGTTCGCCGACGTCGTCGGCTTCAGCAAACTGCATGAAGAGCACATCCCCTATTTCCTCTTTGAATTCCTGAAAGGCATCTCGGGCGAGCTGCGCGAGCTCGCCGACCAGCCGATTCTGGTCAACACCTGGGGCGACGCCATCTTCGCGGTGATGCGGGAGGCCCTGCCGCTGGTCCAATATGCGCGGACTCTCCTTCACGCCGTGTCGGGCCGCGACTGGTCGAAGCTCGGCCTGCCCGCGAGCATGAACGTGCGAATCGGCCTGCATGCCGGACCGGTTTACGAAGGCGAAGACGCCATTACCCGCCGGCCCAATTTCTTCGGTTCGCACGTCAACCGGGCGGCCCGCATCGAACCGATCACCCTGCCAGGCCACGTCTATGCCAGTCAACAGTTCGTCGGCCTCCTGACCTCCGAGCAGGCGACGGCAGGCGAACCCGCCGGCGGCTGGCCCTTCGTCTGCGAATACCTGGGAACCTTAAGTCTGGCCAAGAACTACGGCGTCCTGCCGGTCTATCACGTTCGCGAAAAACACGGAGATTCGACGCCGGTCGCGTTCACGTCACCCGCGGAGTCAACTTCTTGATGAGGGGCGTGAGCAGGAACAGCAGGACAGCCGCGGCGACGGT
>Ga0307477_10003719_pt1 | contig 11257 bp, 11 predicted proteins | sample atmos_gasesECM2C_FD_203316 | JGI IMG/M metagenome (GOLD analysis project Ga0307477, IMG submission 203316) | Hardwood forest soil microbial communities from Morgan-Monroe State Forest, Indiana, United States - atmos_gasesECM2C_515 | ecosystem: Environmental > Terrestrial > Soil > Temperate... | reverse complement strand
GTCTTATCCTCCTGTCAGAAGACAAGACACGCCAATCAGAAATAAGATAGGTTAATTATGAGACACTACACTAGCAACAGAATTGGTATGATCTAAACGGACATCTCCGGGGTCACGGGGCAGGTCGTCCCGCCTACGGACTACGGGAGCGGTGATGGCTCACGATGCACACGATCCCGAGTGGCTCGTGCGTAAGAAGCGGATCGATCCCGTGCTGGACGGCCTCGGCTGGCTGCGCCTTGCCGCGCTGGCGCCGCGCGGCCCTTGTCGCATCGAGGAGTACGAGACGAGCAACGGCCCCGCCGATTACGCACTCGGCGTCGACGGGAATGTGCTCGGCATCGTCGAAGCCAAGAAGCTCACTCTTGGCCCTCAAAACGTGCTGACGCAGGCCGAGCGCTACTCGAAGGGGGCTGTCGAAAACCCGCTGAACTTCGGTGGCTTCAGGGTGCCGTTCATTTACTCGACCAATGGCGAAGTGCTCTGGTTCCGTGACGCTCGGCATCCCCTCAATCGCTCCCGCAAAATCGCGACCTATCACACGCCCGCGGCGCTGACGGAGATGATGGCACGCGACCTCAACGCCGCTATCCAGAAATTGCACGATTTTCCGAACGACAACCCGAGGCTCCGGCCCTATCAGATCGCCGCCAATGCCGCTGTCGAAAAGGCCATCGCCGACCGCAAGCACGAGATGCTTGTCGCGATGGCTACTGGAACCGGCAAAACTTTCACCCTCACGAACCAGGTTTACCGGCTGCTCAAATCCGGGGTCGCCCGGCGTGTTCTTTTCCTCGTGGATCGTCGCGCCCTCGCCGCCCAGGCCATCCGCGCCTTCAGGAGCTTCGAGCCGGAGCCGGGCTTGAAGTTCCATCAGATTTACGAGCTGTTCAGCCAGCGCTTCCAGCAGCATGACTTCGATGAGGATGAGAAGTTCGATCCCACGATCCTGCCGCAAAGGTATCTCGTCGATCCGCAGCCCGGGCACGTCTTCGTTTATATCTGCACGATCCAGCGCATGGCGATGAACCTGTTCGGCCGCCAGGCCCTCGGCAGCTTCGGCGGCGAGGCCGAAATCGAAGACGATGCCGACAAGCTGGACATCCCCATTCATGCCTTTGACGTGCTGATCGCGGATGAATGCCACCGCGGCTACACCGCCAGCGAGGTCTCCGTCTGGCGCGACACGCTCAACCACTTCGACGCGATCAAGATCGGCCTGACCGCCACGCCCGCCTCGCACACCACCTCGTACTTTGGCCAGCCGGCCTTTCGCTACACCTACGAGCAGGCCGTCCGCGACGGTTATCTGGTGGACTACGACGCCGTGAAGATCAACAGCGACGTGCGGCTCAAGGGAGTATTCCTCGAAGAAGGCGAGCGGGTTGCATTGATCGACACCGAAAGCGGCGCGGAGAAGCTCGACCAATTGGAAGACGAGCGCCAGTTCGAGCCAACCGAGGTCGAACGGTCCGTCACGTCCCCCGACTCCAATCGCAAAATCATCGACGAGATCAAGAAGCACGCCCTCGAGCACGAGGAACGTTACGGCCGCTTCCCCAAGACCCTCGTCTTCGCCGCCAACGACCTGCCGCACGTGTCACATGCCGACCAGATCGTGCGGATTTGCCGCGAGGCCTTCGGCCGCGGCGACGGCTTCGTCTCGAAGATCACCGGCCGCGTGGACCGCCCGCTCCAGCGCATCCGCGAGTTCCGCAATCGCCCGGACCCCGGCATTGCCGTCTCCGTGGACCTCATGAGCACGGGCGTGGACATTCCCGACCTGGAGTTCATCGTCTTCCTCCGGCCCGTCCAGAGCCGCATCCTTTTCGAGCAGATGCTCGGCCGCGGCACCCGCAAGGGAGAAAAGTACCCCGACAAGAGCCACTTCACCGTCTTCGACTGCTTCGGCGGCAGTCTGTTGGAGCGGTTCAAGAGGGCAACGGGAATCACCGCCGAACCGCCCACCGCGCCGACGCGCAGCATTGTCCAGATCATCGAGGACATCTGGGCGGGCGGCGACCGCGCTTATAACGTCAAGTGCCTGGTCAAGCGGCTCCAGCGCATCGACAAGGAGATGGATCGCGCCAAGGCCTGCCCCGAATTTGCCCGCTTCGGCATCGCCGATGGCGACCTCGGAAAATACGCCGAAGCGCTCGCGGCCGCGCTGCGCAGCGACTTCACCGGCGCGATGAAGCTGCTGCTGGACAAGGATTTCCAGAAGCTGCTGATTGACTACCCTCGCGCGCCCAGGCGGTTCTTCCGCGCCGAGGAAAACGTGGACACCGTCGCCAGCGAATGGATGATCCGCGACGGCAGCGGCAATGAATTGAAGCCCGAGGATTACCTGGCCGCGTTCTCGCGGTTCGTGAGGGAGAATCCGGAGCATATTGAGGCGATTCGTATTCTCCTCGATCGACCGCGCGACTGGAACACGAGGGCGCTCGTCGAGCTCAAGGACAAGCTCTCCAAGAGCCGCGAGCGCTTCACGCCTGATCTCCTTCAGAAAGCGCACGCCGTCCGGTACAGCAAGTCGCTCGTGGACATCATCTCGATGGTCAAGCACGCGGCCGAGGAACACCAGCCGCTGCTCACGGCCGAGGAGCGCGTGGATCGGGCATTCGCCAAGCTCACATCCGGCAAGACATTCACGCCGCAGCAACAGAAGTGGCTCGACCGTATCCGCCTTCATTTGGTGCAGAACCTGACGGTCGACAAGGACGACTTTGAGTCCCTGCCTGTATTCGCGGACTATGGCGGTTGGAGCCGGGCGAATGGCGACTTCGGCGGCCAGCTGGATAAGCTCGTTCGTGACGTTAATGAGGCGATCGCGGCGTAGGCCGGCGGGTGCGCAATGAGTGACGGGCATGGCAATTGGCTCCAAACGGTGGGCATATGGCTGGCTAAGCCTTTCAAAACGCTGGCGCATCCTTGGTGGGAACGACTTGTGTTGAAGAGGGCGGATTCTGAGGCGGTTCGGGCGAAGTTGCTGGACGCGGTTACTGGCTTTCGGGTTGCCGACTTTCAGCGATCCCAGAACACAAGCGACCCAGCGCGAGCCCACGGCATAGCGCACCAAGTGGTCGAGCGATTGCGTTCCGCACCTACGATTGACGGAAAGACCGATTGGGCATCCCCGGCGACGGTCTCAATTATTGAGCGCGAGGTGGAATTGCAAGCGGTCCCACTCACTTCCTGGGTCCAGCTTGCCTGCCTCGCCAATGCCGCCCCTTTCAATCCGAGTCATGTCATTAGCACGAAGTTCACGGATGGGCGCGGTACCCAGTCTGTCGCCTCAAACATGATATGTAGCATCCAAAAGAGTTACCCGTTCACGCAAGTCCTTGCGCTCGACGCGCTCGACCGAGCGCGGGTTTCAGACGCTGGCATTGCCCTGCTTGCGGAATTCTGCGCGCGCGTCCCGCTGCCCGAAATCGGTTTCGACATACTGGCCTCTATGCCGCAGCCACAGCAGTTTACGCTCATGCCAGACCGTAGCAGGACCCTGCGGCAAGGCTGGTCGCCCAACAAACTGGCGCTATGACAGATATCGTTCAAAAACTCTGGGGATTCTGCCACGTTCTTCGCCACGACGGGATCGACTACGGCGACTACATCGAGCAGATCACCTATCTGCTGTTCATCAAGATGGCCGATGAGCGGGGCGTGCCTTTGCCCAGGGGCTGCGCATGGCCCGAACTGGAGGCGCAAAGCGGCACGGCACTGCTGGATCATTATGCCGACGTGCTCCGCACGCTCGGCAAGCAAACCGGCATCCTCGGCGACATTTTCGCCCAGTCGATGCCGCGGTTTAACAACCCGGTCAACCTCAAGAAACTTATTTCCCTCATCGACGAGACGCAGTGGACCTCGCTCGATAAGGACGTGAAGGCCAGCGAAGGAAAGAAGGGCGCGGGCCAATACTTTACGCCGCGTGTGTTGATCCAATCCATCTGCCGGGTGATGAAGCCCGATCCGCGGGTCCGCGCCGACTTCACCATCTGCGACCCCGCCGTTGGCACCGCCGGTTTTCTCGTCAGCGCCTACGAGTGGCTGCTGGCTCAGACGAAAGGTGCCCTCGATCGCGACATGGCCAAACGAGTCAAGAGCAAAACCTACTTCGGACAGGAGCTGGTTGCCAGGCCCCGTCGTCTGGCGCTGATGAACCTCTACCTCCACGGCCTCGAGCCGACGATCCAGCTCGGCGACACGATCTACGAGTCCCCATCTTCAGCGCGCTACGATGTGATCCTCACCAATCCGCCGTTCGGCACCAAGGGGGCCAACCAGGTCCCCGACCGCGAGGACTTCACCATCGAGACCAGCAACAAGCAGTTGAATTTCGTTCAGCACGTGATGACGGTCCTCAAGCCCGGCGGCCGGGCCGCCATCGTCCTGCCGGACAACTGCCTCTTTGCCGATCAGGCGGGCGAAGTGTTCGAGATCGTCACCAAGGACACCAACCTGCACACTGTCCTGCGCCTCCCGCGCGGCACGTTCAGCCCTTACAGTCCCGGCGTCAAGGCCAACGTGGTCTTCTTCACCAAGGGTTACCCGACCGAGACCACGTGGATTTACGACGGCCGGTCCAATGTGCCGGGGATCACCAAGAAGGACCGGCCACTGACGCCGCAGCACTTTGCCCAGTTCGAGGCGTGCTACGGCAAGATCCCGGACGGGCGTTCGGCGCGGACGCCCGGGGACTCGAAAGAGGGTCGCTGGCGGACGTTCAATATCGCGGAGATCAAGGAGCGAGACTTCAAGTACGACTCGTTCAAGTGGATCAAGGACGAGTCACTTGAGGACGCCGATGAACTGCCGGAGCCGGAGGAGCTGGCGACGGATGCGATTGCCGAGCTTGAAGGTGCTGTCGAGGAATTGAATGCGGTGTTGGCGTTGCTCGAAAGCGGCAATGGGAAGCGGTGAATTTGCCATGCCGGGGAAACGCACCATCATCCAGCGCGCAATGAATGTCATCGGTGTTCCGGCGGACTACCCATCGCTACTTTCAGGCATCAAGCAGCGCATTGCTTCCGCCCAGGTTCGCGCCACGCTTTCGGTCAATAGCGAGCTGGTCCGCCTGTACTGGGACATCGGCCGCGAGTTGATCCAGCGACAGGCACATGCGGGCTGGGGCGCGGCGGTGATACCCACGCTGGCCCGGGACATTCGCAATGACCTGCCCGAAATCAAAGGCTTTTCAGAGCGGAACATCGGTTACATGATCCGCTTTGCGCGGGAGTATTGCGACCCCGCATTTTTGCAACGGCCTGTTGCAAGATCGCTCGCGCCGCGAAAACGACAGCTTCCGGCTGCCCGGGCCGCGGGAGCCGCATTTTTGCAACAGCCTGTTGCAAAATTGGCCGACAGGACGCCGCCGCCATTCTTTACGCGGATCCCCTGGGGCCATCACATTTTGCTCCTGGAAAAAATCAAAGACCTGCCCGATCGCCTTTGGTACATGCAGCAGACGCTCACGAACGGATGGAGCCGAAATGTCCTCCTTCTCCAGATTTGCAGCGGCGCCCACAAGCGCCACGGCAAAGCCATCACCAATTTTTCGGACCGTCTTCCACCCCCCCAATCTGACCTCGCCCAACAAGCCCTCAAAGACCCTTACATTTTCGATTTTCTTAGTCTCAAGGAACATTTCCAGGAGCGCGAACTGGAAACCGGCCTTCTCCGCCACCTGGAAAAATTCCTCCTTGAACTGGGCCAAGGCTTCGCATTCGTCGGGCGGCAGTATCACGTCGAAGTAGGCGAGGACGACTTCTACATCGACCTTCTGTTCTATCACCTGCGCCTGCGGAGCTTCATCGTCATCGACCTCAAAAAAGGCGAATTCAAGGCCGAATACGCCGGCAAAATGAACCTCTATTGCAATATCGTGGACGACCGCTTGCGTCACGCCGGCGACCAGCCCACTATCGGCCTGATTCTCTGCCAGTACCGCAATCGGCTCGTGGCTGAGTACGCCCTGAAGGGGGTCAATAAGGCAATCGGCGTCTCCGAATATCAACTGACCCGGGCCTTGCCCGCGAACCTCAAATCAAGTTTGCCGTCTATCGAGGAAATCGAGGCAGAGCTTTCGACCACGGCGTCCACGAAGCGCCCGCGGCGACGCAAAGGGGGCGCATGAAGACGGACCCTATCGCCATAACAATGCCCGACGAAAAAACGCCCGCCGGGTAGGTGGTCGTGCCCATCGTGGCCGTGTGCGAGATTAATCCGCCCAAGCCCAAAGGCGACGCCGTACCACCCCAGACACCCGTTACTTTCGTGCGGATGGCCGCTGTCGATGCCGATGCAGGCGCGATCACCGATCCGCAGACTCGGTCGTTTGCCGAAGCGCGCAACGGTTTCACTTCGTTCCGAAACGACGACGTAATTTTAGCGAAGATCACACCGTGCTTTGAAAATGGCAAAGCGGCTATCTGCCGCGGCTTACTCAATGGCCTCGGATTCGGCTCGACCGAATTCCATGCCCTTCGATCCAAAGGAGCAGTCCTTCCCGAATACCTGTATCATTTCGTTCGACAGAAATCGTTTTGCCACGACGGGCAGCAGAACATGACGGGCTCGGTCGGGCAGAAACGCGTACCCGCCACTTGGTTGTCAGCGGTGCCAATCCCGCTCCCCCCACTGGCCGAACAGAAGCGGATCGTGGCGAAGGTGGAGGAGGTGCTGGCCCGCGTGAACGCGGCCCGCCGGCGGCTGGCGAAGGTCCCGGCGATCCTGAAGCGGTTCCGCCAGGCCGTCCTCGCCGCCGCCTGTTCGGGGCGGCTCACGGCGGACTGGCGGGAAGGCGGGAGCGACCTTGAATCGGTGCAGGATCTAATACACCGGCTGCGGCTCCAACGTGGCATCTTGCGGAGCGACCTTGGTTTACTCGATTTGCCCGCGGGGTGGTCTTGGACGAATCTGAAGACCCTGATGGACCCACAAGAGCCGTTCTGCTACGGCGTGGTGCAACCGGGCACGGATGATCCTGATGGCGTATTTCTCGTCCGTGCTGGCGACCTTGAGGACGGATCGGTCAACATGTCGAACTTGCGACGGATACCGCGCTCCGTTGACACGGCGTACAGAAGGTCGAGGCTGCGGGGCGGTGAGCTCCTTGTAACTGTTGTCGGCGCGGGTATTGGTGAATCTGCGATAGCGCCCGAGCGGTGCAGTGGCTATAACATCGCGCGAGCCGTCGCAAAGATTCCGATCCGCCACTTCTCTCCGCGCTACGTGCGCCTCTGGATGGAGTCTGAGACGGCCCGAGGTTGGATGGACGCTGACGCGCGCGAGGTCGCTCGCCCAACGCTGAACCTCGAACAGCTACAGACCCTGCCCGTGCCTGTTCCGCCTGAGGCCGAGCAGAACGAGATTGTGCGCCGCGTTGAGGGGATCTTTAGTCTTGTGGACAGCGCCGAGGCAAGGGTGGCCGCCGGCATGCGGCGGGCCGAGAAGATGGTTCAGGCGGTCCTGGCCAAGGCTTTCCGCGGCGAACTGGTGCCCACGGAGGCGGAGCTGGCTGAGAAGGAGGGGCGCGGCTTCGAGTCGGCGGAGCAATTGCTCGCCCGCATTCGCGCCGCCCGTCAGGCGGCCTCGGCCGCATCGGTTTCCGCGCCTCGACGCTCAGGGCGGCCTCGGCCGCGGCGTTCCTCTGCCGCACCGGGCATCACTCCCGCCTGACAACTCTGTCTGCCGCCACCCGATTTTGTGTAGCAATATAATGATATGTTAGCATATTTACGATAAAATGCCCGAAATTGCGGCCAAAAATGGCCAAAAGTGGCCAAATTGAAGAATATTGCGAACCAGGCCACGGCGGGCCAGGCGGCGGGATGTATTGGGATCAATGAAATCGCCGGCGTCCCGCGCGACGGGCGCAGGTCAGCTCATGGGGCTATTTCTACATTGCCGAATTCGGCGAAGTGACCGTCGAAGGTCAGCGCCTTTTGGATGTGAAGGTTCGCTTTAAGCCATGCGAGAATTCGCTGGTGTTGCGGGTCGGATGGAACCATGCTCGCGAACCACGCTCCCGTGTCCACGAACACGCTCACCATGCACCATCCTTGCCGTACAGCACCTGGTCATGATCAGCGCCGGAGTATCCGTCGTCTGGCCCTTCCAGCGGCATGCGCGCAATCTCTTCAATCGCCGCAACCAGAGGCTGCGGCGGTTTCAGGGCTGGCGGCGGCTCATAAGAGAGCTCGACGCTGGCACCTTCCTCCAGTGGGACGGGGCCAACGGGCCGGAATACCCCGCCCTCGTAAACGGCTTTGATCCGGTTGGTCATGGGAAACCTCAAGACAGGAGACATCTTACCATCTGCGAACATCTGAACCAAAGAACCCTGCACGCCACGGAATGGCAACTGAATCCCCCTTCGACGCCGCTCCGGCAATCTGACCACTGACAAATGACCAATGACACCAATGACAACTGACAACCCCCGTCTTTCGCTTATTTCCAATGAGCCGTAGAATCCCCGCCGCATGAAGCGGGTGTTCATCGTGGCGAATGTGGGCAAGCCGCCGGTCGGGCGGGCGCTGGAGGAGTGGCGGCCCTGGATCGCCCAGCGGGCAAATATCGTCGGGGTCGAGACGGACGGGGATTATGACCTGGCGAGCGTCGAGGCCGATCTGGTCGTCGTGCTCGGGGGGGATGGGACGTTGCTTTCGGTGGCCCGGCGGCTTTCCGGGCGGCAGGTCCCGCTCATGGGCGTCAACTTCGGCCGGCTGGGGTTTCTGGCCGGGTTCACGCCGCAGGATTTTCAACGGCACTTTGAAGAGCATCTGAGGCAGGAATTGCCGATTTCGTCGCGGCAGATGCTCGAGGCATCGGTGGTCGCGGCCGATCAGCCGTTTTCGTGCGGGGATTTGAAGGAGCTGGCGACGTACCGGAAATTCGTCGCCACAGCGCTCAACGACGCGGTGGTCACGGCGGGGCCGCCGTTCCACATGATCGAGCTTTCGATCGCCGCCGACCACGACACCGGCGTGCGCTATTTCGGGGACGGCGTCATCGTCTCGACCGCCAGCGGTTCGACCGCCTATAACGTTTCGGCGGGGGGGCCGATCATCAGCCCGGACGTCGAGGCGCTGTGCATCACGCCGATCTGCCCGCACAGCCTTTCGTTCCGGCCGGTGGTGGTCTCGTCGCGGACGACGTTGTTGATCGTGGCCGTGATGGTGAACGAAGGGACGACGCTGTTCTGCGACGGCCAGGCGAGCACGCGGCTGCTGGCTGGAGACCGCGTCATCATCCGCCGTAGCGAGCACGATGTGCTGCTGGTGGAGAACCCCGATACCCGCGAATGGCGAAGTCTGGCCGACAAGCTGAACTGGGCGGCCGGGCCGCGATATAACCCGCGGGATGCGGGCCCCAAGTAATGGCGACCCTTTCGATCAAGGTGGTTCCGGGGGCCCGGTCCGATCGCGTGGCGGGGCGGTATGGGGATGCGATCAAAATTCAGGTCAGCGCGCCGCCGGAGCAGGGCAAGGCGAATGACGCCGTGATTCAGTTGCTGTCGCGGCGACTGGGAGTGAAGCCAGCCCAGGTGACGATCGTCCGGGGTCACGGGCAGACGCGCAAGCTCGTCGAGGTGGCGTCGATGGCCCAGGCGGACGCCGAGGCACGGCTCCTGGCAAAGTCATAGCCCGCACAGCCCTCACAGTCTGTCATCGCTTCCGCGTGCGACGAGCCGCGGCGTCGATTTCCCTGCCGCGCCGTCTTATCGGACGTGATAAACTGATGCGTAGTCTTAAAAGGGAGCGCTGCGATGATTCGAGCCGTCCTTGCGTTGATTCTGCTTGGGTTGTTGGTTTCGGCCGCACCCGCGGCGATTGTTTACGCGCCGGTGCAGTACCAATACCGCGACCCGGTGTACGGCCATCCGACCTTTTATTACGGCGGCAGCAATCCGCTGGTGTTCGAGTACGGCGGACTGTACCAGCAGCGCTATCACATCAGCGCCAATCCCAAGCACGACATCGCCATCAGCCTGGCGACGGAGGGCCGCTTTGGATACAATCTGATGCACCACGGGCTGATCAACAGCACGGTGCTCACCTATACGGATCTGCTTGCTCCCGGCATCAATGCCTATCCCTACGGTTTTTCCGTCGATGACGCTCGCAACGAGGCCTATGCGAACGTGCCGCTCTACTATCGCAAGAGCGATCTGATGGCCTCGGCGTATCGCGCGCCCGATGGGAACATCATCGTGCCCGCCCAGGCGCCACTGCCGGGGACGATCCAGATCATGCCGTATCATGCGCCTACGACGCAGCCGTCGGCGCAGGCTTCGCCTCCGTCGCAGCCACAGCCGATCCTCATTATTCCCAAGGGGCTGCTCAACAAGCCGCTCAATTCGTCAAAGCCTTTGCCCGTGGCCTCGGCAAAATAGCAGTTTCCGGAATTGCCGTTCATGGCAGGAGAAGCCACCCTTTTGATTTAGGGGTGGCTTCTTTGCGCTTGCCGCCGGGATCGCTGAATTAATGGCCGTGCGTTCGACCGATATAATGGGTGGGACGCTGCCGCTGCGCATGCGCGTCGTCAAGGCAGCGGATTGAGCGAGTCGAGGTGCCCCATGAAGCTGGCAATTTTTCCCGCGGTTGTGGTTCTGGTCGCGGCCGGCAGTCTTGCTCAAACTACCCGCCCGGCAAAGTCCGCAGCGAAGGACTCGAATGACGATTTGAAATTCATGTCGACCGACCAGCTCATGGCGCAGATGGCCCGGCCGACGACCAATCCGTCACGTCCCCTGGACCCGCTTTCGGATCGTCCCGTGCAGGACAAAAGCAGCGGCGCCGGCGCTGTGAAACCGGATGCGCCGGCGGTCGGCGTGCTGCGCGAAGGAACGCTGATCGTCGACCGTCTGGGCCGGCTTACCCGGGGTGACAAGGGGCAGTACGAGTTCACATTCGAATCCGATGGCAAGGCCCTCCAGGACCCGCCGTTGATTATCCTGCCGAACGTCAAGCTTTCGTTGATGGAGGATGTCGTGGCTAATTCCAGCCGCGACCTTCGCTTCCGCATCAGCGGCACGATAACCGAATATCGCGGCCGCAATTACATCCTGATCGAAAAGCTCGTCGTCCCGCCCGATGTGGTTCAGCAGTTTTGAAGAAATCGGCATTTCTGGCATTTCCCGCCGCGGTTAAGATAGACTCAACTGGCAGCCGGCCTGGCAGTGGGTGTCAGCGGGCTTAGAGCGTGTAGTGCATAACACGCTCCAGCAGTTGAGGCTGCCGCGGCAGCC
>Ga0307477_10003718_pt1 | contig 11257 bp, 17 predicted proteins | sample atmos_gasesECM2C_FD_203316 | JGI IMG/M metagenome (GOLD analysis project Ga0307477, IMG submission 203316) | Hardwood forest soil microbial communities from Morgan-Monroe State Forest, Indiana, United States - atmos_gasesECM2C_515 | ecosystem: Environmental > Terrestrial > Soil > Temperate... | reverse complement strand
AGGGCGGCGAGGAGATGGTCGGTATAGGGGCTCAACGGATCGGCGTCCGTCACAAATCGGCCCACGGCGTCACCGGTCGGAAGCCCGCTCGCCGACGGCCGGGCCAGCTCGGCCTCGAGCCGGGCTTCGACGGCGTCGTCCAGCTTGCGACCGCCGCGAGCGAAGAGCTTGATGCCGTTGTCCGAGAACAGGTTGTGGGACGCCGAGATGACGGCCGCCGGCCGCGCCCCGAGGGCGGAATGGAAGGCGACACCGGGCGTGGGCAGCACGCCGAGGTCGATGACCCGGGCCCCTTCGGACGCCAATCCGGCCGCGAGCGCGGCCTGCAGGATGGGACCCGAGACGCGCGTGTCCCGACCGATGCACCAGTCACCGGCGCCCAGCACCCGACCGAGGGCCAGCGCGAACTCGGGCGTCAGCGGATCGTTGGCCCGCCCGCGTACGCCGTCGGTGCCGAAGGCGAGCGCCACCGCGCCAGCCGGGCTAGCGCTTGGAGTACTGCGGGGCCTTGCGGGCCTTCTTGAGGCCGTACTTCTTGGATTCCTTCTCGCGGGCATCGCGGGTGAGCAGGCCGTTCTTCTTGAGGCCGGTGCGGGTCTCGTCGTCGAGCTCGACCAGGGCGCGGGCGATGCCCAGCCGCAACGCACCGGCTTGGCCTGCCGTGCCCCCACCGTCGATCGAGGCGTCCACGTCGTAGACCTCGTTGGTCGACGTGAGGCGAAGGGGCTCGGTGATGATCATGCGGTGGGTGGCCGACGGGAAGTAGTCGTTGATGGGCCGGCGATTGACGGTGATCTTGCCTTCGCCGGGGCGGAGCCGGACACGGGCGACGGCGCGCTTGCGGCGACCGGTGGTCTGGGTGAGGGGCTTGGGCACGAAAACGCTCCTAGGCGCTGACCCGGCGGGCCGCGGCCAGGTCGAGAGGCTGAGGCCGCTGGGCGGCATGGGGGTGGGTAGGGCCGGCGTACACCTTGAGCTTGCCGAGGACGTGGCGGCCGAGGGTGCCCTTGGGGAGCATGCCCCGAACGGCGCGCCGGACGGCCTCCTCGGGCCGGCTGGCGAGCAGCTCGGCATAGCTCTGCGAGCGCAGGCCGCCGGGGTAGCCGGAGTGACGGTAGACCCGCAGCTTGTCGGCCTTGCCGGAGGTCATGACCACTTTGGCGGCGTTGACCACGATGACGTGGTCGCCGGTGTCGAGGTGGGGGGCGAAGATCGGCTTGTGCTTGCCCCGCAGCAGGCGGGCCACCTCGGTGGCCAGACGCCCGAGGATCAGGCCGTCGGCGTCGACGACGTGCCAGCTGCGCTCGACGTCGGTGGGTTTGGGCGTGTAGGTGGCCACTGCAAGAGTTCCTCTCGGCGCGCGCCAAGACGCCGGGGCGCCAGGGGGCAGCGCATCAGCGTAGGGCGCCGGAGGCCCGGCGGCAAACAGGCCAGGTCAGGCAGCGACGAGCGCGGGAACGAGCTCCGGCCCGGTGGGCAGGGCCAGGCTGGGCAGCTCCAGCCCCACCAGGCGAGCCCCCGAGCGCCGCATGACCCGCCGCCCGGCCACGATCGACGCGGCGATGGCGGGAACGGTGGTCAACAGCGACACGGTCGGGTGCAAAAGCACGAACATCGGCACGCTTAGGGTGGCCAGCATCCACATGGTGAGGCCGGCATTGGCGGCGAGGGCCGCGGCCCACACACCGGCCAGGCGGGCGCAGGTCCGGCGCACCTCGGTGTCCGACCAGGCCGCCTCGGGGAGGGGTACGAGGTCGGCGCCGAGCTTGGCCGTGAGCGGGCGGCCGACGGCGGCCGAGATGGCGAAGGCGGCGGCGGTGGCCACGGTGGCGAGCACGGGCTGAGCGAAGAACAAGAACGCGCTGCTGGTGAGGACGAGGGTGATCAGCCGGATCGTTACGCCCACGGTGCTGAGCACGAGGATGCCCGGGATGCGCTTGCCGGCGATGAGCCGGCGAGTCAGGGCGCCGTAGGCGAAGGCGAGGCTGCCCCAGAGCGCTGGATGCAGGCCGACGGAGTGGACCAGCACGGTGAAGAGCACGAGGGGTGCCACCGTGCCCTCGACCAGACTGGGCAGGGCGTGGCGCACGACAGCGCGCACCGTGATGTCGTTCCCCCTTGCGAGCACCGCGGGACCCTCCGTTCGCCTGGCCTCTCAGGGTTCCTCGGCACGGCGGGGGAAAAACTTGACTCGCTCACCCCTCCAGATCGTCGGGGTACCCGACAGACCAGAGACAGAGGCCCTCGGGCGGAGCCACGGAGCCGGCCGCGGAGCGGTCACGGGCTTGCAGGATGCCGACCATCTCGCCGGCGCGACGACGACCCAGGCCGACATCGACCAGCGTGCCGACGATAGAACGCACCATCTGGTGGCAGAAGGCGGTGGCCGTGATGTCGAAGCGGACGATGCCGTCGCCCCCATCCACCCAGCCGGCGTACGTCACGTTCCGGGTCAAGCTGGCGGCCGGCTCACCCGTCGGCCGCCGGCAGAACGACGAAAAGTCACGTTCTCCTATCAAGGGATCGCAAGCCAGCTCCATGGCCCGGCGGTCGAGCGGCTGCTCCACGTGCCAGACCCGCCCGTGCCAAAAGGGGTCGGGCAGGGCTCGGTTGAGCACCATGTAGCGGTACGACCGAGATCGGGCCGACCGGCGGGCGTCCCATCCCGGCGGGGCCAGGTCGAGCGAGCGCACCACGATCTGGGGGGCGAGCAGCTTGACGAGGCGCCGGCGCAGGTCGTCGACGTCGACGCCCACCGGCAGGTCGACGTGAGCGGTCTGGCCCCATGCGTGCACCCCGGCGTCCGTTCGGCCGGCGCAGGTGATAGCCGGCGGGCCGGTCAGGCGCAGCACACGTTCGAGGGCGCCGGCCAGGGCGCCGGCCACCGTCGGCACCCCTGCCGCCTGCGCGGCAAAACCGTGAAACCCGGCCCCGTCGTAGGCCACCGTCATCCTGACGCGCACCAGCGGCCCGATCGGGGCCGCTGGCAAGGGCTGCGGAGGGTCGAAGAGCGTCACACCAGGCCCGCCCGCGCTGGGTTCAGATCAGCTCGATGCGGGCCATCGGCGCGTTGTCGCCTTGGCGGGGACCGAGCTTGAGGATCCGGGTATAACCGCCCGGACGGTCCGCGTAGCGAGGCCCGATCTCCTCGAACAGCTTGTGGGCCATGTCCTTGTCCCGTATGTAGCTGACCACCAGGCGCTGGTTGTGCACGCCGCCCTTCTTGGCCTTGGTGATGAGCTTCTCGGCCACCGGCCGCAGCGCCTTGGCCTTGGCCTCGGTGGTGACAATGCCCTCGGCCGCGATGAGCGAGGCCACGAGGTTGCCGAACATGGCCTTCTGATGGGCCGCGTCGCCCCCGAAGCGCTGACCCTTCGTGGGCCGGGCGGGCACGCCCTCAGCCTTCCTTGACCCGCAGGGCCAGGCCCCGCTCGTCGAGCTTGGCCAGCACCTCGTCGAGGGACTTCTGGCCGAAGTTGGTGATGGCCAGCAGGTCGTCGGCTGTCTTCTCGACCAGCTCGCCGACCGTGTTGACCTGAGCCCGCTTGAGGCAGTTGCGAGGCCGTTCGGACAGGTCGAGGTCCTCGATGGGCAGGTCGAGGTCGGGCGAGCCGCTGGTGGCCGAGGCCACGTCGCCCAGCTCGAGGCCTTGTGGCGCCTCGCTCATGTCAGCCACGAGGCTCACGAGCGAGCGCAGCGTGTCGCCGGCCGACGCCAGGGCCTCCCGGGCCGAGATCGATCCGTCCGTCTCGATGTCGAGCACGAGCCGGTCGTAGTTGGTCGACTGCTCGACGCGGGTGGGCTCGACCACGAACGCGACCCGCCGCACCGGCGAGAAGATCGAATCGACCGGGATCACGCCGATGGTCGTCGACCGCTTGTTGCGCTCGGCCGACACGTACCCGCGGCCGCGCTCCACGGTTACGTCGACGGCCAGGCGGCCCTTCTCGTTGACCGTGGCCAGGTGCAGGTCGCGATTGAGGATCTCGACCTCGGAGGGCGCCTGGAGGTCGGCGGCCGTGACCTCGGCCGGGCCGCGCACGTCGATGCGCAGCGTGACCGGCTCCTCGCTGTCCACCCGCAGCACGAGATCCTTGAGGTTGAGGATCAGGTCGGTGATGTCCTCCTTGACCCCGGGGATCGTCGTGAACTCGTGGAGGGCGTCGTCGAAACGCACCTGCGTGACACCCGCGCCCGGGATGGAGGAGAGCAGCGTCCGGCGCAGCGAGTTACCGAGCGTGTAGCCGAACCCCGGCTCGAGGGGGCCGACGGCAAAGCGCTGCCGGTTGTCCTCCTCCTCGCCAATGGGCTCGACGGTGGGCCTCTGGATGATGAGCACTGCTGGTTGCCTTTCGCGCTACTTCGAGTACAGCTCGACGATGAGCTGCTCGTGGACGGGAACATCGATGTGCTCCCGCAGGGGGATGTCGCGGACGGTGATCTCGTAGGTGTCCCCCCCACCTTCGAGCCAGGGCGGCGTCTGACGGTCGAGGGTGTCGACGTTGTGACGCACGAGGATCATGCTGCGGGAACGTTCCTTGAGGGCTACCACCTGGCCCTTGCGTAGGCGGTAGCTGGGGATGGTGACCCGCTTGCCGTCGACGAGGACATGGCCGTGGCGCACGAACTGGCGGGCCTGGGCCCGGCTGGCCCCCCACCCGGCCCGGAAGACGACGTTGTCGAGGCGCATCTCGAGGTAGCGCAACAGGACCTCACCGGTCACGCCCGCCGAGCGGTTGGCCTCGTCGTAGAGGTTGCGGAACTGCTGCTCCAGCAGGCCGTAGATGCGCTTGGCCTTCTGCTTCTCGCGGAGCTGGAGCTCGTATTCCTTGGTGCGCATGTGCCCGTCGCGGCCGTGCACCCCGGGCGGGTACGGACGGCGCTCGATCGGGCACTTCATCGAGTCGCATTTGGGGCCCTTCAAGAAGAGCTTCATCTTCTCCCGCCGGCACAGGCGGCAGACGGGGCCGGTGTAACGCGCCATGGGTAGTGGTTCTCCTTGAACGCTCTCGCGCGTCGCGTCAGACCCGGCGCCGCTTCTTAGGGCGGCAGCCGTTGTGGGGGATGGGGGTCACGTCCTTGATGCCGGACACCTCGAGGCCGGAGTTCTGCAGGGAGCGAATGGCGGTCTCGCGGCCTGATCCGGGCCCTTTGACCAGGACCTCGACCTTGCGCATGCCGTGTTCCATGGCCGACTTGGCCGCCTTCTCTGCCGCGAGCTGGGCGGCGAAGGGCGTGGACTTGCGGCTGCCCTTGAAGCCGACGTTGCCGGCCGACGCCCAGGAGATCACGTTGCCCTCAGGGTCGGTGATGCAGACGATGGTGTTGTTGAACGAGCTCTTGATGTGGGCGACGCCGTAAGCGATGTTCTTGCGCTCGCGGCGACGGGGCCGGCGCCCTCCGGGCTTGGGCTTGGCCATTACTTGCGCACCTTCTTCTTCCCCGCGACGGTGCGCTTGGGGCCCTTGCGGGTGCGGGCGTTGGTGCGGGTGCGCTGGCCGCGCACGGGCAGGCCCCGCCGGTGGCGTAGGCCTTGGTAGCACCCGATCTCCATCTTGCGCTTGATGTCCTGGGCGATGTCGCGCCGCAGGTCACCCTCGACCTTGAGATTGGCGTCGATCCAGTTGCGCAGCTTGGCCACTTCCTCGTCGGTGAGGTCGCGGACCCTCGTGTTCATGTCGATGGTGGTGGCCTCGCACACCTTCTGCGAGGTCGTGCGGCCGATGCCGAAGATGTAGGTGAGCGAGATCTCCAACCGCTTCTCGCGGGGGATGTCGACGCCGGCGATACGGGCCACGGGCGCGCCCTCCTAGCCTTGCCGCTGCTTGTGGCGAGGGTTGGTGCAGATCACCCTGACCACACCGTGGCGACGGATGACCTTGCACTTCTCACACATCGGTTTGACGCTGGGACGGACCTTCATCTCACTTGTACCTGTAGGTAATGCGGCCTCGGGTGAGGTCGTATGGGGTGATCTCGACCTGCACCCGGTCGCCGGGGAGGATGCGGATGCGGTTCATGCGCATCTTGCCGGAGGAGTGGGCGAGGACCTCGTGGCCGTTTTCGAGGCGAACCTTGAACATGGCGTTGGGTAGAGGCTCGACAACTTCGCCCTCCATGACGATCGCATCTTCTTTGGGCTTCGGCAGGTGGACCTCCGGACGGCGACGACAACCAAACGTGGTGGAGCAGGTTTGCCTCCGTGACCAGCACGCGCACGCGCTGGACCACATTGGAGGCGACGGAGGAGCATAGCGCGCCCCGTGGGCCTGGGCCAGCGGGTCTTCGGGGCCTCGCCGGGCGCGGTCAGGGCACGGTCAAGACCTCGGGGCCGTCCTCGGTGACGGCGATGGTGTGCTCGGCGTGGGCTGACAGCCGACCGTCGGCGGTGCGGACCGTCCAGCCGTCGTCCATGAGTTTGGTGCCGGGCCCGCCGGCGTTGACCATGGGCTCCACCGCGAAGACGTTGCCGACCCGGATCTTGGGCCCGGGCGTGCCTGGCCAGTAGTTGGGCACCTGGGGCTCCTCGTGCATGGCCGTGCCGATGGCGTGGCCGACGTACTCCCGGACGACGGCGAACCCGGCGGCTTCGGCTACGTCCTGGACCGCCCGGCCCACGTCGTGGAGGTGACCGCCGGCGACCAGGCGGTCGATGCCAGCCCACAGGCTGCGGTCGGTGACCTCGATCAGGCGTCGGGCTTCGGCCGGCACCGACCCGACGGCCATGGTGAAGGCGGCGTCGGCGTGCCAGCCCTCGATGATGGCCCCGCAGTCCAACGACACGATGTCGCCGTCCTCCAGCACGACCTCTTTGGACGGGATCCCGTGGACGATGACGTCGTTGGGCGAGGTACAGATCACGGCCGGGAAACCGTGGTAGTTGAGGAAGTTGGAGCGGGCACCGCGGCGGTCGAGCACGTCGCGAGCAACCTGGTCCAGCGCCCACGTGCTCACGCCCGGCGCCACCGCCTCGCGGACAGCGGCGTGCATCTCGGCGACCACGCGTCCGGCGCGGCGCATGACGGCGATCTGTTCTTGGGTTCGGCGCATCTGCTCTCCCAGGCGTCAGCCGAAGCGCTGGTGGCGGCGGTTGTCGATGGCCCGGATGCAGCGGGACGTGACCCGGTCCGGGATGCCCATCCCGTCCACCGCCGCCAGCTTGTTGCGGGTGAGGTACCACTGGATGAGGGGGGCGGTGTTGGTCTCGTAGAGTTCGAGGCGGCGACGGATGGCCTCCTCGGTGTCGTCGTCGCGCTGTATGAGTTCACCGCCGCAGTGATCGCAGATGCCGACGTAGCGGGGCGGCTCGTCGAGGCCGTAGTTGGCCTGGCACACGCTGCAGACCCGGCGGCTGGCGAGGCGCTCCAGCACGACGTCGGTCAAGACCTCGAGGTCGATGACGAGGTCGAGACCTTTGGGGGCCAGGATGTCCTCCAGGGCCTCAGCTTGGGCGACGGTGCGCGGGAAGCCGTCGAGGATGAAGCCACGTTCCTTGGTGTCGTGCTGCTCCAGTCGGTGGTTGACGACCTCGATCATCACGTCGTCAGGCACCAGCTCGCCAAGGTGCATGTACTCGGCCGCCTTGTTGCCGAAGTCCGTGCCCGACCGCGTGGCCGATCTCAGCATGTCGCCCGTGGAGATGTGCGGGACGACGTAATGGCGCGACAGGCGCACGCATTGCGTGCCCTTGCCGGCCCCCTGCTTGCCGAGGAGAACGAGCCTGACGCCCGGGACCAAGGTCTGACTACTTGAGCAGGAACGAGTCGTAGTTGCGCATCATCAACTGGCTGTCGACCTGCTTCATGGTCTCGAGCGCTACGCCGACGGCGATGAGCAGCGTCGTGCCGGCGAATGGATAGTTGGTGATGCCCCACAGATGGAGGGCGATGGACGGCAGGAGAGCGATGAAGGCAAGGAACAGCGATCCAGGCAACGTGATGCGGTTAAGTATCCCGGTCAGGTAGCGCTCTGTGGGGAGCCCGGGCCGGTACCCGGGGATATAGCCCCCTTGCTTGCGGATCATGTCGGCCTGCTGGTGCGGGTCGAACGTGATAGCGGTGTAGAAGTAGGTGAAGGCGACGATCAGGAGGCCGTACAGCCCGACGTACACCCAGTCCGTCGGGCTCAGGAAGTGCTTGCTTATGAAGCTCTGCGCGCCCTTCCATGGGACGACGTTGGACGCCAGGGCGGGGAGGTAGAGGACCGAGCTGGCGAAGATGATGGGGATGACGCCGGCCTGGTTGACCTTGAGCGGGATGTAGGTGCTCTGGCCGCCGTACATCTTGCGGCCCACGACCCGCTTGGCGAACTGCACCGGGATGCGCCGCTGGCCCTGTTCGACGAACACGATGGCAGCCAGCAACCCGAGAGTGATCGCCATGATGATGGCGAACTTGACGTTGCCGCCCTCGGCCCGGACCGCCGCGCCCTGACTGGGGAGCACGCTCACCACGTTGGCGAAGATCAGGATGCTCATGCCCTGACCGATCCCTCGCTGGGTGATGGTCTCGGCCAGCCACATGACCACGGCGGTGCCGGCGGTCATCGACAGCACGACCATGGCCACATGAGGTGCATCGAAGTGGCTCAGGAGGATGGTGTTGCCGAACTGGTTGCCGAGCAGGCCGCTGGATCCCCCCTTGCCAAACACGTAAGCCAGGCCGGTCGACTGGAGCAGGGCCAACGCGACGGTCATGTATCGGGTGGCCTGGGTGAGCTTCTTCTGCCCGGTCGCCCCCTCGTCGCGCCACTGCTCGAACTTGGGGATGACCACCATCAGCAGCTGGATGATGATCGAGCTGGTGATGTAGGGCATGATCCCGAGCCCGAAGACGGCGAAACGGGTCAGCGCGCCACCCGAGAACAGGTTGAGGAACCCGAGCACGCCGCCCTTTTGGGCCGCGGCCGACAGCTGTTGCACAGCTCCGAAGTTGATGCCCGGCACCGGGATGTGGGAGCCCAGCCGGTAGATCGCGATGATCAGGATCGTGAAGCCGATCTTGTTCCGGAGGTCCGGAACCTTGAACATGTTCTTCAGGCTGGAGAGCATCGGAACGCTCCTGATCGGGCTGATCGGACGTCTAGCGGTTGGTGAGGTGGTTTCCCTTGGCCGGAGGACGTCCCGTCCCGAACGGCGGAGGTAGGACGGTAACGCTACCTCCTGCGGCGGTTATAGCTTCCTGCGCTGACTTGGAGAACGCGTGGGCGCTCACCTTGACGGCCCGGGCCAGCTCGCCGTTGCCCAGGACCTTGACCAGGCCGTGCTTGTGCACCAGTCCCTTGGCCCGGAGAGCTTCCGGGGTGACTTCGGCGCCGTCGAAGCTCTGCAGGGCGTCGAGGTTGACCACGACGTACTCAACCCGAAACGGGTTCTTGAACCCCTTGAGCTTGGGGATCCGTTGGGCCAGCGGGAGCTGGCCGCCCTCGAAGCCGGGCTTGATGTTGTTGCGGGCGCCCTGACCCTTGGTGCCACGGCCCGCCGTCTTGCCGCGCCGGCCGGCGATACCTCGCCCGACCCGACGGCGGGCGCGAGTAGAGCCGGGGGCTGGGGCCAGATCATGGACCTTCACGTCTGCACCTCCTCCACGCTGACCAGATGGGGGACGCGGGCGACCATGCCCCGGATCTCGGGACGGTCCGGCAGCACGTTTGACTGACCGAGGCGGCGCAGCCCCAGGGCCCTCAGGGTGCCGCGGGTCTTGGGCTTGGCCCCGATGGCCGAGCGCACCTGGGTGACCTTGAGTCCGGCCATCACGCCACCTCGGTGGGCGCGTGCGGCCCGCGCTTGCGGTCGCGGAACGCCTTGAGGACGCCCGCGGGAGTCACCTCTTCGGGGGACTTGCCTCGCAGCCGAGCGACGACCTCCGGATCCTTGAGGCCCTTCAGCGCGGCGACGGTGGCGTGGGCGACGTTGATCTTGTTGGACGAGCCCAACGACTTGCACAGCACGTCGTGGATCCCGGCCATCTCGAGGATGGCGCGGGCCGCGCCGCCGGCGATAACGCCGGTTCCCGGCGCCGCCGGCTTGAGCAGGACGCGCCCGGCGCCGGCCTCGCCGATGATCTCGTGAGGGATGCTCGAACCGGCCAGGGGCACGGAGAAGAGGTTCTTGCGCGCCTCTTCCACCGCCTTGGTAGTGGCCAGCGGTGTCTCCTTGGCCTTGCCATAGCCGAGCCCAACCTTGCCGTTGGAGTCACCCACGACCACCAGCGCGGCCCACGAGAAGCGCCGCCCACCTTTGACGACCTTGGACACTTTGTTGACCATGATCTGGCGATAGTCGGCGTACTGCTGATCGTTGCGCTGCTGTTGCTGCGGACGCATACCCATCTAGAACTCCAATCCGGCGCCACGCGCCGCGTCGGCCAGGGCAGCCACCCTGCCGTGATACAAGAACCCGCCTCGGTCGAACACGACGCGGGTTATCCCGGCGGCGGTGGCCCGCTCGGCCAGGAGGCGACCGACGGCCGAAGCGGCGTCTTTCTTGTTGGCGCTCTGGCCCTTCAGGGACCTCTCGACGGTCGATGCCGCAGCGAGCGTCCGCCCGCTCGTGTCGTCGATGAGCTGGGCGCCGATGTGTCGGGCCGACCGGAACACAGCCACGCGGGGCCGTTCGGGTGTGCCCTTGACTTTCTTGCGGACGCGGTCATGGCGGCGCCGCCGCAACTGGGCCTTGGTGTGGGAGGAGGTGCTCATGCTTACTTCGCTGCCTTTCCGGCCTTGCGGAGCACGACTTCGCCGGCGTAGCGCACGCCCTTGCCCTTGTAGGGCTCCGGCTTGCGGATCTTGCGAATGTTGGCGGCGACCTGGCCGACGAGCTCCTTGTCGATGCCCTTGACGATGATGCGGGTCGGGACCGGCACCTCGAAGGTGATGCCGTCCGGCGCCTCCACCCGGACCGGGTGGCTGAAGCCGAGCGCCAGCTCGATCTTGGTCGGCCCTTGGGCCGTGGCCCGGTAGCCCACGCCGACGATCTCGAGCTCCTTGCTGAAGCCGGCCGTCACCCCGGTGACCATGTTGGCCACCAGGCTCCGGGTCAGTCCGTGCAGGGCCCGGTTGTGCCGCTGGTCGTCGGGGCGCTCAACCACGAGCACCGGAGTGGACGCGCCTTCGGGGTTGTCCTGGCGGATGGTGATCTCCCCCGGGAGCACGCGCGCGAGCGTTCCCTGCGGGCCCTTGACGGTCACGTGACCGTCGCCCAGGGAGACATCGACACCCTTGGGCAGGGGGATCGGGGATTTGCCGATTCGCGACAAGG